>Ga0209514_10001208_pt1 | contig 46652 bp, 43 predicted proteins | sample Subgrocontami58m_FD_187452 | JGI IMG/M metagenome (GOLD analysis project Ga0209514, IMG submission 187452) | Subsurface groundwater microbial communities from S. Glens Falls, New York, USA - GMW37 contaminated, 5.8 m (SPAdes) (version 3) | ecosystem: Environmental > Aquatic > Deep subsurface >... | reverse complement strand
CGCTTGATCGAGATGGCGATCGGCGCGAAAGTTGATCTCGACGAACTGGGCGGCTGGCGCATGCACGCCGAGGTGACCGGGCTGGTCGATCAGGTGGTCGACACCGAACAGGAAATGTTTGGCGCGATCAAGCAGTTCCTCTCCTATCTGCCGAGCCACCATCGTGAGGCCCCGCCCGTTGCGCCGGTGCCCGCAGGTTCGGGAGAAAACATGCGAGATGTAATGGCTATCCTGCCGGAGCAGCGCACCCAGGTTTACGACGTCAGAAAAATCGTCAGATGCATCGTCGACAAGGACACGCTCTTCGAGATCAAGCCGCGCTTCGGCAAGAGCGCGGTGGTGGCGCTCGCGCGGCTCGGGGGGAAAAGCGTCGGTATCGTCGCCAACAATCCGCTGCATCGCGGCGGCGCGCTCGACGCCGACGCGTGCCGCAAGATTGTCGATTTCCTGGTGCTGTGCGATTCGTTCAACGTGCCGATCGTGCTGCTGGTCGACACCCCGGGCTTCCAGATCGGCACCGAGGCCGAGAAAAGCGGCGCGCCGGGCAAGATCATGAACTTCATGAACGCGATGACGCTCGTCACCGTGCCCAAGCTGTCGGTGATTCTGCGCAAGAGCTACGGCCGCGCTTATGTGTGCATGGGCGGCGGGCGTCATGCGGACGATATCTCGGCGTGGCCGACGGCGGAAGTGAGCTTCATGAGCCCCGAGTTCGCAACCACCATCGTACACGGCGTCAAGCCTGGCGAATCCGGTTTCGCAGCGAAGCTCGCGGAAATCGAGCTCGATTCCGACGTGTGGGGCCTCGCCTCGGTATTCGCGGCACAGGCGGTGATCCGGCCCGCTGAGACGCGTGATTACCTGATACGCATGCTGGAGGTCTACCAGCTGCGCATGACCAAAGGCGTTGGCCAGCATCTGATGCGCACCTGGCCGACGAGTTATTGAGTGTAATCAGGCCGAGGACGCACCGCGTCTGACGGGCGATGTCGAGGCGCACAAGGTCGTATTGCATCCGCAAGCGAGGTAAGCAACCGGTCGCCACTCCTGGCGGCCAGGGATAGGCGTCAGCTGCTGGGAAGGAAATGGTCGTGCACTCCTTCTCGGAATGGGCAAGCAGTGCCGTGAGCCCGTGCCGCTCGGGGTGTTCGCGAAATCTGGCTGAGGGAGTGTACGCATGAAGATGAATGGAGGGCGGGCAGCGGTGGAAGCGCTGAGGGTTGCCGGAGTCGACAGGATTTTCGGGCTCATGGGGTCCTCCACGCTCGACCTGTACGATGCCTTGTATGACGCGAAAGACATCCGCCACATCGGAGTTCGGGACGAACGGGCGGGCACTCACATGGCCGACGCGTACGGGCGCATCACGGGCCGCCCAGGCATCATGATCGCGGGGCAGTCGGGACCGGGCGCGACGAATCTCGTCACGGGTCTGGCGCAAGCGTATCTCGCGTTCTCGCCGGTCGTCGTCATCACCGGCCTGCCGCTCACGCAGCACATGGGCAAGGACTCGTTTCAGGAGATCGACCAGCACACGTTGTTTCTGCCGGTGACGAAAAAGGTCTTCGACGTCCCAACCTCGAAGCGGATTCCCGAGCTCATCCTTGAAGCGATGCGGATCGCGAATTCCGGACGGCGCGGACCGGTGCTGCTCAACATCGCGCGCGACCTGTTTGCCGAGCAGATCGAGGTCGAGATCCAGCACAGCGGCGTGGTGCCGGTGAAAGCCGGATATGTCGATCCGGCTACCGCAAGCGAGGTGAAGCGATTGTTGCTCGGCGCGCGCGCGCCGGCATTGCTGGTCGGTGCAGGGGTGAAATGGGAGCGCGGCCATGAGGATGTCATGCGGCTCGCCGGGAAGCTCGCGCTGCCGATTGCCGCCTCATCCGGTCACGGCGACGTGGTGCCGAACGATCATCCGCTCTATTGCGGCTATGCGGGCCCGGCGCCGTATGGAAATCCCGTGGCGCGCGAGCTCGTTCACGGCGCGGATGTCATCCTCGCGCTCGGCACGCGGCTCGGCTTCAATACGACGCTGTATGGACACGATGTCGTGCCGAAGCACGCGAAGATCATTCAGGTCAACATCGACGCCGGCGCGATTGGCAAGTATTACCCTGTGCACATGGGCATCGTCGGCGACGCCAGAAGTTTTGCGGCGTGTCTGGCCGACACTGTGACCGAAGCCGAGGCAAAAAACGTCGCCTGGCTCGAGCGCAACCGGGCGCTGCGCAAGATGTGGGACGCGCTGTGGGAGGAGCGGGACCGACTCGGCCGGCAGTCGGTCACGCCGTTGACGCCCGAACAGATCTTCGGAGAGGTGAGCAGGGTATTGCCGCGCAACGCTATTGTCGCACTGGATTCAGGCACCTTGTGCAGACAGGCGGCCGATCAATTGCGATATTACCAACCGCCGGCGCTGCTGACGCCGCTCGATTTCGCGCTCGTCGGATTCGGCTACGCCGCGGGCCTCGGCGCGAAAGTGGCGGCGCCGGAGCGGCCGGTCATCTCCCTGTCCGGGGATGGCGGTTTCGGCATGACCGTGATCGAGGTCTGCACTGCCGTCCAGTCGGGAATCAACAGCATCGGTATCGTCCTGGACAACGAATGCTGGGGATCCGAAAAAGCCTACCAGCGCGACTTTTACAACGGGCGCTACATCGCTGAAAGCATCATCAGCCCAAGATACGATATCGTCGCGCAATCGTGCGGTGCTCAAGGTTATTTTGTCGCTAAACCGGGTGAGCTTGCGGAAGCACTGAGTCAGGCATTGAAGGCGGATGAGCCTGCGGTTATCCACGTTAAGGTCGACCCGGACGCCATTGTGAGCTCCCGCAAGGACGCTTTGAAGCACCGCCTGTCCGCGTAAGCAACGGGCAGATCCGGACGATAGACCCGGTTCCGCGCGTTCCGGGACTCGGATCGATGCAGGGTTACGCTGGGTAACGTCTGCGGCTTACCTCTCACAGCCCGAGCTCTTTCTTCACCGCCTCCATCTCCTGCATATCCTGGACGAGTTGCGCGCGGAACGCATCCGGCCCCTGAAAACCGTCGAGCTGAACCACCTGGCGCAAATAGATTTTCCACTCCGTCGTCTGCTGCGCTTTCTGTATGGCTGACGCCAGGCGGTCGATGACCGGCTTCGGTGTTCCCGCCCGCGCCATGATGCCGCGCCATTGATAGCGCACCACGTCCCAGCCACGCTCCGCCGACAACAACTTCGCCATCACGCGCCGGCGTTGCCTTGCAGAAACAGATGATCGAGTGCCGCGTGAATTGCACCGATCTGGAACGGATCGCGCCCGTTGATCGTGCGGCCGAACAACTCGATGGCGGCCTTCAGCCCGGCCTGCGTTTCGCTGGTGACCGGATGCGCGCACGCCTCGCCCCAGCCGACGATGCCCTCGTCGGTCTGAATTTTGACGAAGACGTTTTCCTTGTACTGGAGATTGGCGAACCACCCTTCGCGGGCGTGCACCATCGTGCCCTTCTTTTTCCCGGAACCGAACAGCGCGTGGTATTCGTCGGTCGGCTCGTACCAGACCGGTATCGCTTCTATCTTGGTGATCTTCAACGCCCGCTCCTTGGCTTGTCATTCCTCACCTCCGACCTCTCCCAAGGGAAGCGAGAAGCGTCGAGCGGAAATGGAGCCACCGTCATTCGATCCGCGCGCCGGCCATTCTGATCAGTTTCGCGTATTTTTCGTAATCCGCCTTTACGCGCGAGGCGAATTCTTCGGGTGTGGCGATTATTGCCTCAAGCGCCTGGCCTGCCAGATTCTGCTGCACGTCAGAAAGCCGCAGCGCCTTCGCGATCTCGCCATTCAATTTGTCGACAATCTGCTTCGGCGTACCGGCGGGCGCGAAGACAGCGATCCATGGACTCATCTCATATCCCGGCACACCGGATTCGGCGAGGGTCGGCACTTCCGGCATGAGCTTGAGCCGCTGCGCGGAGGTCATCGCGAGCAGCCGCAGCCTTCCGCCCTTGATTAACGGCAACACGGTGGCGAGCGTCGCGGTCATCGCCTGGGTCTCACCTGCGACGATCGCAGTCACTGCCGGAGGTCCGCCTTTGTAGGGGATGTGCACGATGTTAATTCCGGTCAAAGCGATGAGCTGGGCCATCGACAAGTGCGGCGCGCTGCCGTTACCTGATGAAGAATAGAGAATCTGCCCGGGACTTGCCTTGGCGAGCGCGATGAATTGCATCGCCGATTTCACGGGCAGCGACGGATGCACGATGAGCCCGCCGGGCTGCTGGCAAAGCAGCGCGACCGGCACAAAGTCCTTGAGCGTGTCGTAAGGGAGTTTCTTGTACATCGTTGCATTGCCGAGGTGCGTGACCGAATGCACCATCAGCGTGTAACCGTCCCCCGGCGACTTCGCTGCCAGATCCGCCCCGACTACGCCGGAAGCGCCCGCACGGTTGTCGATCACGAATTGCTGGCCGAGGCTTTCCGAGAGTTTTTGTGAGACGACGCGGCCAACGATATCGTTCGATCCCCCCGCGGGCCACGGGATCACGACGCGCACCGGCTTCGACGGATAATCTTGAGCATGAATGGCGCTTACCGGCAGCAGATGCGTTGTCAGACACAAGACTGCGACCCGCAACATTCGTTTCATGGTCTCCTCCGTGGTTCGTGATTGGTGATTGGTGATTGGTGATTAGATCCCTCGGTCGCGACTTTCACGACGCTGCTCAGGCCCTGCTCGCTTCTGCTGTTACCAGTCACGAGCCACCAATCACGAGTCACGGCTCTTAGTAACTCGTTGGCCAATTGGCGACCAAGTGACGACCAACGCCATTCGTCAACCGCAACGATTGGATCTCGAGTGTTTCCTTCAGATACTCGCGTGTCTCGCGCGGATCGAGCACCTCCTTCGCTCCGAAGACCGCTCCGAGATCATACGCCGATCCTTGCCGGGACATTGCCGCCAGCAGTTTCTGAAACCGCTCCGGATCGTCCTCTTCCTTGATGCCGTGCACCACCATGACCGCCGTGCGCGGATTCATGAAGCTCACCTCCGTGGTCCACCACGCGGCGATTTCGTCGGCGATTCCCGCGCCGACGCGCCTGCCGTCGAGCTTGCCGAAACCCGTGATCTTGCCGTCACCCGGCGTCGACCCCCGCATCTCCGGAATATAGGACACGCCGAACAGGCCGGATTCGCGGAACGATCCGGGATCGAGCAGATAGTCGATGCGTTCCCGCGCGTTCAGGATTTCCGGCCGGCGGCGCCTGGCGAGCTTGTCTTCGCCGCCCATCGCCTTGGCGACACGCGTGCGCGCCGCGTGCTCCTTGACTTTATCGTCGAATTTCATAGCCGCTCCCGTCGCTCAATTTGCTCTTTCCGCGGGCCGGGGAAACGGCCGCGGCAGCCTTCAGGGCTGTCGTCATGCCCGGGCTTTTTCGATGTTGCTGTTGACTTCCAGGCGCATCTCTTTGTTTTCGATGTAGACGCGTGCGAGCTTCGGGCGCTTCGCCAACTCATCGAGCAACCGGATCATCGGCGTCTCGAAGCGGTATTCGGTCTGCATGGGACCGGCCGCGAACATCTGATCGACCTGCGTGCCCGCGAACGAATAGCGCAGCAGCCGTTCTTCGTCGGTCATGTTCGGATATTTGCGGCGCAGATCCGCTACGGCCGGCGGCAGGGGCTCGGGTTCGAGCGCGATCCTCTGCGAGCCGCTTTCGACGATGCGGTCGAGCACGCCGGGCTCAACCGGAGCCAGCAGCTTCCCGTAGTAACCGAGCGCGTATTTCTTCACTTCATCAGGAACGATTCGATAGCGCTCGCCCCGCACGACGTTCAACACGGCTTGCGTGCCGACGAGCTGCGCGAAAGGCGTGACCATGATCGGCCAGCCGAGCTCGCGGCGGATCTGCGCGCACTCGTGCAATACCGCATCGAGCTTGTCGCCCAGGCCGGCTTGCGCGAGCTGGAAGTGGAAGTTGGTGAGCATGCCGCCGGGCACCTGGTGCTCGAAGTGAAAGGCGTCGTATTCCATGGGCACCCCGAGCGGCTTGCCTTCCTGCTCGGCTACGCGGCGGAAATGCGCGCTCACTTCGTCGATGAGGCGATCATCGAGGTCGACGCGATAGCCCATGCTGCGCAGGTTGCGCGCGATCGTTTGCGTGGCCGGCTGTGCCGGTCCGTTGGCGAGCGGGGCGATCGACGTATGGACCTGATCGACGCCGAGCTTCACTCCTTCGAGATAGACGAGCGGCGCGAGCCCGGTGAGGCAGTGACTGTGCAGCTCGAGCGGCACCTCGCCCATCACCCGCTTCATCGCCGGCACCAGCGTGCGGATGCGGTCGGGAGTCAGCAGGCCGCACGCATCTTTCAGCATGATCGAATCGACCCCGGTGCGCTCGATGAGTTCCTTCGTCTTCTCCGCGTAGAGCTCGTCGGTGTGGACCGGGCTGTGGCCGTAGACGAGCGCGCCGACGGTATACGCACCCAGCGATTTCGCGTGGTTGAGAATGTGGACGATGTTGTCGAGATCGGCGAGCGCATCGAAGGCGCGCACGCGGCGCAGACCATTGGCGAGGAGCCGCTCGGTCCACAAGAGCAGAATGTCGTTAGGCACAACATCGAAACCGGTGAGACTTTTGCTGCGAATCGACGACTGCATCGGCGTGTGCTTGATCTTTTCGCACATGAGCCTCACGCGCTCCCAGGGATTTTCCTTGAGATAGCGCACCGCCACGTCGAACTGGATGAGACCCATGAGGTCGATCGCGTCATAACCGATCCGGTCCATGCGCTCGGCAACGGGCAACATCATGGCGGTCGTCATGCGGGTGGCCCACAGCGACTGGTGCGCATCGCGCAATGTGGTATCCATGACCTTGACCCGCTTCATGGGGCGGCTACTCTATCCGCACGCCGGCGGACTTCGCGACTTTCGACCACTTGGCAAGCTCCGCCTTGCCGAAAGCGTCGAGCCCTTCGGGCGTGCCGCTCACGGGGGCGAAACCGGCAGCAACGATGCGCTCCTTCACGTCGGGCAGTTGCAGGACTTTGACGAGCTCGCGATTGAGCCGTGTAATGATGGCTTTCGGTGTGCCCGCGGGCACGTACAGCCCGCGCCACGAGTCCACTTCGAAACCCGGGTATCCCGATTCGATCATGGTGGGCACCTCGGGCAGGAGCGGTTCGCGCTCGCGGTTGGTGACCGCGAGCCCACGGAGCTTGCCCTGCTTCACTTGCGGAGCGCCGGTCGGCATGGTGGTGAACATGAGCGGAAGACGCCCGCCGAGCATGTCGATGATCGCCTGAGGGGCGCCTTTGTAGGGCACGTGCGTCATCTGTATGCCGGCGTTGTTCTTGAACAGCTCCCCGGAGAGGTGCGCGAGGCTGCCTTGGCCCCACGAACCGAAATTGAGCTCTCCCGGCTTGGACTTGGCCAGCGCCGCCAGCTCCTTCACCGAGCTCGCGGGCAACGAAGGCGGCACGATCAGGACGAGCGAATGGGCCGCGACGAGACCTACCGGCGCAAAGTCCTTCATGGTGTCGTAAGGCAGCTTGGCATACGTGCTCGCATTGATCACGTGCTCGACGGCTTCCAGGATCATGGTGTAGCCATCGGGCGTCGCCCGGGCTGCGATCTCCGACCCGACGATACCGTTGGCACCCGGGCGATTGTCGATGATCACCGGCTGACCCAGCGCTTCGCTGAGTTTGGGCGTGATGATGCGGGCGACGATGTCGGTCCCGCCACCGGCAACCCACGGCACGATGACGCGCAGCGGTCGCGAGGGATAGCCCGGGCCGCCTGCCGGCGCGGCCGCATGCGCCGCCGTGCAGACCATCAGTGCAGCCGAGCAGAGCAAATGCAAAGGGCGCTTCACCATGTTCCACCTCCTTTTCATTATCGGCACGAGGCTCTCACGGGCCGCAGAGCGGGCGCGAGTACCGGCGCAGCACCCGCTTGGTCGTTCTTTTCCCCGGTTCGAAGGAATTCGACCAGCACTATTGGTCAATTACGGGGCAATCTACCCCGATCTGAAAAAACAGGCAATGCGCAATGGCATTGCGCGAATTCCAATGGTTTGCGCACGGCATCGGCTTGCATGAACTCTACGATCCGCCCATCGTCAGCCGCCACTGCTCGTTCGATCATCCCCAGCAATTCGAACCGCGGAGGGTGATCGCCGTCGAAAGCATGGATGGTGAGCACCGGGTCGGAGGAGTCCGGCTGGAAAATATGCTGGTGGTGGCCGAGACCGGCGTCGAAATGCTCGACTCATTCCCGCGGGATAAGATCCTGGTGGCTGGTACCGGCTGAGGCGCGCGGCCGCTGGCGACGTAACCGGGCTTTTGGTGTAGGCTTTGCCGGAAGCGTTGCTGCGACACTTATCCAATTATCCATATGCAAAAAAATACGACAGTGTTGGCGGGTTTCGTGCTGTCCATGGCGGCCTCGTGGATTGTCTGGGCGCCGGGCGACTAGCGACGGAGATGCTGGCGCCCGACGTGAAGAGCCGCCAAAACGCCGTCGGCATCGTGCCGGAAGGCAGCGCCTCGCGCGCGGAGTTCGTAAAATTCATCCACAACGATACGCTGCGTTCAATGATCCCACGCTATACATCGAGCGCTATATCGAACGGGCAAGACATGTTGAAGTTCAGGTACTGGCGGATGCGTACGGAAACATCATCCACTTAGGTGAACGGGATTGTTCGACACAGCGCCGCCATCAGAAGCTGATCGAAGAGTCGCCCTCGCCCGTCGTCGATTCGCCGCTGCGGGCATGCATGGCCGATGCGGCCTTGCGCCTGGCAACGCACGTGAACTACGTCAACGCGGGAACGGTGGAGTTCGTGCTCGACCTGGATACGATGGCGTTCTATTTTCTTGAAATGAACACCCGCATCCAGGTGGAACACCCGGTTACCTGGTCCCGCCTTTTTACGACTCGATGCTCGCGAAGATCATTGTGCACGGGAAGGATCGGGATGAGGCGGTATCCCGCATGTTGAGCGCGCTGGGCAGTTTCAGAGCGACAGGGGTGCATTCAACGCTGCCTTTCCATCGAACGGTAATCGCCCATCCGGATTTCAGGAATAACCGCGTAACCACGCAATGGGTAGAGCAAAAGTTCTGCCCGGAAGTCTACCCGGCAGATCCGGTAACACGGGAGAAAACACGTGCCATTTGAAGATTTGTTGAAAGAACTCGACGCGCGCAAGCAGCAAGCGCTCGCCATGGGAGGACCGGAGAAGCTCGCCCAGCGCAAAGCGCAGGGTTGGCTTAACGCGCGCGAGCGCCTCGCGCGGCTGTTCGACCCCGGTTCGTTCATGGAGTCGGGCATGTACGCCGTGTCAAATCGTCCCGAGGACCAGGACAGCACGCCGGCCGACGGCAAGGTTGCCGGGTTCGGGCGCATCGCGGGGCGCGAGGCGGCGGCGATCGCCAACGACTTCACGGTCAAGGGCGCTTCCAGCGCGGCAATCAACATCAAGAAGTTAAAGCACATGAAGGGTGTGGCCAAAAAACGCGGCATCCCGATCGTGTTTCTCGGCGAATCGACCGGCGCGCGCATGCCGGACGTGATGGGGGCCGCGTCGATAGGCTCCAAGGACGACCCGGTCGAGTACCAACGTCTGCGCGACTCGCCATGGGCGGCGGGCGTGCTCGGCTACTGCTACGGTTCGTCCGCGTGGTATGCCGTCATGTCGGATTTCTGCGTCATGCGTAAAGGCGGCATCATGGCGGTCTCGAGTCCGCGTCTGATCTCGATGGCGATCGGCAGGCAGGTCGATGCCGAAGATCTCGGCGGCTGGCGCGTGCATTCCGAAGTCAGCGGATTGGTCGACCAGGTGGTGGATACGGATGAACAGGCCATCGACGCGGTCAAACAGTTTCTCTCGTATCTGCCGGGCAACAACATGGAACCGCCGCCCGAGCGCCCGGTGCCCGAAGCCTCGGGCGCCGACATGGCGAACATCCTCACGCTGATCCCGGAAGCGGCGAACCAGGTGTACGATGTCAAGAAGGTAATCCGCTGCATCGTTGACCGCGACTCCCTGTTCGAGATGAAGTCGCGCTACGGCAAGGCCATTGTGACAGCGCTGGCGCGTCTCGACGGCAAGTCCGTCGGCATCATCGCGAACAATCCCCTGCACCGAGGTGGCGCGATCGGCGCGGATGAGTGCCAGAAGGTGCAGAGTTTTTTCGTGCTGTGCGATTCGTTCAACATCCCGCTCGTGCTGCTGGTCGATCAGCCGGGCTTTCTCATCGGGATGGAAGGCGAGCAGAAAGGCGTGACGGGCAAGGCGATGAACTGGTTCAACGCCATGACCCTCGTTACGGTGCCGAAGATTTCGGTGGTGATGCGCAAGAGCTATGGACTCGCAGTGTCGAATATGGGCGGCGGCGGCAATACGGATGAAGTTGCCTGCTGGGTGACGGCGGAAGTAAGTTTCATGAAGCCCGAATTCGGCGCGCGCGTGGTGTTTGGCGTGAGCCCCGATGATCCCGGGAAGTACCAGGACGCGGTCGCCAAGATGAGCAAGGGAACCACGGCCTACGACATGGCGGCGATCTATACCGCGCACGACGTGATCGATCCGCGCGAGACGCGCAATTGGCTAATCCGCATGCTCGAAGTGCACCGCATGCGGCTCACCGGCGGCGTTGGCGAGCACCTGATGCGCAGCTGGCCCACCAGTTATTAGCGGTCGCGAACCGCAGAATTAATCGCGTGAAGGGGAAGACGGATGGTCCTTAAGCTGAGCTTTGCAATGGTGGCCGCAACGGTGCTTTGCGCAAGCGCGGCCGCTGCGCAGACCTATCCCGTCAAGCCCATCCGCTTCATCATCCCGTTTACGCCGGGCGGCAACACCGATGTGCTGGGCCGCTTGCTGGGACAGAAGCTCACCGCAGCATGGGGGCAGCAGGTGGTGATCGACAATCGGGCCGGGGCGGGCGGCACGGTCGGCGTCGACCAGGCGAGCAAGGCCCCGCCGGACGGTTACACCATTGTGATGGGTACTTTCGGCAGCGTGCTCGTCGCGAAGAGCCTGTACAAAAAGCTCGACTACGATCCGCAGCGCGATCTTGCGCCGGTGGTGCTGGTGTCGAAGCCGCCCGGGCTGTTGGTGACTAACCCCCAGGTTCCCGTCAAAAATGTACAGGAGCTGATCGCCTATGCGCGCACGTCTCCCGGCAAGCTGAACTATGCGTCATCGGGCAGCGGCACCTGGAACCACTTGTTCGGCGAGCTTTTCAACTCGATGGCGCAGGCGAAAATCGTCCACGTGCCGTATAAGGGCGCCTCCCCCGCGGTCACCGATCTCCTCGGCGGGCAGGTGCAAATGATGTTTTCGCCATTCCCGCCCGCGCTGCCTCACGTAAGAAGCGGCAGGCTGCGCGCGCTGGCGGTCTCTTCGGAGCAGCGCTCGGGATTGCTTCCCGAAATTCCGACCGTCGCGGAAGCGGGGCTGCCCGCTTACACCGCCGAAGGCTGGTTCGCAGTGCTTGCGCCCGCCAAAACACTGCCCGCAATCATCGCGCAACTCAATCGCGAGCTCAATCGCGCGCTGCAGGCGCCGGAGGTGAAAGCTTCGCTCGCGGCAGACGGCGCTGAGCCCGTAGGCGGCACGCCGCAGGAACTCGCGCAGTCGATCCGCGAGGGTTCGGCCAAATGGGGCAAGCTCATCCGCGAGCTGGGCATGAGCCTGTGAAGAAGTCCGATATGCCGAACCATTGGCGAATTTCGCATACACGTATAATGCCGTGCGCTGCGCCACCAAGGGAAAACTTACATGGCAAGAATCGAAGTCAAATCGGAGATCACGGGCACTGTCTGGAAGCTCATGGCCAAGCCCGGCGACAAGCTCGCAAGCGGCGATACGTTGATCCTGATCGAATCAATGAAAATGGAAATCCCGGTAATTACCGAAGACGGGGGAACCGTCACGGAAATTCTGGTCAAGGAAAGTGACCCCGTTGCTGAGGGTCAGGTCGTGGCCGTTCTCGAGGACTGAACGAAATGTTCAGTAAAGTGCTGGTAGCAAATCGTGGCGCGGTGGCAGCACGAGTGCTGCGCGCACTCAACGCGATGGGCATCAAGTCGGCGGCGGTGTATTCCGAAGCGGACTACGGCGCGCCGTACCTCGGGATGGCGAGCGAGGCCTACGCGATCGGCGCGGCACCCGCTCGCGACAGTTATCTCAACCAGGACGTGCTGCTCGACGTGATCAAGCGCGCCGGCGCCGACGGCGTGCATCCGGGCTATGGGTTCCTGGCGGAAAATGCCGGCTTCGCGCAGCGCGTGGAGGATATCGGCGTGCGCTTCATCGGCCCGTCGCCGCATTGGATAGACGCAATGGGGCACAAGACGCGCGCGCGCGAGCTGGCCGCGCAGCACGGCATGCCGATGTCGAAAGGCTCGGATGTGCTGCCGGCCGAGCCTGCCGCGATACTTGCCGCGGCGCGCGCCATCGGTTATCCCGTACTGGTAAAGCCGGCCGGTGGCGGCGGCGGCATCGGCATGCTGCCGGCCAAAGACGAAAGCGAACTGCTGGCGGTGGTGGAGCGCTCGCGCTCGATGGCGAGCCGCGGTTTCGGCAACGCCGAGGTCTATCTCGAACGGCTGTTCGAGCGTCCGCGCCATGTCGAGTTCCAGGTGCTCGGCGACCGCCACGGCGGCGCCGTGCATTTGTTCGAGCGCGACTGCTCGGTGCAGCGCCGCAACCAGAAAGTCATCGAGGAGGCGCCCGGGCCCGCGCTCGACCGCCTGCAAGTCGACACGGTCGCTGACCGCATCGCGGCGATCATGCGCGCGATCGGCTACGACAACATCGGCACGGTCGAGATGCTGATGAGTGCCGACGGCGAGTTCAGCTTTCTCGAAATGAACACGCGGCTCCAAGTGGAGCACGGCGTGACCGAGGAGGTGACCGGCGTCGATCTGGTGGTGGCGCAGATACGTTCGGCGGCCGGCGAAAAACTCGGCGCCATTCTGCCGCAAACAATTACCGTCACCGGGCACGCGATCCAGGGGCGCGTCTATGCCGAGGATCCGAAAAGTTTCTTTCCCTCGCCCGGCAAGCTCAGCGTATTCCGGCCACCGCAGGACCCATCCATACGCATCGAAACCGGCTACGCCGAAGGCCGCGACGTGACGCCGTACTACGATCCGATGATCGCCAAAGTCATCGTGCACGCCGCGAGCCGCGACGCCGCGATCGAGCGGCTTGCTCTGGCGCTAGCCGCATTCGATATCAAAGGCCCCAAGACCAACATTCCCGCGGTGCTGGCGATCCTGCGCTCCGAGCAGTTTCGCTCGGGACAAGTGCACACGGGGCTGCTGCCGGAAATGCTGGCGCAGCAAAAGAAATCCTGAGATGAACATTAGAGACATCATTACTAAAGCGCGCAGTGAAAACCGCACTGCGCTTGACGAGTTTGCCGGCAAGCAGTTGCTCGCGGCGTATGGCGTCAGCGTGCCGAAATCGGTAGTCATCGATGGCGCGGATGAAGCCGCTGCGGCGTTCGCGCAACTGACGCCCCCGCTGGCGCTGAAGATCATGTCGCCCGACGTTCTGCACAAAAGCGATGCCGGCGGCGTCAAGGTCAACCTGAAGTCCGCGGCCGAAGCAACCGACGCAATCCGGCGGATGATGAACGTGCCGGCGCTGCGCGATGCGCGCATCGATGGTTTCCTGCTCGAGGAAATGGCGCCGGCGGGACAGGAGGTCGTGGTTGGCGCGGTTCGCGACCCGCAGTTCGGGCCGCTCGTGATGGTGGGTTTGGGCGGCATTTTCGTCGAGGTGCTCGCCGATGTCGCCTTCCGCATTTGTCCGATTACCCGCCTCGATGCGCGCGAAATGCTGGCGGAATTGAAGGGTGCGGCGGTCCTCGGGGGTGCGCGCGGACGCAAGCCTGCTTCACAGGAAGCCATCATTGACGTGCTGCTCAAGATCGGCGGCGCAGACGGACTATTGATGAGCCACGCCGATGATTTCAAAGAAGCCGATATCAATCCGCTGATCGTGTCGGAATCCGGCGCCGTCGCGGTCGACGCGCGATTCGTCCTGTCATGACCGCACAGGCTATCATCGAGCGCTACGCGCCGCTGTTCATGCCCAAAACGGTCGCCGTGGTCGGCGCATCGACTAAGGGCATGGCCCTGCCAAACGTTTTCATCCGCCGCATTCGCGAGTTCGGTTTCGAGGGCGCGATCTACCCGATCCATCCGTCGGCGACAGAGATCGACGGTCTACCCGCTTATCGCACGCTGGCCGATACGCCGCAGCCGGTCGATTACGCGTATATCGCGGTTGCTGCGGCGCAGATACCCGCCATGCTCGCCGCCGCCGCCGGCCGCGTGCGCTATGCGCAGGTGATTTCGAGCGGCTTCGGCGAGGTCGAGGCCGGCAAGGATCTGCAGCAGCAACTGGCCGCGGCAGCGCGCACTGGCGACATGCGTCTGCTAGGGCCGAATTGCCTCGGCATTTATACGCCGCGCGGCAAAGTGACGTTCACCGAAATCGGCCCGCGCGAGGTCGGCACGGTCGGCATCGTGTCGCAAAGCGGCGGGCTCGGCACCGACATCATCCGCCGCGGCATGAGCCGCGGCGTCAGGTTCTCGGGACTCGTCACCGTCGGTAACTGTGCGGATCTCGGGGCGAACGACATCCTCGAGTTTTACTTTGCCGATCCGCAGACCAAGGTGATCGGTCTTTATATCGAGACCGCGCAGGACGGCCGGCGGCTGTTCGAAATCCTGCGCGCCGCGCAAGCGCGCAAACCCGTGGTGATGCTCAAGGGCGGCCGCACCCGGCAGGGACTCGCCGCCGCCGTGTCGCATACCGGCTCGCTCGCTGGTGACGACCGCGCCTGGGTCGCACTGTCGCGGCAGACCGGCTGCATCCTGGTCGATACGCTCGATGAATTTATCGATGCACTGCTCGCCTTCCAGACGCTTGCGCCGCGCACGCAGCGGCCAACTCAACGCGTGGTGCTGTTCGGCAACGGCGGCGGCGCCAGCGTGCTCGCCACCGATTACTATGCGCGGTTGGGGCTCGATGTGACGCCGTTCAGCCAGCCTGTCGTGGATGCGCTCGCCGCACTCAAGCTGCCGCCCGGCACCAGCATCACCAACCCGGTCGACTGCCCGGTGGGCACGCTGCAGCAGGAAGACGGGCGCGTCGCCGAAAAAATACTCGACGTGATTTACGGCCGTGCCGAACCCGAGGCGCTGGTTATGCACCTCAACCTGGCCGCGTTCGTCGGGCGTGCCAAGCCCGAGGTACTCGACAATCTGATGCAGGCCGCGTTGCGCGTGCAGTCGCACTATCCCGGCAAAGCCCATTTCGTGCTGGTGCTGCGCGCCGACGACGAGCCGGAATTGGTGGCGCGCCGGCGCGACTTCCGCGCCAAGGCAGTCGCGCTCGGCATCCCGGCCTACGACGAGTTGAGCGATGCGGGGCACGCGCTTGCAGCCCTCAAGGCGCACGAGCGTTTCGCGCAGTCGAGAAGCCGTGCGTGAGCGCGACCGACTTCAAGGCGGTCAGCTATCCGTTGCGCGTCTACAGCGGCGAGGACGCGCTCGAAAACCTTCCCGCCGAACTGAAACGGCACGCGGCAAGCCGCGCTTTCATCGTCTGCGGCAGGACGGTATCGCGGCGCACCGAACTGATCACGCGCATGCGCCGCATTCTGGGCGACGCGTGCGCCGGCGTGTACGACGAAATCGAAAAGGATACGACGCTGCCGTCGGTGCTGAACGCGGCCGCGGCGGCACGCACGGCGCACGCTGACCTCATCATCGGCGTCGGCGGCGGCAGCGTGATCCAGGCGGCGCGCGTGGTCGCGATATTGCTCGCCGAGACGCGGCCGCCGCACGAGTTGATCACGCAGTATCCCGCCAGCGGTCCGGCGGTGAGCCCCAGACTCAGCGCGCCCAAGCTGCCGATCATCAATGTGCTGACGCTGCCGACCACGGCGCAGAATCGCGGCGGCTCGGCGGTGCGCGACGCGAACCTCGATCATCGCATGGAGTTTTTCGATCCCAAGACGCGGCCCGTGGCGGTGGTCTGGGATGCCGCCGCGCTGCTCACGGCACCCACGGCGCTGGCTCGCACGACGGGCTGCTCGGTCTACTGGCACAGCGTGATGAAACTCGGCTGGACGCGCGTGAACCCGCTGCTCGAAGGCGTGCGGCTGCACGCCTATCGGCTGGCTTCGCGCGCCTTGCCGCAGGTCATGGATACGCTCGATGCGGCGCCGCGCATCGAGCTTTGCGCGGCGGCGTTTCTGCACAACCGCGATGCCGACGAAGGTGGGGGCATCGTCGCACGCCACTGGGTATCGCGCGTTACCTACGCGTTCGCAACGGCGTTGTTCATTTGCTTTCCGCATATCGGCCAGGGCGAGGCGAACACCGCGCTGACGGGCACCGTGCTGCGCCGCTTCGGCGCGCGCGACCCGGATGCGATCGCGCGCCTCGCAGAGGGGCTCGGCGTGTGGGACGAGAGCCTGCCGCTGACGGAAGCGCCGTCGCGTGCCGCCGATCATCTCGAGCGATTCTTCGCCGGACTCGGCATGCCAACCCGGCTGCGCGACCTCGATTTCCCCCGTGACGGACTGATCAGGGTGCTCGAAAACTCGCTCAAGAACTTCAACGCCGACCCCAAACGCGAGTTCGTGCGCGAGCGCGAGTTGCTGCACGAGGTGCTGCGGCAGGCATGGTGAGCCCGCGCGTGGCCGTAGTGTTTGGCGGTCCGGCGCAGTTCCGCGGAGTGCTTTAGAATGGCGTTCCGCAAACCATGAATCACGGAATGGCAATGGATACCCTCAAAGTCGGCATGAAATGCGAACAGGTGTGGGAGGTCACGCGCGAGCTGTGCACCGCGCGCGGCGACTATCTGGTGTTTTCAACTCCGTCGATGACGCGCTTCGTCGAGATGACGTCGCAGGAACTCGCGAAACCGCACCTCAAGCCCGGTCAGGGGCAAGTCGGAACGCTGGTGAATATCCGGCATATGGGGCCGACGCCAATCGGCAAGAAAGTACGTTGCGAGGCCGAGCTCGTCGCGATCGACCGCCGCAGGCTCACGTTCAAGGCCAAAGTGTTCGACGACGTCGAGCAGGTCGGCGAGGCCGAGCACGAACGCTTCGTCATCGATCTCGACAAGTACATGGCGCGGCTCAAGGCCAAGATCGAAGGCAACCCCGGTCCGCGGTGATTCTGGCGGTCAACGGGTTGAAATTTACCTGAGGAGGAAATGCGCTATGCTGAAATCCACAAGCTCGCTGCTCGCGGGAGGGCTGGGGGTCGTCGTTGCCGTTGTGGCGCCGTTTGAGGCATTAGCGCAAGCCTATCCGAACAAGCCAGTACGCCTGCTGGTCGGATTCACCGGCGGCAGCACTAGCGACGTCATCGGCCGGGTGGTGGCGCAAAAGCTCGGCGAAAGCCTCGGACAAACGGTCATCGTCGAAAATCGCCCCGGCGCCGGCGCCAACATCGCCGCTGAATTGGTCGCCAAGGCATCCCCCGACGGCTATACCGCGCTCTACGCGAACACCGGGATCGCAGTCGCCATCAGCGCTTACAGCAAACTCGGCTACGATGTATTGCGCGACCTTGCTCCGGTCGGGCAGGCCGCCGCGAGTCCGCACATTCTGGTCGTCAGTATGTCGCTGCCGGTGCAGTCGGTGAAAGATCTGATCGCACTCGCCAAAGCGAAACCGCGCGCGCTCAATGTTGCCTCGACGGGTTCCGGCAATTCCGACCACTTTGCCTATGAACTGTTCAGATCGATGACCGGCGCGGAGATGACGCACATCGTTTACAAGGGCGGCCCGCAGGCCATGATCGACGTCATGAGCGGGCAGGTTGCCGCGTATTTTGCCGGAATGGCGGTGGCGTTGCCGCTCGCACGAGCCGGCAAGACCAGGGCGCTGGCCGTGACCTCAGGCCAGCGTTCGCGGATGGCGCCCGACATTCCGACCATGATCGAAGCCGGTTTGCCCGGCTACGAGCATCTGCTGTGGAATGCCATTTTCGTTCCGGCCGCAACTCCGAAGGAAATCATCGCGCGTCTCGATGCCGAACTTGTCAAGGCGGTCAGTTCGCCCGATGTGCGCGAGCGCTTCGCGGCGCTCGCCGCCGAGCCGGCGAGCAAGACGTCCGAGCAGATGGCCGCTTACCTGCGGAGCGAAATCGACAAGTACGGCAAGATCGTGCGCGCGATCGGCCTGAAGATAGACTGAATTTTTCTCTCAAGTCTTCCTTGCCATCGTAGACTTGTTGAGCGAGCGCGCATCGCGCGGTTTCCAGCGTTTGGTGTCGACCTGTGCGAGGAATTCAGCCGTGATGCGGTTGAATAAATCCGGCTCTTCGAGATTGACCGCGTGGCCGGTGCCTGCGACTACCGTAAGCCGCGCCGATGGGCAGATACGCTTGATGAATATGCCCGGCTCCAGGCAATTGTCGTCTTCGTCGCCGCTCACCATGTGCAGCGGCACCTTGAGTTTCGCCAGTCCTTGCTCGAGACTGTAGACGGTCGGGCGCCGGCCCTGCACGTTGCGCAGCGTGTTCGCCGAGCCGCGTGCCGAATGCTTGGCGAATTCGGCGCAGAAATGCGCAAAACCGCGCGGGTCCTTGTTCTGGAACTGTACGCGCGCCGGGCCGATCTGGTAGGGCTTGATCGCTGCTGGGGTGCCGAGTTCCTCGAAGCGCCGTGCCATGATCTCGTTGTCGCGCAGGAACTGGGCGCGCTTGTCCGGATCGGAGCCAAACCCGACGCCGACCGCGGTCAGCGACAGCGCCATGCGCGCGTAGCGCAGACCGAAGTGCAGCGTCGCGTAGCCGCCCATCGAGCAGCCGACGATGTGCGCTTTGCGGATTTTCAGATGACGCATGACGTTGGCGATGTCGTCGGTGGCGATCGCCTGCGAGTATTTGGAGAGCGCCCGCGGTACTTCGGACGGCGGGTAGCCGCGCGCATTGAACGCGATGCAGCGGTAGCGGCGGCTGAAATAGCGAATTTGCGCCTCCCAGCTGTACAGATCATCGGCGAATTCGTGCACGAACACGAGCGGCGTGCCGCGCCCGGTTTGCTCGTAATACAGCCTGACCCCGTTCGAATTGGCGTATGGCATGAGTTTCTCCCTCGCTGGTTGGCGTAAACGGTGATTTTGCATTGGTCAATGCGGCGCAGCGGCAACGCTGGCGCGCGCAATCAGGCCGGCGTCCGGCAGGCTCGCGAGCGACCGGCAGTGCCCGAGCAACTGCTCGACTGCGCGCGGCGCAAGCTCGGCCGCGGCAAGGCTGCGGAATTTGGCGTCGAGATCGGCGTCGGAGAGCGGCCGCTGCAGGCTGCCGCGCGCCTGCTCGACAAACATTTCGAACTGCCTGCCGTCAGTCAGAGCGATCCGCACCCGCGCCTGTTCCTTGCCGATGGCGGCATCGCTGCACACAGTAACCTTGCCGCGCAACGCGACGACGCGCGGATCGCTGACCCGCGCATCGCTGTATTGTGGCACGCTGGCCGTGCCATCGAGCAGCGCCACTGCCGCCGAGTGAGCGAGGCTCAATTTCGCTTCGAGGCCGTCGCGCGGGGCCGGGTTGCCGCAGCGTAGCAGCGCCAGCGGACCGATCGTCACATCGACCTTGGCGACTTGTTCGGCAGCGATGCGGTGCGCGGCACGTAAATCGAGGCACGCATCAAGCACCGGATGGATCACCACGCCGCACGGGTACGGCTTGTAGGAGTTTTGCAGCAATTCCCAACTCGAGCCCAGCTCGCGCGTGATTTCACTGGCATCGCTGCGCGCGGCCAGCACGTTGAGAAAACCGCGCGGTGCTTCCAGCGCGCTCGCGGAGCTGGTGAAATTGCCTGCCGCAAGTAGAGCCGCGGCGAGTCCGTTGCGCGCGGCATGTCCCATGTTGTAGCTCTTGCACATGCTGCCCATCACTTCGCACAATCCCGAGGACTGGGTTGCCGCGATGCCGAGCGCCCACGTCATTTGTTGCGCATCGAGCTTGAGCGCTTTTCCGGCCGCGGCCGCGGCACCGAATACGCCGCAAGTCGCCGAAATATGCCAGCCGGCTTCATAGTGTTCCGGCGATACCGCGTTGCCGATGCGACATTCGGTTTCGACGCCCAGGATGAATGCGTGCAGGAATTCGGCGCCGCTCAACGGCCGGTATTCGGCAAGCGCGAGCAGCGCGGCGGCTACCGGCACCGACGGATGGATAACCGAGCGCAGATGCGTGTCGTCGAAATCAAGGATGTTGGAGGCGACCGCGTTGATGCACGCCGCGGTCAGCGCATCGAGCCGCTCGCCGCGGCCGAGCAAAGTCGCCTGCGGCTTGCCGGCAAACTCGCGCAGCGCGGTGAGCAGGCGCTCGACCGCTGTGTCGCGGCAGCCGCCGAGCGCGCAGCCCAGCCAGTTGAGCATCGCGCGCGCGCCCTCGTGGCGCACAGCCGGCGGCACGTCATCCCAGCGCGATTGGACGACGAAGCTGGCAAGCTGCGCGGTGATCCCGGTTTCAGACAAAGGTCGTTTCCTCGAAAAATTCTCTGCTTAGCGCGCGGTCTCGACCTGATGCACGATGCGGATGCCGACGAGCACCGTGATTGCACCTGCGATCGCGATCCATCCCAACGTCTCGCCGAGCAGTATCCATGCGAACAGCGTCGCCATCACCGGCTGGAACAGCAGCCCCACCGAGGAAAAAGTCGAGGGCAGGTGCGCCATCGCGTAAGCAATCAGGCTTTGCCCCACCACCTGCGATATCAGCGCGAGCGCGATCAGCTTGCCCCAGCCGCCGCCGGTTAGCGGCAGAAACTGCTCGCCGGAGGCGAGCGCCAGCGGCAGCACCACGGCCGCAGTAATCGCGCCGCTCCACGCCATGATGCTGGCGGTCGAGGCGCTGGCGCGCAAGCGGGTCACCACGAGTTGGTAACCGGCGTAGAACATCGCGCTCACCACACCGAGGATGTCGCCCAGCAGTTGGCCCCCGCCCAGCCGGAAATCGCCCTCGATCAGCAGGGTCATTCCTGCGAGTGCAGTGGCGAGTCCGGCCAGAAACCTGCCGCTCGGCGTGCGGTGTAACAGTATCCACGCCGCAAGCGTAACAAAAATGGGCGCCAGATTGGCGAGCAAAGTGGCGTTGGCGATCGACGTGAGCATGATCGACCAGTGCCATACGATCAGATCACCGGCGAAGTACAGGCCCGCCCAGAGGATGAGCCTGCGCTCGGTTGCCGGAACTGCTTGCGCGGGGCGGCCGCGCTCGGCAAGCGCCCACGTCCACAGCAAGGGCAGCGCCAGAAACACGCGCCAGAACGCGGTGGAGACGGGGCCGGTTTCGCTGACCTTTACCCACAAGGCGGAAGCGCCGATGCAGGCGGCGCCGACGAACAACGCCGTCACGGCGAGCGCTGCGCCGCGCCGTTCGCGCGGGTTTTCAATCAACTCGGGCATGACCCCGGCGGCACCACGGCGCGGGCGTTACGAAATGCCGTCATTCGCCATGAGCGCGCCAGCGCCGGAAACCGCGAACCAGCGCGACCGTGGCGAGCACCAGTATCGCCCCCAGCATGAACACGAAAAATCCCGGCTTGGCGGCATAGGCGATGACGAACGCGCGGCCGCCGAAGAACTGCCCCGTCATCGCGCCGTAAACGGCGAAAACCACTAACCCCGTGCCGAGTCCGAAAAAAAACCCCGGCGAGTCGAGAAAGCCGGTGTCCGAGGGCGAGGCGAGCAGTTTCTGGAGCGCTGATTTCACGGCGCCGCTCCTACGTCAGATGTCACGCGGCTATTTTCCTTCCCATCTGGCTTTGCGCTTTTCGATGAAGGCCTGCATGCCTTCTTTCTGGTCGCGCGATGAGAACAATACCTGGGACGCCTTGGTCTCGAGCCGCAGCGCCGCATCGAGCGAGGCGTCCTGACCGGCGAGCACCACTTCCTTGATCTGCTGCACTGCAAGCGGCGGCAGCCCGGCGATCTGCTGTGCCAGTTCGACGGCGCGTTTTTCCACTGCGGCGTCCGGCGCGAGCTCGCTGACGAGTCCCATCTCGTAAGCTTCCTTCGCACTGAATATGTCGCCGGTCAGGCAGATCTTCATCGCTTTGTATTTGCCGACTGCGCGGATCAGCCGCTGCGTGCCGCCGCCGCCGGGGATGATGCCGATCTTGACTTCGGGCTGGCCGAAGCGCGCCGACTCCCCGGCGATGATGATGTCGCACGTCATTGCCAGCTCGCAGCCGCCGCCGAGCGCAAAGCCGTTGACCGCGGCGATCACCGGTTTCGGGCAGGCCGCGATCACGCGCCACAGTTTGTGCGTACCGCGCAGCATCATGTCGATGCTGCCGGCGCCGGCCATTTCCTTGATGTCGGCGCCGGCGGCGAAGGACTTGTCGTTGCCGGTGAGCACGATCGAGCGTGTCGCGGCGTCTTCGCCGAGTTCCGTCAGGTATTGCGCGATCAGTTTGCGCACTTCGATGTTAAGCGCGTTGCGCACCTCCGGACGGTTGATGCGGATCAGCGCGACGCCGTCGGCCGGGCGTTCGAGCAGGACTACGGGTGCGGTCATGGCTGGGTTCCTTGAGGAGGGATAGGCGGAGATCAACGAGTTCGAAAGCCTAAGCCATACGCAGTGGGAGTGCAAATATATCCCAGGGTGCCCCAGCGAGGCGTTGGGTTCCGTGCGACCACAGCAAGTGGTATGCCGTATCATATACAGAATCAGCAGGTCGTCTCCCCACCCCAAGCGGCAGGTTAGTGAAAGGAAATCCGATCATGTCCAACTGGAAAAACTTCGAACCGCAAGGCGTCATTCCCGCGTGCCTGCTGCCCTTCAAAAGCGACTTGAGCATCGACGAAGCGGCTTACCGCAAACATCTGCGAGACGTGGTGGCGGTGGCCGGCCTGTCCGCGGTAACCATTAACGCGCATTCCACGGAAGTCGCCTCGTGTACTTTCGAAGAGCAGGCAAGGGTGCTCGACATCACGATGGATGAAATCGGCGCCGCTATTCCCATCGTGCACGGCGTATACGCGGATGGCAGCCTTGAGGCAGCGCGCATTGCGCGCATGGCGGAGCGGGGCGGGGCTTCATGCCTGTTGGTTTTTCCGCCGGGGCCCCTCGCTCTTGGCGCGCTCGCCAAACCGGAGATGGCAATCGCGCACTTCAAAGCGATAGCCGACGCGTCCTCCCTGCCCATCATCTGTTTCCAATACCCGCTGGTGAGCGGATTGGGTTACTCAGTCGACACGCTGCTCAAGCTCGTGGAGGAAGTGCCGGCTATCAAGGCGATCAAGGACTGGTGCAACAGCGTGATGCAGCACGAACGCCAGATCCGCATCCTGCAGAATCTGCCACGGCGCGTGAACGTCTTGACGACCCACAGCTCGTGGCTTTTGAGCTCGCTCGTGCTCGGCTGCAATGGCCTGCTGTCCGGATCCGGCAGCGTCATTGCCGATCTGCAGGTCGCGCTCTGGCAGGCGGTGCAGCAAAACGATCTCGTGCGCGCACGCGCGGTGAACGACCGCATTTTTCCGATCGCTCACGCTTTCTATGCCGATCCCTTCGTCGATATGCACAACCGCATGAAGGAGGCGCTCGTCATTCTTGGCCGCATCCCCTGCGCTGCCGTGCGGCCGCCGCTGGTGAAGCTAAGGGAGGCAGAAATCCGGCGCATTGAACAGGCGCTAGTGCAAGCGGGTGTGCGGGGCGAGGGAGCGCTGGAACGCGCGGCGTGACCGCTTTATTCACGCCGATGGCGATCGGCGGCGTGACGCTGCGCAACCGGATCGTCATGCCATCGATGACCACGCGGTTGGCGGACCGCGAGGGGCAGGTCACCGATGCCACGGTCGCGTATTTCAGAGCGCGGGCCGCGGGCGGCACCGGGCTGATTACCGTGGAGATGGCGTCGCCGGAACGCGCGGGGCGGCATCGCGCCCGCGAGCTCGGCATTTACGACGATCGGTTTCTGCCTGGCCTCACCCGCCTCGTCAGCGAAATCCACGCGTGCGGCGCGAAAGCCTCGATACAGCTTGGCCATGCGGGCGGCCACACGCGCGAAGATGTATGCGGCGAGCCGCCGATCGCGCCTTCGGCGGTGCCGCACTACGTCTATGAAGTCACGGGCCGGACGATTACGCCGCTCGAGATGAGCCACGAGCGAATCGCCCGCACCACCGACGCCTTTGTCGCGGCCGCCAAGCGCGCGCGCGCTGCAGGTTTCGATTGTGTCGAACTGCATGCGGCCCACGGCTACCTGTTTTCGCAGTTTCTGTGTCCCGCGGAAAACCGCCGGCAGGACGAATACGGCGGATCGCTGGCCAACCGTGCGCGCATCGGCCTCGATACGCTGCGGCGCATCAAGGCGGAGTTGCCCGGTTTCCCGGTTATTTTTCGCTTGAGCGTTGACGACTTCTTCCCGACCGGGCTGCACTTTGCAGAAGGTTTCCTCGTCGCAAAATGGGCGGCCGAGGCGGGCGCTGATGCCATCCACGTTTCGGCCGGACACTATCGCTCGCTGCCCACGGCGCATCGCATGATTCCGCCGATGGAATACCCGGATGGCGTGTTCCTCGATTACGCGGCACGCATCAAGGCCGAAGTCGCGGTGCCGATCATCGCGGTGGGCCGGCTCGGCAATCCGGCGATTGCCATGGCGGCAGTCGATACCGGGAAAGCGGACTTCGTCGCATTGGGGCGCGCTCTTATCGCGGATCCCGAGTGGGTGAACAAAGTTGAGCGCAATGTGCCCGTCAGACGCTGTCTTGCGTGCAACAAGTGCATAGACGAAATGCGCGGCGGTGACTCCCTCACCTGTCTGGTGAATCCGACTGCCGGCCGCGAGCCGGAATTTGCTGCCGGGACCATCGCCCGCAAAGGTGAGCGCATAGGCGTCATCGGGGCCGGTCCCGCGGGGCTCTCGTATGCCTCGCTGGTCGCGCAGGGCAATCACGTCACCGTGTTCGAGTGGGAGAGCGTCCCCGGCGGCGCTTTTCGCCATGCCGGACAGGCGCCGCAATTCCAGGAAGTTGAAGCGCGGCAGGAATCATTGACCGCCTATGTGGACGAGCTCGAGCGTGCCTGCGTGCAGGACGGCGTGACTTTCGAATACGGTGTCGATGTTGCGAAATCCCCGCAAGTCTTGCGCGATTACGAGCGTATCGTCATCGCGACGGGCGCCCGCTATCGGTTCGGATGCGGTCCCATCATCTATTGGCTGCTCGAGCACCAATGGGGCAAATCGCAGCTCATGCGCAGATTATTTTCGTCACAGCGGCTGCGGAACTGGTTTTATTACCGTGCGCGCGTGCCCACCGGCGCAAGACACGGTGCGCTGGCACGGTCCGGTCAGAAGATCTCGATCATTGGTGACGCGGCGCAAGCGGGCAAGGGAAAAGAGGCAATCGCCTCAGCGTTCCGCGCCGCTTATTTCGCCGAATAATATCCGCCCACTTAATTTTTCGCGAGGCCGAGTTCGGTCAGCACCGCTTTCATCGCAGCGTAATCCTTGTCGAGATCTCTTGCGAACTGCGCGCCGGGGACGAAATCGTCCGACCAGTAGTTTCTTTCAAGGTCGGTCTTCCATTCCGGGACCTCGGTCGCTTTACGAAGGACGTTCTCCCAGTAGGCGGTCTGCGCCGGTGTAAGGCCCTTGGGACCCATGATGGCGCGCCAGCCGCCGTAGACGAGATCGAATCCCTGCTCTTTCCAGGTGGGAATATTGGCCAGCGCGCCGGGGAAGCGCTGGTTGGCGGAGACGCCAACCACGCGCAGTTTGCCTGCGGCCACGTGGGCGCTGACGTTGCCGGCGGCGGTGGTGACGAGGTCGATATGACCGCCGAGCAGGTTCGTAATCGCATCGGCCGACCCTTTATAGGCGATGACTTTGAGATCCCTGGGGTTCCCGCCCATCGCCCTCATCAGCAACCCCGCGGCAATATGATTATGGCTGCCCACGGTCGTCGCAAAACCGATCGCGATTGACTTGGGATCCTTTCTGAGCTGTTCTGCCAGCTCCTTGCCGGTCTTGAGCGGCGAATTGGCGTTGACCGCGAACACCACATAGTCGTTGAAGAGCGAAGCGATCGGGGTAAAGTCGTGGTAGCTCAGTTTGCTGGTGCCCATGATGTGGCTGGAGAGCAGCGCGGTCGTGCCTATCATCAGATAATGCGCGTCGCCCGCGTGCTGGTTGACGTAATTGAATGCGATGGTATTGCCGCCGCCGGGCTTGTTGACGACCGTGAGCGAGGAATTCACGAGCTTTTTCTCGGTGAGGATTTTTTCCACCTGGCGCGCGGTCTTGTCGTTGCTGCCGCCCGGGGCTGAGCCGACGACGATTTCAACGTTCTTTTGCGGCGCCCAGCCTTGCGCCCAGCCGCTGCTGCCGACAGCCGCAAGCAGCAGCCCGATCAACAAGCGCCCTGTTTTCATGAACCCTCCTGGTTTTCGGTTAATCCGGACCACAGCGCGTCGGTGCCGCGTGCGTGCATGATGCGGCCCAAAGCTACCGCCCAATCGGCTTCATTGCCGAATTCCTCGCGCCAAGCCCACAGCCGCAGCGTCGAGTGATGCAGCGCGTATTCGTCGGTGACGCCGATCGCGCCGTGCACCTGATGCGCGATCAGCGCGCCTTCGTGCGCCGCCTGCGCGGTGCGGATTTTGGCGGAAGCAACCGCGAGCAGCGGGTCTGCGCCGCGTTCGAGCGCGCCGGCAGCCGACAGCGCGGCAGCCACCGCCGCTGCGACCTCACCGGCAAAACGGGCCAGTTCCTGTTGGATCGCCTGGAACTGACCGATCTTGCGTCCGAACTGGACGCGCTCGGTCGAGTAACGCACCGCTAACTCCAGTGCTCGCTCGAGTGCGCCCGCCATCAACAACGAACGCGCCAGTGCGCCGCGCAGCTTGAGCGCTGCATGATCCACGCCGGGAGCAGCCGGTGCGACGAGATTTCCCGCCACGACCACATCGTCGAGCACTACGTCGTCACGGGGTTCGCCGGCGAGATTTCGCCCGGGACTGACCTTGCATCGTTTCGGATCGACGCACGCGACCATGGCGCCGGTGGGGCTGGAGACGAGCACCACCAGGCGGTGCGCGATGCGCGCCCACGGCACGCGCCGCATGCTGCCTGACAAACTCCACTGAGTGCCGTGTAGTTTGGCGGTCACGGTTTCGCCGTGCACCGGGCCGCACGCCAGCGGCCCGCTTTCGATCGGCAGGCCGCAACTCGCGAGCATCCAGCCGGCGAGCGCGGTTTCAGCCAGCGGAATCGGCGAGGCGTAACGGCCGGCGATGCGCAAAACCGCCGCCAGATCGGACAGCGAGCCGCCCGCGCCGCCCGCTTCCTCGGCGATCGACACCAGCGGCAGTTGCGCTTTTGCAACGATGCGCCACAACTCGGGCGACCAGCCATCGCGCTTGGCGGCATCGAGCAGCTTCGTGTCGACGTGATCGGCGAAGAGCCGCGTCGCCGACTCGACGAGCATCGCGCGGACGTCGCTCGCGTCGCTCATTTCAGCGGCCCCAGCAATTTGCGCGCAATCAGGCTGCGCAGTACCTGTGTCGTGCCGCCGCGGATGGTCGACACCGGAGCACAGACGATGGTCTCCGCGAGGTAGCGCTCGAACGTGTCCGTTGCATCGGGAGTCGGCTCGACCTCGAACAGCAAACGCGCAGCGTCGATGATTTCGCGCTCGTAGAACGTTCCCATGTCCTTCACCAGTGCGGCTTCGGTGGCGAGATCGACGTTCGCCTTGGGCGCGCCCTGCTCGCTGTCAGGCCCGGGATCGAGCGTCATGGCGATCGCGAGCGACATGCGCCGCAGCGCCCATAGCCGGGCCGTGAGTTTGCCCACCATTTCCAGCGCGCGCGCATCAGGCGCCGCGCCGAGCTTGCGTATCAATTCGGTAAAGAGCGGGAAGGTCGTCATGTAACGCTCGGGGCCGCTTCTCTCGAGCGCGAGCTCGGAGGTCACCTGCTGCCAGCCCTGACCGATTTCTCCCACCACCCCGGCGTCGGGAACGAACACGTTGTCGAGAAATACTTCGTTGAAAGTGTGGCGGCCGTCGAGGAAGCGGATCGGCCGTATCGTCACGCCGGGCGCGTCGAGCTCCACGATCAATTGCGACAGACCGGCGTGGCGGTCACCGGCGTCGGTAGCGGTGCGGCACAGCACGAAAAACGCATGCGCTTTATGCGCCCAACTGGTCCACACTTTCTGTCCGGTCACGCGCCAGCCGTTGGCAACGCGCTCGGCGCGAGTTTTGACCGACGCCAGATCGGAGCCGGAATTGGGTTCACTCATGCCGAGCGCGAAAGCGTACTCGCCGCGCGCGATCGCCGGCAGCAAGCGCTGCTTTTGCTCTTCGGTGCCGTACCGCAGCAGGCTGGGGCCGATCTGACGATCGCCGAACCAGTGCGCTGCGCACGGCGCGGCAACCGCGAGCATTTCCTCGGTCACGACGAAGCGCTCGAGATAGGAGCGCTCCTGTCCGCCGTAACGTCTCGGCCAGGTCATGCCGATCCAGCCGCGCGCTGCGACCTTGCGCGTGAATTCGGCGTCGAATACGGTGTGCCCGAGGTGCGTCTGGAACGCCTGCGCGGCGACTTCCGCGCGCAGGAATTCGCGCACGTCCTGCTGCAGCTGGCGCGCCGCAACGGGCAATTCGAGCGACGAGAAGTCAACCTGCTGGAACATGGGGGGAAAGTCTCATTCCGATTTGAGGTTGGCGGCCTTCACCACTTTCGCGTACTTGTCGATCTCGTCGCGGATGAACTTGCCGAACTGCTCCGGCGTGCCGCCGATCGGCTCGATTCCCTCGCCAATGAAGCGCTCGCGCACTTCGGCGCCGGCGAGGATTTTGCCGATTTCGACGTTGAGCCGCATGACCGTTTGCTTCGCCGTTTTTGCCGGCGCCATCAGCCCGAACCACGTCGTTGCTTCATAGCCCTTGAGACCCGACTCGTCGATCGTCGGCACTTCGGGTATCGCCGGGAAGCGCTTCAGACTGCCGATCGCGATCGCGCGCAGGCGCCCGCTCTGTATGTGCGGCAGCAGCGCCGGCACGCCGCTGAACAGCATCTCGACGTGGCCGCCGATGGTGTCGGTGAGCGCCGGCGCGTTGCCCTTGTACGGGACGTGTGCGATGTTGACTTTGGCCATCAGCTTGAGCAGCTCGCCGGCCATCATATTGGAGCTGCCGAGTCCCGACGAGGCATAGTTGAGTTGGCCCGGGCGCGCCCTGGCGAGCGCGATCAGTTCCTTCAGGTTCTTCGCCGGCAGCGACGGGTGCGTCGACAGCACGTTGGCGCCCTTCACGCACAGCACCACCGGCGCGAAGTCGCGCAACGTGTCGTACGGCATCTTTAAATAGTAGCTCATGTTGATCGCATTCGAAGCCCCGCCCATCAGCAACGCGTAGCCATCCCCTGGCGCCTTGGCGACGAGCTCCGAGCCGATGTTGGTGCCGCCGCCCGGGCGGTTCTCGACCACCACCTGCTGGCCGAACACCTCGCTGAGCTTGGCCGCAATGACGCGTGCGGTGAAATCGGTATTGCCGCCCGGCGCGTACGGCACCACCATGCGGATCGTTTTTTGCGGATAGCTTTGCGCGGCCGCGCCGATATTCGCGAGCGTGGCGGCGGCAAATGCCAGGACGATAGTTGTTTTCATACTGTTCCTCCGGCTGAAAAACGATTAACCGCCGATAAACGCCGATTAACGCCGATAGAAAAACGAGAACATCTCATCATTTTGTGTTCGATCTTGATTTTATCTGCGTCCATCGGCGGTTTCAGGGTTTTTGGAACTTCGCTAGATTCTGGTAACTTCGTTGACAAGCGGCTGGTCGCGGCTCCAGCGCCTCAGGTTGTCGAGAAATATCGCGTTGATGCGAGCTTCATTGCCGGCCGATGCTGTTGAGTTGTGCGGCGTGACGAGCACATCCGGCATGTCCCACAGCGGCGAGTCGGCCGGCAACGGCTCCTGCGCGAATACGTCAAGATATGCGCCGCCGAGGTGGCCGGTCTGCAGCGCCGCAATCAGCGCGGGCTCGGCGACGATTTCGCCGCGGGCGATGTTGATCACGCGCGCGCCGCGCGGCAGCTTCGCGAGCAAATCCGCATTTATCATGCCGCGCGTCGCGGCGGTGAGCGGGCAGGCGATCACGAGCCAATCGCAGCGGGCGAGTAATTCGGGGAGCCGGTCGGGCGTATGAATTTCGTCGGCGTGCGCGGACTTGTCGGTGTTGCGGCGCACGCCGACCACATACAGACCGAGGGCGCGCGCGAGCCGCGCGATTTCCGTGCCGATTTCGCCCATGCCGTACACCACCATGACCTGGCCGCGCAGATCGCGCGGCAGATCGGGCGCGCGCATCGGTTCCCATTGATGGCCGCGCTGGGAAGCGATCCAGCGCGGAAAGTTGCGCGCGAGATAAAGCATCCCGGCGATCGCGGTCTGCGCGATCGGCTCGGCGGTCGAACCCGCTGCCGTGGTGAGCCGCACGCCGCGCTCGAGTATGGTCGCGAATACCGGGTGATCAACCCCGGCATTGAATACCTGCAGCCACTTGAGACCGGGCGCTTTGCGCGTCGCCGAAAAAAACTGCTTGGAAAACCTGGGAAATACGTCGCCGCTGAAATAAGCCGCCTCGGCGCGTGCGGCAATCGCGTCGTCGATGCGCGCTTCGGGATTGCCGGGCAACACCAGCAATTCGAGTTCGACGCCGTCGCGCGCGGCAGCGGCAGCGAACTCGGTGCCGAAGCGGGCGTTGCAACGATGCGAAACCAGCACGGCGGTCACGATTCGGATTTTGGGTTTCGAGTTTCGAGTTGGACTCCCGTTATTCTATCGGCTTTCCATTCCGGCGCGCATAACCCAGCGTGTTGAGCCACTGAACGGTAGGTCAGGTTGCCGCCGCTGCGGCTACCTGACGCCTGGCCAATGTCGGGGAACGCTGGGCGTACCCCGACCTACGCCTGGGATTTTGCGTCACGCTGCCAGGGCGAATTTGCTAAGATGCGGGCCGGTATCCATCTCGCGAAAGCCTTGTCGGTGTCCATCAACACTCTGGAACTCGCCACACAACTCATCTCGCGCCGCTCGGTGACCCCCGACGATGCGGGCTGCCTCGATATTCTGATGAATCTGCTGAAGCCGCTCGGCTTCGAATGCGAGAAGATCAGCATGGGCGGCGTCGACAATTTGTGGGCGCGCCGCGGAACCACCAGTCCGCTGGTGTGTTTTGCCGGCCATACCGATGTCGTGCCGACCGGGCCGCTCGAGCAATGGGGCAGCGACCCGTTCGTGCCGGTCATCAGGGACGGAGTGCTCTACGGCCGCGGTGCCTCCGACATGAAAACCTCGCTCGCCGCCTTCGTCGTCGCGATTGCCGATTTCGTCGAGCAGCATCCCGACCACCCGGGTTCGCTCGCGGTGCTGTTTACCTCCGACGAAGAGGGGCCGGCGATCGACGGCACGGTGCGCGTGGTCGAAGGGCTCAGGGAGCGCGGGGAAAAAATGGACTACTGCATCGTCGGTGAGCCGACCGCGGTAGACAGGCTCGGCGACATGATCAAGAACGGCCGCCGCGGCTCGCTGTCCGGAATTCTCACGGTCAAGGGCGTGCAGGGCCACGTCGCCTATCCGCACCTGGCGAAAAACCCGATCCATGTCATCGCGGCCGCGATCGCCGAACTCGCACAGACCCAGTGGGACAGCGGCAACGAATACTTCCCGCCGACCACCTGGCAGATCTCGAATTTCAACGCCGGCACCGGCGCCAACAACGTGATTCCCGGCGAAGCGCACCTCAAGTTCAATTTCCGCTTTTCGACCGCGAGCACCCTCGAATCGCTGCAGACGCGGGTGCACGGCATCCTCGACAAACACGGCGTGCCTTATGATCTCGAATGGCGCTACGACGGCCGGCCATTCCTGACCAAGAAGGGCGACCTGGTCGAAGCCGTCGCGCGCGCGATCAAGAGCGTGACCGGCATCGATACCAAGCTCTCGACGACCGGCGGCACTTCGGATGGCCGCTTCATCGCCGACATCTGCCCGCAGGTGATCGAATGCGGCCCGACCAACGCCACCATCCACAAGATCGACGAGTGCATCAAACTCGAGGAACTCGAGCAGTTGCCGAAAATTTACCTGCAGACGCTCAAGAACCTGCTGATCAAATAAATGCCCCGCTCAGACAACGTCATGGAATTGCCGAAAGACCTGCCGGTGCCGCAGGACGATGGCGCATGCGATCACCTGACCGGAATGAAGCTGCCGGCGCTTGCGCTCGCCTCGACGCGCGGCCGCCGGGTTGATCTGTCCACGCTCGCAGGCACGACCGTCGTTTACCTATACCCGCGCACCGGCCGCCCTGATCAGGAGGTTCCGACCGGATGGAACGCGATTCCCGGCGCGCGTGGCTGCACGCCACAATCCTGCGCATTCCGCGATCACTATCAGGAACTGCAAGCACTCGGCGTTTCGGAATTGTTTGGTCTCTCCACGCAGGACACCGCTTACCAGCAGGAAGCAGCCGAGCGTCTGCACTTGCCTTTTGAGCTGCTGAGCGACGAAAAACTGGAACTCGCGCAGGCGCTGCGGCTGCCGATGTTCGAAGTCGACGGCATGAAACTCATCAAGCGTATTACGCTGATTGCCCGCGACGGCAAGATCGTGAAAGTGTTTTATCCGGTGTTTCCGTCTGACGGGAACGCGCAGGACGTCCGGAACTGGCTGGTCGCTGCCGACCACTGACGCTTGATTTTGGGTGGGAACGCCGCGCGAGTTGCCGACCCGTCTCGGCTGGATCCGAACCTCTGGCTGCCAGCCACGCTATTTCCTCTTCGCGGCATCGCCTCGGAACGTATTTGCTATCAGCGGTTTCGCGTCGGCCTGCGGCACGTGGCAGGCCGTGCATTGGTAGCGCGCCGCGGATACCTCTGACAGAACTTTGCCGTCGCTGCCTTTGAGATGGCTGTCGGCAATTTTCGGCGCTTTTACGTTCATGTAGTTTTCAGGTCCATGGCAGGACAGGCACGGGTTGCTCTGCAGCGTCACTTGGTCGAAACCCTCGATCGAGTGCGGTATCACCGGCGGCTGCGTACTGAACGTGCGTGCTACGGGCTTCTGGCTACCAGGCGATTTTCCCGTGTAGGGCCGCTCCAGCGGCGCCTGGTCGGTTGTGGCGGCGTCAGCGCCGCGCAGAGTCTGCACGGTAGATGCTCCTTGTTGCGCAAGCGCTGGTTGTAACAGTATCAGGCCGAGTGCGGTGAGAAGAATCGTGACGGACTTGTTCATGGTCGACTCCTTGGCATCAGGACAGTTGAATGTGCGTTTCAGTTGAGCGTGTTGCAGGCTGTTGGTCATTGACTTGCGGTTCGCTGCGATCGCTGAAACGGGTAGCGAAGGCAAAGACGTCTTTGGAACAGACGTCGATGCAGCGGCCACAGTTGGTGCAGTTGGGCGACAGGATCACCGGACCGATGCCGCGGCCCGCACCTTTGAGCGCCGGCTTGATCACCAGCGGTTCAGGGCACACGGCATAGCAGTCGGCGCAATCGTTGCATTGTTCGCGCCGCACCGCCGAAATGCGCAGTGGGCTGAATTTGGCGACGACGCTGTAGAACGCGCCGACCGGGCATAAGTGTCCGCACCACGCGCGCTCGGCGACGAACAGATCGAGCAGGAATACCGCGGCGACGATGACCCAGCCGGCACCCATGCCGAAGATAATGCCCCGGTGCAGCATCGACACCGGATTCACCAGCTCCCACGCGATGGTGCCGGTGATCGAGGCGAGCGCCAGCGTCATGGCCAGTATCCAGTAGCGCGTGGCGTGCGACAGCCGCGCGCCGCCGCGCACCCCGAGCCGCGCGCGCAGCCAGTGCGCCGTGTCGGTCACCACGTTGACCGGGCATACCCACGCGCAGTAGGCGCGTCCGCCGAGCAGGAAATACCCAACCAGAACGATCGCCGCGCCGATCAGCGCGTTGCGTTCGGGGCGATCTCCGGTGATGAGAGACTGCAGCAGCACGTACGGATCGGTGAGCGGCAGCACGCCGAGGGTCAGACTGTAGTTGAGATTACCCTTGACGAGCCAGTAACCGAACCATGGGCCGGCGAGAAACAGCGCGAGCACCGCGCATTGCGACACGCGGCGCGCGAGCAGCCATTGATGCGCGCGGAGCCAGCCTTTGACGCGGACTGCATCCTTGCCGATGCCCGGTTTCATTTCATGTGCTCCGGCATGCGGTCAGGCAGATCGACGATGCCTTCGACAAGTGGTTTGCCCGCCCTCTTCTGTTCTTCCCAGCCGAGGCGATAGTGTCCGCCAAGTTCGCCTTTTGCTAGATGACGCGGGAGCACGCGAATCGCCGCGGTCTCCAGCACGCACGCCTTTTCGCACTTGCCGCAGCCGGTACAGCGATCCGAATGCACGGTGGGAATGAATTTGGCGTGCTTATCGGTGCGCGCGTTGTGCTGCGGCTCGAGCGTGATCGCCTTGTCGATCAGCGGGCACACCCGGTAGCAAACATCACAGCGCAGCCCGAGGAAGTTGAGGCAGGTTTCGTGATCGACCAGCACGGCGAGACCCATGCGCGCCTTGTCGATATCCTTCAGTTCGTGGTCGAGCGCGCCGGTCGGGCACGCTTTTACGCACGGAATGTCGTCGCACATTTCACACGGCCCGCTGCGGGCAGTGAAATACGGCGTGCCGGCGGCGATGTCCTGCCCGGCCGTGGCGAGGTCGAGGATATGGTAAGGACAATCGCGCACGCACATTCCGCAACGGATGCACGCGCCGAGGAACTCGGCTTCCGCGCGCGCACCCGGCGGGCGGAGCGCGGTCGGCGGCAGCGCTTTCGCCTGCTTCGCGTACAGTCCGACGCCGAGGCCGAGCATGCCGACGCCGCACGCGAGCTTCGCCGTGTCGAACAGGAACTGCCGGCGCGCGGTGGCCTTGATTTTGGTTTCGTCTAGCATCGTCGCTCTCGACGGCGCAAGGTGCGGGGGACCTTTTCCGCCTCACGCCTTCACGATCTTGACCGCGCACTTCTTGAAGTCGGTTTCTTTCGAGATCGGGCAGGTGGCGTCCAGCGTGAGCTTGTTCACGAGTCGGCTCTCGTCGAAAAACGGCACAAACACGAGACCTTCCGGAACTTTGTTGCGGCCGCGCGTCTCGACTTTGGTTACCATTTCGCCGCGCCGGCTGACGAGTTTCACCGCGTCGCCACGCTTCAGGCCGCGTTTTTCCGCGTCTTTCGGGTGCATGAATACCCACGCATCCGGGAACGCGCGGTAGAGTTCGGGCACCCGGCGCGTCATGGTGCCGGTGTGCCAATGCTCGAGCACGCGTCCGGTGGAGAGCCACAAGTCGTATTCGCCGTCGGGCGATTCTGCCGCTGGCTGGTACGGCAGCGCGAAGATTCGCGCCTTGCCATCGGCGTGGCCGTAGAACTTCACGCCCTCGCCTTTCTTTACGTACGGGTCGTAGCCTTCGCGGAAACGCCACAGCGTCTCCTTGCCGTCGACCACCGGCCAGCGCAGGCCGCGCGCCTTGTGGTACACGTCGAATGGCGCGAGATCGTGCGCCTTGCCGCGGCCGAACTTCGCGTATTCCTCGAACAGCCCTTTCTGCAGGTAGTAGCCGAAGTGCCGGGACTCGTCGTTCTCGAATCCCTGCTGCAGTTCCTTTAGCGGGTACTTGTTGACTTCGCCGTTGGCGAACAGCACGTCGAACAGCGTCTTGCCGCGGACTTCGGGCATCTTGGCGACCAGTTCTTCGCCCCACGCTTCCTCGACCTTGAAGCGCTTGGAGAACTCGACGATTTGCCACAAGTCGGATTTCGCGTCGCCCGGCGCTTTCACCTGCTGGCGCCAGAACTGGGTGCGGCGTTCGGCATTGCCGTAGGCGCCTTCTTTCTCCGTCCACATCGCGGCGGGCAGGATCAGGTCGGCCGAGAGTGCGCTAACCGTCGGGTAGGCGTCGGAGACCACGATGAAGTTGTCGGGATTGCGGAAGCCCGGATAACGCTCCTGGGTGAGGTTCGGACCGGCCTGCATGTTGTTGGTGCAAAGCGTCCAGTAGAAATTGAGTCTGCCGTCTTTCAATGCACGATCCTGCGCCACGGCATGCAAGCCGACCTGGCCTGGGAGCGTGCCCGCCGGTAGTTTCCAGATCTGCTCGGAGATCTCGCGATGCTTCGGGTTCATCACCACCATATCGGCGGGCAGCCGATGCGCGAAGGTGCCGACCTCGCGCGCGGTGCCGCATGCCGACGGCTGCCCGGTCAATGAGAAAGGCCCGTTTCCCGGCTCGGAAATCTTGCCGGTCAATAGGTGGCAGTTGTAGATCATGTTGTTGGCCCACGTGCCGCGCGTGTGCTGGTTGAAGCCCATCGTCCAGTACGACACGACCTTGATCTTGGGGTCGGCATAGAGCCTGGCGAGCGCTTCGAGCTTGTCCTTTGGTACGCCCGAGATCTCGGCGGCCTTGTCGGCGGTGTACTCGGACACGAACTGCTTGAAGTCCTCAAAACTGATCGGACCGGCCTTGTTGGGATCGCCCTTGGGTTTTCCGTCGGCACCCGGGTAGCCGTTATTGTTGGCGACCTGCTCCAGCGGATGATTCGGACGCAGGCCGTAGCCGATGTCGGTCACGCCCTTCATGAAGTTGACGTTCTTCTTGACGAACTCTTCGTTGACGCTGCCCGACTGGATGATGTAATTGCAGATGTAGTTGAGGATCGCCAGATCGGTCTGCGGCTTGAAGATGAGTTCCATGTCGGCCGACTCGGTGCTGCGATGGCTGAACGTGGAAAGCACCGCGACTTTCACATGCTTGGCGGTCAACCGCCGGTCGGTGAGCCGCGACCACAGGATCGGGTGCATCTCGGCCATGTTTGAGCCCCAAAGCACGAACGCGTCGGCGTGTTCGATGTCGTCATAGCAACCCATCGGTTCGTCGATGCCGAAGGTCCGCATGAAGCCTGTGACTGCGCTCGCCATGCAATGGCGAGCGTTAGGATCGATGTTGTTCGAGCGCAGTCCTGCCTTCATGAACTTGGCGCCGGCATAGCCTTCCCAGATCGTCCATTGGCCGGAGGCAAACATGCCGACCGAGCCCGGGCCCTTGGCCTTCAGCGCGGCCTTGCACTTTTCTTCCATGATGTCGAAGGCCTGCTTCCAGCTGACTGGCGCGAATTCTCCGCTCTTGTCGAACTTGCCGTTTTTCATGCGCAGCAACGGGCGCGTGAGCCGGTCCTTGCCGTACTGGATCTTGGCGAGGAAATAACCCTTGATGCAATTCAACCCTTTGTTGACCGGCGCATCCGGATCGCCCTGCGTCGCCACCACGCGGCCGTCTCTTACGCCGACCAGCACGCCGCAGCCGGTGCCGCAAAACCGGCACACGCCCTTGTCCCAGCGGATACTCTTGTCTTCGGCCGGGGCAGTCGCCGCGCCGGCGGGCAGGCTGATGCCCGCAACTGCTGCGGCCACCGCCGCCGCGTTCGCCTTGATGAATTCGCGTCTGTTGAGTGTCATTGGTCCGACTCCTGTGAAAGTTCATCATCGCAATACTGGTAGACGAGCGATGCCGAGATCACTCCGTCCAGTTGATGCAGCTTGAGAAAAACATCCGGTGGCGCGCATCCCGCGCCGTCCTCGATGGTGAGGACCAGGCGGCCGTCGTTGCCATCCGCGTGGATTTCGACGCCTGGAATCGCAGCCAAACTGGTGCGCACGCCGCCGAGCTTTTCCGGCTGCGCGCGCAGAATTACACTTGAAATGTTCACGCTGGATTTCCTCAGCCTTCGGCCGCGATCGCGGCGGGACAAATCGCCGCGCAGGAATTGCCTGCACGAAACCCGCACCGAGCTGCCCCGTCCGGTCCAGCACTACCTTGAGGTGTATTTATAGTCGCGCGGAGACTCAATGGCCTTGATATAGCTCAACCAAAGGCGCGCGAAATTCGAGTCGTCTTGCGGAAAATCAAGGAGTGAAGGGAAAAAGCGGGGTTTACTGAAACTGCGCCGGCGGCGCTCCAGCCCGCTCGCTCGTCAAGGGATGCGACGCGCTCGTGAATGATGGTGCGCAGACGTAGCACCTGCGTTATCCTGCCGGACATCCCATGAAGACTTTCTACGGCTGGCGTATCGTGGTTGCCGGCGGCGCCCTGCAGTTTCTGCAGAGTCTGCTGCTGAACCAGGCTTTCGGCGTCTACCTTGCGGTCCTGGTCGAGGAGCGTGGCTGGAGCAAGACGGCCCTTTCTGGTGCAGCCGCGCTTAAATCGACGGAGGTCGCGCTGCTCGGCCCGGTGCTCGGCTGGATGGTCGACCGCTTCGGGTCGCAGGGCATCATCCGTGCCGGCATCGTTACGTTCGGCATCGGTTTCATGCTGTTGAGCCAGACCGATACGCTGGTTGGTTTCTACGCGGCATTTGTGATCGTCGCACTCGGCTCGAGTATGTTCAGCAATTTTCTGGTGAGTGTGACGATCATTCAGTGGTTCGAGAAGCGCCGCGCGAAGGCACTCTCCGCGCTGCAGTTCGGTGGTGCGATCGGCGGGCTTTTTGTATTTCTTGTCGCGTGGTCGATCCAGGCCTACGGCTGGCGGGCGACGGCATTCGGCTCGGGCATCATCGCCATCCTGATCGGCTGGCCGCTCGCGCGGGTGATCCGCAGCCGCCCGGAGGATCACGGCGAAACGGTGGACGGCCTGCCACCTGCGCCCAGGGACACCCGACATCCCGAGGCGCCCTTTCGGCGCGCGTTCAGCGCGCGCGAGGCGCTGCGCACCAGCGCTTTCTGGCTGATCTCGCTCGGCCACGCCTGCTCGCTGTTGGTCGTGACCGCCGTGAACGTGCACGCCATCACGCATATCAAAGAGAGCCTGGGCTACTCGCTCGCCCAGGCCTCGCTCGTCTTCACGCTGGTGACGGTCGGACAATTCTTCGGCGTGATGCTCGGCTGGGTGATCGGCGAGAAATTCGATAAACGCCTGGTTTCGGCCGCCTGCATGCTGATGCACGCTGCGGGCCTGCTCATGCTCACCTATGCCACCGGGTCCGCTGTCCTGGTACTTGCCATGTTGGTGCACGGGACAGCCTGGGGTCTGCGCGGCCCGTTCATGCAAGCCATCCGTGCGGACTACTTCGGCCGGAGCTCGATCGGCACAATCATCGGGCTGTCGTCTCTGATCACCGTTTTCGGCAATATCTGCGGACCGATACTGGCCGGTGCGTTCGCCGATTGGACCGGGAACTACCGCGCAGGATTTACGCTCCTGGCGGTGCTGGCCGGCCTGGGGTCGTTTTTCTTCCTGTGGGCGAAGCCGCCCAGGTAGACTGGCGGCCGCTTGCTGCTGCGGTTCCTACTGCAGCGGCGAAAACGACGCGGGCATCAGGATCTTGTTTTCCTGGGCGGTGAGCTGATACTCCGGGGTGCCGAGCTTTTTGGCCGAAGGCGGCCACACGCCGGCGGCCTGCGCTTTGGTGCGCGTGTCGTTGCGCGCATCGAGCGACGGGTAAGGCCAGATGTGCACGAATTTGTTGAGGCCGCCGAGTTCCGAATACCACGCCGCACACAGCGGACTGAACTGCAGTCTTGGCGGGAGCGCTCTTTCCCACACCGCAATGATCTTGGGGAGAGCTCCCGGGGCGTAAGTGTAGGTTCGCATTTCGAAATAGGGGCCGATTTTGCCAGGCTTCAGTTCCGGTGAAATCGCGAACGGGATCATGATCTCCGAACGCATGGCGACGATGAACTCGAAGGTAGCCGGGGGCCAGGCGCCGTCCTTGACTGCCGCCGCGCGGATACGGCCCCGCTCCTCCAGATCCTTGTACGGCCAGACATGAATGATCTGGTTGAGCGGGCCGATATCGGTGTGCCAGAACGCCGCCAGCTCGGAATATTTGCGGCGCTTCTCGTACATTTCGCCGAAGCGCTTTTCGACCTCGGGCAGCGTGCGCGGTTTGAGATCGTAAGTTCTCATTTCATAGATCATGGTTTTTCCCCCTGTTGGTTGAACGTCATTCGAGCCGGATACCCGCGTCCCTGATCACCTTGGCCCATTTTTCCATCTGCGCGCGGAAAAACACTTCGAACTGCTCCGGCGTGCTGACGACCACTTCGTTGCCGTCCTGGGTCAGGCGTTCGCGAGTTTCCGGCGCAGTGTATCCTTTCGCGATCGTCTGCTGCAGCCTCGCGATCACTTCCTTCGGGGTCCCCGCAGGCGCGGACACGCCGGTCCATGGGCTGGCCTCGAACCCGGGCAGGGTATCGGCGACCGGCGGTACGTCGGGCAGTATCGACGCCCTTTGCGCGCTGCTCACGGCGATCGCCCGCAGCCTGCCGGACCTGATGTGAGGGACAGCTGAGAGGATGGCCACCAACTGCCACGAGATCTCGCCGCTGATCAAGGCGATCGTCGCGGGACCCGCCCCCTTGTAAGGCACGTGCACCATGCGCACCCCTGCCATGAGCGGCAGTATTTCTCCGCCGAGATGCGTAGAGGTGCCGTTGCCGCCCGAGCCGAACGCGATCTGGTCGGGCTTCGCCCGCGCCAAAGCGATCAGTTCGCGTACCGATTTGACGGGCAGCGAAGGATGAATCGCCAGCACATTGGGCGACGACACGAGCTGGGTCACCGCCGCAAAGTCGCGCAGCGTGTCAAAGGGAAGCTTGCGCAAAAGACTCGGATTCGTGACGGTACTCGTCGATGTCATCAGCAGGGTGTAGCCATCCGCAGGCGACTTGGCAACGATGTCGGTGCCGATAATGGTGCCTCCGCCCGCGCGATTTTCCACGATCGCCTGCTGGCCCAGGCCCTCGGTCAGCTTTTGGGCGACGAGCCGCCCCAGGATGTCGGTCGCCCCGCCCGGCGCGAACGGCACAATGATGCGTATGGGCTTGACCGGATAGGCCTGGCCATGCGCGACGCCCGCAAACACGGACAGACAGGCGGCGGTTGCGAGAACCAGCCGCGCGGTGCGCGGTAATGTCCGGGATGCGCGACCTGCGTGGCCGCTGCCGCAATTTATGCCAGCCATGGTAACTCCCTGTGGTGACGTTTCTCAAACGCCTCGATCTCGTTGAGGTTCTGCATCACGAGGTCAATGTCATCGAGGCCTTTCAGTAACCGCTCCTTGTGGTTCGGATCGATGTCGAAGCGGTAAGTCGCGCCATCGGACCCGGTCACCGTCTGCGATTCGAGATCGACGCCGATCTGCGCGCCGGGTTGGCCGTGCAGTTGCCGGCGCAGCTTCTGGCAGATTTCATCGGGCAGCGTTACCGGCAGCATGCCGTTCTGCAGCTCGTTGCCGTAGTGGATGTCGCCAAACGAAGGCGCGATCACCGAGCGGATGCCGTAGTCGTAGAGCACGTAGACCGCCGCTTCACGCGACGAGCCGCAGCCGAAGTTGGCGCCTGCGACGAGGATCTTCGCGTTGCGATAGGGCGCCTGATTCAGGATGAAGTCCGGCCGGTCGTTGCCATTCGCGTCGTAGCGGATGTCGTAAAACGCCAGTTTCTCGTAGCCTGGCCCGCGCAATTTGCGCAGGTAGCGCGCGGGGATGATCTTGTCGGTGTCAATGTTCGCCATGTCGAGTGGCGCGGCGACTGCAGTGAGTTTGGTAAATGATTGCATGTCACGCTTCCTGCATCAGTCTGCGCACGTCGGTGAGCTTGCCGGTCACGGCGGCGGCGGCGACCATCGCGGGGCTCATCAGGTGAGTGCGCGCGCCTTTGCCCTGGCGGCCCTCGAAATTGCGGTTGGAAGTCGAAGCGCATCTTTCGCCCGCGGGCACGATGTCGCCGTTCATCGCGGCGCAGCCCGAGCAGCCCGAGGCGCGCCAGTCGAAACCGGCTTCGCGGAAAATCCTGTCCAGCCCCTCGGCTTCGGCCTGACGCTTGATCGCGCTCGAGCCGGGAGAAACCCACCCTTGAACCACGATCTTGCGGCCTTTGAGGACCGCAGCGGCGGCGCGCAAGTCTTCGATGCGCCCGTTGGTGCAGGTGCCGATGAAAGCGCGATCGATCCTGATGTCCTCGAGCCGGGTGCCGGGCGTGAGACCCATGTAGCGCAGCGCCTGCTCCATGTGCGCACGTTTGTCGGCGTCATTTGCCGATGCGGGATCGGGGACTGCGGTGGCAATTGATGCCGCCTCCTCCGGACTTGTGCCCCACGTGACCATCGGCGCGAGCGTCGCCGCGGCCAGCGCTACCTCGCGATCGAAGCGCGCGCCGTCGTCAGTGGGCAGCGCGCGCCAGAACGCGAGTGCTTTTTCCCAGTGCGCGCCCTTGGGCGAAAACTCGCGTCCCTCGAGATAAGCGCAGGTCTTATCATCGGGCGCGATCATGCCGGTGCGCGCGCCGGCTTCGATCGACATATTGCAGACGGTCAGCCGCCCTTCCATGCTGAGCGCACGCATGGCGGGACCCGCATACTCGATCGCGCAACCCGTCGCGCCGGCGGTGCCGATTTTCGCAATGATGGCGAGCACGATGTCTTTGGCGGTGACGCCGAATGGAATAGCGCCATCGACCGTGATGCGCAGAGTCTGCGGCCGCTTCTGCCACAGGCATTGCGTCGCCAATATCTGCTTCAATTGCGAGGCGCCGATGCCGATCGCGAGCGCGCCGACCGCGCCGTGCGTCGAGGTATGCGAATCGCCGCACGTGATGACGAGCCCGGGCTGTGTGATGCCGAGTTCGGGGCCGACCACGTGCACGATGCCCTGTTGGGGATGATCGAGCCCGTAATAGCTGTCGATGCCGTTGGCGCGGGTGTTATGCGCGAAAAGCTCGAGCATGTTGAGCATTTCAGGGTCGGTGATCGCGGCGATTCCCTGTTCGCGGCCGCGGGTCGGCACGTAATGATCGGCCGTCGCGAACGTCTGGCGCGGCTTGCGCACCTTGCGGCCGTCGGCGGCAAGTGCGGCGAACGCGTGAAACGAGCCTTCGTGCACAAAGTTGCGGTCGACGTGCAGCAGCGCCTCGTGCTCGCCGCGCTTGACGATCACGTGGCGATCCCAGATCTTTTCGAACATCGTGCGCGGTGCGTTCATAGTCAGCCCGCGGCGCGGACGCGCTCGCGCGAAGTGAAATCGAAATCGACGCTCCGGCTTTTTTCGAGCGACCACAGCACGGCGAGCAGCTGACGCGCAACTTTGTCGCCAATCACCGGCAGCGCGAGTTCGAGGAACTTGTTGTTCAATTCGTCATCGCTGAGGGGCAGGTCGGGATCTCCCTTGCGCGTCGGCTGAAAATGCGCGAACTTGCGTCCGTCGACGGTCTCGATCTCGAGGTGCGCCGCGCGCTGATTGGGATAGCCTTTCGACAGCTCGGGGTCGGCCACGACCTCGACCTTCGCGAGCACGGCACGCACGTTCGGATCGGTCAGCCGCTCGGGTTCAAACGCGCTCAGCCGCACGCTGCCGTGCACGAGCGCGTGTGCGGCGACGTACTGAAGGCTGAACTTGGCCTGGTAGGCGCCTTCGGGCGCAGGGTTGTTGACGATGTCAGTGCCGGCTTTGTAGGTGGCGATACGCACGCGTTGCACGTCGCGCCAGCTCAGGTTGTGGATCTTCTGCAGATGCAGGAGGCCGTCGATCGGTGCGAAGGTGTGGCCGCAGCAGCCGTGGTTCTTGAACGTCATCTGCGTGATGTTGTAGTCGACGCCCAGTCCCCGGATCGCTTTCCTCCAGTCGGGATTGACGCTCATCGCCGCGCCGAAGCCGACTTCGCCTTCGAGTATGTCCGACGCGCCGGTCACGCCTTGCGCCGCCGCCATGGCCGCCATCGCACCGACGTCGGCGGCATGTCCGCTGTGCAGCGGCTTGGTCATCGCCTGCGAGCGGAACGCCTGCTGCAATCCGGAGGCGAAGGTGCCGACGGTAGCGAGCGCGTGCGCGAACTGCTCGCGATTGCAGCCGAGGATGGTGGCGACTGCAGCCGCCGCGCCGAACGAGCCGACGGTGCCGGTCGTGTGCCAAAAATTGTAATGCGACGGCATGATCGCTACACCGATGTGCGTGGAGATTTCATAACCGACGATCACCCCGCGCAGGAACTGCTCGCCCGTGGCGCCGTGCGCCTGTGCCGCGGCGAGCGCGGCCGAGATCACCGGACTGCCCGCATGGTAGCCGGCGTCGCGGTAGATGTCGTCGAATTCGACCGAGTGCGAGGCCGCGCCGTTGATCAGCGCCGCGGCGCGCAGCGTGGCACGCCGGCCGGAGGCGAGCCGTGCGTTGCCGCGGTCGAGGTCCTCGGCGAACGCCTGCTCGAGCAGAGTCGCGGGTGCAACCAGGCTGCCCGGCAGAAACGCCGCATACCAGTCGATCACCGCGCGCTTCGCGTGGTGAATTACGTCGGCGGGCAGCTGCGAGGTTTGTTCCTTGATCGCATATTCGGCAAATTGATGGACCAGCATGCGTTTCTCCTTGTGGCAATCCGGGCCTAACAGGCTGTCCAAAAATGTTTCGTCACACCGGCGCAAGCCGGTGCCCAGCAAGAGTCATTGATTCGCGGAACATCTGCTGCTCTTCGCTTAATCTGAAATTCATAGCGGGTATTCCGGAAGGTTGCAATCTATCGAATCGGGAATCAGGCCTGCAGCAGGGGCCGCAGCTTGCGGATATCCTTGATCTTCTCGATGTCCCACACCACGTCGCACAGCTTGCGCGCGCGCGTTTTGCCAAGCACCGGCGCCAGCAGGTCGTAGCTCTTGGTGTCGACTTCCTTGCGCGTCATCGGATTGTCGCTGGTGCCGCGTACGGCTTTGGTATGCAGACGCAGTTCGCGCCCGTCGCGCAGCTTGATTTCGACGATGCCCTGCCGGCTCGGCAGGGCTTTGGTCAGTGCATCGTCGCCGTAGAGTTCGACGCGGCTGCGCAGCTCGAGCACCTTGCGGTTCTGCATGCGGCGCATGTCGTGCGACGATTTGAACGTGGCCGTGCCGTCGAGCAGCATGACCGCGCACATGTGCTGCATGCAGATGTCGGGCATGTTGCGGTTGTTGACCGTGTTCGCGCCCTGGTGCGCAACCCGTACCACGAGTTTCTCGACGTCGCCTGCCTTGAAGCGGTGCTCGCGCATCAGGTCGAGCAGCGCATCGAGCGGCGCCTGAATAGGAGAGCCGACCGACCAGCGTTTGATGTTGGTGTTCATGATCTCGTAGGTCGTGCCGAGTTCACGCGTGAGTTCGGCAGGTTGCGGCGCGCGCCCGTAGGCGACGAAGAAATTGCGCTCACCGGAGAGCGCGTCGTCGACGCCGGTAAAGCCATGCGCGACCATGGTGGCGGCCGTCACACCGTTTCTCGCGGGCATGCCGCCGAAGTCGAACGCTTTCTCGATATGCTCCTCGTCGCGCATCCAGCATGAGACACCCGACGCCTGCTGCGCGGTGTAGGACAGCAGATGGCGTGTGCGCGCGGCGTTCAGCCCGGCGAGCGCGCCGGCCGCGGCGGCCGCACCGAACATCGGGCCGAAGCTGTGCGTCGAGTGGCCGTCCTCGCGGAATTCGTAGGCATTGAGCGAAATATTGACCCGGCAGCCGACGTCATAGCCGAGCGCGACCGCGCGCAGCAGCGCAGTGCCATTGCGCTGTTCGCGCTCCGCCATGGCAAGCGCGGCGGGCACGATGGCGCAGCCGGGGTGGCAGAGTGACGCCGCATGCGAATCGTCGGTTTCGTCGGCGTGCGCGAGCATGCCGTTGGCGAGCGCGGCATTGATCGCGGTGGTGACGCAGCGGCTGCCGATCACGCTGGCTTGCTTCGCACCGCCGAGCGTTTTCACGTAGGAGATCGCGGTCTTCCCCGGCAGCAGGCGCGAACCCGAAACCATGGCCGCCAGCGTGTCGAGCACGTGATGCTTGGTTTTTTCGTGGACCGCGGGAGGCAGCGGCCGGCGCAGCGCGGCGGCGACGTAAGCGCTCAACTCCTGCATGACAGGGGAAATCGGTGGCGTGGTTTTCTGGCTCATGGCCTCTATATCGGTGATTGGTGACTGGTGATTGGCGGGTTTCTGTCATGCCGGACCTGATCCGGCATCCAGTAATTGTTGCAGATATCCGTTCATTTTACTTCCTGCTGAGTATGCCTGCGCGCAGTCCGCAGAATCTTGTCTCCAGATCCGCATCGCATCCACGGACGGCAGCCGCGCGAGATACGCTAAAATAGCCAATCTCCAATGTAACCGGGAGCAGGCGATGAAAAAACCGCTGGTCGGGGTCGTCATGGGCAGCGCCAGTGACTGGGAGGTCATGCAGCATGCCGTCCGGCAGCTCAAGGATTTCAGCGTCGCGTTTGAGGCGCGGACGCTGTCGGCACATCGCACCCCGGACGCGCTGGTCGAATGGGTCGAAACCCTGGCCAAGGGCGGCGCGCAATGCTTCATCGCGGGTGCGGGCGGCGCCGCGCATCTGGCCGGCGTGGTGGCGGCGAATACGACTTTACCGGTGCTCGGGGTGCCGCTTCCGTCGCGGCACCTGCAGGGGCTGGATTCGCTGCTGTCGACCGTGCAGATGCCGCAAGGCATCCCGGTCGCAACCTTCGCGATCGGCGAGGCCGGCGCCGGCAACGCCGGGTTGTTCGCGGTGGCGCTGCTGGCGCTGCATGATGCGGCGCTGGCAAAAAAACTG
>Ga0209514_10001202_pt1 | contig 46801 bp, 44 predicted proteins | sample Subgrocontami58m_FD_187452 | JGI IMG/M metagenome (GOLD analysis project Ga0209514, IMG submission 187452) | Subsurface groundwater microbial communities from S. Glens Falls, New York, USA - GMW37 contaminated, 5.8 m (SPAdes) (version 3) | ecosystem: Environmental > Aquatic > Deep subsurface >... | reverse complement strand
ATTACCTGTTAACCCGCCCGGTGGATGTGTGAAGATACTGGATGGAAGATTATGCTACAGGGTAGAAAGTTTCCACCTGTTCGTGGGCGACCGCAGTCAGAACCAGAGTTGCCACCATCGCGGCTGGAGTCGTGGCGGCAGAAATCCAAACGTCTGTATGCCCGCTTCCACAGCATTGTTCTTGTAGCTACAGCCGTCGTCATCACGCTTGCCGCAATGCTGGCATATAATTCAACGCGTCAACCCCCCCAGCGTTTAACGCAGCGCGATATTGACGCCGCCGTGACTCGTACTCTGGCCTCGGCCACGCCTAAACCCTCCTACGCCTCGACGGCCTATGAAACTATTCACCCCTCACTCGTCCGGGTTAACGCACTCGTTTCGAAATCCGATGGAAAGGCCCAGGGTGCTTTGGGCACCGGAGTTGTTATAGACGACAGTGGGACGATCTTGACTAATCTCCATGTTGTCAAGGATGCTATCGGGGTCCAGGTTGTGTTCGCAGACGGGACCGAATCCGATGCCTCCATTATTGTCAGACAGCCGGAGAATGACCTGGCTGTCCTGCGGGCGAGCATACTCCCCGACGACCTGGTGCCTGCGACATTAGCTGGCGCGGGAGGGTTACGTGTTGGGGATGAGGTCTTTGCAGCAGGGAATCCGTTCGGTATTAACAACTCGCTTTCAGCAGGGGTTGTCTCCGGCCTGGGGCGGGCCTATAAATCACCGAAAACGGGGATAACCCTATCAAATCTGATTCAATTCGATGCGGCTGTCAACCCCGGCAATTCGGGTGGGCCGTTGGTCAACCGCGATGGTGAAGTTGTGGGAATAGTCACTGCCCTGTTGAACCCGACAGAGCAGGAGTTCTTCGTCGGTATTGGGTTCGCTGTAACGATTGAGACCGCCGCCGCCTCAATGGGAACGCCACCGTACTAGGCTAAATGCCAAGCATCAACCCCCAAATACCAAATAAATGCAAATAGTTTAGTTCAAAATTCAGTATTTTTCATTGCCAGAGCTACTTATAACTGAGCAGTGAGTTTTGGAGAACAAAATGGAAGAAGAGATACGGAAAAAACCGGAAGAAGCTCCTCTGATGGAGCAGGTCCTTTATGAAGTCAAGAAGGTCATCGTCGGGCAGGACCATCTACTGGAGCGCGTGCTTATAGCCATACTGTCACAGGGCCATCTGCTGGTTGAAGGCGTGCCGGGGTTGGCCAAAACGTTAACTGTCAAAACGCTGTCCCAGGCAATCCACGGCACCTTCAAACGCATCCAGTTTACGCCAGACCTTGTCCCCGCCGACCTGGTTGGCACTCGTATCTATAATCAAAAGACAGGTGAGTTCAGCACGTCGCTTGGTCCTGTATTTACCAACCTGTTGCTGGCCGATGAAATTAACCGCGCCCCCGCCAAGGTCCAGAGCGCCCTGTTGGAGGTGATGCAGGAACGCCAGGTCACCATCGGCGGCGAGACGTTCAAGGTGCCCGAGCCGTTCCTGGTGATGGCAACACAGAACCCCATTGAGACGGAAGGGACATATCCCCTTCCCGAGGCCCAGGTGGACCGCTTTATGATGAAGGTGCTGGTTGATTATCCCACCGAACAGGATGAGTTTGTTATTGTCGAGAGGGTGACGGGCTTACCTTCGCCGGTGAAGGCAGTCCTGACCACAACACAGCTTATCGACCTCCAGCGCGACGCTGAGAAGGTTTATGTTGATCCATCGCTAATCGGGTACGCAGTGCATGTGGCAGCCGCCACCCGGGACCCGGAAAAGTGTGGAATTACTGACATTGCCAAGTATATTATGTACGGCGCCAGCCCCCGCGCCTCAATAAATCTCATCATAGGGGCACGCTCCCTGGCTTATATACGCGGGCGCAACTATGTCATACCCCAGGACGTGATTGACCTGGCGCTGGACGTAATGCGGCACCGCCTTGTCCTTTCATACGAAGCCATGTCCGATGGCATCACTTCCGATATGATTATTCAACGGGTCCTGGAACATCTTAAAGCGCCCGCGCAACCTTTGCAGACCCATTCGGAAGTAAATGCAAAACCCTGAGAGGATACTACAACGACTTGATTGGACGGTGGTCCGCCGTCTTGACGGGCTATTACAAGGCGAGTACCGTACCCTGTTCCATGGTTTTGGCCTGGACCTGGCGGATATTCGTGAGTACCAGTTCTCTGATGATATCCGCTATATTGATTGGAACGTTACTGCACGCATGCAATCGCCGTATGTGCGCCAGTTCGTAGAAGACAGGGAGGTGACGGCCTGGTTCCTTCTCGACATGAGTGCATCGGTAGATTTTGGTACGGTGCAGGTGCTCAAGCGTAACCTGTTGATTGATTTCGTTACTGTATTAGCGCGCCTGCTTACCCGCCGCGGCAACAGGGTGGGCGCTATACTTTTTAATGGTAATGCCGGGAGCGTAATCCCCGCGCAGAGCGGCAAGCCCCAGGTCTTGCGCCTCATCGATGCCGTACTCAATCAACCCAGGCTGAAGCGCTCCCCTCCGACGGACCTGTCAGAGCTTCTGGAGATAGCCGGGCGCGTAATCCGTCGCCGGTCGCTGGTTTTCATTGTATCGGACTTCCTAAGCGTACCCGGTTGGGATAAGCCGCTTGGAGTTTTAGCCCGACGGCACGAGGTACTGGCAATCCGCCTGTTCGATCCCCGGGAAACTGAACTTCCTGATATCGGGCCTATTATAATGGAGGACTCCGAGACCGGAGAGCAGCTATATGTCGATACCCACGACCATAAATTCAGAAAACGGTTCATCGAAGCCGCCCGGCGGCGGGAATATGAACTGAGGGTTATTTTTGGCCGCGCCGGGGTAGATGCAGCAGCACTATCGACAGAAGATGACCTGGTGAAAGGGATCATACGGTTTGCCACCCTGCGGAAACAACGGAAATCGTCGCCAGCATCGTTTGCCAGAGCCCGAGGAGGTTAATCGAATGATAGGGGGTGAGATATGTCTTTCCTGTGGGTTGATCTGTTATGGTTTCTGATATTAGTGCCGGCCCTGATTTTAGCCTATATACTTATACAGCGCCGGAGGCAAAAGTATGCGGTCCGGTATGCCAGTCTTTCGCTGGTCAAGGATGCGCTGGGGCGCGGGCCTGGATTTCGCCGCCATATTCCCCCGCTTCTGTTCCTCCTGGGAGTGACGGTGCTGCTGCTGGCGCTGGGGCGTCCGGTGGCAACCATCACGCTGCCATCCCAGCAGAGTATGGTTATCCTTACCGTGGATGTATCGGGAAGCATGAGAGCTGAGGACTTGAAACCTAACCGGATAGAGGCGGCGAAAGCGGCGGCCAGGACGTTTGTCGAAAAACAGCCGGCCAACGTTCGCATCGGTGTCGTCTCGTTCAGCGACAATGCAGCGGTAGTCCAGGCGCCGACAATCGACCGTGAAGCGGTGCTCGGGGCCATAAACCGTCTCACAACCCAACGGGGCACAGCGATAGGCCGCGGCATCCTCACTTCACTGGATGCCATCTTCGAAGAGCCGGTTCCTAAAGCTACATCCACTCCCCGTGACTCCCTGGCGCTGCCCACGCCAGCGCCCACACCAACACCGGTGCCGCCGGGCACCTTCGCCCCGGCTATCGTTGTACTGTTGAGCGACGGCCAGAGCAACGTGGGGCCGAAGCCGCTGGATGTAATAGAACAAGCGTCAAACCGGGGCGTCCGTGTCTATACGGTGGGCATGGGCAATCCGGAGGGCGCTATTCTCAGGGTCGAGGGGCGTTCGGTCCGGGTGCGGCTGGATGAGGAGACCCTCAAGCGTATCGCCGAAAAGACAGATGCCAGCTACTTCAAGGCAGGCACCGAAACCGATTTACTCAATATCTATGAGAATCTGGGAACCCGACTGGTCTTTAAACCGGAACAGACGGAGATAACGGCGGGGTTCGCCGCTGTGGCGGCGGTGATATTGCTCACTGCAGGTGTGTTTTCCCTGTTGTGGTTCAACCGGCTGCCATAGGCATCTCCGGGCGCGTCCGTATGATTATTTAAGAGACCCCCCTAGTGTGCTGACAGTAGAATATATTGCTTTTTGCTCACTGTCGCCTGCAGAAGGAAACCCCCTAACCCCCTTTACGTAAAGGGGGCAGTCCCGATTTATCGGGACGGGGGTTTTAGACCCCGGGCAAAGGTCCGAATAAAAGGAAGCTTTTGGTTTTGCTTATCCACTCCCTGGTAGGAAGCCACAAATATGGATATTATTGTCGCTTGATGCTCTGTCAGTACACTAGCAAACGGAAAGAGATAGTTACCGGGCAGTCTGGAGTCCTGCCCCGTAGGGAAGCGGACTTTGCATGCATTGACAGGGTGTAAGTTATAGTCCTATAATTCTACTGAGTTATTTAAAGGCTGCGAACGGGGATAGTACTCTACGAAGCGGGGCTACAGAGAGTCGGGCTAGATGAGAGCCGATGCCAGCGCCGGAGACGAATGGACCCGGGAGCCGCAAACCGAAACCGCTAAGAGGGAGTAGGCTTTGCCGGTGGGGAACCGTTATCATATCCCGGGGTATCGTCCCGATCAGTCGGGACTGTATCTGTAATGAGATATTCCCGATTTATCGGGTAAAAAAGGGTGGCACCGCGGGATAACCCCGCCCCTGTTCAGGGCGGGGTTTTTAATTATTAATACATTAATAGGCAATAGGCGCATAGGACTGCGAAAAGTCCTAACCCAGACAAGCCGGAAACACTAAGCACTAATATCTAAATACTAAACAAATTCCAATGACCTAAATTAGAATTTACAAATAGTTAATCCGGTTTTTTACCCTCGTAGCGCATCGTGAAGCGGTTGCCACAGGTGTGGGGGAGGGTTTTATTTTGTTTATTTGGATTTAGAAATTGTTTAGGATTTGGTGCTTCGGATTTAGGATTTTATCCTATTTAGAAGATGCGCAGTTATTTATGACATCATGTTTAATGGGGCATTATGTATCAACCGGATATCGAGACCTTTAAACGGTATAGCCAGGAAGGCAAGCTTGTCCCCGTATTCCGGGAGTGGCCTGCCGACATGGAGACACCCGTCTCCGTCTTCCTGAAGCTGCGGAAAGCGGCGCCGGCCTTCCTCCTGGAAAGTGTGGAGCGGGGCGAGCAGCTTGGCCGCTATTCCTTTATTGGCGCCAGCCCTTCCCACACCATGGAAGCCACCATGAGGGAAGCCATAATACGGCCCCGACACGTCGGGGGTAAAGAAGAACGGGTGCCCCTGGATACACTCAAAGGCCCCGACCCGCTGCATATTCTGGAACGTCTCATGGTAAAACCAGCCCCTGGCGGGGTGGCTAAGGTGCCCGGCCTGCCCCGTTTCTTTGGCGGCGCTGTCGGCTATATGGCCTATGACCTGGTGCGGTTCTTCGAGAAGCTGCCCCCCTATGCTAAGGATGAGTTGAACCTGCCTGACTGCCTTTTCCTGTTCACCGAGACGCTGGTGATATTCGACCATATCCAGCACAAGATGAAGATAGTAACCCATGTACCGGCCAATCCCGGCTTGCCGGGAACGGCCTATCAGGAGGCTGTAGACCGGATTGATGCTGTTATTTCACTGCTGGAGCAGCCTCTACCACGGGAGGGAAGGGGTTTATCGCTCAGTAATCCCATCACATCAACGGAGCTGGTAAGCAACTTCACCCAACCCCGGTTCGAGGATATAGTGCGCCGCTGCAAAGAATATATCTACGCCGGGGATATCTTTCAGGTCGTCCCATCCCGCCGGCTGAGCCGAACTACTTCGGCCCCTGCCTTCGCCATCTATCGCTCCCTGCGGATGCTCAATCCCTCTCCCTATATGTTCTATTTCGATTTCGGGCCTTTTCAGCTTATAGGCTCCTCGCCGGAGATGCTGGTCAGGCTTGAGGAGGGGATGGCTGAGACCCACCCCATCGCCGGCACACGACCCCGGGGGGCCACCGAGGCTGAAGACCAGGCCCTCATTGCCGACCTCCTGGCCGATCCCAAGGAGCGCGCGGAGCATGTGATGCTGGTGGACCTGGGCCGGAACGATATTGGCCGGGTGTGCCGTTACGGCACGGTGCGGGTGCCTGTGTTCATGTCCACGGAAAAGTACTCCCACGTTATCCATATCGTCTCCCGTGTGATGGGGGAGCTTAGGCCCGAATACAACGCCTTCAGCCTGCTGCGGGCCTGCTTTCCTGCCGGTACGGTCAGCGGCGCGCCCAAGATCCGCGCCATGGAGGTCATCAACGAGATGGAGGGCACCAAGCGGGGGCCTTACGCCGGGGCCGTGGGCTACTTCGGCTTTGGCGGCAATATGGATACCTGCATCACCATCCGCACCATCCTGAAGATCGGCGATAAGGTCTATTTCCAGGCCGGCGGCGGCATAGTGGCCGACTCCGACCCGCCTACCGAATTCCAGGAAACGTGGAACAAGATGGCTGGTATGGACAAGGCGGTAAGATTGGCGGAAACGGGAACATTATAGAGGCGCGAAGTGGGAGGTGGGAGGTGAGAAAACGTAGGGGCATCCCGATATATCGGGACCGTGCCCGTTCAAATGTCCTGCAGGGGCAATTCATGAATTGCCCCTGCAATGCGTGCATGGCATGGAGGTTAATATCATGATTAAAGAAGCCATAGCCAAACTACTCGAAAGACAGGACCTCAACCAGACCGAGGCCGAGGGAGTAATGCAGGAGATCATGCACGGCGAGGCTACCCCAAGCCAGATCGGCGGCTTTCTCATCGCTCTGCGCATGAAGGGCGAGACGCCGGAGGAGATCGCCGGCTGCGCCCGGGCTATGCGCGCCCATGCCCTGAAGGTCACATCAAAGCATAAAGATCTGCTGGACACCTGCGGCAGCGGCGGCGATGTCTCCCATACCTTTAACATCTCCACTATCGTAGCTCTCGTTGCCGCCGGCGCCGGCGTACGGGTGGCCAAGCACGGCAACCGGGCGGTGTCCAGCCGCTGCGGCAGCGCCGACCTCTTGGAGGCCCTGGGGGTCAAGATTGACCTGGGGCCGGAGGCTGTCGCCCGCTGCATTGACGAGGTGGGCATCGGCTTTCTATTTGCTCCCCATATGCACCCCGCCATGAAGTTTGCTGCCGGGCCGCGTCGGGAGATGGGGGTGAGGACAATATTCAACATCCTCGGCCCTTTGACTAATCCCGCCGGGGCCAACCATCAACTGATGGGGATCTACGATGCCAGGCTCACCGAGACCCTTGCCCGGGTGCTGGGTATACTGGGGTGCCACCATGCCCTGGTGGTGCACAGCGCCGATGGATTGGACGAACTATCCACCGCTGCCTCCAATCAGATAAGCGAGCTAAGGGACGGTAATGTAAAAAGCTACCGCCTCGATGCTACCTCCCTGGGATTGAACATGACGGGAAAAGAGGACCTGAAGGGTGGGGATGCAGCCCATAATGTCCAGATTGCCAGGGACATCCTTCAAGGGGACAAAGGGCCCAAAAGGGACGTCGTTCTGTTGAATGCCGCCGCCGCCCTGGTCGCCGCCGATAAAGCGGGGAACTTCCCCACGGGACTGGTCATGGCTGCCGAGTCCATTGATAGCGGAAAGGCCGCCGAGAAGCTGGAAGCCCTGGTCAAATTAAGCCAGAGCCTCGTGTAGGGGTATTCCGTTTATCGGGACATCAGTATGATTGCTCCTTCGCAAGGGCGATTTGTGAATCGACCTTACCTTCTGGAGGCAAATGCCGGGTTCCATTTTGATATAACGGGTAAATCCCCCTACGCCCCCTTTATTAAAGGGGGTGTCCCGATGGAATCGGGGCGGGGGATTTTGTATTTGAGAGAACAGGGTGTTTTTAGAAAAAATCGTAGCTGCTACCAAAAAACGGATATCAACTCTTGACCGCCGGGTGGATTCACTTGAAGCAGCGGCGCTGGCCGCGCCTCCCTCGCGGGACTTTGTTGCCGCTTTGCGCTATCGAGTAGATAACAAGCCTACTGTAAACATCATCGCCGAGATAAAACGGGCCTCCCCATCAAGGGGGCCTCTGAACCCCAACCTGGATGTAGCTCAACTGGCCAGGGCTTATAAAAGGGGCGGAGCCGCGGCTATATCGGTGCTTACCGAGCCATCCTTCTTTAAGGGCAGCTTTGCCGACCTGGAGAATGCCAGAAAGGCCAGTGGACTGCCCGTCCTGTGCAAGGACTTCATCCTGGAGCCGGTCCAGGTCTATGAGGCTCGATCCCACGGCGCCGATGCCGTTCTGCTGATCGCCGCCATATTGCCTGAAGGGGCGCCGCATGCGGCGCCCCTACGGTTACTGCGGGAATTGGCCGCCTCGTTGGGCATAGCGGCCCTGGTGGAAACCCATAACGAAGCGGAGGTAAAGCAGGCGCTGGAGGCTGGCGCTACCCTGGTAGGTATTAATAACCGCAACCTGGTTGATTTCACCGTAGATATAAATACCACCTTCAAATTGCGCCCCCTGGTACCGCAAGATGTGACCGTGGTCAGCGAGAGCGGCATCAGCACCCCCGCCCATATCGCCCGGATGCGGGATGCCGGCGTGAATGCTGTGCTCATCGGCGAGGCCCTGGTAACCAGCGAAGACCCGGAACAAAGGCTGAGGGAGTTGCTGACAGGAAAGAGTTTTTAACCCCTTGACAGCCTACACTAAATCGTGTAAAGTAACGCTGTGAAAAAGCCAAAGCGTCGGGTAGTGTGGGATAGCCAGAGCATCCATGCCCTGCGCCAGCACCTGGGCCTGACCCAGGATGAGATGGCTTCAGAATTAGGCACACGACAGCAGACCATCTCCGAATGGGAACGGGGTATGTACCAACCCCGCGGAGCTTCTTCCACATTGCTTACCGTGGTGGCGGAGAGGGCCCGTTTCCCCTATCAGGTTAGGCCGGATAAAGAGGAGCAAGATCCGGGAAAAATGTAGGTGGGTATTGTAGTAGCCGACTGCTTGTTTTATTATATAGAGCAATTGTGTAAGTCCCGGGGCCGAAGAGTCGGACGACCTATCAACCCAGGCCGGGATTTTGGGGGGACAATCAGGTTCCCTCTTCACTTTAAATTTTCCTCCGACTTAATCGGAGGACCGAGGGAGTAATATTATGGATCGAAAAATAGGTCAGACCATTATCTCTGTCCAGCGGGGGGATATCGCTGATTTACAGGTAGAGGCTATTGTCAACGCCGCCACTGACAAACTCAAGATGGTGTCAGGGGTGGCTGCGGATATCAAAAGCAAGGGCGGTCAGAAAATCGAGGATGAAGCGGTGAAGAAAGGCCCTATCCCGGTGGGAGAGGCTATAGTCACCGGGGCGGGGAAGCTTAAGGCCAAACATGTTATCCATGCCGCTGTCATGGGCGCCGATATGCAGGTTGACGGGGGTAAAATCCACCGGGCGACACGGAATGCCCTCATCCAGGCCCAGCAATTGGGTCTAAAAAGCATGGCTTTTCCTGCCCTGGGCGCCAGTACCAGCGGATATCCCTATGATGAGTGCGCACGGGCTATGGTGAGGGAGACCTGGCGTTTCGTGGCCGCTGCCGGCGCCTTCGAAAAAATAATATTTTGCATTAAAGAGGATGCTGGCGTTCATGCCTTCGAGGAGGAGCTTAAAGAGCTGGGGACGGGAGGAAGGTGAGAGGCGGGAAGTGAGAGTAAAGAGGCAAGAATGTAGGGTCGGGTTTCAACCGCGACCGAACCAGGAGGCCAAAGGCCAGAATTTGCAGGGGGGATTCGCGAATCGCCCTGAGATGGGCGGCGTAAGAGTGGAAACCCCGGTTTATCCCAATAATCAGGGGTAAACCGGAACCACTCGTTCCAACATATTCTTAAATATGTCGAGAAACCGGGGGATTCTATGGCTACGGGGCCTGGTTGCCTGGTGGTCGGAAACCCCGACCCGATTCACCTCGGCGCATCGGGTCTGCCCCCTTTACGTAAAGGGGGTTAGGGGGTTTTCGTCATAGCACGTCTCCGCAAGTGGTAAAGCGTGGATTTTGGAACCATATTATGTTTCCTGCGAACCTAACCTGATGCTCTTTACCACATTTTGTTGGCACAGGTGTTCACGAATCGCCCTGAGACGCGGGATGTAATAAGCGGAAACTCCGGTTTATCCCGATAATTCGGGATTAGCCGGAGCGCCCCTTTTTCATTTGCCGGGATAATGCACAGTCCCAATATAAGCACACAGGGGGCTTTTTTTGTGGCTCTGAATACACGTTATAGTGTAGTAGATATAAACAGCGAGAAGTTGCTGGCGTGGATATGGCAACACCAGCGCCTTAAGCCCGGACTGGCCACGACAGGGGGAGAGAGCCTTAAAGTTATTTTCCCCGGCCGGCGTAATGGACTGGGCGGCCCGGACTTCCGCCGCGCTATACTGACCACCCACCTTGGAGAGTTAAGGGGAGATGTGGAGCTTCATCTGCGTACCAGTCTGTGGCGGGACCATGGCCATCAGCGGGACCCGGCCTATAATACTGTTGTCCTGCATGTGGTTATGTGGCATGATTCCCCGGCGCCGGTCTGCCTCAATAATGGAAAACAGGTGCCCACTCTGGCCCTTGCACCCTATGTGCTAAGGCACGAAAAGCGGGAGAAGCCCTCTATCAGGGAGCCGTGCCGCCAGTCGGAAAGGCGGCTTGAGCCAATTGCTTTGGGGCAGTTTTTGGATTTGCAGGGAGAGGCCCGTTTTATGGCCAGAGTCGTATGCTTAACGGAAAGACTGAAACACGAAGACCCGGCCCAGGTCCTGTATGAGGGTATAATGGAAGCCCTGGGATACTCCCGGAACCAGGAAGCCTTTAAGGAACTGGCCCGCCGGTTGCCGCTGATTGATGCGGAGGTTGTGGTGAAAGCTGGAGGGTGGGATGCAGTTTACCATCTCCTGCTGGAGCGGGGAGGGCTGGGGGACTCATCTCCCACCACCCTTCTCCCATGCCGTGAAGTGAGAAGGGAGAGGTGGGAGGTGGGACCACCCCAGCATGTCTGTGAAAAAATCCGCTGGCTGCAGCAGGGGGTGCGCCCGGTGAACCAGCCCGCCCGGCGCATGCTCGCCTTTAGCCATCTTCTGGAACGATACGTGAACACGGGTTTACTGGACGGGTTGATGGCGGTTATGGGACGGGCGGCGCAAGGAGGTGGTCAGTGTGAACTGGAGGCAGCCCTGTTGGTAGATGTTAAAGATGAACCGGTGACTGCGGATAAATGTAAACGCCAACCGGCCCTTTTAGGGCAGGAGTGGGCCGGGGTGATCGCGGTAAATATCCTGTTACCGTTTGCCTGCGCCCGTGGCCTGGAGAGTCAGGCGCTGGAGCTATACAGAGGATACAAGCCCCTGGCTGAGAATGAGATAACCCGGGAGATGTCGGAGTTACTTGACATAAGTAAAGAGACAGTCAAATCCGCCTGCCGCCAGCAGGGGCTCATCCATCTGTTTAAGCTGTTCTGCGCCGACAGGCGCTGCCGGGAATGCCCGCTGGGGAGAGGTAAGCCCCAATTCCTTACCCGGACAAAACGGAACCAAGAATATTTCACCACCCCGATTTATCGGGGAGAACACAGAGAGTAAAAAAACCGAAATTATCAGTGCCCTCTGCGCACTCTGCGGTGAGAACTTGTGACATTTTCGCACATAATATTATTTTTAAGTTACTAAACAAATCCCAAATTTCAAATCCCAATTGCCAAGCCTCCCGCTCTGACTCTGTCTCCTCCCTGGCTGAGAGGGTGTTACAGGCTTGTTAGTTATGATTTTGGTAATTTGAATTTGTTTGAAGTTTGAATATTGGTATTTGGAATTTTTACGGGCAACCATCCCGATTAATCGGGACCCCTACTTTCTCACCTCCACTTCCGACATCTCACTTCTTCACCCCCAGCCTCAGGCCAGAAACGATATCCATGCCCCAACCGTCCCTCTGACCCGACTGGAATTGAAAGTAACCGCTGGCAGCCACCATGGCGGCGTTATCGGTGCACAGGGACAACCTGGGTATCAGCACAGGTATGGGTGAGCGCTGAGTCAACCATTCCCGCAGGCGGCTGTTGGCAGCCACACCCCCAACCAGTAAAATGTACCGGGCGTTATATTGCCGGGCAGCCTGTATAGCTTTGGCTGTCAACACGTCCACCACTGCATCCTGGACGCTGGCTGCCAGGTCGAATCTGTTGGTAGTCGAAACGTCGGCCGGTTGGTCGTTTCCCCCAGCTTTTTCCAGGTGCCGTCCCAGGGCGGTCTTCAGTCCGCTGAAGCTGAAATCATAGCTATCTTTTAGCAAAGCTCGCGGCAACCTGATGCGGGCTTTCCCCTGAGCTGCCGCCTGCTGGATAGCGGGGCCGCCGGGATATCCCAATTCCAGCAAACGGGAGGCTTTATCGAAGGCCTCGCCGGCCGCATCGTCGCGGGTGCGTCCCAGGGATTGGTAGGAACCATGTCCATTCATCAGCGCCAGCTCGGTATGGCCCCCGGAGACTATAAGGCAGAGGCTGGGGAAGGATGGTGGCGGCATCGGCTCCAGCCACTGGGCGTAGATATGGGCCTCCAGGTGGTTCACTCCCACAAGCGGGAGGTTGTGCGCCCACGATAGCGCCTTGGCCATGCTGACCCCCACTAACAGGGAACCGGGCAGGCCCGGCCCCATAGTTACCGCGATGGCGTGTATATCGCCCCAGTTAACCTTCGCTTCTGTTATAGCCTGGTTTATCACCGGAATGATAGACAGCAGGTGCTGACGGGAGGCTACCTCGGGGACAATGCCGCCGTACCGGGCGTGGATTTCCACCTGGGAAGCGACGACATTAGACAGGATGGTAGCGCCATCCTCCACCACGGCCGCCGCCGTTTCATCGCAGGAAGTCTCTATACCCAGAATTTTCACCGGAACCCTCAAATCTTTCTTATCTGTATTATATTGGATGGCATTGATATTTGCACAGCCGGTACGGTAAATTACCAGGCACTAAACTCTGAATCCTGAACCCATGTTCCATCCCCGATGGAGGTCATCGATTTATCTTTAGAGAGCAGGTGTCTCGTTAACCTGTCACTCCTCCGGAAATAACCTCACCCCCAGCCCCGCTCCGTTGACAGAGAGGGGGGGTGGCGATTACCGAGGGCATGCAATCTCTGCTTTTTGATATGGGGCGTCACCTACAAGTCATAAGATTGCTTTGCTGCGCTCGCAATGACGAAAGGCAGTTATTTTCATCCTGTGTGTGTGTGTTGTAAATACTCATGACAGATTCTGAACATAGTGAATCTCGATTCATATTCAAATGACTAAATTATTACCGTTTAACGGTTTGGCATCTGGATTTAGTGGTTCACTTCAACAGGCTCTCCGCGAACGGGGTCTCCGCTTCGCTGCGACAGGACAGGGTTTGGGTTTTGGCGCCAGGTATATGCGGTTTACCAATAATTATCCCCCCAGTTCCCCATAGTGGTAAAGAATTGCGGCAGCGGTAACCAGCCCCGCCGTCTCGGCTCGCAGGATGCGGGGGCCAAGGCTTACAATTAACGCACTACGTTGGCGGGCCAGCCCGACCTCCTCGTCAGCCCAACCTCCTTCCGGCCCGATGAATAGACTGATCTCCGGGTGGGCCTGGTGGGGGTCGTTATGGAGAGCGCCCAGGGCTTGATGTAGACCCACACCGCCCTCCCCCTCCCAGGGCATGATGCACTGCCCGGGGGCGTTGCTCAGAGCTGTACTCAGAGATTGCGCCGGGGTAAGCGGGGGAAGCCTGCCCCGGTGGGACTGTTCAGCGGCCTCCAGGATGATGCGCTGCCAGCGGGAAATCCTGTTAGAAGCCGGGGCTTCAGACACATTGCGTAGCGAGATTACAGGGGTAAAGCTGGCTATCCCCAGCTCGACACCCTTCTGGAGCACCAGCTCGAATTTATCCAGTTTGAGGAGCGACTGAAAAAGATGGAGGCGGATATAAGTCTCGCCTTTTGATTGCCTTTTACCCGTTATACGGGCTTCCACATTGTCCTTGCTCAACCGGGTAATCTCAGCGTCATATTCCCATCCGGAGTTGTCCAGGAACACCACCTGGTCGCCAGGGCGCAGGCGGAGCACCCGCCCCATTCGATGAGCGAATTCTTGACCTAGAATCACACCCTGAGAAGTAAAAAACTGTTGGGAAATAATAAATCGGTGCATGTTGCTACTTATTTACCTGCTAATAAGTAGTATATTCTAAGCCGTGACAATTTTCACGTTCTCATGTGGAGAGTATTAATCGTTGGTCTCTTGTGGTTGAGGGTATGAAATGGATCTCCAGGAACCCCATCAATGAAACTATATCGGCCTGTAGCCTGCTATCCAGGTGACGGTAAACGGCGGCCCCTGGGTGAAATTCGGTTCTTTGCCAGAACGTATCTTTCTGGTATGCTCCTGGAAGTTATTATACGCAGCTTCGTCCTCCATCTCGTAAACCGCCAGGAATTTGGGATGCCCTTCCCGCGGGTTGATTATTTCGTAGCGGTGAGCGCTTATAAAACCACCCAGTTTAAATACCTCGGGTATGTGGGTCTTGTTATACCACTCGTTGAACTCTGCTTCCTGTGACGGGTCGCTGCAGTTGGCGCCTACAATAAACAGCACTGACTTTTTTGCTTTTTTCGGCATATTGCCTCCCTTGAATTGATGGCGTAAAGTATAGGCTGAGGTCTCGTAAAGACAACTTTGTACCCCCAGCCGGGTAACCATTTTGGCATGATATTACACCGAATGCGCTGGTCTTTCAAGGTCTTTACCAACCGTTTCAGGGGTTTGTATCTGATAGGGGCGGTTCGCGAACCGCCCCTACCGGTAATTTAAAAACGAAAATCCCGAGTCGGGAAGTTTGTCGAATTGTATTCGTCTTATGCCCATCGCGTGGGTTATGTGGGGGTAGGGATATATATTTCCATTCTCCGACGGTTAGAGGTGTGCCCTTCAGATTTGACAATTTACTATATTAGTAATACAGTAATATAGTAAATTAGTATATCAAGAGAGTTTGATGAAGCTAATACGTACCGAACGGTTCAAAAAAGCCTGGGGGCAACTAAATGAACAAGAGAAAAGGCTAGCCGAGAAAGCACTCAGACAGATGATTATGGATTTAAGGTATCCGTCTTTAGGCGTGAAGAAAATGAAGGGCACAGAGGACATTTGGGAAGCGAGAGCGAGCCTCTCATTGAGATTAACTTTCCAAATACAAGGTGACACGATTATACTTCGCAATATCGGGCATCATGATGAAGCGTTAGAGAACCCTTAGGAGGTAGCAGGATAATGCCAGTACTTAGCAAAATAACCAGACACGGTCAGATTACTCTACCAGCGTCAGTGCGCAAAAAGCTGGGTTTGGAGGAAGGAGATTTGGTGGAGATTGAGGTAACAGGTGACAAGGCTGTTATAGTGCCAAAAAAGCTAGTGGACAAAAGCCAGGCATATTTCTGGACTAAAGAGTGGCAGACCGCCGAACGAGAAGCCGATGAGGACATAAAGGCCGGCAGAGTAAAATCATTTGACTCCGTTGAGGAGTTGATAAAGGATTTGGACGAGAGTTAATAGCTGAGTAGCTACTTTTCCACGTGTCTTCAACCGGTGAATGGTTTCATTTGCCCCCGATGGAATATGGCGTCCTCAGGTTGTTCAATTATGTGCTTAAATTCTTCCGTATTCCTGCCGAACGCCTGAAAAAACTATTCTTTATAGTCTATACCCATGACTACAATTGGCATATTCAACATAAACTTCAAGTATTTAAATTCTTTGGCAGCTTTTTCGTAGGTCATCATCCCGGAATATGTGGGATCCCCTCTCCCTTGCCGATGAACCTTTTGCGTTGCTTTCTCTCTGCCAATTTCACAAAGTATATTAGCAAAGTCAGCCGTAGGAGTTACCAATGCACCAAGTGAAATAAGCCCTTCGTTGAAAGCGATTGAAAACTTAAGATAATCCTGGTAATAGCTCCTGGCATTCCCGAACTCTGCTTCTATTTGAACATTTGCTTTTCTATAATCATATTTCAGATTCAAGTTTTCAATTACTGGTTTATCTACTTCCCAGCCTTTTCTAATGAATCTCTCTTTCAGTTGCTGATTATAATATATCTGCGTCCTACCGACCCTGAAATCGACTTGACTCACAATTTCCAAGATCTCTTTGAAAATAGGAATATGAGGAATGATATTTTGCGCTCCGCCATGATAGAGAGTTTTGGAAATGCGCAAATTCATTCCATCTATCATTTCTCGGGTAAGAGGTTTAAGTGTGTATTCATCTTTCGACATTTTATGAAATTCAAGGATTTCTCCTATAGTTTGCTCCTTCGAAGCACTAAATATATTGTTAAGCCATTCTCTAAATGGCAGGTGTTTTGTTGTGTCATACTTGATCTGAACATGTTTAGCTTTATTGTTCAATCTTCGTATGATAACGCTTACCACTTTGTCTGTGTCGTAGGTCAACGTTATTTCTTTCTTTAATCCGCATTCTGGACTCTCAAACCAATCCTCGAAATCTTTATGAATAGTAACCCCTTCCTTCAAGGTTGATCTACCTACTACATGGCTAAAATATTTGATCTCTGTCACTTAGGGCCTTATTCTATTTGCTAGCCTGAGGTCTCGTAAAGACAAATCTGTACCCCCAACCTGGCAATTACTTTTGGCATGATGTTACACCGAATTTGGTAACCTTGCAAGCCTCTTGACGACCGCATTTTGAGCCACTAAGATAGCGCTATCCCTACCATAAGGAGGCAACATGACGGAGTTACAGGGCGTCCGGCAGCGAGAGGCGGAGCCGTGGCATCTGCCACCGGAGTTCGAGGCCCATGCCGTTTACCAGCGGAACTGGCGTGTACGCGCCGAGCAGGGCCGCCGGGTTATCAAGGGCAAGGGCAACCCTTTCATCCTGGTGGAGCAGGGGCATATCCGCAACTATGTGAACCCCACTCAGACCGATGTGGCCACCACCAATATGCGGATATTCCAGCATATATTCAAGAAGGTCACCGGCAAGCATACCCACCAGGGCGGCTACTCGCTATTCATCGTGGAGGGCGGGGGCTACACTGTGGTGGATGGGGTGCGCTATAACTGGAAACCCGGCGACCTGGTGTGCCTGCCTATCAAAAAAGGGGGCTGCGAGCACCAGCATTTCAACTCGGAGCCGGACAGGCCCTCCCGCTGGCTGGCCTTGAATCCGCGCCCGTTGCACGAGTGCCTGGGGGCCTATACCCATCAGAAGGAGTTCTGCGAGGACTGGAAGCAGGCCCACGGGGATGGCGTCGTGCAGGGCAGCACAGTCTGGCTCCGGGATATGCAGGAGAAAACCCAGCCGAAAGCCCGGGCGCAAGCCATAACTCCCTTAAAGCTAACTCCACGGAAAGGCGGACAAAAGACCCGGTGGGACGAGCTTATCGAGCTTAGGGACCAGCAGCGGGAGCATCTCAAGCATTCACGCGTGGTGGTGCACTTCGACGAGTTGCCCTGGGAGATAAACCCTCAGGGCAAGATGAAATGGTATCTGCATCCCGGCATTAAAGACACCGCTCACCACGAGTCTATAATCTATATGCAGGAGATTCCTCCCGGCAGCCGGAGTGGAAAGCTGATACATCAAGGCGGCACCGCTTTTTATGTGTGGAAGGGCAAGGGCTATTCCATTATCAACGACGAGAGGTTCGACTGGGAGGAGGAAGATCTGATTCTGCTCCCCGTCAGTATCCGCTGGGACGAGGGTGTTGTCTACCAGCACTTTAATGCCGACCCGAAGGAACCGGCCCTGCTGCTGGCATCGGCGCCCAATGTCTGGGATTCTATGGGCGTCGACCTTGGTATCGGTCTGGAGCAACTGGAGACCTGCCCGGAGTATATTGGGAAGTGAGAGGCGAGAGGTGAGACCCCTCCTCCCGGCCCCTCTGACCTAACCCCTGCCCCTTCCCAATTGGGAAGGGAGGAACGGTGTAGCGACATCCCGACAAACCGGGACGGTGTCTCTACAGGAAACGGGCGGTTTGCGAACTGCCCCTGCTGTTATCGCCTATTTACTTGCTATCTGTAAATATTGACTTCTTCACTGTGGGTATTGGAAAATTTAGAGGGCGTTCTTCAACAAATACAAACGGTTCCGGGTATTAAAGCACCCTCTCCGAAAGTGTTTCACCTTTGCGGAGTCTCGATGAGTCCCGCCAAGTTGGGACATCATCGGACACCTTTCCGTTCCTCTCCCATCGAGGGAGAGGAAAATGGGAGGTTTAATGGGGATTTTTCAAAGTGTCTTAAGTGGGGAAACGCAGTGTCCGAGAGCCAGAAACTGCATTCGGAGGTGAAAGATGACGATTGCTCCGACCAAAAGTAAAACAGAGTTATCCGTTGACTTCTTAAACAGCCAGCGCGATGTGATACGCCACATACTCCAGGATTGCCGAACATTGCAGGATTTCAAATATGGGGATGTTCGGGTAGAGGTGGTGGAGACCAGGATGGGCATGGCCCAGAACGGGCAACCGAAGCTCAGCATCGAAGACCAGCGGCTTTCCGTCGGCATACGTGTCATCGCCGGAGACGGCGTTACGGCGCCGGGCTACTACGGCTTCCGGCTTGGTTCAGGAAGGTTGCTAACCAGGTCGCTTCGCGAGGGCTTGAAACATGCCTATGTCCGCGCCATAGCAAACGCCAGGGAAAAGGCAGCGGCTCAAAAACGCTTCGGCGCGCTGGGCGCGAGTCTATCTACGATCAATCTTGCCCCAATTCCCGTTGTGGAGAAACAAGTATCGCCAGCCATGAAGCGGGACCCCCGTTCAATATCTGCTGAACAGATACTTAGCTATCTTTTGCCTGTCTCAGCCCACATCGCCAGCTATCACCGGAACGTGATGTTCAATCTGGTGTGGGCGCAAACACAGCTCCGCCGCCAGTTTTTCTGTAGCACCGAAGGCGCCTGCATTGACCAGATGAATGCTATTACGGATGGTATGTGCATGGTGGCGGCCCGGGGAGATGATTCGAGCGCTCCACTGCACCTCAGCGAGTCCACCGGCCATCAGTGCGGGTGGGAACTGATGGAGGCTGGCTGGCGGGAAGGCCCTATTCAACTCCCCGATTTCGAAAGCCTTTCCATGGAGCTGGCGCGCACCACTGTGGAGGTAGCAGCCGCGCCGCCGCTCAAGTCCACGGAAAAAGAGGTCGTTGTAGTTACCGACCCGCATTTCAATACCCTTCTGGTGCACGAGGTCGTAGGGCACCCATCGGAACTGGACAGGGCGCTCAAAATGGAGACCGCCTATGCGGGCCGGAGCTGGCTTCTGAAAGACCTGCAACGGAACCAGGTAGGGCAAAAGGTAGCCTCTCCCTACGTATCAGCCTACTCCGATGCCTCTATGGATGGCTATGGACATTATCTATATGACGATGAGGGCACGCCTGCCCGGAGAGTCTATCACATAGACAAAGGTATATTCAAAGGATTTCTCAACAGCCGACAGACGGCGGCTATCACCGGCGCTACCCCCAACGGCTCATATAAAGCCACCGAGGCTGATTTCGTCCCCATAATTCGAATGTCTAATACGGTCTTCGGCCCCGGAGACAGGGACCCCCGGGAGATAATCAAAGAAGTGGAATCGGGCTTTTACGTGCAGGGGCACCGTATCCCGTCGGTAGCCGAGTCGCGGGAGAATTTTCGCATCTCCTGCGTCAAGGTGTACGAAATACACCGGGGCCAGCTAGGGCGACTTTACCGTGATGGGGCTGTCATGGCAGATACCAGGGACTACTTCCTCCACGTGGACGCATCGGGAAACGACTTCCGCATGTTCCCCATACCCAACTGCGGCAAGGGGCAACCGATGCAGACTAAACGCATGAGCAACGGCGGGCCGACCATGCGCAGTGTAGCCCGGCTGGTGGGGCCGGTGACCTAACCCCCGGCCCCTTCCCGACGCGGGAAGGGGGGATGGGTACGTCTAGTTCCCCCTCTCCGTGGAGGAGAGGGGGTCAGGGGGTGAGGTCTGTACTGACATTGGGAGATGATATTATGAAATCGCTTGGAGATTTGAAAAAAACCGCTAAGAACGGGCTGGCCTGGGTAAAAACTCAACCAGAGGTGCAGGAAGCAGAGGTCTTCGTGGCCAGCAATGAGCACCTGCTTACCAGGTTAAACTACACCTCAGCGATACCATGCAATGGCATGGAAGAGCCAAAGTCCATTAGCTCCTTTGGTATAGGCATCCGTGTAGCTTTGCAGACAGGGCAGGGGTTGAAGTACGGCTTTGGCAGCGCTGCCGGCATGTTGTCTATGGAAGGCATAGAACAGGCGTTTAGCAAGGCGCAGCAGGGAGCGGTTCTGGACCCGGAATTTGTGTCTCTTCCCAGACCTCCTGCCGGGCAAGCTGAATACCAGCGTTTTCACGACCCCGCGCTTATGAAACTGGGAGATGAAGATCTGGTCCGGTCTGGATGGATGGAGTTGAACGGGGCGCTTGAGGTTTTTTCTGACACTAAAGAGTTGATGGCGGAGGCTGGACGATTAGATAAGATATCAGACCTGGGTATCATTGTGGGTGGTGATGTTACCGTGCTCAGGCAGCGTATCGCGGTAGCCAGCACCAATCTGCCCGATGTCCGCACCGATGAATCAACGTCATTGTTTGCCTCGGTGACTGCAATGGTGGAACGCAACTTCGGGAAGGGCAGCGGCTGGTCAGCCCATTCCCACTGGAAGGATTTCAACGGCCAGTCAGGGGCGGAGGCAGCTAACAATGCTATCCGTTCTATGAATGGGCAACGTGTCCCCGATGGTGAATACAGCGTTATCCTCGGGCCGCAACCGGTGGCCGATATTTTCCATAACCTTATCCTGCCCGCCTTACATGCCGATACATTCTTTACTTCGGCCTCGCCATTCCAGGGCAAAGTGGGGCAGCAGATCGCCTGGGAAAAGCTTTCGGCGTATGACCACGGGGCTTTGCCACGTTTTGCCGCCAGCAAAGGGATAACCTGTGAGGGCCTGCCTACCGGCCGCACCGACCTTATCCGTGACGGACGTCTGGTCGGCCTTCTTTCGAATTACTACGAGAGCCAGCGCCTGCTGCGAGACCCCAAAGCCCGGCAAAAGCTGGGCATAGACCCCGATGAACGACCTGAAGCGCTAGTCCCACGGAACGGCTTCCGGTTTATGGATGGGGTTGGCCGGAGTTTCCAGGTACGTCCTTACATCTCGGCTACCAACGTAATAATCGAATCAAAGGAAAAAGAGATTTCCACGCAGGATTTGTTGCGCCGGGTGGGGAACGGACTTTATATCGGACGCATCTGGTACACCTATCCCATTAACGGCCTGGCGGCCGGGGACTTCACCTGCACGGTAGTCGGCGACTCCTACATTATCAAAGACGGGAAGCTGTCCACACCGCTCAAGCCCAACACAGTGCGTATCAGCGATAACATCCATCGCATGTTTAACAGTTTGCTGGGCATCGGGGGCGCTGCCAGGGGCACCAATATCTGGGCTGCATCAGAGGTCATATACGCGCCGGAGATGGCGGTAACCGGCGTCCCGGTAAAGGAGATAGCGGAATTTATGGAAGGCGGAGACTAAGGCATAGCTGGTTCTTATCAGGCAATAAAATCCCCGGTTCCAGCGTGGTATGCGCGGAACGGCCCCACCCTGAGATTCTTCGCTACGCTCCAGAATGACAAAGGCGCCTACCCTGCTTTTGTCACAATTAATAGTTATTGACCATCTAAAAGTGGCAAGGGGGATTCAGTCTACACGTCCAGCTTTTTCAGGCCCAGGCTCTCCATGAAGGCTTCGATGCGCTCCAGCACCTGCGCCTGGTCAACCTCACGGGGATCGCCCATATTCCCCTCGTACATCAGGGTGGGGATGCCCGCTTCCACCAGGGCAGCGCGGTTTTCCATCATGCTGAGGGCAGTCCCCTCACAGCCACGGTTGAGGTGGACGATTGCCCCATTGACATGCCAGTCCTTGGCCATCTGTACCATGACCTGGCTCTTCAGGTGGGCGCCGTAGAAGGGCAGCCATGTTATCCGTCTTAGCTCCCAATCTGCTAGAACTCTCAATGCCTGTTCGCGGGTCTTGAGCACAATCCCCTTTTGCTGGGGCGTTATTGGCGGTACAATGCTGCCATTTTCTTTCATATCCCAGATGCCGATAAGGCCAAAGGTATAAAAAGAGCCGATGGACACAGCGCCGTACTGCTCCATATAGCGGTAAATCTTGAGCAAAGACCAGGGCGGCTGCGAGTCATTCAGTATCCGGCAACGCTCTGTTGGGATGGCAGCGATGCCGTTGGCAACCCTATCCTCTACCTCCGCCTTTAGCTCCTCGTAGAAATCGGCGAACTCTTTTGAGGCGCGGTTTAGAGTGCCCAGCACATAAAGGGCAAACATGCTTTTCTCTTCCAGAGGAGCGGGAATGGTCTTGTTCAGAGTGCATATCTCGGACCACAGGGCCGTGGAGCGGCAGGTATTATATACACCCTGGATCAGCTTTTCATCGTCGTAGGGGCGGCCGGTTACCTTCTGGAGCCAGTCAATGCCGTCCATCATCTGGTTGACCAGATAGTCCACACGGTTCTGGTCCAACTCCTTATAGGGCCCTACACTCAAGTCTATGCTGAAGAATGGAATGTTTTTCTCCAGGTCGCAGACGACCTGGTACCACTTAGAATGGCTGCAACAGATATGGTCCTGAAAGATAAAATCTGGTATGGGGAATTCTCCTCCAAACGCATACTGGTTGAGCAGGATCGAACCCCAATAAGCCCGCATATAGGAGCACAGGTCGCGGGCATAGCCCTTGGCCTCGGTAGCCTCCAGACAGGCAACGGCAAAGTTGGGGTCATGGGCAATGCTGGCCCCGTACGGCTCGCTGGTTAAGGAGTAAACATCGTCACCCAGCCCCGCAGGTATGGCGGAGAAAGACCAGGCGCCGCCTGCCCAGCGCAGGCCCCCCCGTTCCTTGGCGGTAGCATAGTCCTGGTAATACTTCTCCCGAAGCTCTTTGGCCTTTTGCCAGCACTGCAAAGGTTTAGTTGGGTATCGCTTTACACTTACAGCCATCAGAATAACTCCCCCTCCCGTATAGTTTCCAGAAAGGCCTCCACTCGAGTGCGGAACTGGCCGGCCGGGGTAGTGATATCGAACTCCAGGAACAAACAGGGGATGCCGTTGGCTTCCAGCATCTCTTTTAACGCTGGAATATCGCACTCGTGGGGGTCGCAGAATTTCTGCTGAGTGAGCAGGGCCGCCTGCACCTTGTATTCCTTGGCCAGCCGCAGGACATGGTCGGCCCGGTTCCTTTTTTCCCAGTCCTTGCTGGGGCAGGGCACCCGTTCCACGTAACGCTTGGCCAGAGCCATTAACCTGTCCGGCTGAGGGCTTACTTCCGTCCAGAAATACCGCGTGCCGGTGCAGTGCTCATCAATTACAATGTTGCTATCCAGGGACTCAACCATGCTTAGAAACTCGGTGTCATCGTCTTCGCTGCCCACTATCATCAATCGGACTCCGGGCTTGGGCCGGTTGGTCCGATGTGGCAAGCCAGCAAGGGCCTGCCGCAGCAGGTCGTTAACCTCAACCTTATCCGTAAGCTGGCTGGCCAGCACCATTTCCATCGCCTCCACACCGGAGAACGGGGGCGTGTCAGCCTTGCGGGTCTCATACATCTGTGTTAGCAGCCGGCGGTTATCGTTATAGACTCCAATAGCTTTATCCAGGGCCTCGTCAGTAATATCTTTACCTACCCACTCCTCCACCGCCTTCTTGAACCGGGCCAATTCTCCCGCCAGATAGGGGACAGCCCGTGGGCTCTGCACCTTCATAGGATGATACAGGTAATAGGCAAAGCTTAATGGGATGTGAAGCTTCCAGCTAAAGAATGCCTGACGGATATGCAGGCACGACTGGGCGATGGTTACACCATCCAGGTAGTTATATTTACCTTTAAGGCCCTGGGCCAGCACATCCCGGCAAAAAGGACAATACATGGAATATATATGCTTGGCGCTGACATCCTCCGGCTCATGTCCGCCCAGGATACGCACGGGCAGCACCCCTGCGGCATAGGCTATCTCCTCCGGGGCATAGGTGCAGAAATAACCCAGCATTTGTTTCCCCGTCCGCTTCTTCCAATCCTGGGCGTACTGGTGGCGGTTCTTCTGTCGCCAGGAAAACTCCTGGAAGACCTCATCGGCGGTAAGACTTTTCTTAACTTTTGTTTTAGTAGCTATAGCCAAAGGATTTCTCCTCTCGGATTAAGTTTTTTACCACAGAGAGCGCCGAGACCACAAGAGTTTATCCTGGTTTTTTCTCTGCGTTCTCCCCGATAAATCGGGGTGGTGAAATATTTCTAGTTCTGGCTTGTCCTGGTTAGGAAAGACTTTATCCAGTATTTTAGCATAAATGGGGGTAGAGGGGAAAATGGCGAATTAAATCATCTAAAATGTAACTAAAGAGATGGTAATTAAATCACATAAAATGTAACCGAAAATGAAAAAGTGTAGTCTAGTTGATAGGTTTAGAGGAGGTAAAGCCAGACTATATTATGGAGAAGATGGATATGCACTCAAGAAATGAATATCTTAAGGTACTGAGAGAAACGTACTTGAAAGCCAAGACCAGGAAAGAGAAATCCTGTATTCTGGATGAATACTGTGGCAATACAGGCCAGGCAAGAAAGTATGTAATCAGGAAGGTACAACCGGGGGTAGAATTGGGGCCCAGGCAAAGGAAAAAAAGGAAAGAAAGCTACGATGGTCAAATAAGCGCTGCCCTGGCAAAAGTATGGGATATATTTGACTATCCCTGTGGTCAAAGGCTTAAACCTATCCTGGATGCAGAAGTAGAAAGGTTGAGGAAACAGGGGGAACTGAATGTAACGGATGAGATAGCTGTTAAACTGCAAAGGGTGAGTTCAGCCACTATTGATAGGAAGCTAAAGCATCAAAGGGAAGTCTTGCAACTGTCCCGGTCGAGGGGCAAACCGAGACCTGGCTCTATATTATTTAAGCAGATTCCGATAAAACTTACTCACTGGGATACTTCTAAGGTGGGCTATGTGGAAGCTGACCTTGTATTGCATTGTGGTTCTACGACTCTGGGTGAATATATAGCCACTCTTAGTACCACTGAGATTTGTTCTGGATGGTGCGAAGGCAAGGGAATAATGGGCAGATCCCAGGAGAAGAACGTTAAGGGTATAAAAGAGGTAAGGGGGAGGTCACCTTTTGAATGGGTGGGGTTTGTGCATACCTCCCCAATTCATACCATAGTATGAATCAACCGGGATAGGTTTGTCAAGGAAAATTAATATGCCAAAACCCACCGCCAATTGAATCTTTTAGAGGGCAGCTTTTTTCACCTGTTTGGCGCAAGATTCCGCATGTCATTTTAGCGGAGTCCATCCCGACATGTCGCGGGACAGGAGGGGCTACGGGGGCCCGGATTCCAGACTACGCTGGAATGACAAAATAGACCCCTTTGGTTTATGGAAATTGGTTCCGGCTTGCCATCGTTATTTTTTGATGGCGGATTAAGGTTACTTAACTCTTGTGTAGTCCCCTTCAACAAGTCTATAATTACCAGAGACTATGGCTCAGAACATCGTAACGTTTTTAGGCACGGCGGGCGCCCGCATCATGCTGGCCAAACAGTTGCTGGCCTCGGGCGGTATGTGGTTCAACCTGGGTGGAACGCAAATCCTGGTTGACCCCGGACCGGGCTGCCTGGTGCACGCCGTTAAAAAGAAGCTGGATGCGACCAAACTATCGGCAATAATACTCTCCCACAAGCACCTGGACCATTCCGGTGATGTGAATGTCATGATTGAAGCTATGAGTGAGGGAGGTTTTCACCCCAGGGGGACGGTCTTCGCTCCCCAGGATGCCCTGGAGGGAGACCCCGTCATCTTGAAATACATTCGGGGATATCCGAAGCAAATCACAGTGCTTAAAGAGAATCAGACCTTTAAGGTGGACAATATAACCTTTAAGACCTCTGTACCGCACCACCATGGGGCCGAGACCTACGGATTTGTCTTTCATACTCCGGAACTTATCTTCTCCTATATACCCGATACGCTGTTTTTCCCGGAACTGCCGTCCAGCTACAGCGGTGAGGTGTTGATAATAAATGCGGTCAGATTACAGAAAACAGGCCCTGTCCTTCACCTGAGCATAGAGGATGTCAAAGAGATAATCAGGCAGATAAAACCAAAAGTGGTCATATTGACACATTTTGGCATGACCATGTGGCGGGCGCACCCCTGGGAGGTTGCAGAGGAGCTTTCACATGAGACTGGCATAAAGGTCATGGCTGCCCGGGATAGGCAGAGTATAGATTTAACGGAGCTGGCGGCAGTAGAGAGCACCACGCGCAAATAGCAGGTGGTGGTTATGTAGAGACACGGCATGCCGTGTCTCTATGATTCAGCCTCCGACCAATAAGCGAAATAAAGAACAGGCAAGGGGGAAAAAATGTCAGAACCGGAAAAACTTACGCAATTGGAGATACCTGAGTTGGAGGCTTCCCTCCAGCGTGGTGACATATTGCTCGTCCACACAAAGGGTAACCCGCTCCTGCACCCGATAGCCTGGGCCATCCGCTGGGGGACATCCAGCTACTGGAACCATGCGGCGCTGATCCACCTGATCCCCTCCGAAAGCGAGGGCTACCCTGATGCCTTCACCATCGAGTCCCAGGGGCAGGGTATAGACATCCACAGGTTATCCGAATACTACTTAAAATATACCGATAAATACGATTTGGGCATTAAACGGCTGGCTGCACCCTGGTATGGAGACGGCAATGACCCGCATGCACTAGAGTTCGCCAGGAAAGTCAGAGGTTTTGCCTTACAGGAAATTGATGATAAATACAGTTTTAAAACTATCCTGCGTATTGCGGGAAAATACTGGTGGATAGTGCCTACGGCTCTGGCCAAGGCTAAAGTCAGGACAATCAGCATAATGGCTGCCCTAATACTGGCTATAGTATGGCTCATAATCTGGCTGGTGACCACAATCCCCCAGATATTTTTCACTGCCCTCGCTCTAGGGGTTATCGTACCTTTAATCAAGTTTCTTCCGGAGCTTCAGGAGAGGAAAGGAAAGACCGTATTTTTCAAGGGGGATGAGACAAATAACTATATCTGTAGCGGCTTTGTGCAATGGGTTTACTACAGTGTTTTCAACTGGTTCCGTCTTAAAGGCAATCTGACCGTAACTATGAAACCGGAGGATATAGATTTTACCAACTGGGAGTGGGAGAAAAGCCTGTTAGATAAAACGAAGCTCACCCCGGAGGAAAATGACAGGTTGAGCCGCGAATTGCTTTCCACCACACCCGCAGACCTGGCCATGAGCGGCAAATTAGCATGGTTATTTTATGTCAAAGATGGAAAGTTTTGTGATTTGCCTGGGCCAAAATAGCTAACTATTTTTATTAAACAGCCTATCCAGTTTGTTCCTGATCCTTTCCTGCCGACGCTTTGTCTCGTCTCTGTCCGGTTCTGCTTGCTTAAGCTGGCCGTTGACAATTGTTACCTTGAGCCAGTCGCCGGCCTGTACACCCGGGGGAAGCTGATCTACCGGCACAGATAGCTCTCTTTCCTCCGGGCTAATCAACAGTACTGCAACACCTTCATCTATGCGGTCAACGGCTGCTTTTTCCATGCTCATCCTTATTGGGTGAGTGGTATGCCCACCCTGAGATTCTTCGCTGTGTTCCAGAATGACAAAACCAAGATTCCCGACAGCTCATCGTTCCGTCTTCACCGTGTAGGTCTTACCGTCGGTGCTAATTACGATAGCGCCATGGGCATCGGTCCCTAAGACACGTATGCTAGCGGCATTCAGCGCCTTAATTGTTTCCGGGTGAGGATGGCCGAACTGGTTCCCCACCCCCGCCTGGTACACCGCCACCTGCGGCTTAACCGCTGCCAGGAAAGGCGCCGAGGTAGAGGTGCGGGAACCGTGATGGCCCAGTTTAAGAATAGTAGATTCCAGAGGCAACCGGGCAGCTATCATACTGGCTTCTGCCTCCTTCTCGGCATCCCCCGCAAACAGAAAGCTGATATCTCCGAATTTAAATTTCAGGACTACCGAATTATTGTTCCTTCCGGAGAAGAAGGGGTCTATGGGGTGAAGGACATCAACCACTATGCTTCCCAGATTGAACCTGTCCCCCCGGCGCGCTTTATGGACAATAGCTCCGGATTTAGCGATAGCATCTACATAATCTTCGAATGTAATGGTCGTATTCTCCTGGCCGCTGAGCCAGACCTCTTTTACAGGCAGGGTTTTCAATACTTCGATAAGCCCACCGATATGGTCGGCATCGGGATTGGTGCCCACCAGCGCATCCACGGTTTTAACCTTGTTCTGGCTCAGATAACGGTCAAAGCCGGAGCGCCTGCCGCCGCCATCTATGACCATATTCTTCCCTTCCCATGTCTGCACCCATATCCCATCCCCCTGGCCAACATCAACGAAGTGCACCTTTATTTCCGGAATTGACGGCGAGGGTGTCGGAGTGGGCGGCGAAGTCCCGACCTGTCGGGGCACCCGGCTGCAACCGGCTGTCAACAGCAAAATTATCAGAAACAGAAGAATTCGCTTTTTCACGATTTCAATCTTATCATAATTACCACTAAATCCACTTCCTCAGCCACAGACTCAGGGCCACCGACGCCGCTCCCAGGGATGCCAGGGCAACAGTGAGGCCGCCTACCGGGCTGTCTGAATCCGGTAATGGTGGCGGAGATGTAGGAGTATAAACAGGGTATTCGTCCGTCAACGTAACTTCATTAATTCCCAAAGTCGCATCGGGATCTTTATTATATCGGGGGGTGAGAGAGGGCACGACTGAAGGCGTTGATAATGTGGGAACGGGATTAGTTACAGGTAAAGCGCCGGTAACAGGCATAGCCGGCAAAGGTGTAAAAATTATCATCGAAACGGTGGGTGTGTCTTTGTTCTGAGGTATCCCGTTACTTCCTGATGGAGATCCGCCAGAGTCCAGGGTTGGAGAATCCGGCAGGGACATATCTGAAGGTGTACTCACAGGTACAGGAATAACAGGTGTTAGAATCGGAGTGGGTAGAGATGGTGTCCGGGCCGGCATAGGGCCTCCAGTTGGTATGGGAGACGGAGCCAGAGGGCCAGGCGTTCCAATGAAAGCACCCGTGGGCGACGGAGTTGGGATGGGCCTGACAGTGGGTGTCCTTGTGGGTGTGGCGCTTTGCGTCGGCCTGACCGTGGGTGTACGGGAAGGCGTAGGTGTTGGAGTAAGTTTTACAGTTGGGGTCGGGGACGGCGAAGGAGTCGGTGTTTGTGTTGGCCCTAAGGTTGGAGTTTGAACAGGTAGGACCGTGGGTGTGGGTGAAAACGTTGGGGTAACAGCAGGGGTAACGGATGGAGGTGGGACAGGTACAGGACTGGGTCCCACAGTAGGCGATGGAGGGACAACGGTTGGAGGATCTGAGGAGTCGCCACTATCCTGGCCACCTCCACCGCCTGAATCAGTTCCTGGCCCCGGTGGAACAGGTATGATCGGAGAAGTTGACTCTTGCCTGGTAAAGCTAAGTCCGTCGAAATAAACGGTAGCGCTGCTTTCGGATACCGGCATTACCATTACCTTCAAACGGGCAATTATGGCTCTCGAAGGCGCTGCCACCTGACCTGTGTTTAGGAATCTGTAGACGGCTGAATCTGAGGTTATTACTGTGGAGGTAACACTGGAAATCTCAGCACCGGCCGCCTGGCTGTTTCCATAGCCGGTGCTTTGGCTGTACCAAGATATTCTCAGCTTAACCTCAGATATATTCGGATTGTCTTTTAAAGCCCAGCCGCTAAAACTATAAACACTGCCAGCTCCCACAGGAATATCCTGATAGAACCATTTCGACTTAAAGTCAGTGCTGGTATAAGCGGCTGCAAAACTACCAGTATAAACTCGATTAGCCACCTGGGATAGTTGCCCAAAGTATGTCTGCCAGCCAGAAACCCCCGATTCAAAGCCGCCATTAACCAGAAGCTCGGCAGGCGCAGCGGAAAGGTGACTCCACACAGGAGCCGAAATCGCAATGAGAAGAAAGATAATAACCAGGCGTTTAAGAGGCATATCTTTTGCCTCACATTACTGGGAAATTTCGGCACAAGTATAGGTCTTTATGGTACCATTTTCAAGGGGAGCATGGCTGTTTTTTTAATAATTATTTTTACGTTTAGTTTCATTGAAATCCTGACCTCTAAATTCCAAACGATTAAATGACCTAAATAACAATGCTATACAAAAATAGAAATTCTGGGTCATTTGAATTTAGATGTTATATCAAAGTCGCGTAATAAACTGAGCATCTTATGAACTCTTACTACGTCAATATTGCCCGTTAATCAGGCGGCTACATACTTTGCGGGACCACGAATGCATTGACTTTACCCCCACATCCCCATCGCCGTCATGGCTAACCCCGCGCCCACGGGGATGGTGAGGTTATCATTTACCGGCAGATTCAGGGCATGGATGACGGTGGCTACAATTGCGCCTGTGATAGGAATGGCAGGCGATATTCCAAAGAGATAATAGCTCAATGCCCATCCCGCCGCCAGCGAGGGGATAAGAAAGGCCAGGTGTCCTTCCAATGTCCTGCCTCTAATCCATAGGCGTCCCCACGGGCCAACCACTCCGCTCAAGGGGTCGCCCACAGCCAGAAAGACCATAGCCATAACGGCTATCTCGCTGCGGAAGGACAGAAAACAGATAAGGGTGGCCACCATGATGTAGGTGACGCCGGTAAGCCGGGAGAGCTCCTGGCCCCGCAGCAGCTTCAGACAATAGCGGAAGAACCATCGGTTAACCTTCTTATAGGCAAAGCGGGTGCCTTCGAAGGCGATAAAAGCGCCGGTTACAGCGCCCATTCCAATGAGGAAAACTTTGGGGGGAACGAAGAGGGAAACTCCGGGCGCGAAGGCGGTGCCGAATATATGGAAGACGCTTCGGTGAAGCCTCTTTAATATCCCCTGGACTATTATCCGCCCCAGGGGAGAAAGCCTATCAACCATTGTTATTCGGCTGTCCGAGCGGGTATCCCAATGTATCGGGATGCTTTACTCGGAGAGCTATGTCGAAGCCCTTTCATATCTGGCCTTACCCTCCAGGTAGGCATCGCCGCCGTGGATGTCATTCACCACGATGGCTGGCAGGTCTTCTACCTCTAACCTTATTATAGCTTCCGGCCCCAGGTCGGCATAGGCGACAGGCTCGGCCTTTTTAATGCATTTTCCGATAAGCGCTCCGGCGCCGCCCGTTGCCGCTAGATATACGGCTTTGTATTTTTTTATGGCATCCTTAACCGATTGGGAGCGGGAGCCTTTGCCAATCATGGCCCTCAGCCCCACAGCCATAAGACGAGGTGCGAAGCTATCCATCCGGTAACTTGTGGTAGGCCCGGCTGACCCCACGGCACGGCCTGGCGGCGCTGGCGACGGCCCTACATAGTAAATCGTCTGTCTCTTCGGGTCGAAAGGTAACTCTTCGCCCTTATCCAGGGCGGCTATCAGACGCTTGTGAGCGGCATCCCGCGCCGTATAGACAATCCCGCTGATGAGCACCGCATCGCCAGCTTTGAGCCTGGCTACCGTGGCGTCATCAAGCGGTGATTTGATATGTAAGACCTCAGCCAAGTTTTCTCCTTAAGTCCATCATTGCCCCGATAATGGTTATTATCAAAATAAAGTAACATACATTGTCATTCTTGTCGAACGAAGTGTCGGACTCCGATGTTTCACCCGGAGAGGGAGCGTAGCGACCGGATAATCTCTAGCTGCATTTGTCATTGATGTGCCATCTGGACGCAAGGCAACACAGGAGATTCTTCACTCCGTTCAGAATGACAGAAAAGAGTTCGTTTTTGTAATTATAATTTATCAATGACCATAAGGGAAAGGGACCTTGAGCTATCTGAATCCCAGCTTTTTAGCCAGCAGGCCGTGACGCAGCTTCTCGATGGCCCTTGTCTGATTTATTTTCTTGGGACAAGCCTCCACACAGTTAAAGATGGTATGGCAGCGCCATACGCCGTTCTCACCATCAACCAGGGATAGCCGGGCCTTCCCTGCCTTATCCCTGGAATCAGCCGCAAAGCGGTACACCTTGGTTAAAACCGCTGGTCCCAGGTAATCGCTGGTCCATGTGACGGGACAGGCCGAATGACAACAGGCGCACAGGATACAGTCAGTTATCTCGTCAATGTCTTTTCTCCGCGAGATACTCTGGAGACTCTCTTTCCCGGTTGCCGGTGCGCTATTCTCGATGTAGGGCATGACTCTCTCGAACTTCTCATAGAAGGGTACCATATCTACTGCCAGGTCCTTTACGATTGGTAGATGGGGTAATGGGGCGACGACAATCCCGTTGGGGTCGAGCCTCTCTACCAGTGTCTCACAGGCCAGGCGGTAGGCGCCGGAGATGAACATGCCGCAGGAACCACAGATTGCCCCGCGGCAGGAGAAGCGGAAGGCCAGGGTGTTATCCTGCTTTTCCAGGATTTCAAACAGGGCCTCCAGCACACTCATCTTCTCTTTGATACCTACGGTAAAGGTATCGTAGTGAGGTTCCTTTTCCGTTGCCGGGTCAAAACGGAATACCTTAAAAACAGCTTTTTTATCTGCCATAACCAGACCTTCTATTTTGCATATAAAATCCTAAATCCGAAGCACCAAACCCTAAACAAAAACTTGCTTTGTCATTCCGACTCTAAAATATTAGTATTCACTAGTGTTGAGTTTATTCCCCCTGTTAACACCGTTTTGAGTTTTGAATTTGTTTAGAGCTTAGAATTTAGTATTTAGGATTTACCTTAAGTTAGTATTTTCTTGCTTCCGGTTGCCATCGGTTGATAGTTACCGGTTTATATTTGAAGCCAGGCCCTCCGGTGGAAAAATAAGCTAAAGTATGCTTTAGCCAGTTCTTATCGTCCCTGGTGGGGTAGTCACGGCGGAAGTGGGAGCCCCGGCTCTCCTGCCGCGATAGCGCCCCCCGGGCGATGACCTCGGCAACCTGAAGCTGGCCGCCCAACTCGAATGTCCGCACCAGGTCCCAGTTGAATGACTTGCCTCCATAGCAGGCCCGGACCTTCTTGTATCGCTCCTGCAATTCTCCGATCTTAGCTATCGCTTGAGTCACCTGACCCTGTTCCCGGAATATTCCGACCAGTTCAAACATAGCCAGGCGCATCTCATCCCGTATTTGACCGGGGTCTTCATTCCCATTTCCCCCTACCAGGCTGGCGTAAGCTTGTTGGGCTTTTTCTACTGCGCCTTTAAAAATCGTTTCATTGGCGGATTTAGCTTTCCCTTTAACAACCTGGGCAGCCCGCTCCCCCGCACGTTTACCGAACAGTATAGTATCCAGGAGAGAATTGCCTCCCAGCCGGTTAGCGCCGTGGACGCTGACGCAGGCGCATTCCCCGGCAGCGAAAAGGCCCGGCATCTCCGTTTCACCCCAGACGTTTGTGGCGATGCCCCCCATCGAGTAATGCTGACCAGGCAGGATGGGGATGGGGCTATCTATGGGGTCAATTCCGGCAAAGCTTACTGTTATATCACGGATACCGGGCAAGCGCTCCAGTATCTTCTGCCGCCCCAGGTGCTTCAGGTCAAGGTGGACATAGGCATTCTCGAATCCACGTCCCTCGTTTATCTCGGTCTGAATAGCGCGGGCTACCATATCCCTCGGGGCTAGCTCCATGGCTGTAGGCGCATACTTCTGCATGAAACGCTCGCCCTTCGCATTGAACAATAGTCCCCCTTCACCCCTGGCCCCTTCAGTGATAAGGATGTTAGTGCCATAGAGGCTGGTAGGGTGGAACTGGACGAACTCCATGTCCTCCAGAGGCGCTCCAGCAAAGTAAGCCATTGCCATGCCGTAGCCGGTATTGATGAGGGCATTAGTGGATTTAGCATACACCCGACCGTAGCCGCCGGTAGCCATTATGACAGCCCCGGCCTGAAAGGCTTCTATTTGTCCGGTAGGCATGTGCAACGCAACCACCCCGCATACAGCTCCGTCCTGGACTATCAAATAGGAGCTGGCCCATTCGGAGTAAATCTTGATCTTCCGCTTCAAAACCTGCTCGAAGAGGGTATGGAGCATATAATGGCCGGTCTTATCGGAGGCGTAGCAGGTGCGTGGAAAAGCGCCGCCGCCGAAGGGGCGTTGGGCTATTTTCCCCTCTTTGGTGCGGCTGAAAGGGCAGCCCCAGTGTTCCATTTCTATTATACGGGCCGGCGCCTCCCGAGCCATGATTTCCACTGCATCCTGGTCAGCCAGGTAGTCGCTGCCTTTGACCGTATCGAAGGCGTGTTTATCTGTGGTATCGTCTTTACCGTCCTCAGCATTGGCCAGAGCGGCGTTCACGCCTCCCTGGGCTGCGCCGGAGTGGGAACGGACAGGGTATACCAGGGATAGGATAGCGACATCCGCACCCTTATCGGCGGCCTCGATGGCTGCCCGCAGACCCGCCAGACCGCCGCCAACCACCATAACTTGATGATAAGGCAATTGCCATCACCCCCTCATATGCAGGGACACGGCAAGCCGCGCGTTAGGGCACGTTCATCGTGCCATCAATTCTGCATATGATACATTAAACAGCAGGGGCAATTCATGAATTGCCCCTACGAAGCGCTCCAAAACTTTTGTAGAGTTATGAATCCGTATATAAATCCGATTAAACCCAGGACCACGAATCCCCAGGTAAGTACATTTTTACCCCTGCCTTGAACTCTGAAATCGAGAATAACGCTCCGCACGCCGTACAGGGCGTGATAAAGCACTACCGCCAGCAGCACCACATCCAGTACCTGGTAGAAGGGCTGATGAAGGCGCTCCCTGACCCGCTCGAAGTTTATTCTTTCGTCACCCAGTGCAAAGTGAAGTACCCACAGGTGCGTCCCCAGAAAGAAAAGCAGGAATGCGGCGCTTATACGTTGCATTAACCATGCCCAGGCTACTGCTGCTTCCCCCCGTCGGGTTAGAGTTTTTTCTGACATCAGTTTAACGGCCTCCCGAGAACGAGTGGTAGTATAAATATGAGTGTTACTATCAAGGCGATTACACTTACCCCCGTAAATCCCCAGAATAGCTGTTTTTGCTGCCGTATACCGATACCTAAATCGAAAAGCAGAATACGGAAGCCATTTAACATGTGGAAAACTATTACGCCGATAAGGATAATATCCAGGGCCAGGAATAAAGGTGTTTGAAGGGATGCCATCACCCTGTCAAAGGAAGCGCCGCCGGCTTGTGCAGTAGAGATGACGATAATATGGGCTATCAGGTATGCAGCGATACCAATGCCGGAGGTGCGGTGAGCCAGCCATGCCCAGGCGCCAACCTTATAGTGGGCGGGGTGAATATCGGGGTAGCGTTTTACCAGACTCATACTCGTGCCTATTTACCAACAAACTCGATGGCGACCCCGCCGAAGCTCTTGGGGTCCATAAATATAACACGATTTCCACCGGAGCTGGACGGTGTAGGTTTTTCATCCATAAAAGTGAATCCCAGCGCCTTTAGCTCCGCAATGGTTTTATCAAGGTCTTCCACCGTTATCGCCAGGTGGACGATGCCATACCCCTTTTCAGCCACAAGTCGAGCAGTGCGGCTGGTTGGTTTTATAGGTTGTACCAGTTCCAGTCGGCCTGATTTGCCTATTGGAACAAACGAACCCCTCATTGCGCCAGAGCCGCCGCTGAATATCTCCCCTGCTTTTACCCCCAGGGTTTTTTCGTAGAGGGGAACTGCCTTGTTGATATCTTCGACTGCGATGCCGATGTGGTCAATCCCTAGCACTTTCATCTGCAGACCTCCATTGTTATTTTAGATAATCAGGAGACTTTACGATGTTATGCAAAATCAATTGAGAGTCATCTAAACGAAAGTCCACCTATCCCCTAATCCCCCGGGATAATTAACTATTTCGTAGAGAGCAGCGTTCTATTTTGAATTTAATTTAACTTGAACACTGGACTATCCATAGCGCTACTGCTGCTATAGACAACACCACAAGGATTATTACTTTTACCTTTTTGGCATCCAACTTTTTCCCTCGTAAATAGAATCCCTCTATATTCCCCTTACTAAGGGGGACTCAGGGGGATTTTTCTTTTTCCGCTATTATACTACGCGAATAGCCTAAAGAATAGCCTCCTTATGGCGGGCTGAGTGACATTGCATGTTTACAGCCACTGGCATGCTGGCAATGTGGGCCGGGAAGGTCTCTACATGCACCGCCAGAGCCGTTACGGTTCCGCCGAATCCTTCCGGTCCGATTCCCAGGGCATTTACCTTATCTAAAAGTTCCCGTTCCAGCGCGGCGACATCTGATTCGGGGTTGGACTGTCCTGTGGTGCGGCTAAGGGCTTTTTTGGCTATTAGCATAGCCTTTTCCGCGGTACCGCCTATGCCCACGCCTACAATAACGGGCGGGCAGGGATTGGAACCAGCCTCCTCGACTGCTTTTAACACCGAACGAATAACACCTTCCCTCCCCTGGGCTGGCTCCAGCATGAAAAGGCGGCTCATGTTCTCCGCCCCGCCACCCTTGGTCATCAGGGTGATTTTAAGGTGGTCTCCGGGGACAATCTCGGTGTGGATTACTGCCGGGGTGTTGTCTTTGGTGTTTACGCGGTCCGAGAAGGGCTGGCGCACCATGGAGCGGCGCAGGTAGTTCTGGGTATAAGCCTGCCGGACCCCTTCATTGACCGCATCTATCAGGTAACCGCCAACGATTTGGATTTCCTGCCCCAGATCCAGCAACACCACAGCGGTTCCGCAGTCCTGGCAAAGGGGTAGCTTTTCCCGCGCCGCCAGATCAGCGTTTTCCAGGATTTGGCCGAGGATGTCCCGCCCTACCGGGGACTTCTCCTTCTCCCTGGCCTGTATCAAGACATTGATAACATCCTCAGGCAGAAAGAAATTGGCCTCCTGGCATAGCCGGGCAACGGTCTGGGTTATTTGTTGACAGTTTACGTCTCTCATTATCCCAACCCAACAGACTTTGCGAACTCAACTATCCCGGTCAGGTTAGACACCTGCCCCTGCCTAGCTCGGCATCCCCCTCAGCCCGCCCTTCAGCCGCATGACCTCCACCAGTTCCTTAACGGCTGCGGCCGATTTTTGCAGCGCAGTAAGCTCCTCCGGTGTCAGGCTGAGTACATTTATGTCTTCCATCCCGCTGGCGCCTAGCCTTATCGGCACCCCCACGAACAGGTCGTGGATTTCATATTCCCCTTTGAGGTAAACAGCGCAGGGCAGGATTCTCTTCTGGTCCAGTACTATGGAGTCCACCATCTCGGCGACGGCTGCCGAAGGGGCGTAGTAGGCGCTGCCGGTCTTAAGGAGAGAGACGATCTCAGCGCCACCCTTTACAGCGCGGTCAACTACCTGGGCTATTGCCGAAGGCGGTAACAGCTCCGTGATAGGGGTTCCCCCCACGGTGCTCAGCCGCGGGATAGCCACCATGCTATCCCCATGCCCGCCCATAATACATGCCGACACATCCTTTACCGAAACACCGAGAATCTCGGCGATGAATGACCGGAAACGGGCCGTATCCAGGATACCCGACATACCGATGACCCTGTTTCGGGGGAACTGGCTTATCTCCAGGGCGAGTTGGGCCATAGCATCCAGAGGGTTGCTCACGATTATAAGAATACAGTCAGGAGAGTGTCTTACCACGTTCAGTGTTACATCTTTGACTATCTTCATGTTAGTCAGGAGCAGGTCGTCGCGGCTCATCCCCGGCTTGCGGGCTATACCGGCAGTTATAACCACAATATCGGAATCAGCGGTCTCCTCGTAGCTGTTGGAGCCGACAATGCTGGCATCGCTGCCAAAGATAGGGCCGGATTGTAATATGTCCAGGGCTTTGCCCTGGGGCAGTCCCTCCACCACATCCACCAGCGCCACATCGGCATAGCCCCGCTCGAATATCCTTTGAGCGGCTGTTGCCCCCACATTCCCCGCCCCGACTACTGTTACTTTCTTACGCATGGGATCCTCCTACCTTCGGAAATAATCTTTTTTATTCTCAAAATCCCTCTCAATCTCCCTTTTTTAAAGGGAGAGGTTTATGTCTCCCCCTTTGTTAAAGGGGGAATAAGGGGGATTTCGTTATCTCTTCATAGTTTGTATTATCGCGTCGGTCACCTGGGTGGTGCCCATGGGGATACAATCGGGGCGGCCCCGGGCCAGGTCGTAGGTGATACAGGCGCCCTCCTCGATTACCCTGGATACCGCTGATTCGATTCTATCGCCGGCCGCTTTCTCCCCCAGATACCTGAGCATGGATACCGCTGAGAGCATCATGGCCATAGGATTGACCATGTTCTTGCCGGCATACTGGGGGGCGCTGCCGTGGGTCGGCTCAAACACGGCGATTCCATCTCCCAGGTTGGCGCTGGGGGCAACCCCCAGTCCACCAATCACACCGGCGCACAGCTCCGAGATGATGTCCCCATAAAGGTTGGGAAGCACTATAATATCGAATCTCTCCGGGGTAACCACCAGCCTCATGCAAAGAGTATCTATAAGCATATCCTCGAACTCGATATCCGGGTATTCTTTGGCTACCTCGCGGGAGGTGTTCAGGAAAAGACCATCGGAGAATTTCAGGATGTTGGCCTTATGTACAGCGCACACCTTTTTCCGGCCGTTGGCCCGGGCATACTCGAAGGCATACCTCATAATGCGCTTTGTGGCGCTCTCCGAAATAACCTTCAGGCTGATGCCGGTGTCTTTTCCCAGCTTCTCCCCGGAGTTCTCAGCTACCAGACGCAGCAACTTATCCCGCCCCGGCGTCCCGTTCTCGAACTCAATGCCGATATACAGGTCCTCTGTATTCTCTCTTACGATAACCAGGTCAACGCCCTGGTACTTGGTAGGGACGCCCGGATATATTTTGCACGGGCGCAGGCAGCAAAACAGATTGAGCACCTGGCGCAGCCGTACGTTCACGCTACGAAACCCATAGCCGATGGGTGTGGTGACAGGCCCCTTAAGGGCCAGCTTGTTCTTACGGATGGACTCCAGTACCGAGTCAGGTAGAGGCGTGCCCAGCTTGTCCTGTGCCTCCTGTCCGACCAGTCCCATTTCCCATTTAAACTTGATACCTGTTGCCTCCAGCACGCGACGGGTGGCCTCGGTGACCTCCGGCCCAACGCCGTCTCCCGGGATCAGGGTTACGTTATATTGCATCTATCAAACGCCTCCAACAGGAATATTTCCGGTTAAGTTGTATAATAATTCACATGGTGGGCTTTTTAAACTCAGCATTATATATTTCATATCTCATCAAATAGGGTTTCCCGCTAATATCCTAACCTCTAATGTTACATTATGCAAGCCCCCAGCCCAGCTAGTAAAGGCGCTCTACGGACATTGTTAACCCCTTTCTCTTATGCTATTCTGGAGTTGCCAGCCTGAATTCTTCTCTTTTTTGGCTTTTCTTTGTTTCGCCCTTGTTGTCATTATGGAGCGTAGCGAAGAATCTCAGGGTGGGTAGGGGTTCATAGCTTAAATTTTCCAATCACGGAGGATAGCATGGTAAAAAAAGCCTTCGATTTCGTAAAAATCACTGAATTACCGCCCAAACCCAGGGAGACCGGAATTATAGAGATGCGGGGGCCTTATTACGCCCCCATCACGTACGGCTACCTGAAAGACCTGCTGGACGATTGGGGTGAGTATATAGACGGGGTCAAGTTTGCCGGGGGCTCTCAGAGGCTCCTGACAGAGAGCAGGGTGAAACAGATTATCAAGCTGTGTCACGACCACGAACTATACGTCTCCACAGGCGGCTTCATTGAAAGGGTCGCGGTCCAGGGTTCCAGCGCTATTGACCAGTATCTGGAAGAATGCAAGGAACTTGGCTTTGATGTTGTCGAGGTCTCCAGCGGTCTGGCGCCGATCACCCAGGAGGACAAGGTGAGAATGGTCAAGCAGGTGAAGAAGCTGGGTATGAAACCGAAGCCGGAGATAACCATGATGTTTGGCGCCGGGGCCGGTACCCGGGTCGCGGGTTACGAGATGAAGATGCGGAAGCTGGAAGACGTTATAGCTGAGGTCAAGGCCCACCAGAAGGCAGGCGCCGAGATATTCATGTTCGAGTCTGAAGGTGTAACCGAGGACATGCCTCCTGAGACGTGGCGGGTTGATGTCATCAAGAAGCTTGTGGATGAATTCGGCTACAAAATATGGATGTTCGAGGCCGCGGAGCCGGCCGTGTTCAAGTGGTATCTGAAGAACGTCGCCAAGGACGTCAATCTGTTTATAGACAATTCCCAGATTGTAGAGTTCAACGCCTGGCGGTTGGGATTGTGGGGTGATAGGGACATCTGGAAAGGCAAGAAGTTATCGTACCGCTGAACTGCGGACAACAAGAGAGGAAATCAGGCCGGAAATATCCTTTTGTGTATCCAGGTCCCAGATGATAGCTAAGGCTTTTTTGATCTGCGCCGGCGTCAGGTATTTCCCCACCAGCATCTTGAATTTCTCCTCAAGCTCGTCGTCGGTCATCGGATTTCTGTAGCTGCCCCGGGGATGAATGACCTTTGAAGAATACTTCTCCCCGGAATCCATCACAACTTCTACAATGCTGGGTGTGCCCGGATAATAGTCCTTATCGCACTCCGGGTCGGGGTGCACGTCCACTTTCCTGACCAGTGCCCGCAACTTGGGGTCGGCAATTCGTTCCTCTGAGAACTGTTTCTCTGTAATCTCCCCATCCACCAGCGCCACGCAGACTATGTAGGGTAGACTATGGTCGGCGGTCTCGCGGTTCGCGGGATACCATTTCTCCTTGTCAGCGATTATCTCGTACCCCGGGGTAAAGGTGCGGATGTTAATCCCTTTGATATTCCGCCTGTTCCCAATCTTTTTACGCAGGTCGAGTGCCGCTTCTATCGCAGATTGGGAGTTATATTCTGCGGGATATTTCTTGATGTGAGACTCGAGGATTTTGAAATTAGCGCCGCTTCTGCAAAATTTATCTACAGACAGGTCGGCAGCGCCGGATACCTGATTGAAGAAGCCATTTTTACCTTCAAATACCTGTTCAGGTCCGGTAATCCCTCGCCCGGCAAGATTAGCAGCAAATACTCCGGCCATAGTTGAGTCCGCCACAGCAAGCGCTTTCCACATAGAGAGTCCGCCTATTCTTATCTGTCTTAAGGGGATATTGTTGGTTATCCCGATGGAGATAGCCTGGGCAGTTTTGTCCGTGGGCAATCCCATCAGTTTTGAGACCGCCAGCGTGGAGGAAATAGTCAGCCATATAACATGGTCCCAACCACGTTTCCTGATGTTAGCGAATTCTGCCAGCCGGCAGCAGGCCTCGAATGCCATCACTATGGCCAGAATAACATCTTTCCCGGTTCGTTTTTCCGATTCAGCAACAGCGATTATGGAGGCTATGTTGTCTTCGGGGTGAACATACTCGCCCTTGTAGAAGTACGTATCCATGAAGTCCAGATATCGCGACATTGTGGTGTTGACAAACGTGGCCAGTTCAGGAGTGGTCTGAATTTGAGTGCCCAATATAGTAGCGGCTTTTTTAGAGCTTACATCTCTGGAAATGTCTCTCAGTATTTTTACCGGCTCAGCATCGAAGGCGCCTATGGCGCAGGCGATTGTGTCTATTACTCTTCTCTTAGCCTCGTGGACAATCTTTGCGTCCAGATCGTTGTAGCTGAGGGAATTTGAATACTTCGCCAGTTCCTCTGCGATAGACATTTAATAACCACCTTATGAGACTCAAAGCCAATGGAAACTAGTTATCTCTTAATCCGAACAAGCCCGAACTTAAAGGGGTATTAACTCAAAGTTTAGAATTCAAAACTCAAAACCACAACGTAAAGCTCAAAGCTAACTGTAACGCTTCACTATTCAGGTTTACCTTTTGAGTTTTGAGATTGTTTAGTGTTTCGGATTTAGGATTTAGGATTTCCTCTGCTCAATCGGTACGTAAGTCAAGTCCATCGGACCTGTGTATTTTTCGCGTGGCCTAATTAACTTGTTTTCGGATACCTGCTCCAATGTATGAGCGACCCAGCCCGCGCTCCTCCCCACGGCGAATATGGCGTCAAAAAGCTCCTCGGGAATTCCCAGGTTGTCATAAACAATACCGGAATAGAAGTCCACGTTAGGGTATACGCTCTTTTCCTTCAGCAAGGGTATAACCACCTCTTCCAGTCTCTGCGCGATGCTGAAAAAACGGGTATTCCCGGTCTTCTCGGCAAGTTGCTTCGACACTTCTCTAAGATGGAGGGCCCTCGGGTCGGTAATCTTGTATACCCTGTGGCCGAAACCCGATATTTTTCCGTCCTGGGCCAATGCTTTCTTTGCATAACTTTCCGCGTTTGCCGCACTGCCAATTTCCTTTATCGCTTGAAAGGCTTCCCCTGCGGCGCCGCCGTGCAGAGGCCCTTTCAAAGCGCCTATGGCGCTGGTTATTGCGGAGTATATGTCAGATAACGTGGATATGGTGACCCTCGCCGCCATTGTGGAGGCATTAAATCCGTGTTCGGCATGGAGAACGAAGTCCATGTCCATAGCTCTTGTTGCCACATCGTCGGGTTTCTTCCCGTGAAGCATGTACAGGAAATTAGCTGCAAATGATAGACTGGCTTCGGGTTGGACTGGTTTCAAATTGTGCCTAAGCCGGTGGAGTAAGGCAACAATAGTGGAGAATTTAGCGATGAGACTTATCCCGCATTCAATGCTTTTATCAGACCGGCCTTTGTGGAATACAGGATGGTAACTTCCCAGCAAAGAGACAGCCGAGCGCAGGTTGTCCATGACCGGGGCGCTTATCGGGAACCGTTCAACTGTTCTGAGGAATTCATCAGGGAGCGCTCTCAGAGAAACGAGCTGTGAGTTAAACTCCTTCAATTCAGTCCCTGTGGGGAGCCTGCCGAAGAGCAGCAGGTAGGATACTTCTTCGTAGGTGGAGTTCCTGGCTAAGTCGTTGATATTGTATCCCCGGTAAACGAGCTTTCCAGCCTCGCCGTCTATAAAGCATATCTTCGATTCAGCCATGAGCACGTTTACCAGCCCTAAGTGGAGGTGCTCTTCCTGTTTCTCCATTTCAATTCTCCTAACTCAGACAAGCCGGAACTAAAAAAAATTTCACCGCTGAGGACGTGGAGAACGCAGGGAAAACCAGAAAATCTCTGCGCCCTCTGTGCTCTCTGCGGTGTGAAATCTTTCCATTTCGCGCAAAACTATACCCTTAAGGACTTAAATCCCCTTTGGGAAGGACAAATCCGCCGAACTTCTTAATGTAAGGTAGCAGACCGCCCTCATCCAGAATCTTCAACATCACCGGCGGGATCTGGCCGAATGTAAGGCGCTGGCCGTTGGTCATGTCGGCAATGGTTCCCCCGGCCAAATCCACTTCCAGCATATCGCCCTCCTGAATCTTATCTGTATCGCAGACGAGCACGGGCAAACCCACATTTATGGCATTGCGGAAGAAGATGCGGGCAAAGGACTTAGCCAGCACCGCATTGACGCCGGCCATTTTGATTACCACCGGGGCATGTTCCCGGCTGGAACCTAAACCAAAGTTGGAACCTCCCACCACAAAATCACCCGGTTTTACACGGGAGGCGAAGGTAGGGTCAGCGTCCTCCAGCACATGCTTGGCCAGCTCCGGCAGGTTGCTGCGCAGGCCGGCCAGCCGCCCCGGGACTATATGGTCAGTGGAGATGTCGTTACCGAACTTAAAGGCTCTTCCAGGCATTTTACAAAACCTCCCTGGGGTCGGTTATTTCCCCTTTTAGCGCTGTGGCCGCTGCCGTAGCTGGACTGGCCAGATAGATAAATCCCTCCGGGTTCCCCATCCGCCCCTTGAAATTGCGATTAGCGGTGGATAAACATACCTCTTTATCACCCAGCACACCCTGATGTAATCCCAGACAGGCGGCGCAGCCAGGCGGCAGGATTGTCGCTCCAGATTCCAGCAAGGTCTGGATATGGCCAGCTTTTATGGCGTCCTGTAGCACTTTGCGGGAGGCCGGAGCTATTAAAAGCCGTGTATCGGGATGGGTTTGCTTGCCTTTTAGTATTTTAGCTGCTATCGCCAGGTCCTCCAGACGTCCATTAGTGCAGGTGCCCAGGAATACCTCATGGATTTTTGTCCCTTTCAGTTTTGCAGCAGGGGCTACATTGTCCACGGTATGGGGCCGGGCTACTACCGGCTCCAATTTAGAGACATCTATGGGGATAGTCCTTTCATATATAGCGCCGGGATCGGGCTGTAGTGGCTGATAGCTATCGCCCCGACCCTGGGCTGTCAAATATTTCTGCGTCATCTTATCCGAGGGGAAAAGCCCCACTTTAGCTCCTGCTTCTACTGCCATATTAGCGATGGTCAGCCGATCCGAAACCGGCATATTATCTATCGCCGGGCCGACGAACTCCAGTGATTTATAGGTAGCGCCGTCAGCGCCGATGAGTCCAATAAGGTGCAGGATGAGGTCTTTAGCCGAGACGCCGCCGGGGAATGCACCTGTGCACTCGATTTTAAAACTCTCCGGCACGCGGAACCAGGTCTGGCCCAGCGCCATCGCAACAGCTACATCGGTAGATCCCATTCCTGTAGCGAAGGCCCCGAGAGCGCCGGCGGTAACTGTATGGGAATCAGAGCCGACAATTACATCGAAAGGGCGCGCATAGGATTCGGCTACCAACTGGTGACAGATGCCGTTCCCCACCTCGGAAAGGCGGGCGCCGGTCCGGGTCGCGAAGTCCCTCAGGGTAAGGTGGTCGTTGGATAGCTCTCTGGAGGGGCTGGGGGCGGCGTGGTCTAAAAATAGAATGGTCTTATCGGGGTTAGCCAGCTTCTGGAAACCGCCCTCGTAGAACTGGCGGACGGTGAGCGGGCCGGTGGTATCCTGGACAAAGGCCAGGTCCACCTGGCAGATGGCAATATCGCCGGCTTTGACAGCGGCGCCGGATTTCTTACTCAATATTTTTTCAGCTAAATTTTGAGGCATATTCTATCTTTTACCTTCTAATAACCTTTTGAGGTTTTTCAATCTATCTGAGTTCTTCAATTTTATTTTGCGCACCAGTCTCCTAAATTCATTTTGAGATATGTTTGTATCCCGATGGAAGGCCGACGGGTTATCAGATAAGCCGTATGTAGAGGCTTTTAGGCCAACCTCCTTAGCAGCATCCAGTATCCACCACTCCAGACTGGGACGTAGCACTATCAGCTCGTTTCCCAACAATGGGTCGTAGAGCAGCTTGAGACCATATCGCCGAAGTTCCTCTTTCACCTTTAGTTTTTTAAAATAAGGATGTTGTGCTTGCCCGGGGTCTTCATCTACCATTCCCTTGCAATTCCTTACATTCTTGAGGCGATTGCAGACTCCTGGTTTGCCTTTTTCGTGTGCGATATCCTTCTTAGCAGTTCCAAGAAGAGCATTAACCAGTGTGGAATCTGTTTTGCACTCCACGTAAATGGTCATGCTTTGATAAATCGGTCAAGATTAAGAAAAACGTCTAGTTCCATTATTTTCCCGAGTTCCCTTTGGCTTAACTGTTTGACTTTCGTCTGGTAATCTTTGAAGTATGTTATGAAGATGCCTATTTCATCCTTTGGAGTTTTCTCCAGAACCGGCTCAAGAAAGTAGGGGTTGTGAGTGGAAATGAAATACTGGTTCTTCCCCTCGTCCAGAGCGATAACCTCCGCCAGGTACTTGGTGTAATAGGGGAAAGCGTGGGCTTCCGGCTCCTCAAGGATTAGAATTGAATCCTTGTTCGATACAATTGCCGCTAGATGGAAGATCAACCTTTGAAATGTATCAGAGGCCAGGGAATAAGGATAAGATATGAAAACGTCCTCAACGTGCTTAATCAGCTCTAACTTCCTCTCTTGCTTTCTGAATCCCAATTTTAGCCCGCTCCCGGAAAGGAATTTGGTGACGAGTGACTTCAACTCCCGGTGCACCATCAATAGCGAAAACAGGTTCTCACCAAAAGGGGGTAAAAGAAAAACTGATTCGGACTGCTTATACGATTCTCGAACCGCAAATCTGTACGATTTGAAAATAGAGGATGCCTCAAGCGCCGCGTTTGTCATGGAAATGCCACTGTAATCACCCATGAGTCCAGAAGACTGTTTTACTTTTTCAGTTTCCCCTTCTCGTACCTCTCCCCGTAAATCGTTGTTGTGGAACCCTATTTCTATAGTTTTGTCATCAGCCTTTACTTCTACAGTTTCATCCAGGTTTTCATCATAAAAGAGGTTACTTGTGGATTCATATCTAACAAAATCCTTGAAATTGTACCCATAACGACAGTAGTAAGCAAACGAGAAAAACCCTAACGTCTCGAGAATGTTGGACTTTCCCGTGTTCGGCTCGCCGATGAACACGTTTACGCGCTTGCAGTCCAGCTTTAAATGTTTTATGGATTTGAAGTTTTTGATTTCCAGTGTCTTTATCATATGCTTGCCGGCTACCTTACCCAATCACCGCCAGCACTTCACCTTTGCCCGCTTTATCTCCAGATTTGAAATTTATCTTCTTTACTATTCCCGCTTTGGGCGTTACCAGCGTATTCTGCATCTTCATGGCCTCAAAAATGACTATGTGGTGGCCTTCGTCCACCTTTTCACCCTCTTTGACTTCATAGCGAATAATAATACCTGGCATAGGCGCCACGATGGCGGTTTCTCCTTCA
>Ga0209514_10001200_pt1 | contig 46869 bp, 42 predicted proteins | sample Subgrocontami58m_FD_187452 | JGI IMG/M metagenome (GOLD analysis project Ga0209514, IMG submission 187452) | Subsurface groundwater microbial communities from S. Glens Falls, New York, USA - GMW37 contaminated, 5.8 m (SPAdes) (version 3) | ecosystem: Environmental > Aquatic > Deep subsurface >... | reverse complement strand
GAAAGGCCACATCGCGGTTACCGGAATATGGGCAGGAGACCCATTGAGACCATAGAGGCTGGTAAGGTTATCAAAGAACAGGGGACGACTAAAGAGGCGGCTTAAAACATCCCACCGGAGAGAAGCTGACTGTCCGGGAAGTCCCTAACTTTTACAATTTATCATGACTATAGTGATTCTAAATTTATTGCGACCAATAAATACCGTGATTTCTAATTCTTAATATGATCAGAAACGATCCAGTTTAATGATTCGATGCTATCTGGCAACAGATTAACAAGCGGTTTATTAAACATCAAGAAATAATGTCCTTATATATATAGACTAGTTCACATTTATTGAGTGATGCCAATCACACATCATAATAACCATAAATAGACAATTTCAAATGCACGAATAAAAAAAATTTATACAAATCTTGTATTTAATTGTCGGATTATTTTACATAAGGAAAAAATATGAAGAAATGATTTAATATTATTTCAATTTTAAAAATCCTAAAAAATAAATAGAAGCATTTCTCGCCGGTTTCCTTTACAAAAATTTGCACAACATCAAGAATCATTATTAAGGAAAAAGATAATTTATCACGTGGTATTAATGAGATACACAAGATAAATGGCTATGAAATATAGAGTGGTATGGACTTTGCTCTCTAATCTATAAAATTAATTTAAAAAGGAGGAATTATGAAAAGACTATTTTTCAGGGTAATCTGTACGGTCATTTTGGTATTGGGAATGGCGGGAATGGCAGGTGCCGTCGGCTTTCAAATTGGTCCCAATGGTCCTACCGGCAACCATTGGGACGTGGGATCGGGCTGGGGGACTGGTGCAAACCAAATAGATGCGACTTTTGCAGTCGACCCAAACCTGCCTTCGCAAGGCTTTGAGTTAACCGGCGTAGATCAATATGTCACATTCCTCTTTGGCACAATCTCATTACAGGGTAATATACCAGCTAGCCCAGGCGATCTCTCATTAACCGCGTTTTTGGATTTCACATCACCAGAAGCCGCCTTGGCGGGAATGTCCGGAAATACGCTGGCAATTCCTGGTACCGTATTGGACGGTGGCACGGATCTAACGATCGCTTTTGATCCAGCTAATGTATCCTTTAGCCAAGGCGGATTATATCGAGTTGATCTGTATCCGGTCGCGTCTTTTGATTGGGCGGACACGAAAAATGTTTACGCTTCAGTCACATTGGTCGATGTCCCGGAACCTGCTACCATGCTGCTTCTCGGACTCGGTCTTGTGGGGATCGCTAGTATGAGAAAAAAAATAAGCATTTAAATTAATCCAATCTTAAAAAGAACTTAAAAAGATTATGCTGAAAAAAGCAGAGTTTATAATGACTCTGCTTTTTCTGTTGTGCAGCCTGTGGTTCTTGCAGCAAACATTCACTTAACGGGTATATTGCTTTTTGTTCTCTATTCTTAAAAAAAGACCTGCCCCACGAGCCGCAAGTCAGCTTCTGCAACTGAAAATCTTGAAGAAGCTGCGAACAGTGCCCCGAACAGGCTGGAAAACAATAAGCGAATTTTTGACATTATAAGTATCCGTAATTATAAAATAAGTATTAATGAAGGTCCTTTCTTAGCCTCAGTATTATCCCTGTATTATTCAAGTAGTCGTCTCGTATTGCCTTCAATATAACTCTTACCTTAATATGTGTCGCAAGCAACGAATTAGGAGATTAATAGCCGGATATCGCATTTCTTGAAAAACATCTTTCAGGAAAGATATTCCCACAAGCGTTGCTCATGACGTCGGCTCTTAGGGTTCACAATTTAGCCCACTCCAAAAAAGAGCCCCTGTAATCGAGAGGGCGGAGCTGTATCTCGAGAATTTTTTTATAACCTTAATTGCCACGCCCTTCTGTCAGTTGCCGGCTTCTGCCTGCCCCCCAATTATGGGCATCATTAAAGGATAAATTCATGGTCGAAAGAATAGTGGAAAATAGGTATCAGAAGGGCCAACTCTATCTTCTGCCTTTGCAAGAACTACACCTCGACGCCGATCAGCCCCGTAAGTATTTGGATCCTCAAGCATTGAATGAACTGGCAATCTCTATTAAAAAACATGGGGTGCTCCAGCCAGTGCTCTTCCGCCGGAATGAAGCAGGCGAAGCCATCCTCGTGGCCGGCGAGCGTCGTGTTGAGGCCGCCAGAATTGCCGAACTTGAAACCATTCCTGCTGTTTTTGTACAAGAAAATCATGCCGAAATTGCTCTGGTAGAGAACCTCCTGCGCCAGGACTTGACGGCAATTGAGGAGGCAGAGGCCTTGGACAGGATTATAAAAGTGCATGGCTATAAGCAGGAAGACCTCGGCAAAATTATCGGTAAGGCACAATCCACCCTCTCAGAGATCCTTTCCCTCAATCGTCTTCCGCAGGTAATACGGGACGAATGCCGGAGTAATCGTGCAATATCCCGTCGCATACTTACAGAAATCGCAAAGAGTAAACAGCAGCGAAGCATGTTGACCCTATATAAAAAGTACAAAGAAAGGGCGCTTTCTCAAGACCAGATCAAAAAACAGGCGCGCAGGCAAAAAAAAAGCACCTCCGAGCAAGCCGTCAGTTCCATCAACACTTTCTTGTTAAAGCTGCCGGCCCTCGCCATTGATAGATTTACCCTGGAAGAAAAAGAAGTTCTTATCTCAGCGTTAACAGACCTGAAAGCCGTGATTGAAAAGAGATTAGCTACACTTATTATTGCCATGGCTCAAGCGGAAGCGCCTTTAACTTCTCGTAATACTTTCAGCGCCACATAAATGATAATTGCCTATTATAATTGTAATATAATATCAAGCTGTTAAGTAACATCGGCGCGCTGATATCCTCACTAAGAGAAAGGACTTAAAAATGAAATACATGACAATCTGCACCGCTCCCAATGGTGAAATTTTCCCCCTGCCGAGACCGGAAGATTATATAAATGAACTTAAACGTCTTAATGATATTGTCGCCGAGCAGCGTGAGCAAGAGCGCGAAATAGTAGTAGTCATGGGGCTTGGTTTTGTTGGTTCCGTTATGGCCGGCGTTATTGCAGATTCTGTTGATAAAGAAACTAAGCAACCGAAAAAATTCGTGATCGGCGTCCAACGTCCTTCCACCCGTTCCTTTTGGAAGATTCCCTATATGAACCGTGGAATTGCTCCCGTTGAAGCGGAAGACCCCGAAGTAGCACCTCTTATTGCACGGTGCGTAAAGGAAAAAAAGACATTAATGGCAACCTTTACTTATGATGCCTTGGGTCTTGCCGACGTAGTTGTAATAGATGTTCAATGTGACTTCATTAAAAATACCTTAGGGAATTGCCGAGAAGGCCGTGCAGATATCACTGATTTGGAAGAGAGCCTCAAAATAATCGGCGACACAATCCGCGCCGACTGCCTCATCCTGATCGAAACAACCGTACCTCCCGGAACGACAGAATACGTCGCTCAGCCGATCATCAAGAAGGCTTTTGAAAGAAGAGGCATAAAAGAAGAACCCTTGCTTTCACATTCCTATGAAAGGGTCATGCCAGGCCGGGACTATGTGGCCTCCATACGGGACTTCTGGAGGGTCTGCAGTGGAATAAACGAAACATCTCGTGAACGCGTCAAAAATTTTCTTTCCGAGGTGCTGAACGTGGAGAAATTTCCCCTGACCGTTCTCGAACGTCCGATCGAAAGTGAGACCTGCAAGATCGTGGAAAATTCTTATCGAGCATCAATTCTCGCTTTTCTTCACGAATGGAGCCTCTTCGCCGAAAGAAATGGCGTTGACCTTATCAAGGTTATCAATGCCATTAAAGTCCGCCCGACCCACAGCAACATGATATTTCCCGGTCCGGGCATCGGTGGTTACTGTCTTCCAAAAGATGGCGGTCTCGGTTTTTGGTCCTATCACACGCTCATGGGTTTTGAAGACGAAATTTTTAAAATCACGCCACTGGCAATCGACATCAACGACACACGGGCTCTCCATGTAGCGCAGTTGGTCCGTGATGCCCTGCGAAACATGGGAAAGATAACTGCGTCCGCGAAAGTCGTCATCTTAGGGGTTTCCTACCGTGAAGACGTCGGAGACACCCGGTACAGCGGTTCAGAAATAATCGTCCGTAAACTAACCGAAATGGGGGCCGAAATAGTTGTCCACGATCCTTACGTGAAGCATTGGTGGGAGCTGGAGAAACAGGAGGCTGACACTGCCTCGGGCCATTCCTGGGCAAGATTTTTTAGGAACCAGAGCAAACTCACGGAAATACGCATTCAGTCTAATCTAATAGAAGCTTTGCAAGGTGCCGACGCGGTGGTCATGGCCGTTAGACACCAAGACTACCTGCATCTCGATCCCGACGAGGTAATCCAAATGACGGGCAAGCCCATAGCCATCATCGATGGCTTCGGTATTCTTGAAGACAGAGATATCCGCCGCTATTTTGAGCAAGGCTGTGAAGTAAAATGCCTTGGCCGGGGACACGTCAAGCGCATAAAGGAAACCGTCATGACAAGGCAAAGCCAAACATCAGAATCACCGTGGCAGGAGATGATTGCAAGACGGGGTCATTATTCCACAAATGATAATTCCACTCCGATATCTCTCATTCTTCAAAAGGAGGCAATTGGTGATTTTAATAATCGACAGAATACGGAAGCATAGTCATTTACTTCTCTCCATAGTTATTTTCCTCTGCTTTTCCTTTATGGCAGGGTGCTCCAAAGAAGACCGAATAAAAAGACACTGGAAGAAAGGTGAAGAATATTTTTTTAAAAACAAGCCCCTTGAAGCCGCACTTGAATACAAGAACGTAATCCAATTGGCCCCCAAATACGGAATGGCTCATTATAAATTAGGCATAACCTACCTGAAAATGAGAATGATACCAGAGGCTTATAGAGAGATTTCCAGAACGATAGAGCTTGATCCAGAAATGATCGACGCCCGGAACCAACTAGGAAAATTTTATTTCGCTGCAGGAGATTCGAAAAAAGCCAGAGATCAAGCGGATAAAGTTCTAGCCAAAGACATGAAAAATTCTTTTGCGCATTTACTGCTGAGCGATATTTATCTGGCAGAGAAGAATATTGATCAAGCCATTGCGGAGGGCCAAAAGGCGGTTGAAGGCGAAGAGAAGCTGGGTGCCTACCTTAAGCTGGCAAATCTTTATATAAGGAAAAAGGATTCTTCTCAGGCAGAGGCGATGTTTAAATCGGCAGTCAAGGTAGATGAAAAGGGATTGAAGGCACGCTTTGCCCTGGCTGAATTTTATTTGAGATCCGGTAGGCATGATCTGGCGGAATCGGAATATATTAAAGCAACTGAGGTTGTGCCAAACGATGCCAGCACGGTAATGACCCTAGGAAATTTCTATGCGGCCGTCAATAGACTTGAGGATGCGGAAACCCAATTTTTGAAGGGCGTTAGCTTAGCTCCAACAGATTCATCTTTAAGGATTCACCTAGGGAATTTTTATGTGTCCTGTGGTAAGAAAGATAAAGCTGAATCTTCGTTTAAAGAGGCTGTAGGGATAGATGGAAGGAATATACGGGCTCTTGCTAGATTAGCTGATTTCTATATCACGGAGAAGAAATATGATTATGGATTGAAGCAAGTAGAAAATATTATAAAAATCAACCCCAAAAGTCAGGAAGGTATGCTGCTGAAAGGAAAAATTTATTTAAGCCGGAATGAGTTCGACCAAGCGTTAAACCTTTTTCAATCCTATTTAAAAGATAATCCGCAATCTGCGGTGACCCATTATCTGATTGCCTTGGCTCATGCAGGCAACAAAAATATGCAGCAGGCAAAAGCCGCACTGGCAGAGGCAATAAAGCTATCTCCCAAATGGGAAAAGGCAAAATTGCTTCTGGCTGATCTTCAGCTCAAAGAGGGAAACGATGTTCAGCCTATAGAAGATCTGACCGCCCTATTGCGGGACAACCCTAGAAGTATCCAGGCGCACATCCTCTTAGGAAAGGCTTATCTTTTAAGACGCGATCTCATTGATGCAGAAAGAGTCTTCAACGAGCTGATCCGTGTCGCCCCAAAGAATCCTGTCGGGCATGCCGAACTGGGGCGGATCATGTTGATTAGGAAAAAGGAAAAGGAAGCTCTCATGCAGTTCGAGAAGGCGCTATCCTTACAAGCAGATTATATTGAACCTTTGCAGTTTATTGTTTCGGTCTATCTGGGTAAAAAAGATCTTAAGAAGGCTTTGGACAGAGTGGAGCAACAAGTCAAAATTGCACCGAATAATCCTTTTTTTTATAATATGCTCGGAAATATTTATGAAGTCAACAATGACCCCCTTCATGCCGAATTCAACTTTAAAAAGGCGATCTCTCTGGATCACAATCTGCCATCATTGCATATCTCCCTCGCAAATTTCTATATACGTCTGAATAAGATAGAGATGGCCAAAAGGCAATATTATGAAGTCATCGAGAAAGCACCGGATACCTTGTTTGCTTATATGGTCCTTGGGATGATTTATGAAAGTGAAAAGAATTACATAAAAGCACAGGAATTTTATGGGAAGGCCCTTAAGATTCAACCAAACTTTCCTCCTGCGGCAAATAATCTGGCTTATCTTTATGCCGACCGGGGAGGTAATATTGATGTTGCTTTGAATCTGGCGCAAGCTGCAAAAGAACAGGTCCCGAATGATCCCAGTATCGCAGACACCCTGGGTTGGATATTTTATAAAAAAAATGTACCGAGCAGGGCCATTGTGTTCTTGAAAGAGGCAGTGGAGAAAGCAGTGGACCAGAAGGATCTGACGTTAATTCGCTATCATCTGGGTATGGCGTATTACAAAAATGGTAATAATCCAGCGATGGCTAAAAAAGAGCTTCGCGAAGCGCTCAGGATGAATCCCAGCTTTCAAGGGGCAGCCGAAGCCAGGGCCGCTCTTAATGCACTGGAGTAAAGTCTCGTCTCCCTGTGACGGCCTGCAAATCAAGAAATGCGCATTCCATACCGAAGTACAATATAACCATTAGGAGGGCGGGATTATGAAACAAGCAATGAGAACATTTATTTTGATGAGTATGGTCCTTTCCATGACGACGCTATGCATCGTTTATGCGCAGGAAAGTAATGTTCCCGGTTCTCTCAACAAGCCTCAAGTTAATGCCGTGGGAAATAGCGATCAATACATCATTGGCCCCGAAGATGTGCTTCTCATCCATGTTTGGAGAGAGGAATCACTCACGAGGACGGTGCCTGTAAGAATAGACGGGAAAATCTCCCTTCCCCTGGTGGATGATCTTCAAGCTGCGGGCCTTACTCCTCTTCAGTTGAAAGACGTATTAACCAAAAAACTCAAAGATTTTATAGAAAACCCGACAGTGACGGTCACAATTATGGAGCCAAACAGTTTCAAAGTATACGTCTCCGGCGAAATCAAACAGCCGGGGGTACACCAGATCCGTAGCGATATCACACTGGTCAAATTAATCATCAAAGTCGGTGGGTTTACGGATTGGGCCGACCAGAAAAATATCCTGATCATCACCAAGGAAAACGGTAAAGAGAAACGCCTCATTGCCAATTATAAGAAAATCATCAATGGAGAACAGCCTGACATCGTGATTAATCGCGACGATACGATTATCGTTAAGTGAAAGGGGCAACTATGATGAAATATCGGATAATTATCGCAGTTCTGACAATGTTATGCATGAGTGCCACCTACACTGCCTTTGGGGCAGGTCTAAGTAAACAATTTCAACCCTACATCAGCCTCAAAGAAGAATACACCGACAACTTAAATCTGACATCAGAAAATGAATTAAATGATTCAATCACAACCATACAACCGGGATTAAAGTTTCTTAACATGGACGAGACCTCGGGAATAGATTTGGATTATATGATTGGGCTCGTTTATTATCGTAACAACAACGATTTGAACTACGTCAGTCACAATGGAAGCCTGAGTGCAAAATACCTGACAAAAAATCGCATTAATTTTTTTCTTAAAGAATCGTTCATCAGGTCCGAGGACCCCCGAGAACAGGAATTTTTTACCACGACGGCAGATAATAGGTATGTCCTTTCCACGCAAAGGGAAAGAGCGGTTTACTGGCGTAATGTTATAGCACCAACCGCCGAATATCAATTTGGGGCTGAAAACCGCCTGGGAATCAATTACCGGAATAATACATACCGAACTGACAACACAGCATCTCAGGACAGCCAGGAAAATTTCATAAATCCCTACTTATCTTACTGGTTCAACAAACAAAATGGTATCTTTTTTGATTATGGATTCACCGATGGCGATTTCCAAATAAACCCGCATATGACCGGCCACAAGGCAAATGCCCGTTATACATACCGCTTCGATGCCAAATCGTCCGTCTTTGCGGAGTATGCCTTTACCAGACGAACGTTTGAATCTCCAGGTTTGGACTATGACGTCCATGAGCCGGTTCTGGGCATTATCTATAGCCTGTCGCCCAGATTGATGGCCATGATCCAGGCAAGCTATTACTGGATGGAGCCCGATACCGGCTCCAAACAGACAGGGTTTGGGTATATGGGGGAATTGCATAATCTCGATCCACGGACAACTTATCAACTTAGTTTGCAGGGAGGCTATACAGAAGACTATTTCACATCACAAAATCTTGGTTTTAATAAATATCATCGTCTTACCGGATCTGTGAAGCATATGCTGGAAAAAAATATCTCCGTTGGCGGACTGGGAAGCATCGAACGGGCGGAATACTCGTCCGGGCAAAACGATACGATATGGGGTGTCACCGGTACAGGCTCGTATATGCTTTTTAAATGGCTGGCGCTTGTTTTGGAGGTTTCGCATCGGGCAACCGAGTCGAACGTTGCTTCGTCTGAGTATGCGGAAAATAGAGCAATGTTTTTAATAACAGCTACTTATTAAATAATAAAGGAGCAAAGACAACTATGATCAACCCGAAGAAAGCCTATACGGTAGATGAATATATTGAGATTCTGCGCCGCAGGATCTGGTATATCGTTGTCCCCTTTATTGTCATCATCATAGGAACCTCAATTTATGCGATCTATGCCCCACGACAATATAAAGCGAGCACATTGATCCTTGTAAGTCCGCAAAAGATACCTGAAGCTTTTGTTCAGCCCACCGTTACGTCAAATGTCGAAGACCGGCTGCAATCGATTGCCCAGGAGGTGCTAAGCCGAACCCGTCTCGAACGGATACTAGATGAGCTAAACCTTTACGAAAAGGAAAGGAAGACGCTCTCCCATGAAGAAGTAGTTGCTCTTATGCAGAAAGACATCAAGATAGAACTCCCAAATAGTCAACAGAGAGGGTCATTTGGGATCACTTACAGAGGTCTTGACCCAAATGTCGTAGCGATGGTGGCGAACAGGTTAGCCTCTCAATTTATTGAAGAAAACCTGAAGCTTAGAGAACAGCAGGCCGTGGGAACAACAGAGTTTTTAACGACCGAGCTTTCTGCCGCAAAGATTAAACTTGACCATATGGAAACTGCAATCAAAAACTATAAGATGCGTTTTATGGGCGAGCTTCCGGAGCAGCGGGAGACTAATATCAAAATCCTGGAACAGCTTCAAAATCAGTATCGGCAAGTAGGGGAAACCCTGCAAGCCGATCAAGACCGTAAACTCATTATTCAGAAACAACTGACCGATCTTGAATTGGCGATCGGTGCACAGGGAACTGCCAGCCGTGAGAAAGAAGGCCCGTCATCTTCAGGCAAGCCTTATGACCTGCAAAATGACAAGACATCTCCATTGACGGTTGAGGAAGCAGAAGGATACTATGAATCTCAATGGGAATCGTTGACCAGGACCCTCCAGGAACAGAGGATGAGGTATACGGAGAACCATCCCGATGTCATAATGACTAAAAAGAAGTTAGCTGATATGGAAACAAAAAAAGTGACAAAAAATAGGACTGAAAAAAAAGAGACTAAAGAGGCATACAATATTAACAGAGACCCACGCTATAAAGAATTAACAAATCAGATGTCAATAACCAATCTGGAGATTAAACGATTATCGACTGAAGAGCCTAAGATAATGAGTCAAATCAACAAATACCGGGCGCGGATCGAGCAAGCGCCTAATCGTGAGCAGGAAATGTCGTCGCTGTTGCGGGAGTACCAAAGCACAAAAGAAGAATATGGACTGCTATTAAAAAAGAGTCAGGATGCCCAGCAGGCTGAAAATCTGGAAAAGCGCCAAAAGGGTGAACAGTTCCGGGTTATTGATCCTGCCCGCGTCCCTGAGAAACCCTTTTCACCTGATATACCAAAGATCCTGCTCCTTGGCCTCCTAGCTGGCCTTGGCTGCGGTATTGGACTTGCCTTTTTTAGGGAACAGCTTGACAGGTCTTTCCATGATGCCGGGGACGCTGAGATCACTTTAGGCCTTAAGGTCTTGGCAACTATCCCCAAGATTGAAAGAAATGAGGCATAATTGTGTACAAGCAATTCTATAAACTGAAAGAAAAACCCTTTGAAATCACGCCGGACCCCAAGTTCGAGTATCCCAGCGAGATTCATCAGGAGGCCCTGGCCCATCTTAAGTATGCCGTACGGGAAGGAAAAGGATTCAGCGTAATCACCGGAGAGGCTGGCACGGGCAAGACAACGCTTGTCCATATTCTCCTGAGCAAACTCGATGCTAATATTCGGACTTCCTATATCTTCAATCCTATCCTGGACCAGGCAGATTTCCTGAATTATATCTGTAATGATCTGGGAATAGAATCGGACGGCATGAAGTCACGTGGACAAAGCCTCACAGCCCTGCATAATTTCCTCCTCACTTGTTTTGCTCGAAATGAAAAAGTCTTTCTTATCATTGATGAAGCTCAGAGTCTGGACCCCAATCTTCTCCAGGAGGTTCGTCTGCTAACAAATCTTGAAACATCGAAGAACAAGCTTCTGCACGTAATTCTTCTTGGCCAACCTGAGTTAAACCAGGTCTTAGATGAACCACGTTTTCGCCCTTTAAAACAAAGAATAACTGTCCGATATCATCTGCGAACACTCAATTCCAAGGAAACAAAGGGATATATCCTGCACAGACTGAAGCGGGCCGGGTCAAGAAACCTGTCAATTTTCGACAATGGTGCAATTAAAGAGATATACCGGTACTCAAAGGGCATTCCGCGACTCATCAATATCGTCTGTGACAATGCCTTACTCACAGGATTTTCGACAGAAGTGAACCATATCGGAAAACATATTATACGTGATGTTGTTAATAGTCTGGAGGTTACAGGAGCGGAAGAGCGCGGTAGAAATGCAATATTCCCTATCATTCTCTTGATCCTGCTGACTTTCGGTTTAGCTTTATTTTTTCAGGCACCAATATTTAAATTATGGAGGTGATCCACTATGGGTAGAATATTTGAGGCACTACAGAAGGTGGAACAGGGGAAAAATATAGAAAGGAAAGAAGATTCCTCCTCCTCCAAATTGACTCATGAGGATCTTGTTTTAGACAGTAAACTGGTGTCTTTCTTTGAACCATCATCCTTGGCGGCCGAACAGTTTAAAAGATTGAGAACCCATATCCTAAGACCCAGTCTTGACAATCCCCCCAAAACGATCCTTGTCACAAGTGCCATGGCAGGAGAGGGTAAAAGTTTGACCGCCATTAATCTCGCCATTACCATTGCCATTGAACTGCATAGCAATGCACTGATCGTTGATTGCGATTTGCGCAATCCTTCTCTCTCACGATGGTTTGGTTTCCGCGAAGAAAGGGGACTTTCCAATTATCTTTTGGGAGAAGCAGAAATACAAGAGCTCTTAATTAAAACCTCGGTAGATAAACTTAGTATCCTCCCAGGAGGAACGCTTCAGGATAACACTGTTGAACTCATTGGGTCCAATAAGATGAAATCCCTCATCATGGATTTGAAAGCACGGTACCCTGACCGGTATATCATCTTTGATTCTTCTCCACTACTGGCAACAACGGAGCCGAGCGTTCTAAACGAAATGGTGGACGGTATTTTACTTGTGGTCAAGTCGGCTGAAACTCCACGGGAATCTGTCCAACTGGCCCTTAAAATGCTGGACAAGAAAAAAATCCTGGGCATGGTGCTGAACAAGCAGGAATTCAAAACAGAGGCTCTGATCCGTCGATACTTTGGCACAAATCGATACTATGATAATTATTATCAGACTGAAATGCACCCCGTGTTAACCAACTGGCAAAAATTTAAGTATTCAAAATTGTTTTTCGCCAACCTCCGACCAAAGAATAAGGACGGATATAAATCCAAAGATGGGCATTCTGAAAAAGCATTTTTGTAATATACATGAATGGCAAGGTCCGTGCTACTACTACAAAAAATAAAGGAGTGCCGTCGTCATGAAGTCCCTTAATCTTATTAGGAGGAAGGCAGACTCGAATTCTGGTAGGACCGCACAGGCAGGCTTCGGAGTACCGCCAGTTGCTGGCTATTTATTTTACGAAAATTTTCATTTTCAGCATCTGCTGAGAATTGAAAGGCGAAGATCAGAGCGTTCTAGAAGGCCTTTTCTGCTGCTGCTTCTCGATATTTCAGGCCTAAACATAGATCGATTCCATAAAGATTTCCTGGAAAAAATCAAATTTGCGTTAGCTTCTTCTTCAAGAGAAACAGACATTCGGGGTTGGTATGACCCTGACAAAGTCATCGGAATCATTTGCACAGAAATGACCGTCATCGATGAGCAATCGATCAAAAGCATACACCGGAACATTCATACCCGGTTAAGCGAAAAAATAGATGCAAAGCTGCTTGAAATGATCATCATTTCTTTTCATATCTTTCCAGAAACAAAGGGGGAGACAGCTAACAATGTTAAATTTAATAAAAAGCTTTATCCTGAACTCACACATCCTAATCTTTCTTACCGATTATCAGCCACCATGAAAAAAATGATCGACCTTGTAGGCAGCTCTGTCGCCCTTTTGATTCTTGCTCCCCTTCTTCTTCTTATTGCTGTCACTATTAAGCTGACTTCCGCCGGGCCGATCTTTTTCAAGCAGCAGAGGTTGGGGCTAAACGGGAAAGCCTTCATGGTACTGAAATTTAGATCCATGTATACGGACTGTGACATTACTACTCATAAAGAATACATCAAAAAATATATTACCGACCAATGCAATGCTGCGGTTGAACCCGGAGTTTTCAAATTAAACAATGACCCTCGCATCACTCCTATCGGACGGATATTAAGAAAAACCAGTTTCGATGAGCTTCCCCAGCTGCTCAATGTCCTCAAAGGCGACATGTCATTGGTTGGACCCCGCCCTCCAATCTCCTATGAGATTGATCTTTATAATACGTGGCACATGAGAAGATTGTTTGCTTGCAAGCCCGGGATCACTGGGCTGTGGCAAGTTTCCGGCAGAAGTCGCACAACCTTCGATGAGATGGTGCGACTTGATCTCAAGTATATCGCTGAATGGTCTCTCTGGCTGGATCTTAAGATTCTCCTCAAGACGCCGATGGCTGTTCTAAACGGCCATGGCGCATATTAACCTTCTTGTTCCTCAAATCATTGCTTAGGAGCTCTTTATGCTCAAAATAGGTGTCATCGGTTACGGTTACTGGGGACCAAACATCGTAAGGAATTTCAATGTGGCCAATGGATGCCGGGTGACTATGGTTTGTGACATGAATAAATTAAATCACGACAAGATCACCAAAGCCTATCCTCACATGAAAGTCACAACTGAGAGCTTCGAATTAATCAAAGATTCTGAGGTTGATGCTATAGCTATCGCTACACCGGTATTTACCCACTATGAATTAGCCAAAAAAGCAATCGAAGAAGGTAAAAGCGTGTTTATTGAAAAACCCTTTACCTCAACCGTAGCTGAAGGGGAAGAGCTTGTTGAACTAGCGGAGAAAAGGAAGGTGAAGATCATGGTGGATCATACCTTCCTCTATACCCGCGCCGTGCAAAAGATCAAACAGTTAATAGAAGATAGCGTTCTCGGCAATCTTTACTATTTCGACTCAGTCCGGGTCAATTTGGGGTTATTTCAACACGACGTCAACGTTATCTGGGACCTTGCCCCTCATGATATGTCCATCATGGATTACTTAATAGATGATAGACCTTTAGCCGTTGTGGCAACCGGCGCTGGACATTTTGATCAGGGATTGGAAGATATAGCCTACCTAACATTTTATTATCCTAATAACGTCATTGCACATATTCACATCAATTGGCTCTCTCCAGTGAAAGTGCGAACGACGCTCATTGGAGGGCAGAAGAAAATGCTGGTCTGGAACGATCTCGAACCGGATGAAAAAATAAAAATTTATGACAAAGGAGTGCAGGTTAAGACAAAAGAGGGGAAATACAGGCTACTCGTTGATTATCGCTCGGGAGACATGTGGGTGCCCAAAATTCAACAGGTTGAAGCCCTCAGTCTCATGGCGAATACCTTCGTCAGTTACGTCAAGAATGGTGGCACAGTCGTGAATGATGGGATCGCAGGCTTGAATATCGTAAAGATGCTTGAAGCATCAAACAAATCACTGAATCACAATGGTGAAATGGTCTATTTATGAAATACATTTGCATATCTGAAGATGTCAAGCTGGGGAAGAACGTTAAGTTATCACAGTTCATAAATCTGTACGGCTGTTCCCTGAGTGATAACATAAAAATTGGCGCCTATGTGGAGATTCAAAAAAACGCCGTTATCGGTAACAACTGCAAGATATCCAGCCACACCTTCATCTGCGAAGGAGTAATCATCGAAGACAATGTCTTTATCGGACACAGTGTAACTTTTATCAACGATAGTTATCCGCGAGCGACCGCCAAAGATGGTGAGCTTCAGACGGAAGCTGATTGGGCCATTGAACCAACGCGGGTTAAGAAAGGTGCTTCTATCGGCTCTGGGGCAACTATTCTTGCGAACGTTACCATAGGTGAAAATGCCATCATTGGTGCGGGTAGTGTTGTGACAAAAGACGTCCCACCGCTAACCATAGTTGCTGGCAACCCAGCTAAAGTCATTCGGAAAATAGAGGAATAGCAAACTCATTCTATCGTGGAGATAAAAATGAACATACCATTTCTTGATCTTAAGACCCAGTATAATGCCCTCAAATTTGAAATTCACGCCGCCATAAACGAAGTATTACAAAACACCGCCTTCTCCGGAGGACCATTTATTGCGAGGTTTGAGCAGGAATTTGCTAAATTCTGTGGCTCTAAGCACGCCATTGGCGTCGGAAGCGGCACCGATGCCCTTTGGTTGAGCCTCCTTGCCTTAGGAATTGGACCAGGGGATGAGGTCATCACAGTACCTAATACATTTATAGCAACAGCCGAAGCAATAACATACTGCGGAGCAACGCCAGTTTTTGTGGATATTGATGAAAAGACCTACAATATGAATCCTGCCCTGCTGGAGGCGGCCATTACGACAAAGACCAAGGCACTTATTCCTGTTCACCTATTCGGACAGTCTGCGGATATGGATCAAATCATGGCTATTGCTAAGGCACATGGCCTTTATGTGGTCGAAGATGCTTGCCAGGCGCATGGTGCCGAGTACAAAGGCAGGAAGGCAGGCTCTATAGGCGATATTGGCTGTTTCAGCTTTTACCCCGGAAAGAACTTGGGTGCCTATGGCGAGGCCGGAGCTGTCGTCACAAACGATGATTCCCTCGCTGAAAAAATCAGCATGTACCGAGATCATGGCCAGGCGAAAAAATATTATCATGGCATGATCGGCTGGAATGCCCGAATGGACGGTATTCAGGGAGCCATCCTCAGCGTAAAATTGAAACATTTACCTGTTTGGAATGGATCTCGAAGGAAACATGCGGGTGCTTACAAAAAATTGCTCGCTCCATCCCAAACTATCATCAAACCCGATGAAACAGCTGATACGACACATGTCTATCATATATACGCTGTGCGTATTAAACAACGAGACCGGCTCATGGCCTTCCTTGCAGAGAGAGGAATCGTCTGCGGCATTCATTACCCCGTTCCTATCCACCTCCAAGATGCATACCGATGCCTCGGTCTCAAGAAAGGAGACTTCCCTGTCGCTGAAAAATGCGCTGCCGAACTCCTCTCTCTTCCCATGTATCCTGAACTATCATCGGAACAAATCAATTACGTTGCTCAAGAAATAAATATATTTAATGCCTAAAATAAAGATCATCAAACCAGAAATATATAGGAACTGGAATGACCTGATACTCCACATCCCTGGGCATACTTTTTTTCACACCTCCAATTGGGCAACGGTCCTTCAAAAAACATATGGCTATACTCCTTTTTATTTTGCTCATTTCAATCAAAACGATTTAGCAGCCTTTCTACCTCTTATGGAGATAACAAGTATCATTACGGGTAAGAGAGGTGTATCTTTACCTTTCACAGATTATTGTGAACCAATCGGGTCAGGTACCACGCAATTTCCAGACATGTTCAAAGCGGCTATCGCTGTTGGTAAGAAACAAAACTGGAAATACCTGGAGTTAAGGGGAGGAGAAACTTTCTTTCAAAATGTGGAGCCATCAGAATTCTATTACGGTCATGCCTTAGATCTTACGCAGGGTCCTCGAACAATATTTTACAACTTGCGAGATTCGACTCGGAGGCATATCAAAAAAGCCAAAAAAGAAAATTTAAAGACATTCATTACTACCTCTCTGGAATCACTCAATGAGTTTTGTCGCCTAAATGCTCTTACCAGAAAAAACCACGGGCTTCCCCCTCAACCCTACCCTTTCTTTCAGAGCATTTATGATCATATCATTTCGAAGAAACTTGGCTTTATTGCTTTGATCTTTTCACATAACACCGCCATAGCCGGCAATATTTATTTTCACTTTGGAGATGAAGTCATTTACAAATACGGTGCTTCTGACAGGACCTATCAGCGTCTCAGGGCAAACAACCTTATTATCTGGGAGGCCATCAAGTGGAGTTATGGCAGGGGCTACAAACGCTTCTTTTTTGGTCGGACAGAGCCTGACAATAGAGGACTCAGACAATTCAAGGCAGGATGGGGAACCAGGGAATATCTCATCAAATATTACAAGTACGACCTTCAAAAAGACATCTTCATAAAAGACAACAGGAAGATCAATCCCATGGGCATAAAATTATTGAAACTACTTCCCAGCCCTGCGTTAGCGTTGCTGGGTAAAGTTTTCTATCGCCACATGGGTTAGTACGCATTCACTTTTCATTATCCGTCAAGACAATTTGACAAATAATCTTTGAAAGATGATACACAGCTGACATTGCGCACTATCCTCCGGTTAACATTGCCTGTCAATCTAAATGCTTATCAATAAAACATATCATACATTTAAGTTCCTGGTTCCCAGGCCTCTACAAATTCGGATGCGGAGATATATAACCCGCTGGAAGAAATCTTTGCACGCCGACATCTGGCCTATTGATAAGAAAGCCGGTAAACCTCCGGAAGGTTGGTCCGGCTGGCCTAACGGAAAGAAATTTTCTCTCGTACTGACACATGATGTGGAAACAGCTAAGGGTCTTGATAGATGCTATCAGTTGGCGGCAATTGAGGAAAACTTCGGTTTACGATCTTCTTTTAACTTTGTTCCCGGAGATTATTCCGTTCCAGCGGAATTACGTAAATATCTGATTAATCGAGGTTTTGAAGTCGGCATACATGGACTATATCATAATGAGAACCCCTTTCGGTCTAAATCAATCTTCAGAAAGCAAGCAATAAGCGTTAATCGATATTTAAAAGAATGGTCATCTGTAGGTTTCCGGTGTCCAAGCATGTATCACAATCTTGAATTACTGCATCATTTAGACATCGAATATGATGCATCAACTTTTGATACGGACCCTTTCGAACCTCAACCAGACGGTATGGGAACCATTTTCCCTTTTTTTGTTCCCAATCACACTCATCAAAAGGGATATATCGAACTTCCCTATACCCTTCCTCAAGATTTTTTGCTGTTTATCCTCATGCAGGAACAGTCTATCAGCATCTGGAAGAAGAAACTGGATTGGATTGTCGCTAATGGCGGCATGGCCCTGTTTATCACTCATCCAAACTATATCAATTTTAATGGAACAAAGAATTATGAGGAATATCCTGTCCGATATTACGAAGAATTCCTTGAGTACATCAAGTCTAGATATGAAGGCGAGTACTGGAACATACTACCCAGAGATTTATCACGCTTTTGGTTTACACGTATGGGAGAAAAAGGATGAAAAATACTTATGCGGATACAAATAGAAAAAATATATGGATAGATTTGGACAATTCCCCGCATGTACCTTTTTTTAAACCGATTATCGATGATCTCCACAAACACGGCCATAATACGCTATTAACAGCAAGAGATTGCTTTCAGGTCTGTGGACTCGCCGACCTTATGAGCTTAAAATATAAAAAAATAGGGCATCATTACGGGAAGAATAAAATTATGAAAATTGCCGGCTTGTTGATTAGATCCTTGCAATTAATGACCACTGCACTGAAAGAAAAACCCGATATAGCGGTGTCGCATGGCTCAAGGTCTCAAGTGATGACTGCGGCAATGCTAAATATACCCACTGTTGTAATAGCCGACTATGAATATACACAAACCGTCGTCAAACCTACATATCTTGTCGTGCCGGAAATGATTTCCAACGAGTCGATCAAAGGCTTCAGAAAATCCTTTTTTAAATATCCCGGAATCAAAGAAGACGTCTATGTGCCTGACTTCAAGCCTGATCCGTCCATTATGGGAGCCTTAGGCGTCAGAAAGGGAGCATTGGTGGCCACGATACGCCCCCCAGCCACCGAGGCACACTATCACAATCCGGAAAGTGAGTTGTTGTTTGAGGCGGCAATTAATTTCCTGGGAAAACACCCGAATATCTGCATGGTTATTCTACCGCGAAACGAAATTAAACAAACAGCATGGGTGAAAAGCAATTGGTCAGAATGGTGTAATAGTGGCAAGATTATCATTCCGGAACATGTCGTCGACGGTCTCAATCTCATCTGGTATTCAGATTTAGTTATCAGCGGTGGCGGAACAATGAATCGAGAAGCTGCTGCATTAGGCATCCCCGTTTACAGCATCTTCAGAGGCAAAATTGGGGCCGTAGATCGATATCTTTCCGATAACGGGCGTCTTGTACTATTAGAAACTGTTGAGGATGTGGAAAGCAAGATTGCTCTTAACAAGAGAGTTCAAGCTGACGTATTCAAGGTTTCTAACTCATTAGCCCGTAACAAAATCGTTAAAATTATAGAAACAATATAAGGAGCAATATGAAGAACAATCGAAAGTTTATACTCGTTGTCGGCGCTCGACCGAACTTCATGAAAATCGCTCCATTATTGCTGGAAATGCAAAAATACCAAAGCATTGAAGGATCTTCTGGCGATAACATTTCCTATCTTTTAGTGCATACCGGACAGCATTACGATTTGCAAATGTCAGACGTCTTCTTCCAAGATCTGAACATCCCCGAACCGGACGTGAATCTGGAAGTAGGCTCTGGTTCTCATGCCATGCAGACAGCAGAAATATTGGTAAGGTTTGAGAAAGCGTGCCTCCGGGACAAACCTGATTGGATCATCGTTGTTGGCGATGTGAATTCGACGATGGCATGCACCCTGGTCGCAGTAAAATTAGGAATAAAAGTGGCACATATTGAAGCCGGCCTGAGAAGTTTTGATCGAACGATGCCGGAGGAAATTAACAGATTAGTTACTGATTCATTGGCTGATCTTCTATTCACACCCTCAGAGGATGCCGACGAGAACCTGTTAAGGGAAGGTATCCCGGAAAGCAAAATCAAGCGCGTCGGAAACATCATGATCGATTCGCTGCTGACCAATGTGGAAAAAGCGAGATCACTTGAGCCCTATAAATCATATGGCGTGGAAGAAAATAAATATATATTGGCTACATTACACAGACCTGCGAATGTTGATAATCAAGAGCACCTTAGCCAAATTATGAATAACCTTATGGATCTGTCTAAAAAGCTACCGATTATTTTCCCTCTCCATCCAAGGACGAAGAATAATTTACTGCAACAGGGTCTCTTATCGGAAGTTAATCTACCCCCAAATCTTATATTTTGCAATCCTGTCGGCTACTTAGAAAGCATAGGACTAGTTGATAAGGCCAGATTTGTATTAACAGATTCCGGGGGATTGCAGGAGGAAACAACATTTTTAGGAGTACCCTGTTTAACTTTGAGACCCAACACGGAAAGGCCCATAACAATAACTTTAGGCACAAACAAGCTAACTTCAGTTGAGAAATTAAGAGATGACATAGACCAAATGTTAGAAGGGAATCTTTCCGCAGGAAAGATTCCCGAGCTTTGGGATGGTTTGACCAGCCAGCGTATCTTGAAAATCCTTATCTCACAATCACATTAATAACTTAGTCTGAATATTTATCGAACAAGCACACGGCCAACTATGGGGGAAGCTTGAAAAAAGTTGCGTTTATTTTTGGTACAAGGCCTGAGGCTATTAAGCTGTTCCCGTTGATTCTTGCATTTCGCGAGCACCCGAGATTGGAAACCCATGTCTGCGTTACTGGTCAGCACCGCGAAATGCTGGATCAAATATTGACAGAATTTGGAATTGTACCAGAAGTTGACCTACATTTAATGCAACATAATCAAACTTTGTCTTCACTTGCATCCCGAGCCATTGCAGCCATAGATGGCTATTTAAGCGATTACAATCCGGATATTGTTTTAGTTCAAGGGGATACTACAACTGTATTGTGTGCCTCGCTTGCCGCGTTCTATCACCGCATTCCTGTTGGTCATATTGAAGCAGGGTTGCGTACTTGGGATAGATATTTTCCCTACCCGGAAGAGATCAACCGGGTATTGACTACTCGTCTTGTAGAATATCACTTCGCCCCAACGATAAAAGCCAAGGGAAATTTACTTAAAGAAGGTGTATCGATCGACCGAATTCTTGTTACCGGCAACACGGTAATAGATGCCCTCCAGCTTGCAATCCAGAAGGTTAGACTTTCAAATGGGAAAATTTCCAATATAACGGAAAAATTGACGAACCAAGAAAATAGTAAACCGATGGTCTTGATAACGGGACATCGTCGAGAGAATTTTGGTCGCGGATTTCAGAATATTTGTGAAGCAATCGCACAACTGGCTAATATTTTCCCCGACACGTCATTTGTTTATCCTGTTCATCTTAATCCAAATGTCCGAGAACCGGTATTCAGGCGACTAAATAATTATCATAATGTCTTTTTGATCGATCCGCTGGACTATCTTTCTTTTGTTGCTTTGATGGATAGATCAACGTTGATCCTGACCGACTCAGGAGGGATACAGGAAGAGGCGCCCAGTTTGGGTAAACCTGTACTTGTAATGCGGGATGAAACGGAAAGACCTGAAGCCATTGAAGCTGGCACAGTAAAACTTGTAGGCACAGATCTCAAGTGCATCGTCGATAATGTTTCCCAGCTTCTTACTGATACAGACACATATCAATCCATGGCTAGAGCAATAAATCCTTACGGAGACGGCAAAGCTTCACAGCGAATACTCACCGCCTGCTTAGATATTCTTGTTTAGAAACGAGCCTTAATGAGTGCAAAGGAAAAAATATTGGCGATGTCACCACCTTTCCTGCGGGCATATGCAGAAAGGATTGAACATTCATCCATTGCCTACCGCTTTGCCAAAGGCACCTTCTGGGTACTTTCCGGGGCTCTCTGCACGCGTTTCCTAAGCATGATCTCCGCAATTATTGTAGTGCGCTTGCTCGGCAAAGTACACTATGGTGAATTTGGCATGGTCGACAGCACCGCTGCGATGTTCATCGTTTTCGCCGGTTTTGGACTGGGAATGACAGGTGTGAAATATGTAGCCGAATTTCGCGATAAAGAACCGGCTAAGGCCGGCCGCATTATTTGCATATCAACCGTTGCTGCCTGTGTTACCGGAGGGGTAATGTCGATATCGCTCATTATTTTCGCTCCATGGCTGGCGGAACATACTTTGTCAGCACCTCACCTGGTTAGTGTATTGCGTATCGGTGCCGGCATAATTTTTTTTGAAGCATTAATTGGTGCTCAAGGTGGTGTGCTGTCCGGCCTTGAAGCTTTTAGAACGATCGCGCAGAGAAATTTTATTTTAGCTCCGGTGACTTTCCTCTTGATGATTAGTGGGGTATATTATGGAGGCATGAAAGGCGCAGTGTGGGCTCTATTCTTAAGTTCCGGAATCAAATGGCTCCTCAATCACTTAGCTGTAAATAACGAAATAAGAAAATATAAGATCCCCCTCTCTTATAAAAATTGTGGCCGGGAAGTGAAGATCTTGTGGAACTTCTCCTTACCGACCGTATTAGGAGGAATAGTAGTAGGCCCTGTAAATTGGTACTGTTACACCATGCTTGTTAGTCAACCTACCGGATATGGTGAGATGGGAGTGTATAACGCGGCTAACCAGTGGTTTAATGCCACAATGTTTCTTCCTGGACTTCTTGCCCAAATTGTCTTGCCCATCCTTTCGGAACGCTATGGTCAAAATGACCATGAACAGTCAAAAAAAATCCTTTCCCTATCAATGAAAGTTAATTCATCAATTGTTACGCCTATCATTATTATTGGCTGTTTACTTAGCCCTTACATCATGTTGATATATGGAAAAGGTTTTGAAAATGGCTGGCCTACCCTGTTCTTTGCACTGCTTACCGCCGGTATCATTGCTGTCCTGACGCCAATTGGGCAAGTCATTGCTGCGTCCGGCGCCATGTGGACCGGCTTGCTAATGAATATTGGCTGGGCAATCACATATATAGCAGCCACTAAACTTTCCATTGGCTATGGATCGGCAGGCCTTGGATTTGCCAGATTTTTTGCTTACGTCATCCATTCTATCTGGACCCTCGCCTTTGCCTACAAAGTTTTGAAGAAATAGTTGCCACAATCCTACAGCCACTCAATTGTTAGCCATACATCTCAGGTTGGAAATTGCTGCACCCGGCATAGTCAAATAGTCATTTAACACTCCTTAATGAAAGAAAGGATGGGGAAAGTTCATGATTCTAAGCAGAGATGAACTTCTTATTTTTGATATAGTGGCAAGTCTTCTTCTCCTTTTTTTAGCAACACATTATCTCTTCGGGGCGCAAGAACTCAAGAGCGAACACAAGCGCTCGCAAATGATTGACTTTATGAAAGGGATCTGCATCTGGCAGGTTGTCTTCTTCCACGCTTTAGATCTTGTCCCGATAAGTTCGGCAGTAGAAGTCAAAAACTTTATTATTGCGCTTTCTCCGCTGCGGTTATTTTTCATCGCTTCCGGATATATGCTCATGGTCAGATACGCCGATAATTTTTCAGGAAAGGTTTACTTTCGGCTTGTATTTCTGCGTATTTTCCTCCCCTATGTAATTTATACGGCATTTGCGGCACTCTTTCTCAAACAGCGCGATAACTTCGGCGATTTCTTTCTCGATGTGCTGCTAGGTCGGCAGAACCACTTTAGCTTGTATTTCATTCCCCTCCTCATCCAGTGCTATATATTATTTCCTCTTATCCGCGCGGCGAGAAACTTGCTTTTAAATCCTTTTTCCCTGGCGCTTATTATGTTATTCTCATTCTTGGTCTATCAACTAAACGAATCAACCCAGCAGAATGTTTTTGGCCATAATATATTATCATTAGCTTTTTGCGGAAGATTCCTATTCTATTTTATCCTTGGCGCCTCGCTGGCAAAATTTGACTTCGAAAAAGGGGCTTCCCCACGTCACTTCTGGCTCTTTGCCGGTGGCTATACTGTTTATATTTTGGCATTTTTTAGCCTGGGCTATACATGGGATACGGAGTTTATATTACCCTTATTTTCATTCCTCGGCGCTATAGAGCTTTATCATCATTTGAAATCAATCCCCTCCATGGAACGCCCCCTGCATTGGTTATCCAACTATGGCAAATATTCCCTGGTGATTTATTTCCTTCATGCGCCCGTGCTATTTCATTTTTTTGCAGGTTTCCATAATTCTCTCCCCCTATCTTTGTCGGTGAAATATGTGTTCATCAGCACCGTGTCGACACTTGCATGTTATGCAATCGGAAAGCCGCTAATGATCGGTTACCATGGAGCAGTAAAGAAGCTGCAGACCGCGAGCGCCTCAACAATATGAAATTTGTTCTGGAGAATGATTTACAACACCGGCCGTGGCGGATAATCAAATTTCTTCTGGCTAGGGAATAAGCATCGTGATGAACGTCGCTGTCAGTATCATCGTGAGCACCCGTAATCGAGCTGAATACACGCGAAGATTCCTAAATTCCCTTCAGTATGTCACGGTGGGGCCTGACTGCAGATGGGAGCTGGTCCTAGTTGATAATGGCTCGACCGATCACACCGCCGAGCTTGTTCATTCCTTTTGTCAGGAAGCTAACTATCCGATAAAATTTCATACTGAAAAACAAAGGGGCAAGTCGCGGGCGTTGAATATGGGCATTGCGGCTGCTCAGGGCACGGTATTGGCCTTTACAGACGATGACGTCTTTGTCTCACCTGATTGGATCAAGATCATTTGCGATTACTTTGATCAAAACCATGATATAGACTGTATCGGGGGGACGGTTCTGCTATTCAACCCTCAGGACGCGCCCATAACGATTAAACTCTCACAAGAACCAGCAGTGGTGGACGCTGCGAGTTTCGCACCGGATGACATTCCGATACTCGGCTGCAATATGGCCATCCGCGCTGACGCCCTGAAAGAGATCGGCCCTTTCGACATAGATATCGGCCCGGGAGCTACTATAGTGGCAGGAGAAGATTTGGACATGCTCTACCGCTTGGTACGTCGCGGCCATAGCATTGCGTATGTCCCAGAAATGCTTGTTTACCACAATCATGGACGACGGAGCCAGAAAGATGTTCAGGACCTAAAGACTGGTTATATGGTGGGTAGAGGCGCCTTTTACACCAAATATTTATTGCAGAAAGATGGTCTTGTTGCACTATGGGCATATAGGGAAATCAAGTCGATTCTGCTAAGAGATCTCCCTAAAATTCCATATAATCAAAAGAGTAGGCAGCATCTCAAGGACTTGTTTCACATTTTATCGGGAGCATCGACTTATTTACAAATCTACTCAAAATACCGTAGCTTCTTGAACCACAATATAAACTATGGCAACTAAGAATAATTACGTGCTCTGTATAAGCCCGACTTTCGCTCCCATGGCTGATTCTGAAGCATTCTGCGGTGCAAAAATGATACTGTCTCTTATGGATCAGCAAGTTAGTTTAAAAGTATTCACGCTTCACGATCAGTCGTCAATTGAATCGAGTTGCGATAGATCACCGTTATGGAAACGGCTCGACGAATCGGTTGTCAATAACATCGCCGTTCCCAGCATCGGAACTATTCAATCTGCTATATTCGCAATAAAGTATAGAATATTAACATGGGGTGGGTGGATCGACTCAGTCATAAAATGCGCCATCCAATCTCACAGAGAAAGACCTTTCGACATAGTATATTCACGATCCCTTCCCATGATTGCCCATGTTGCCGGCTATTGGATTTCACGAAAGCTGAAGATTCCTTGGGTAGCCAATATAAATGATCCCTGGGATTGGCACTTATTTCCCGAAAAAGTCAGCATAGAGAGAACCCTTCCCAAGCGCATTTTTTCGAATTATTGGCTAAAAAAAACGTTTCAAGAAGCTGATCTGCTAACCTTTCCCAACAAGAGACTTCATCTATATCATGAGAAGTTCGCATCTTCAAGCCGGCCCACTGAAATAATTCCGCATGTCGGCTACAGTAGCAAGAGGATGTATGTAGATTACAGGCGCACTGAGTTTAACTTAGTTCATGCAGGGAAATTAGGCCTTAATGAAGCTACGGGCCGTTCAGCTGCTTCCTTACTTAAAGGACTGCGCCTTTTTATTATTGCGCACCCGGAGGCTCGCGAGATGACCAAATTAATCTTGGTTGGTCCGAGAGATGATGCCACCGAAGAACTGATAAATTCTTTGGGAATTGCCCACAATATTATAAGCACGGGTAGGTTAAGTTATGAAGAAAGCATCCAATATATCGAATCGGCAACCGTCTGTGTCTTAATAGAAGGGAAAATGGCGGAGGGCATATACCTCCCATCCAAATTTGTTGATTACATTGCCGCCAGAAAACCAGTCTTGGCTCTAAGCCCTGCGGTTGGCATTATAGCAGATATGTTACCCTGTAAATGGCTATTAAGAGTTAATTTGGATGACGAAGCGGGAGTAGCTTCATCGATTGGCATCTTCTACGAAGATTTTAAAAATGGTACACTAAACGTCCGTATGCCTCCTGACAGTGTTGTCCGCCAATACGACTCCTCTCGTGTGGCAGAAAAATTTTTATCAGCATTATCTGCCAATTAAGAAATTATGAAAAAAACAGTACTTGCGACTAAAAAATAGTCGAACAAACACTGAGCTCCTAATGACTTCTTCTTCAAGCAACCCTTTTTTTTCCGTCATAATACCAACTTATAATCGCGCCGATTTCATAGGCCAGGCGGTCGAAAGTGTTCTTAAACAAAGTTTCAAGGATTTTGAAATTATTATTATCGATGATGGCTCAACTGATCATACTTCAGCCGAATTGGAAAAATATCGTGGTCGCATCTTATATATTAGACAAGAAAATTCCGGTGTTAGCGCTGCAAGAAATACAGGGATAGAGATTTCGCGTGGTACCTGGATTGCCTTTCTGGACTCCGACGATGAATGGCTGCCGGATTATCTTGCCTACCAGCTGAAAGGCATAAAGAACCATCCACGGATTAGTACACATATGACGAATTCAACTAACGTTCTGTTAGATGGCAAAAGGGTCAATTCATTTCATCATAACAATTTAATTGCCGAGTTCCATAATCAAGAAGAACTGCTGCTAGAGAAACCACTTTATCATACAATAAAATATCGCCTGACAGCACTACAGCCGACGGTAATGCAACGCAAAACTCTCTTACAGGCAGGCTTGTTCGACACCAGCTTGAGTATTGCCGAAGATTACGATCTCATTACGCGCATGGCTTTAATGGGATCATTTAGACTTTGCCGAAAAGAACTCGTGGCCGTTCACCGCCGCAGGGAAGTGACTCAGAACCTGACCAGCCAAATATTCCAAAACGGCACATATAGCTTTCAATCTTTTGCCAAGGTGCATAGGAATTTGATCAACAGCAACGCCATTATTTTAAGGGAAATAAGGATATTAAGAAAAGTTTTGAGTGCCGATCTGCGTGCCATAGGTAACCTTATGCTGCGCAGCGGAAAGGGGCAGGAAGCACGGCAATATTTCAAGGAAGCTTTGCGTGTACATACTTCAGCCAAGTCTATCATCAAGTATTTGCTGTCATTTTTGCCTTCCAGGATAGCATTTGATTTTGTCGTGAAGGGACGAGAAATACGGCCATGATGAAAAATAGCAATATGCTTAGGATGCTTTTTTTGTATAGAGGGTGGAACTCAGGAACAAATCAGGCTGTTCTTAAGGCTTGGCAGTCTGAATTACCAGAACTAAATATTATAGCGTGTAATGTCTGTCCCCTTTCACAAAAATTATTAGGAAGGAAATTAGCAGCCCTGCCTCATGCCGTTCGCCGCGGAGGCGTGGGTGTTTTTTCCTTAGGTACAGGTAATTTCACTGACGCGGTAAAAAGGTCTACCTGGTACATGAAAGAGGTTAAAAAAGAAGTCCACCGAATTCAGCGGCAAGATGATTATGATTTTTCACTTTCGATGAGTACGGTATTGCCGGTCATAAATCCTCAGCGACCTAATTTTATTTATACGGATTTAACGATATTAGCCAACTGTTATTATCCCGAAGGCCAAGATTGGATAAAACTCTGGGAAGAATATCTGCCCTATGAGAGAGAAACAATTAATTCGGCTGCCGCCGTTTTTACAATGAGTGATCATGTTTCAACGTCTCTAAGAGAACAATATGGTTTATCTGCCGCAAAGGTTCATCGCGTCAATGGTGGTTGTAATGCTCCGCTTACAAGTGATCCGGACCCCTTAAGATTTCAGCAGCAGCGAATATTATTCATTGGTGTCGATTGGGAACGAAAAGGGGGGCCTGAACTGGTAAAGGCCTTTCAAATAATTCAAAAAAGTTACCCCAGCGCAACCCTTACGATTGTGGGGTGCCGTCCCTGCCTTCCAGGTGTCCGGAATATAAATATAGTCGGCCCTGTCCCTCAAGACGCTATCCCACATTACCTAGAACAGGCTACAGTCTTTTGTATGCCGAGCAAACGCGAACCTTTTGGTATTGTCTTTCTGGAGGCCATGCAAGCCGGTCTCCCTGTCATTGCCTCACGTTTCGGAGCCGCTCCAGATTTTATCATCGACGGAGAAACCGGCTATAAAGTGGATCCCTTCAATATTGATCAGCTTGCCCGCTGCATTGAAACAGTTATCGGCAATCCAGAAAGAAGTAAAGAAATGGGTGAAAATGGCGCTGCTTTGGTTCGTGCAAAGTATACGTGGAAACATACGCAAAATGAGATGTGGCATATAATAAAAAATCACTTACAAGTTTAAGATGAAATATGGTGTCAATCCATTGGGGAATGGGCGTTCAATTTATGCCAACATCGATCAGGGCGGTCCGGAGATATCTATGACAAACACAATTGTAGAAAATGATTTATTAAGAAAACTTAAAGACTTGTCGATCGCCGGCCTGGCAAAAATGTTCGATTCAGAAAGACAGCTTTTTTGTTATCGTGTGCAGAAAAGTAAAGCTGGTATTTTGATGGATGGGCATTCAATGCGCTACACCATGATCTCTCTCCTCGGATTGCATCGCATAGAGATGCAAGGAGAAATATTACCCTTTAATATCCAGGATCAATTGGACACACTTTTAAAAAGAGCCCCGAGTATTGACAACATCGGTGACGTGGGTTTGCTATTATGGCTTTACGCGCAGGCCAAACCCAGCATGATTCCCCAGATCTTATATGACCTAAATTTACCAAGCCTTTTAGAAAGGCATGCCGACGCGCAGCAAGGCAAGACCACAGAATTAGCATGGTTCCTAAGCGGACTTTCATACATTGCCCAAGCTCCTATTCCAACTCCTCCAGGCATTCAAGATTTAACAATGAAGGTCTATGAAATGATTAGGAGTAATTATGGTAATAAAGGCATCTTTGGACACCAGGCAACAAACACTTTTAAAGGAAAGCTGCGAGGAAGAATTGGCTCTTTTGCTGACCAGGTATATTCCATTTACGGGTTCTCAAAGTTCGGAAAAATCTATGACAACAAAGAAGCTTTAAACATTGCCGCGGAGTGTGGGCAAACAATATGTCAACACCAGGGAATACTTGGTCAGTGGTGGTGGCATTATGATGCTGACACCGGAAATGTAATTGGGAAATACCCGGTTTATTCTGTGCATCAGCATGGAATGGCCCCAATGGCACTATTCGCGCTCGCTCAAGCCACGGGAACAAATCTAGATTCCCATATAAACAAAGGGTTGAAGTGGATAATCGGGAATAATGAACTTGGCATTAATATGGTTGATAGTAAAGAAAACGTTATTTGGAGGAGTTTTTACAGGAAGAAATATAGGATGCGCTTTGAGGAATTATCCGCGTTAATAGGATATTCCAACAGCAATAAAAACAATAGGGATTTAACAGTTCTCTATGAATCTCGACCATACTGTCTGGGATGGCTGCTGTATGCATATGCTCATAAAATCAAACAAGGAGAAAATCATTGAGCACCGATGACATAACCTCTATCAGAGAAAGCATCCAGAAATTAGAACTATATATTGAGGAGCATGATTACAAGGGATACGACCCTTTTGATGGTTTAGCATCCTGCATGCGGCCCTTAGCATTCCGGAATATGCTTGCCGAGAGGATTTTGCAACAGACCATCCGGCAGTGTCCAGTTAATCTGAGACCTCTACTTGGCGTTAAACCGGAGGATTCCCCTATTGGACGTGGATACATGGTCTCTGGTTATCTCAAAATGTTCGAAATAACCGGCGAGAAGAAATATCTGGGAAAGGCCATTGACTCTCTAGGCTGGTTAATGAAAAATAAGTCTCCTGGTTATACAAAATATTGTTGGGGCAATCATTTCGATTATGTCAGTCGCACCGGAAGCTTACCCAAGTTCGAACCTACGATTGTTTGGACCAGTCTCATCGGTCAGTCTTTTTTAGATGCCTATACAACTATAAGCAATGATGAATATTTAAGGACCGCCATCAGTATCTGTGACTGGGTGTTAGAATTACCTCGAGAAAAAACAGATGAAGGCATCTGCTTAAGTTATATTGCTAAGGATCAAAGTTCCATCCATAATTCAAACATGCTGGGTGCTGCAATTTTAGCAAGAACTGCAAAGATTATTGATAACGATAAATACTTTCAAGTAGCTAAAGATGCGATGGAATATAGCTGTTCAAGACAGCTTCCCAATGGGGCATGGTATTACGGTGATGCCGCGAATCTGCACTGGATAGATAATTTTCATACGGGATATAATTTAGAAAGTCTTCGGTGTTATATCGATAATACCGGAGATAAAACTTACGAACGTAATTTTCAACACGGGTTATCATTTTTTTGCACGACTTTTTTTGAAGAGAATGGCAGACCCAAATATTATCATCATCGTGCATACCCAATAGATATACAGTGCGTGGCGCAAGCAATAGAAGTATTGGCCAATTGTTCAAAAGATAATGATTCCTCACTACGATTAGCAGCAAATGTGGCTCGTTGGGCAATTGAGAACATGCAGGATAAATACGGCTATTTTTATTACCGGTTATACCCTTTTAATGTCAAGGCCAAAACTTCCATGATCCATTGGGGGCAAACGACAATGTATAAGGCATTAGCAGTCTTGCTGTCGAAACATGATTAGATACACTATTATAACCATAATAGTTGCCAGCCTAGCGATATATTCTTTTCATGATTGGTATAAATCGCTATGTGGCTTGATCGTTTTAATGGGTGTTTTTCAGCATCCCGATATCCGTGGTCCTATGCTGGGAATTCAAGGCTTCAATCTCTGGAATATATTATTTGCGACTGTAGTAATTGCCTGGTTTTTCAGTAGGAACCATGAAGGACTAACTTGGGATATGCCTCGCCGCATTAACATCCTAATCTTCCTCTATATTACGATTATTGCGGCAAGCTTCTTCCGCATGCTGGGTAACCAGGAAACGATAGTTCACTATGCTATAATTACGCAAATTAAAATACCCACGACCGCTTATCTATGGAGCGAGTATTTTGTAAACGCTTTAAAATGGATCGTTCCCGGCTTGCTCTTGTTTGACGGATGTCGCAGTCGCTCCCGCTTCCAACTTGGTATACTTGCCATACTTACCTTATATTTAATCCTGGCAATACAAGTGATCAAGTGGATGCCCTTGAGTGCCATAACAAGCGGAAACGATCTCTCTTATCGGGCTTCCAAAATATTACTCAACGAGGTTGGCTTTTCCAGAGTAAATCTCTCTATGATGCTTGCTGGGGCTTCTTGGTCTTTCTTTGCTGCAACTGTGCTTTTAAAAAGAAAATACTGGCGTCTGTTTCTTATCTTCGCGGGTTTGACTGCCATATTCGCCCAACTCCTCACCGGAGGCCGTGCGGGATATGTCGCTTGGGCTGCAGTAGGTCTGATTCTCAGTGCCGTTCGCTGGAAGAAAAACTTCATTCTCATGCCGGCAGTAGTTTTGATCTTTTTATTAGCTGTGCCAGGTGTAGCAGAAAGAATGGAGCGCGGTTTTAATCCTGGCAACATTGACAGCAATCCGCTTGTGGAAGAAACAACTAAAGTGCAGGGCAACGATTTCCATTGGTATACCATCACGTCAGGACGAAACGTCGCGTGGCCATACGTAACTGAAAAGATCAGCGAGTCTCCCTGGTTGGGTTATGGCGGTTTGTCTATGCAGGCCCTGGGCATCAGTGCTTTCCTGCAACAAACCTTTTTAGAAGACTTTACTCATCCTCATAATGCATATCTTGAATGTTTACTGGACAACGGATGGATTGGGCTTATTTGCATCATGCTCTTTTATATGACAGTCCTTAAATTGAGTATTTCACTTCTGCGTGATTTTCGAAGCCCAGTTTTTATAGCCATAGGCGGGATAGCATTTTCTCTGACAGGAGTACTCCTCGTAGCCTCACTTGGTGCTCAAACTTTTTATCCGCGGGAAGGTGCAGTTGGAATGTGGTGCGCTATCGGGCTAATGCTGCGAGTTCATGTCCAACGAAATCTTACTGACGCTGTCTCGAATGACTTCGACTCAATTGACATAGACGAAACCCTTTGGAACCAGAATATTATGCAGCAGGATGCGAATGATGCAACCTGAGAAACATCGCCTCTTCTATATTCTTTCTGCCAGCCATTCAGGCTCTACACTTCTTTCCATGATTCTGAATGCGCATCCAGATATTTGTACGGCTGGCGAGCTTAAAGCAACGTCGCTTGGTGACAAAGAACAATATCTTTGTTCCTGCCGCAATAAAATCAGGGAATGCCAATTCTGGACGGCTATCAGCCAGGATATGCTGAAAAGGGGCTCACATTTTGACATTACAAATGCCGGTACTGATGTACGAACCGGTGCAAGCCACTATACTCAAATACTCATTAATCCGCTGCATAGGGGAATTTTTTTGGAAGGAATTCGCGACATCGCTTTAAACTTTTCATCAACATGGAGAAATAACATAAAAAAGATTCAAACGCTTAATAGTAACCTAGTAGATTGCCTTTTGTCACGGACGAGGAAAAAAGTTATAGTAGATTCCTCAAAAGTCGGTATCAGGTTAAAATTTCTTTTACGCAACTCATCATTGGATGTGTTCATTATCAGGTTAATCAGGGATGGCCGGGCGGTTTCTCTAACTTATATGAACCCAGCACAATTTGCCGATGCTGATGATCCCCGCTTCCGAGGCGGAGGTATTGGCGGCAATAGAGAACTTGAACAGCTTCCCATGAAAAAGGCTGCGTGGGAATGGCGACGCAGTAATGAAGAGGCTGCTGTTATTTTAAAGCATATACCACGTTCAAGGTGGATTGAAATTCGTTATGAAGATCTTTGCATGGACAGGGAATACACTCTTCGAAAGATTTATACTTTTATGAATGTCGATCCGGATAAGTCATTGTCAGATTTTCGTTCAGTTGAACATCATGTTATAGGAAACGGCATGCGGTTGAATCAGAATAGTGAAATAAAATTCGACGATAGGTGGAAGACGATGTTGAAAGTGCCAGACCTTGAAACTTTTGAACATATAGCAGGCAAGATCAATCGGCGGTTAGGATACCAATGATCATAAATTTTTAATATCATATAAATAATCAGCTGTATGATTAGGTAGCTATAAGAACAATAATGTCTGCAGTAAATTTAGCTGGCAAAGATATATCGTTGCGACAGATACCCTATCCTTACAGGGCAATGCTTGCCATATGCAGCGATTTGGACAATACTCCCGACCAGCAAGTATACTTTGAAACTATGCGTTACTTGAACACGACGGAAAGTACAATTATGGGAAAGGGGATGGGATTAGAAGTAGGAAACACGATTTACTTCGATATGCCTTACGGTAATTTTTCCTATTGGAATACGGATCACGCAGGGCAAGCGATGATACGAGAGCTAATTCAATCAGGTCATATCGACTGTCTTCACTCATATGGAGAACTTGCAACATCGAGAAGGGACGTTGAACGCGCCTTAGCGGAGCTATCAAAGTATAATTGCAAGATCGAAGTATGGGTCGATCACGCCAAAGCTGCGTCCAACTTTGGTCGGGACATCATGGAGGGCCGAGGTGATATGAAGGGTTCTCGGATTTATCACTCTGATCTTACAACAAATTATGGCATCAAATATGCCTGGTGTGGCAGGGTTACAAGTGTTATCGGGCAGGATGTTAAGCGTAGTTTGAATGGCATCTGGAATCATAGTCACCCCATAAGTTCGGCGAGAACTTTAGCAAAAGAATGGCTCAAAGGGCTTCTAGCTTATACTGGAAGTTCCAAGTATGCCATGCATGGATCGAACCAACTTTTGCGCGAAACTTATCTGCGGAGTGGCCATAAAATTTATGAATTTATGCGTTCCAACCCTCACTGGGGTGGCGTAAGCTGTGGCGACACGGCTGATGGACTTGCAGAGGTTTTGACAGATCAAACACTAACCCGACTGGTAAAACGTGGGGGCACAAGCATTATTTATACACATCTTGGTAAATACCATAAACCTGCTCCCTTCAAATTAGCAACGATAAAGGCCCTTGAATTGCTGACTAAATATGCAAAAGAAAAACAAATATTAGTAACAACCACAAGCCGGCTCTTACGCTACGGTGCAATGATAAGCAGCCTCAATATTTCAACCGCCATAGAAAACAATAATCTGTCTCTGGAATTGATCACGAACAATGGTGAAAAAAATTTGGAGGGACTTACCATTTATACAAAAAACCCTGAGAAAGTAAGTCTAAATATTAAAGGCCATGTTATTCATGACTTACATTATAATATGCCTGATCATTCTGGTCAAACAAGTGTATCGATTCCCTGGCGCCCGTTGGAGTTTCCTAAAGGACTTTCTTGATTTCCTTTCTTATCCATTCAGGATTAAGGATATTAATGGGCCTGTATGCGCTTTTGATGCGGATAGGGGGAATAGTACCACCATATCTTCCCAAAAAGGCAATCTCCCCTTACCATGATATTTTGCTTACGGGAACCTTTTATTCAGATAATTGGATTATTCCACATCTAACTCCATTGGCTGCATCAAAATACTGCAAGCGCGTAAGAATGGTTGCTTCAAATAGGGTTCCTTCCATAGCCAAAGTAGAAGCTATTTATGCACCCAAGTGGTTAAGTGAGGCTATAGGTAAAATTCCTGCCCGTCTGCTGGTTTTTCTATGGATTGCCTTCCGAGAGAGGCCCGATATAGTTGGTGGATTTCATATCTTACCCAACGGCCTTATCGCCGCTTTAACAGCCCGTTTCATATCAGCAAAATCGATCTATTTCTGCGGTGGCGGTCCACGCGAACTGATTGGAGGCGGATATAGATCAGGAAATCGGGTTTTTGGAAAACTGAAAAAGCCTGATCAAGCAATTGAACAGCATCTTCTAAATACGCTTTCGTCGTTCAACTTTATAATTACCATGGGGAGTAGTGCAATTAAATATTTCAAATTACATGCAGACACCTCATATCATATTGTACCCGGTGGCTTTGATGAAAAGAGATTTTACCCGGCTAACGCTACATGCGATATTGATTTGATACTGATCGGTCGGCTTTCATCAATTAAACGAGTAGATATATTTCTTAAGGCCATTAGTATTGCCCGTGTTTCTATCCCTAATATTTTAGCTACCGTCGTGGGGGATGGACCTGACCGCTCATCTCTTGAACATTTAGCAGATGAACTGGATATCAAGGAAATAGTTAGATTTGTCGGACATCAGGATAACGTTGAAGAATGGCTGAGACGTTCAAAAATATTCGTTCTTACTTCTGATTCAGAGGGTTTATCGCAGGCAATGATCCAGGCAATGCTTTGCGGACTTCCTGCGATAGTTTCTGACGTTGGAGATCTCGGTGATTTAGTAAACACAGGTGTGAATGGATATCTCGTAAGTAACCGGACTCCAGAGGCTTTTGCCGAGTATTTTATCAGTATCCTAAAGGATCCAGATCGCTTGGCTAGCTATGGGAAAGCGGCATACGAGACAGCCGCAAAATATAAAATGGATAACGTTGTCTCTTTGTGGAATGATATCTTTCTTCATGAGCACGATAAGATTGCAGAACGTTTCGCTGGTTGAGATATGCTCGATATTATATTTTTATATAAATGAGGAGGTTATGATATGAAATCAGCGCATCACTTTCCCATGAGGATAAATAAGCACGGCAATTCTTTGCTGTTTTTCTGCTTTTCAATAATAATCGGACTCATATTTGCGAAGGTGGGAGATTGTGGCTGGCAACCACCCGCAGGTATACCTGCTCCTTCGTTCGGAATAGATACTCCCACGTATGATGCTGCTACACACTGTCCGAACTGGCCAACAAGACAGAACTCAATAAATCACGGAGATCGTTACGACTGTTACTATGTTGACAATTCAAAGGCATGCAGCGACAAGAACTCCGGCGGGTTTGGAACACCGAGAGCGCCACTTTGTAACATCCCGCAGGGCGGATTTGGCCCAGGAACTTACGTTGATGTACGGGGGGGCAGAACAATTCCCTATACATCTACATGGGCTAATAGGTTCCATTTCTTTGGGTCGGGAACTTCTAAAGATTATATAGTTATTTCAGGTAAGAATGCAACGGGCGGAAAACCAATTATCAACAAGTATACACATATAGGAGGGGAAGACGGAAGTACCTCATATCTGATCTTTGAAAATTTTGAGACAAGAGCCAGCGTCGATATTCGTCCTACTGTAAATGGGTATCATCAAAAGCACATATCAATTCGCAGTAATACAATGCGCGGCTCTGGATTTTTTAAAGGCGGGGAGGAGTTCGTTGTCGGTGTCGATAATCCCAATGCATTTCCCGGTACGACCATATCGGACATTGTCTTCTATAACAATGAGTCCTATGATGCAGGCAAATGGAATTCCGCGACCGAGGACGACACTTGCTCATTCTATGTGAGAGGCAGAGCATCTTTCATCTGGGTTGTGGATAATGTAGCATACCGAAGCGGCGGAGATGGTATTGCCGGAGGCCATTCGGCAAACAGGACATCCGATCACTATTATATAGGGAGAAATACGCTATATCAACACCGTGAAAATTGTATAGACGTGAAGGAAATTAATGACCTGATTATCTCGGAGAATACCTGTCATAATTTAAAAACTCCCGCTGACGCCTCTGCAAATGGAGAAGGTATAGTCATACACTATGGAGCAGATAGCCTCGGGCCGAACAGCGCATGGGTCTTGTACAATACAATCTACAATGTCGTTAACGGAATACAAATTAATTCTACAAATGGCGAAGGTTATATAATCGGGAATGCCATCTATAATGTTCATCACGATGATCCAGGTTGGAAAGCCACTTCACCATATTCAAACGGTGCCGCGATCAGATTATACTCCATGAATACTTCCTTTATAGTGGATAATATTATCTACGATTATGATACAGGAATTCAATTACCTAATCCTGTGTCTGGGCAGACTTATGAAGTGCATGGCAATTTGCTTTCAAGCAGATCAGCCCCCGCGGGATACGAAGCATATGTTCCTTTTGGTCAAGCCAATGTATCATTTGCTAATAACCAATTTTACAATCCTGATGGATCTGTGCGATTTGGATGGGGCAATAGTGCCCAGGTAGGCATTGGCAGCATTGCCTGCCGGGATTGTACGGAGGGAAAGCTTGCCTTAATATCTCCAGCAACTGATTTTAGATTCAAACCAGGTTCCCCTGTTAAGCGCAAGACAGGTCAACATAGGGCATATGCAATATTTCACAAGACCTATGGCACACGTATAGACAAAGATGGAAAAGATTAAAAATTCAACCACTAGACTTGGATTCGTAAATATATTTAAAAGTATATTTATCTAAGCCGTATACATTTATGACCCTCTCGACTTAGCTCCGCTGATTTTTATGATTCTGAAGGCTATTTCTGAAGACTATCTGGAATATATATTAGGCAGATTTATTCTTCGCGCAATGGTTATCTGGAATAAACATAATATAGGCCATACATCAATGTTCGGTCATTCAAAATTATAGCCCTATGAATATTTGTATTATTGCGCATCTTGCTTATGGAGCAATCACCGGTGGCAGCAATGGTCATGCTGGAGGGGTCGAGTACCAAACAAGCTTACTGGCTCGTTGGCTTTCCTCAAAGGGACATCGGGTAAATTTTTTAACCTGGAATGAAGGTGGGTCTGCTGATGATGAGTACATTGACAATGTTCGCGTCATCAAAATGTGCAAACAAGATGAAGGCCTGATAGGCGTGAGATTTTTTTACCCAAGATGGACAAGCTTGAATAAAGCTTTACGAAAGGCTGATGCGGAGCTTTATTATCACAATTGTGCGGAATATGCTACAGGCCAAATAGCTCTGTGGTGCAATGCACATGGAAAATCTTTCATCTATTCGGTAGCAAGCGATGCTGAGTGCGAACTTATTTCGGCTGCTACTGAAAAGCAGCGCGACAAACTTTTCTTTCGCTATGGAATACGTAATGCTGATCAGATTATTGTGCAGTCACAAAAACAGCAACAATTGCTTCACAAAAACTTTGGTTTGGAGTCCATTATTCTTCCGATGCCTAGTATAGGACCTTTAGATGACCAAAATCAAAGGACCCATGTGCCCGAGCAAGGGCAATACAAGGTACTTTGGGTTGGCAGAATAGATAAAGAGAAAAGATTGGAACTTTTGTTAGATATTGCCGAAAGATTGCCTGAGATATCTTTTGATGTTGTCGGAAAACCTTCACATTTAGGAGCGCCTTATTTCCAAAACCTTCTTGCGAAAGCTACAGCACTTCCAAACGTCAAATTACTTGGCATGATTCCCCGTAATCGGATGGCAAATCTTTATCTAAATTCAGATCTTCTTTGTTGTACATCACTTTATGAAGGTTTTCCCAACACTTTCATAGAAGCATGGAGCTACGGTCTACCTATTGTGTCAACTTTCGATCCGGACAACATTATTATTAGTAAGCATCTAGGAATCTTTGCTGAAAATTGTTTTGAGCTAATCTCAGGGATCACCACCATTCTAGAATCGCCGACCAATTGGCAGGTGATGTCCACAAATGCAAGACGGTATTATGATGAAAATCATGCCCTGGATAAGTCAATGCTAAAGTTTGAACATGTATTTGTACAAACAATAGGAGCAAACAGTTGCACAGCCGAAACGTCGAAGTGATGAAACAGATTTCAAAAAACCTAAAAATTATCTTTTATCATATTGTGGCCTCTAAGTATTTTCTGCCTTTCTTGCCGGTAGATGCTAATTCAAAAAATAATATATGTATCATAATGATGCATGGCATACACAACCAGATGATGGCAGCAACATCTAACCCACCTAAAAGTAGTATATCGGTATCTGCCTTTGAAAGCAATATTAGTCTATTAATTAGACATTATCAAATTATATCCTTGGACGAGGCGGTAGAAATGATGATCGGCCGGCGGTCATGGCGTGAGCGGTGTGCCGTATTGACATTTGATGATAGTTTAAGGTGCTTGGTCACTATTGCGGCCCCTCTGCTAGTTGCCATGGGTCTAACTGCGACTTTCTATGTATCGACCGAATCAATCAAAACACAAAAACCCTATTGGTGGATGCGGCTGGAATACGCGGTAAACCACACAACGAAACATCATGCGGAAATAAAACTCCGCCATACCGGACAATCTTTCAGTATTGATGGAAAGCGGCCTTATATTAGCCTACCACAGCTGAAGATTGCTCTTAAATCGATACCCCCGCAAGAGGTAGAGAATGCGATGCAGATGATTGAACACGAACTCGACGCCAGCCTCCTCGATCCAACCTCTAAGAATCCATTTGCAGACCTACTAACGTGGGATGATGTGCACCGGCTCTGTGAATTGGGTATGACGGTTGGAAGCCACACCATAACTCATCCCAACTTGAGCCTGCTCAACTCCAATGAGCTCCACCATGAACTACGGGAATCGAAAAATGAACTTGAAGCTGTCTGTCGGACACCCGTTCGGCACTTGTGTTATCCTTACGGGTATTCTTCCGCCGCCGTCAGGTTAGCTGCTGCCGACTGTGGCTACCTTTCAGGGGTAACCACTGATCAACCAGGGTGGAATCAGAGGGGATCAGACCCCTTTCGGTTAAGACGCTTTAACATGCCGAATGAGCCTCACAAAATCTCCTATATACTTTCCGGTAAAATAGATATTTTCCGAAGCATTAAACGCTTTTCCAATGCAGAAGTAGTAAAGGTAAGAAAGAACATTTTTGAGTAATATGAAAGTAGCTATTGTTACGCATTTTCCTAAGAATCCGGCAATGCCTCGAGGTGGTGTTGAAGCTGTTAGCGTAAATCTAGTAAAGGCCCTAGCTAACTTTAAAGATCTCGATTTGCATGTTGTTACTCTGGATGATAGTCTTTATAATTTGGAGACGTCATCGTTGATTGGTGCGACAATTCACCGGCTTCCCGGAGTTAAAGGGCCTGTTTTGTTAAATGCCATCGGTCACGGACGCCGTCAAATATCGTCCTATCTTAAAAAACTTCTTCCTGATATTGTCCACGCGCATGATACTTATGGACTCATGGTTAAGGGGCTTCCCATCCCGCGAGTTTTCACAATTCACGGTTTCATATATGCTGACACGCTGTTCTCACGCACTAAATGGGCATGGCCGCGCTCAAAGCTTTGGCAAAGGATAGAAACAAGCGGCTGGGCCGATCAACCGCATATCATCTCTATCAGCCCCTATGTCCGGGAACGTCTTTCGGGTATTGCCACCGGAACAATTCATGATATTGATAATCCCATTTCTGAAACCTTTTTTAATATTAATAGAAGAGAAAGAAAAGGCGTGATTTTTAGCGCTGCAGTTATCTCCAGGAGAAAAAATACCATAGCTCTGGTCGAAGCATTTGCAAAACTATTAAAAGAAGGCTGTGATGTAGAACTAAGAATAGCAGGAACAATTGTAGAACCTCAGTACGGCAATCTGCTCCTAGAGGCGATTTCTGAAATGGGACTTAGCAATAAGGTTACCCTGCTGGGACAGATCAGCACTGAACAAATCCATGAAGAACTTTCAGTTGCGAGCGTCTTTGCATTGGTATCGTTTGAGGAAGGGTCACCAATGGGAATAGAAGAAGCGATGGCCGCCGGAGTTCCGATCGTGACATCGAACCGCTGTGGCATGCCCTATTTGCTCCGGCACGGTGAAAGTGGTTATCTTGTAGATCCTTTTGACACTTCTAATATTGCACGGTATTTGAGGATGCTCTATGAAAATGATGCTCGGCGAGTTTTGATGGGAAAGCGTGCTCATGTAACGTCTCTGGATCGATTTCACCCTGATTCTGTAGCTCGGAGGACGAGAGAAGTCTATTTGGAGGTTATTGATAAACAACACAACTAACTAACTTCTTAACAGTCAAGCCCAACCTTGACATCACTCGGACATAGCGCCTGCCTTGCTCCCTCTGCATGTATCCTCGAACACAGGACAAATATGATCTGCGCCATGGACCAGTGCTTCCTAGGCTTACCTTTATCTTCTTCAAATTATCCTTCATTGACAATTTTCAGGCAACCCTCCTATATAGGATAAAACTGATCATATTTAACAGTATATCCTCCCACCTTTCCCGCAATAAATCCCCCTACAGTAGCTTTACTCAGGAGTGGCACGTTTTCAGATATACTCAGCCCCGCCTTTTGTAAACCTACACCATCGACCTACCCATCCTGCCATCTTCCTGTCACCTTCGGCAAATCCTTCTTGAACTTACTTTCTTCGGACTCACGTCCAGATAGCTATTACTTGTATTAGTTAGGTAATTGTTCTGTAATAATCAAGTATTGAGATAAGCATAAGGTTAATAGTATTGTATTTTCAAATTAGATGCAGTCCGGTTGCCCCATAAATATTACCAAAGAAGAGGTGAAGTGAGTAACCAGATCATCAGGATGGCTTTCAGACGTGTTTTGAACATTGAGGACCCTATGGCATGTTTACAGTAGCTTTGTAAGGACGCAAAATTCATCCAAGATGTATGGAGATGATGTTTGCATATAACATTAACAGCTATGGATAAAACTATTCAGTCACATAAGTCGCATCGACGATTAAAAGCCATGGTTTCTGGTAGTTCCTTATATTTAACCAGAGCGGTATCTGAAACAGGCAGGCAGACATTGATTAATGAACTCCTGCTTCTGCGGAGGGAACTGAAAATGTTAAACGAACAGCTTGTTCGTGCACGTGAAGAAACAGAGACAGTTGCAAGGCGCTACAAAGAGATTTTTGATTCCGCTCCGGTGGGATATTTGATGTTGGACTGTGAGGGTTTAATACGTGAATTAAATTCCACCGCGTCAAACTTATTTGCTGCAGGAAAAGAATTTTTAATTGAGAAACCTCTAAAGCTTTTTGTTGATAAAGATTTCCATGAAGTCTATGATAAATTATATCAATATGTTTACGAGACGGGCCAGCCTAGAGCCTGTGGGTTGAAACTTCTTAGAGAAGATGGGTCTTCTTTTCATGCTGCGCTTAAGTGCAGTTCCCTGTCAGATGCTGAACATAATGACACCCGCTTGTTGGCTGCCATAAGTGACATAACCACACGGGTCACGACCCAGGAAAAACTTCAAGAAACAAGCATGGTCTTAAAAGTGATCCTCAAGCAGCGAGAAGAAGACAGGCTAGAAATGGAAAGCAATGTTTTCTCCAACATTAATAAGTTAATTGTGCCTTATATAGATAAGTTGAGTCAAACCCACTTGAGAGAGGATCAGGCCAAGTATCTCAAATTTATCCAGACAAATCTTGAAAATATAGTCTCTTCTTTTGTAAAACAGCTCTTGAACCAATATGAAGATTTCACACCACGGGAAATTGAAATCGCCAATCTTATCAAATACGGCCGGAAGACCAAAGATATTGCCGATTTACTTTCTATCTCACGCAGGTCTGTTGAATTTCATAAGAATAATATTCGGAGGAAGATTGGATTAAGAAATAAAAAGATGAATCTTCAAGCCTTTTTAATATCTTTTAATCCATCGTCTCGTCGAATTTCATCTTGATTGCCATTTTTTTCAATTGTATAAACCCCGTAATAATCCCGTATTGAACACAACGAAAAAAAAGTAGAAAAAAAATTAAAATTAAAATATAAATCCACCTTCAGCCTAACCTTAGGCCACGAAGATGCTAATATATTATGATTTACGGGTGAGTATCCGCACCTGATTTCTGCATACATAGATTGCAGATAGGTAGATTTATTGGGGGGCTAAATTTGTCAATAAATAGTTGATGCGGGCGGACAGATGGGGATGTGATGGTCCTGGGGCCGATTGACAAGATTTTTTGAGCAGCTTAATCGGCCGCATATTCAATAAAGAACAAATCTGATATCCTCAAACAAGTAATTTCCAGGCGATCAACTTCCGGCAGTTAGGTAAATCCTCCTCAGTTAAATTAATAATCAGCGAGAATATTAGAAATGCCTTCTCTATTATGCTGGTCATGTCCTGTGCCCTCTCCGTCTGATTATGGAGTGATAATCATTCGGGACAAGTTTTATGAAATAGTCATCAAGTATAGTATATTATGAATATTTACATGAGCAACAGGAGATTCCCTTGGATTCCAGCCATCATTTTGCTTGTCTTTATTGCCGGGGTACTTATTAGTGGACGAATATATTATGTAAGACAGATGAAGGCTTTTAAAAAAGCAAGGCAGCAAGATCTTGCTGTAATCGCGGTTTTGAAAGCAGGCCAGCTTACCAACTGGCTGGAACATTGTAGAAAAGACGCACTGGTTGTTCAAAATAGTAGTATGGATGCCCAGTTAGTGAGGCGTTATCAGCAGAATCCATCTAGCCCAGAAGAAATGCACCTTTGGTTAAACGAACTGCGTAGCGATTTTGGCTACTCTAGCGCCGTTCTTCTCGACACCACCGGAGCAATAATATTTTCAGATGGTGCCGACAGGATCGGCCCAGATCAAAGAACTTCGCTGAAATAAATTTTGGCGCGTTCATAAGCGAGTTGGCGAAGCAATTGTTTCGGACTTATGATACCGATCAGGAAAAGATTTTGTTAGCAATAAATACAGAAGAAGTTTTGTTGCCCATAGAGACCGCCATACCTTGTGCACTGATCATCAATGAGCTCCTTTCCAATTCATTGAAATACGCCTTTCAGGAAAGTGGAAATGGGATAATCAGGATAGAATTGAAACGAATTGAACAAGGGATAAAGATACTGTTCGAAGATGACGGTCCTGGATTCCCGGGAAACATGGATTCACCAAATACTGGCTCTCTTGGATTGGAACTTATAAATTTGTTGATTGAACAGCTTAAAGGCAAAATCGAATTCTTCGGAACCGGCGGAGCAAAGTACCTGCTTACATTGCAAGCTTAATCATAAGAGGTTCACTATGTCGATAGCGAAAATAATGATCGTGGAAGATGAAAAAATAATTGCTGCCGATTTAAGGCAAAGCGTAGAGAAAATGGGATATGCTGTTTGTGCAACGGCTTCTTCAGGCGAAGATGCCGTCTCAATGTCAGGAGAATTGCTACCAGACGTGATATTGATGGATATAGTGTTAAAAAAGGGCGATATGAACGGCATGATTGCGGCTGAGCATATCAAACACCTTCATATACCCGTGATTTTCCTTACGGCGTGTGATGACGAAGCAATCTTACATCAAGCACGAATAACAGCATCTTACGGTTATATCATCAAGCCCTTTGAAGACTCTGAACTGCACTCGGCTATTGAAATTGCGCTTTATAAAAGTCATGAGCAGGCGCGGATGAAGATTGTTGAACAATATATTTTTTCTATTTTGAACTGCATAAATAAGATCGTAATCGATTCTGACCATGAAGGACGGGTAACATTTATGAATGATGTAGCAGAAAACTTGACAGGATGGAAAAACGGAACTGCAATTGGAAAAATGTTGACCGACATTCTCGACCTAAAGGATGAAAAACTTAGCGATTTTGACAAGCATTGGCTAAAAAAACTAATCCATCAAAGCCTATTGCCAAATGCCAAGACAGTTTCAAATAGTGATTGAAAGAGAGCTATTACAAGCCTCCTATGCAATTCCTTTAGATCTGCTTCAATATTGAATAAGGCTACTAACCACATCTGATATGCAACCCACCAATGTATAAGCAAGCTGTCTAATAATTTCTATGCATTTAAATCAGCTCTATTCCGAAACAGTGACTTAAAGCAGGAAATGCTTTGAATCAATTTAAGGTTTTGCAAACTGCGATTTTTTTTTGGTAATGTCGGTAGCAGAACACTAGGATCAGCAATGCTCATTAATATGTTTTGCGGCTCTACAAGAAGCACTATAGAACAAGCAGGACATTGATAATGCATATGACCTGATAAAGGATTATGCCCTAGATACCTAAATATGTTCGCCCGAAGATTATCTCCCTGTGTTCCTGAAATCTCTATTTCTCCATTAGTTCCGCAATTCATGCATGTTATTGCAGTCATTATTAGATCCTCCTATGTTAATATAAAATATTTCGGTAAAATAATTTAACTGTGAGTGAGAACTTTTATGACTACTTTATTATGTCCTTGACTAATTACAATACTAGTTAAATTCGCGATAAGTACGAGATTAAAACTGGTATAATAAACAATTTCATAAAATTAGTTAGTTATGATATAAATATTAATAAAATAATTAAATAGTTTCCTAATCTTAAGCGATTGTTGCCCCCCGAAATTGTTAAGGCACGGGCATAGAATGTAATAATTGGCCCCCATTAGACTAAGGTCCTATTTTATTTTTTTATTTATTGGTATAAAATCTTGAAAAGGTGGAAATTTTACAATATTAACTGTACAATACTTATTAGTAAAATATTTCTCAATTACATTGAATATCAATAAGTTGTCTTGCAGTGCTTGGCCACGTCTTAAGAGCAAAAATTAAAGAATATCCTTGAGGTAAAACCGTGTCTCTGGCCCGCTTAATGATCGTGGAAGATGAAAAAATAATCGCTGCCGATCTTCGGCGAAGCGTTGAGAAAATGGGATATACCGTTTGTGCAGAAATGTCTTCAGGCGAAGAGGCTATTTCCAAGTCCGGAGAGTTACGGCCTGACCTGATACTGATGGATATCGTGCTAAAAGGCGATATGGACGGCATAAGGGCAGCCGAGCAGATCAAACAATATCGGATCCCCGTAGTTTTTCTCACAGCTTGCAATGACCAGGCTATATTGCAGCAAACAGAGTTAACAGAGTCCTATGGATATATCATTAAACCTTTTGAAGACAGAGAACTACACTTAACTATTGAGATTGCCCTTTATAGAAGTCAGGTTTATACCAGAATGAAAATTGTGGAACAACGATTATACACCATTATTGAACGCACCGGGAGTGTCATAATCGACACGAACATCGAAGGGCGGGTAACTTTTATGAATAAGATAGCGGAGGAGCTGACGGGATGGAAAAGTGAAGATGCCATTGGAAAGATGCTATCTGAAATATTTATTATAAAAGATGAAGTGCTTAGTGACCTTGATAAGCATTGGATGGAAAGAGTGATGCAAGAGAGCATTGGCGGTTGTTCATATAATCGACAAAAATCTCTTTGAATATCGCTTTAAGAAAATCATCGAAGCACTGTAACGATGGGATTTAATTATCTTACAAATATGCTTTGAATAAAAAAGGGGAGGCGTCAATGATATGTACGAAAAGTAATCATATAGTTGAAACCCATTCCCTTGATATGTCGCATTTTACAATTGAGCAAGAACCAGATCTTGCGGAGAAAGCCTCAAAAGCCAGCAGGAGTGCGCTGATGCGCGAGCTGCAGCGCCTCCGAAAAGAGTTGGATACTCAAAAAGAGAATTTGGAACATGCCCGTCAAGAGGCGGAGAAGACGTTATTACATTATAATAAGCTATATAATACCGCCCCCGTTGGCTTTGGCTGCCTGACCCTGGATGAAAAATGGATA
>Ga0209514_10001196_pt1 | contig 46986 bp, 40 predicted proteins | sample Subgrocontami58m_FD_187452 | JGI IMG/M metagenome (GOLD analysis project Ga0209514, IMG submission 187452) | Subsurface groundwater microbial communities from S. Glens Falls, New York, USA - GMW37 contaminated, 5.8 m (SPAdes) (version 3) | ecosystem: Environmental > Aquatic > Deep subsurface >... | reverse complement strand
CCCTCTGAAACTCCTTCCCGAGGGGACACCCCTCGGTGCTCCCTGGCAAGGAGGGCGGCGGCCCTCCCTGCACTCACCTGCCGAAACGCCTCGTTTGGTCGTGACGACCACCTTCGTAATGTCATGCTGAGGAGTTCGACGACGAAGCATCCCTTGGCGGTGGGCGGGGTACGCGTCCCGTCACTGTGGAGGGATGCTTCGCCTCGGAGGCTCAGCATGACATGGCTTTCGGGAGCATTGCGTCCGTGGCGGTGAGGTGTGACGGCTGTTGTGGCGGGGCACCTCATCGGGCGGCCTGGGCGGGAGAAGGGGTGGTGCGGCCTTCGAGGGCGGACTCGGCGTCGAGGTAGGCCTGGGTGAGCGCCTCGCGCAGGTCGCCGGGTTCGTGCCACATGCCGCGGTCGGCGGCCTCCAGCAGGCGGGCAGCGATGTCTTTAAGCGCCCACGGGTTGCTGCGCTGCAGGAACTCCTGCATCGCGGCATCAAGGGCGTAGGTCTCGGCCACCTGTGCGTACATCCAGTCTTCCATGATAGCCGCAGTGGCATCGTAGCCGAACAGGTAGTCGACGGTGGCGGCCAACTCCAGCGCCCCCTTGTACCCATGGCGCTGCACCGAGGCGATCCACTTGGGATTGACCACCCGGCTGCGGAACACCCGCAGCGCCTCCTCCTTCAGGTCGCGCACTTTGGGGCGGGCGGGGTCGGCGTTGTCACCGAAGTAGCGGCGGGGGTTCTTGCCGGTCAGCGAGCGGATGGTGGCGATCATGCCGCCGTGGTACTGCAGGTAGTCGTCGGAGTCGAAGATGTCGTGCTCGCGGTTGTCCTGGTTCTTCACCGCCACCTGCACGCCGCTGAGCACCGTGCGGAAGGCGTCACGGGCGTCCACGCCGTAGGTGACGGCGGTGTAGGCGTAGCCGCCCCAGTTGACGTAGGCGGCAGCGAAGTCGGCAGTGTCCCGCCAATTGTGCTCGTCGATGAGCGGCAGGATGCCCGCCCCGTAGGCCCCCGGCTTGCTGCCGAACACCCGGTAGCCAGCAACCACGGCGGCGTCACCGGCCGCCACGCCGGCCGCAACCAGCCGTTGCTGCTCGGCCAGGTAGTGGGCACGCACGTAGTTCTGCTCTGGCGGCTCGTCGAGCGCCGCCACGGCGTGGAACGCGTCGTCGATGAGGGCGATGAGGTGGGGGAAGGCGTCGCGGAAGAAGCCGGAGATGCGGCTCACCACGTCGATGCGCGGCCGTCCCAGTTCGGCCAGCGGGATGACCTCCACGCCGACCACCCGGCCGCTCTCGGCGGCCCAGCGGGGGCGGACGCCCAGCAGCGCCAGCACCTCCGCCACATCGTCGCCGTGGGTGCGCATGGCGCTGGTGCCCCAAATGGAGATGCCCACGCTCTCGGGATATGTCCCGGCGTCGGCCAAGTGCTTGGCCAGCAGGCCGTCCGCCAGGCCCTTGCCCACCTCCCACGCCGCGGCGCTGGGCAGGGCGCGCGGGTCGACGGTGTAGAAGTTGCGGCCGGTGGGCAGCACGTGAGCCATGCCCCGTGTCGGCGCACCGCTGGGGCCGGGCGGCACGAAGCCGCCGCCCAGGGCGTGCAGCAGGTTCGTGATCTCGGCGTCCACCTTCTGCAGGTTGGGCGCGAGTTGGGTGGCGATGAAGGTGAGGGTGTGGCGGACTTGGCGTAGGCCAGCGGGCGCGATGGCTGCACCCTCACCCCAGCCCTCTCCCAGAGGGAGAGGGAGTCTAACCGGCCCCTTTTCGCTGTTGAAATCAGACAACGCTAACGGGCCACCATCCGGTTCCCTCTCCCTCTGGGAGAGGGCTGGGGTGAGGGTGCAGCCCTTTTCCCCCTCGACACCAAACACCTCCACCATCACTCCATCCACCGCCCCCACCGCAAACCCCGCGTCCGCCAACCCCACCACCAGCCGCTCGCCCACCGCGTCGATGGTCTCCAGCAGGTCAGCATGGGTGGGCAGCGGGCGGTCGGCCGCAGCTTCAAGGGCGGGGCAGCGGGCGTCGCAACGGCGGCCGAGGTCGTCGAGGATGGCGGTGAGGTCGAGGCCGTAGGTGGTGGCGACGGCGGCGCGCAGGCTGGGCACCTCCAGGTTGGGCAGGCGGACGAGGGCGAGCAGCGTGTCGGTGAGCTGACGTCCCTGGGGCGGCTGGCCCAGCACGTGCAAGCCGTCGCGAATCTGGGCGCTGGTGAGCTCGCACAGGTAACCGTTGATGTTCTCCACCAGGTGGGCGAAGTCGCGGCCGGTGAGGTCGGAGATGGTATAGGGCACGCCGTCTTCGTGGAACTGGGGGTCCCACTCGTGGGTGTGGGCCTCCGCGTCGAAGTTGAGCAGCGCGTTGAGGTCGCTGTCGAGCTTGGCCTGCCGGATGAGCGCCCAGATCTGCTGTTGCAACAGCGGCAGCTTGCTGGGGTCGAGCTGTTCGAGCTGGTAATACTCGTCCACCAGCCGCTGCAACTCCTCGATCTCACCATAGCCCTCGGCGGTGGTCATGGGCGGCGTCATGTGGTCGATGATGACGGCATGGGTGCGGCGCTTGGCCTGCGCGCCCTCGCCGGGGTTGTTAATGATGAAGGGGTACACCATCGGCAGGTCGCCCAGAAACAGGTCGGGATAGCACTCCTCCGACCCGCCGAGGGCCTTGCCCGGCAACCACTCCAGCGTGCCGTGCTTGCCCAGGTGCACCACGGCGTCTGCGCCCCAGCCGCCGGCCGTCACTGGCTCGCCCAGCCAGCGGTACAGCGCGTGGTAGGGGTGCGGCGGTGGCAGGTCGGGCATGTGGTAGATGGCCGCGGGGTCCAGTCCGTAGCCGCGCGGGGGCTGGATGGCCACGAACACGTTGCCGAACTCGATGCCCGCCAGGAACATGCGGCCGTTCACGTCCACGTAGTGCTCGCCCGGTGGCGGGGCCCAGCGGCCGGCCATCTCGGCCTGGTTCTTGGCCGGCAGGCGGTCGAACCAGGCCTGGTAGCAACCGGGCGGGACCGTGGTGGCAGCGCCCGCCATCTGGGCGTCGGTCAGTTCGTCGAGGTCATAGGAGCCGCGGTCGATCAGGTGATGCAGCAGGGTGTCACCGTCGGGCGGCAGGTCGCCGATGCTGTAGCCGGCGTCCCGCATCGCCTCCAGCACCCGCAGCAACGAGGCTGGTGAGTCGAGCCCTACCGCGTTGGCAATGCGGGATGCCTTGGCGCTGTAGTTGGTGAGCACGAAGGCCACCCTTCGCTCGGCCGGCGGCGTGTGGCGCAGGGCCGCGAGCCGCAGCGCCTGCCCCACCAGCCGCGTCACCCGCTCGGCGTCGGGGGCGTAGTGCACCACCGGCCCGCCCGACGGCCGGGTGTCCGATGCCTGCCGCAGCGGCTCCTTGAACGACACCGGCACCGTGATGATGCGGCCGTCGAACTCGGGGATGGCGACGTTCATGGCGGTGTCGAGCGGGTTGAGGCCGCGCTGGCTGGCGGCCCATTGCTCGCGGCTCACCGAGGCGGTGATGGCCTGCAGCACCGGCACGTCCAACCGCTGCAGCACGGCCGACGACCAGTCGCCGCCAGTGGGGTCGTTGGCCTCCACGCCGCCCATGGCGAAGCTCATGGTGCAGATGATGATGTCGACAGGGATGCCGCCGGTGTCAGGGGAGAAGTAGGTGAGGGCGGTGGGGAGGGGGGCCGCGGTGCCTTCGGCCGGCGGTGCATGTGAGACCCCCTCACCCCGGCCCTCTCCCAAGGGGAGAGGGAGCGGCTCCGGTCCCCTCTCCCTCTGGGAGAGGGTTAGGGTGAGGGGGGCGCCATCCGGCCCAACGTCGGAGCTGCCTCCGTCCCCGCCGTCCTCGAACTCCTTCAGCGAATACGCGTACACCGGCAGGACGTTCGCCCCCCGAGCCTCGGCGTCGCGCACGATGGCGTCGATGAAGTCGGTGTTGCCGGAGAGCAGGTGGGAGCGGTAGAACAGCAGGCCAATGGTGGGCTTGGCGGGGTCGGCGCGGCGACGCCAGGCGTCCAGCGTGCCGTCGGGCAGGTCCGGGTGGTAGATGCCGTGGCGGGGTTGCGGCTCCGGCGCGTCGTAGCCGAAGCCGGTGGTCAGCAGGTGGTCGGCCAGGAACCGCAGCGCGTGCTCGTAGTTCTTCAAGCCACCCAGTTGCAGATAGGCCTGCGTCTCGCGGGTGACCGGCACGCCGGCGTTGGAGTAGGCGGTCAGTTCGGGGTCCAGCGTGTCGGTGCCGGGCAGGCACACCAGCCAGGTGTCGGCGCGGTTCGCGTGCTCCACCACCCGGTCGAAGCCGTGGCGGAACGACGACCTCCCGCCGAGCAGACGCAGCACCACGGCCTCGGCCTCGGGCAGGTGCGCCGCCAGGAAGGCGTCGACGTCGGTGTCGGACTGCAGGTGGCTAATGTTGTGCACCCGCAGCGGCGGGAAGTCCGGGTCGAGGCGAGCGGCCACCTTGGCCAGCGCCAGCGCCTCGGTGTCGGACTGCGTGAGCCACAGGAAGCCGGCGGGTTGCACGCTGTCGGCCGTGCGGGCGGCCGGCGCCGGGACGTGGGCCGTGTCATCCCAATTGAAGGCGGTGAAGTGGTAGGGGACCAATGAGGGGGGCGGCGCCAGATAGCCCTGGGCGGCCAGCATCGCCTCAATGTAGTCGTAGAGGTCGAGCACCTGCTGCTCAGTGTGGAACGAGTGGAACCACAGCGCCCGGCCGTCGAACAGCAGCATGATGACGTTGGCCAGCGGACACGGCCCCAGGCAGCCGCCCATGCTGAGGTGCACCTTGTTGCGCAGGCCGCGGCCCACCCACTCGTTGTGGTACAGATCCTCGGGCACTTCGTGAAAGCCGTGGTCGGTGTGGCCGCAGCAGCAGCCGCTGGCGCACACGAACAGTTGCCCGGTCTTGCGGGCCACATTCACCAGCTTGCCGTCGGCGCGGGTGACGAGGTTACGGGTGGGGCGCGCCGGTGGCGCCGGCCGGTCGGAAGCTTCCATATGGATGCGGTAGCTTAGGCGGTGGTGGGGGCGGGGTGCAGGCTCGCCTCGGTGCGGCGAGACACCATCCACGAGAACAACACCGCGAAGGCCAGCCAGAACAGGGTGAGCCCCGCCAGCGAGAGCTGCCGGAAGGTCATCACGATGCCGGCGTCCATGGTGAGGGCGTCGGGGCTGGGGGGCAGCAGGCCCACCAGCATCACGGCAGCCACCAGCCACGTGAGGGCCGAAGCCAGCAGCGCCCGCCGGGTGGACGGACCGAACCGATGCGCCGCAGCGATGGCAGCGGCGCTGCCCACCACGCCCAGCAGCATCAGGCCCAGGAACAGGGCCTGTCGGTAGCCGATGGTCTCAGGGTCGCCTTGGCCCGGCGGGTTGGCCGGGTACTTGAGCGCCGGCAGCAGCACCACCGACCCATAGGCCAGCACCGTCACCCACAGGCCTTTCGCCGCCTCGGACGCGGCCGGCAGCAGGCCGCGGGCCGCCTGATACGCCGCAGCGAACAGCAGGCCGAAGGTCAGCCCATAGATGCCCCAGCCCAGGATGAGTCCCAGCTTCTGGGCGGGCCGGCTCACCGCCGGTTCCTCCTCGGGCATGCCCAGCGCGTGCTGATGCTGCTCCTCCAGAGCGATGGCCTGGTCGATGACCGGCTCGGTGACCAGGCTGTGGAAGGCCGCCGTCAGCATGCTGGCGAACACTGCGGCCAGCAGCGTTGCCCGCAGGATGGCGCCCAGGGTAAGGGAGCGACTCACGGCTAGTGGCAGGGGAAGCCGGCGGCGTGACGGGCGTCGTGCAGCGTCTCGTGGATGAGGTTCTGCGCGTAGGCGAAGTCGCCCTGGAACAGGCTGAGCAGCAGGCCTTGGTCCACGGCAAGCACGTAAAAGGCCACCAAGCCGAACGCCGCCACAATGACGTTGCGCCGGTCGAACCCCGGGCGGACGAGAACATCGGGTGTGAACATCGAAACCTCCTCTGACGCACCAAGATCTGATGCCGGCCGACAACAAAAAACCCCGCCTTCGGCGGGGTATAAGCAGTGACGTGGCATGAACCACGATGCCAAGGCCCTTTGCGCGAAGGTCTCCGGCCGGACGGGGTCGTGTTTCGGACTGGCAGCTTTCGCTGCATACCGTTGCGGCACAGCGCCGGCATCACACCGGCTTCCACGCCTCCCGTCCGCTATTCAATTGTCGGTTGCGGCCACACCGCAGATGGGAAGGATGCTACGCCGGTGGTGGGGTGGTGTCAAGCGGCCATGGCGGCTCGCGGGGGGCCTTACGCGCGTTTGGCGATTGGAAACCCGTACAGGGGGCCACCGGCGCCGCTTGGACTTGTGGCGCTTGAGGCATCACGGAAACCTCACTGCCCCAGGAAGGTCTTCACGAAATCCTCATGGTGCTGCCGGTACTGTCCTATGCAGATTGTGCGTTGTCACAGAACCCTAGGAGGCGTACTGCCGTGCTGAGCAAAGAAGAGAACGAGCTGATCTGCCGTACCGGTCCGGGGACGCCGATGGGCGAGGTGTTCCGTCGCTTCTGGATGCCGGCGGTGCTGTCCGACGAGTTGGAGGCCGATGGCTCGCCGTTGCGGCTGAAGCTGCTGGGCGAGGAGATGGTGGCGTTCCGCGACACCAACGGGCAGGTGGGCGTGCTGGAGCGGGCGTGCCCGCACCGGCTGGCCGATATGTGGTTTGGCCGCAATGAGAACGCTGGCCTGGCCTGCGCCTACCACGGCTGGAAATTCGACGTGGACGGCAACTGTGTGGACATGCCCACCGAGACCGCGGAGAGCGGTTTCAAGCATAAGGTGAAGATGCACAGCTACCAGGCCCGCGAGTTTGGCGGCGTGGTGTGGGTGTACATGGGTCCGCCCGACCGGATGCCGGAGCTGCCGCAGTTCGAGTGGGCGCGGGTGCCGGCCGCAAACCGGATGCTGTGCCGCTGGGTGCAGGAGTCGAACTATCTGCAGGCGGCAGAGGGCGAGATCGACTCGGCCCACATCAGCTTCAACCACCGCTCGTTCGCCAAGGACCCGAACGCCGCCACGACCAGGGGCATCCCGCTGGCGGCCGGCGACGGCGCCCCCCGGCTGACGGTGAAGGAGACCGACTACGGGTTCGTGTATGGCAGCCGGCGCAGCCTGGCCGACAACCAGTATTACTGGCGCTGCACCCAGTTCATGATGCCGATGTACAGCCTCATTCCCGGCCCGGCGTATCCAGGCGGCGGCCGCGGCTGGATCCCCATCGACGACAATCACATCTCGGTGCTGCAGTACTTCTACAACCCGGATGCTCCGCTGACCGAAGCGCAGAAGGCCGGTCGGCGGCGCAGCCCCGAGCTGGCTGCGGTGGCGCCGTTCAAGCTGCCGGACGGCGTTATCATCGACATCTGCCGCCCGTTACGGACGAAGGACAACGACTACCTGATCGACCGCCAGATGCAGCGGACCGTGAACTACACCGGCATCCCCAATGTGCGTGAGCAGGACATGGCCATGACCGACGGCATGAAGCCGATCGCCCCGCGCTGGCGCGAGCACCTGGGCACCACTGACGTGGCGATCATCGCGGCCCGCCGGCAGTTGCTGCGGCTGGCCCGCGACCTGCAGGAGGGCACCGAGCCGTACATGGCGTACCACGGCGACCTGTATCATGTGCGGCCGGTCGATACCGTCTCCAGCGCGGCCGAGTTCGACAGCCTGTTTGCGCTGGAGGGCGAGAAAGCCTTGGCGCGGGTGTAGGACCTTGCCCGGTCCTCCTGAGCACCTGCTGGGGAACCAGGCGCCTATCGCCATGTCATGCTGAGGAGTCTTCGACGAAGCATCCCTTCACCCGATAGGGCACGGCCCGGAAAGGGATGCTTCGCCTCGGAGGCTCAGCATGACAGGACGCCGGGGTAGCGTTGGCCAAGCGCCCAGATAACCACAACACCAACACGAGAGGACTACAAAGATGCTGAGCAAACAAGATAACGAACTGATCTGCCGTACTGGGCCAGGAACACCAATGGGCAAGGTGTTCCGGCGGTTCTGGTTGCCAGCGGTGCTCTCGGAGGAGCTGCCGGAGCCGGACTGCGAGCCGGTGCGCCTCATGCTCCTGAGTGAGGAGATGGTGGCGTTCCGCGACAGCAGCGGGCGGGCCGGCGTGCTGGAGCGGGCGTGCCCGCACCGGCTGGCCGACATGTGGTTCGGCCGCAACGAGAACAACGGCCTGGCCTGCGCCTACCACGGTTGGAAGTTCGACGTGGACGGCAACTGTATGGACATGCCCACCGAGACGGCTGAAAGCGGCTTCAAGCACAAGGTGAAGATGCGCTCATATCCGGTGCAAGAGTTCGGTGGCGTGGTGTGGATCTACATGGGGCCCGCCGACCGCATGCCGGAGCTCCCGCAGTTTGAGTGGGCGCGGGTGCCTGCCGAAAACCGTTGGATCAAACGTTGGTTGCAGGAGTCGAACTACCTGCAGAACGCCGAGGGTGACATCGACTCGGCGCACATCAGCTTTAACCACAAGTCGTTTGCGGTGGACCCGAACGCCGGCGCCAACCGCGGCGTGCCACTGGCCGGCGGTGACGGCGCGCCACGCCTTACGGTGAAGGAGACCGACTACGGGTTCATCTACGGCAGCCGCCGCAGCCTGGCCGACGGCAACTACTACTGGCGCTGCACCCAGTTCCTGCTGCCCATGTGGAGCCTCATCCCCTCGGCGAAGTGGCCCGTGGCCGGGGCGGCATGGGTGCCCATCAACGACCACAACATCCAGGTGATCCGCTACAGCTACAGCGGCGACGAACCGCTGAGCCAGGCGACGCTGGACGCCCGCAACAGCAACCCGGTGCTGCGGCCGCGGGCGCCGCACAAGTTGGCCGATGGTACCATCATCGACATCCAAGGGGCGGCCGGAACCAAGGACAACGACTACAACATCAGCCGGGCCATGCAGAAGACGGTGAACTTCACCGGCATCGCCAGCATCCGCGAGCAGGACATGGCCATGACCGACGGCATGAAGCCCATCGCCCCGCGCTGGCGCGAACACCTGGGCACCACTGACGTGGCGATCATCGCGGCCCGCCGGCAGTTGCTGAAGCTGGCGCGCGACATGGAGAAGGGTATCGAGCCCTACGCCGCCTACCACGGCGACCTGTACCACGTGCGGCCGGTCGACATGGTGTCGGCTGAGGCCGACTTCGCCAGAGTGTTCCCCGAGGTGCAGAAGAAGGCTGTGGCACTGCGGTAGCCACGCAGCCGCCACGTCTTAAGGCGCCTCGGTACCCGAGGCGCCTTTCGCTGCCCCCGGGATGCACACCCATGGCCTAACATGGCACGTATGACCCTTCCCCCGCTCACCGGCCTCACCACCCAGGAAGCCGCTCGCCTCAAGCAGAAGCACGGGCCCAACCTGCTGACTCCGGCCGCCCGGCAACCCGCAGCGTTCACGTCGCTGAAGCGGGCGGCCACCGACCCGATGGCGGTGCTGTTGGTGGTGGCCTCGGCGGTGTACGTGGCCATTGGCGACACCGGGGATGCTGTCATCACGGCCCTGGCGCTGATACCGGTGACCGCCGTGGGCCTGGTGCTGGAGTTGCGGGCCGCGCGCGCGCTGGAGGCGCTGCGGCAGCGCACCGAGCCGGTGGTCACCGTGCTGCGCGACGGCGCAGAAGCCCGGGTACCCGCCGAGGACCTGGTGCCAGGCGACCTGGTGCTGGTGCGGGAGGGCGATGTGGTGCCCGCCGACGGTACCGTGGTCGCCGCCACCCAGGCGCTGGTGGACGAATCGGCCCTGACCGGCGAATCGCTGCCAGTGCCAAAGGGCGACGACGGCGAGGCGTCCCAGCGCACGGTGCTGGCGGGCACCACCGTGCTGTCGGGCCGCGCCACGTTCCTGGTGACCGCCACCGGGCTCGACACGCAGTATGGGCGCATCGGCAGTCTCGTCGCTGCGGCGCTGGAGCAGGAAACACCGCTCCAGCAGCTCATCACCCGGTTGGCGAAGCGCATGGCCGCGGGCGCGGTGGGCTTCTCGCTGGTGGTGGGCTTGGTGGTGCTGGCGCGGGGCGCCGGCGGGGGTGAGGCGGTGGTGGCCGCGGTCAGCCTGGCGCTGGCGGCGATACCAGAAGAGTTCCCGATGGTGTTCACGCTCTACCTGTCGCTGGGGGCGTGGCGGTTGGCGCGGCGCGGGGCGCTGGTGCGGCGGCTCACCAGCGTCGAAACGTTGGGGGCCACCTCGGTCATCTGCTCCGACAAGACCGGGACGCTCACCGAGGGCAAGCTCGAAGTCATGGGGGTTGCCACCCTTGGCGGCGAGCCCACGGGCGGCGGTGCGCTTTCGCCCGGCGAGCGGGGCTTGGTGGCGGCGGCGGTGCTGGCGTCGGAGCCGGACCCCTTCGACCCGCTGGAGCAGGCAATCGGGCGGTATGCGAACGGGCGCGGGGTGGACGCCGCGGGCCTGTGGCGAAACGCCCTGGTGCACGACCATCCATTCGACCCGCACCGGAAGTACGTATCGCACGTGTGGCAGGTGGACGGACGGTTCGTTGTGGCGGCGAAGGGGTCGCTGGAGGGCATGCTGGACGTGTGCGGGGCGGATGCCGGTATCCGTGACGCTGCGGAGGCCAGGCACCACGCGCTGGCCGGCCAGGGCATGCGGGTGATTGCGGTGGCCGTCGGAGACCTCGCCTCGGCGGAGGGTGGGCGCCAGGACCACGAGCGGGCGCTGGCGTTTGCGGGCCTGCTGGCCTTTGCCGACCCAGTCCGGCCGGGGGTGCTGGAAGCGCTGGCCGAATGCCGCGCTGCTGGGGTGCGGGTCATGATGATCACCGGCGACCACCCGCTGACCGCCCACGCCGTGGCCGAAGCGTTGGGGCTGCCCCACCCGGACGACCTGCCGGTGGTGACGGGCGACCAGATCGACGCTGCCGGCGACGCCCAACTCGCCGCGTACGTGGCCAATTGCACCATCTTTGCGCGCACCCGGCCGGAGCAGAAGCACCGCATTGTGGCCGCACTGCAGGCACAGGGCCAGGTGGTGGCCATGACCGGCGACGGCATCAACGACGCGCCGGCGCTGCGGCGGGCGGACATTGGCGTGGCGATGGGCCGGCACGGCACCGAGGTGGCCCGGGCGGCGGCGGGCATGGTGCTGACTGACGACAACTTCGCGACCATCGTCGCTGCGGTGCACGACGGCCGCCGGATCTTCGATAACCTGGGGCGGGCCTTCGCCTACCTGCTGGCGTTCCACCCGCCGTTGCTGCTGGCGGCGTTTGTGCTGCCGTTGGTGGGCGCGCCGTTGCTGCTGCTGCCGGTGCACCTGGTGTTCCTGGAACTGGTGGTGCACCCCACGGTCTCGCTGGTGTTCGAGGGCGACCCGCCGGTATTTGGCCTGATGCGCCGCCCGCCACGGCCACGCAGCGCGGGGCTGATTACGAAGGGCCTCGTGGTGCAGTCGCTGCTGCAGGGCCTGACGCTCTCGGCGGGCGTGATCGCGCTCTACCTGGTGGCATGGCAAGGCGGGGCCTCCGATGCGGATGCCCGCGGATTGGCGTTCGTCACCCTGGTGCTGGGGCAAACCCTGCTGGTGCTGGCGGTCGACCCCGCAGGGTCGTTGCCGCTGCTGCAGCGCTTGCGCCGCAACCGCACGCTGCTGCCGGTCGTCGGCCTGACCCTGGCCGTGCTCGCGGCGACCATCGAGGTCCCGGCCCTGGCGGCGTTACTGAAGGTGGCGCCATTGCCGGCCGAGGGGTGGCTGTTAGCGGCCGTGGTGGCGGCAGTGACCACCTTGTGGACGCTGGCGGTGCCGCGGCGCGGTGCCTAGGGGGCGCGCTGGCGTGTGAGCTTTGGGGCGGGCTGCAGGATGGATCCCGTCGCGGCGTATCCCACCCGCCCACCCTCGGTCTGCCCTAACCGAGGGGACACCCCTCGGCTCCCTGGCAAGGAGGGCTGGCCGCCCTCCCTGCACTCACTCGCCGGCGGCGCGCAGGGGTGCAGTAGCGGCTCGACTCTAGATCGGGTGCAAGTGCGAGAACCGGCGGCGAAGCCGTTTTGCCCGCCCCGACGCCCGTCGTCGCCTTTACCGCCCGTTCGCCCTGCGCACCCCGATCTCGTCCTCGAGTGCACGTTGCGCCTGTTGCCAGCCGGCGTCGATGTCAGGGGTGAACTTCTCAGGGTGCAGGTAGTACCAGATCTGTTTGCGGACCAGGAAGTTGAGCGGGTCCTGCTCCACGATGGCGAACCAGGCGTTGAGGGCGGCCTCGCCGTCGCCACCGGCCAGCAGGGCGGCGCCGGCGCCGAAGGACTGGATGCCGGGGTCGGACGGGGCGACGGCGGGCGGTTCGGCGGTGGCGAGTGCCGCCAATTCGGCCTTCAGCAGGTCGCGGTGCTCGGGCACGTCGATGTGGAAGCCGGTGAGCTGCTCGAAGCGCAGGATGCCGTTGGCGTCGATGATCCAGACGTTGGGCACGGCGCGGAAGCCCCAGGTTTTGGGCAAGAAGGCGTGCTGGTCGACCAGGGTGGGGAAGGTGGCGTTGGCCTTCTGATACCAGGGGAGCACCACGTCGGGGCCTTTGGCGTCCATGGCCACCGAGAGGAACTGGAAATCGGCGTTCAGGCCGTTGGCGCTGAGTACTCGCTGCCACCCGGGCAGTTGTTCACGGCAGACTCACCACGATGCCCAGGCGTAGATGACCACCGTGCGGCCGCGCAGCGACGAGAGCGTCCAGGGGCGGCCGTCGAGGTCGGGGAGGGTGAAGTCGGGGACGCGGGCGCCGATCTGCATGGGCGAGTGCCTGTCTAGGGTGCTTTCTCAGCCTTCGTGGTTGAATCGGCCGTGGTTCCGGCAGGGTTGGACTGCAGGATGGACCCCATCACGCCGTATCCCACCCACCCGCCCTCTTTCTCTCCTTACCGAGGGGACACCCCCTTCGACAGGCTCAGGACGGCGCCTCAGGCTCCCTGGCAAGGAGGGCCATCGCCCTCCCTGCACTCACCCTAACGACTGAGGGCGCTCCACATGCGCGCCCTCAGTCGCGAATGCGACTCGGTGAGGGTTAGGCGCGGCCGGAGAGTTGGCGGCCCTTGGTGAGGCCGGGGTGGGTGGTGACGGCCGCGGGCATGAGCCAGGTGTAGCCCTCGCTGAGCACGCGCTCGACGTTGTCGCCATCCACGTGGGGGTGGCCGACGGTGACGCCGTGTGCCTTGCAGATGGCGATGATGTCGCCCATGGCCGAGCGCAGCGCCGGGTGGTCGTACTGGCGGGGGATGCCCATCTCCTGCGAGAGGTCGCCCTCGCCGATGAGGACGGCGCCGATGCCCGGCACCTCTTCGAGCATCTTGGGCAGGTTCTTAATGGCCCGGAGCTCCTCGCACATGATGACGCACATGACCTCGCCGTTCTCGGCCAGCGGCCACACGTCGGCACGCTTGTAGTACTCCGGGTTGCTGATGCCCCAGTAGCGGGCGGCGTTTCCGGGGGCGTCGCCACGGATGCCGGGCGGGTTGTACAGCGGGGCCTCTTCACGGCGCGGGTAGCGGCAGGCGCCCACGGCGTTCAGCGCCTCTTCGATGGTGCTGCAGTGGGGCCAGATGATGCCGTAGATGCCGATGTCGAGCACCTGCTTGGCGATCCAACTGTTCTTCTCGATGCCGTTGGGCGGAATGCGGACGAACGGGGTGACTTTGGGGGCCAGGGTGCCGCCCTCCACCAACTGCTGGCGGTTGAGCATGTACTGCAGCGCATTGCGCAGGCTGGAGATGTCGTAGATGCCGTGCTCCATCTCGAATACCACGCCGTCGTAGTTGCTGGCGGCAATGCTGATGGCGGCCTCGATGGTGGGGGGCTGGAAGGGCAGGAAGACCGGCTTCTTCTCGGCCAGGGTTTTGATGACACCGTTCAGCCGGGGGATCTCGGCCATGTGGAAGCTCCTTGGGAGTGGATGCACGGGTAGCCCGTGGCTCGGAGCGTAGGATACCACGAGCGAGCGGGAATCGGGAGTCGTGGCCTGCGGTTAAGGACATGGCCGGAGGCCCGGGCGAAGCTCAACGAGAGGCGCCGGTCACTGGCTGGACGGTGGCGCCCTGAGTAAGACAGATGTCGTCGTAGAAGATCCCGGACGCGTTGGGCGAGGAGTACCCAGGACGGTGGCCTAAAACGAGACGTGGGCTGCCGATGGCATAGGTCACGCCGCCGGGGGTGGTGACCAGCGGGCTATTGTTCACCGACAGGCTGACCGTGCCCGGTGTGGTCGTCCCGGGGGTGGGTCTCATCAGCACCTTCACGGAGTTCCACTGCCCGTTGAGCACCGCGGGTGCGGCAACACGCGGGCCGGCCGCCGGGGAGTCGGCGTAAGAGGCATCGAACCCCGTGCTGAGGTAGGTCCCAGCGGGCGACATCCTTACAACCGTGGTACCCACGCCCATGGGCGGAGCCACCACAGAGACCGATTGGGAATCGGGCAGCCCATTTCCAAACTGGGTTGGCCAGACCCAGAAGGAGAATTCGTACCCATTCCCCATTTGCAGGTTCACCCTTTGTGTGAGGTTATGGGTCCCACTGCCGAACTGGCCTGCTAAGGCGAAGCCGCCCCAGGTCCCCGTATGCGGGACCGGCGCTATGACGCCGGGTGGAAGGGAGAGGCCGGAGGAGCCTCGGGCCGATGCCACCGACGCGGCAGCACCAGGGGTCCCGGGGTTCTCCTGGTACGGCGTCCAGTTGCCAGCCGTGCCCGTGGCGGCCAGCGCGCTCTCGAAGCTGGGGTTGCCGACGAGATTGATGCCAGCGGTGCCGCCGGGATGGGTGCAGGACCCCGCCCCCACAGCCGCCAGCGACAGGTCATCGCCGATGTTCTGCGGCACGACGCCGAGCGCCGCTGCGCCGCCCAACGTCACCACCAGCGCCGCTACAGCCGCGATCGGCCACCGCTTTGCCTTCAGCATTTCCAACATGGTCATCACCCGTCCGTGTGTGTGGTTGGTCCGAGGACTGGTGGTGCACGTTGGCCGGTGGCAGTTTGGCGGCGCCGCTGAGTGTGCTTGGAGTCATCGCCCTGAGGTTGGAGAGAAACCTACATATGGGAGCATGATGTGTTTGAGGTGGCAAGTCTATGATCCAGGTCATAGTTCCGGGCCAGTTTCAAGGGGCAATCCTGCGGGCTTACAAGGCTGGTGGCGGCCGGCATTGTCGGAACCGGTGTCATCGTAGGAAGAACCCTGGGGGACGCTCCAGGAACCGAACCCAACCGGAGCTGTGCGCTGCCGAACCCGTTCGACATGCCTCGACCGGTTCCTTCCGATCGGACTAAACGACCGGCAACCGCTATGGTGGACACACCCTGCCCTCGTTCACCGGTTCCCGCAGCCATTCCTCTGCAAGCTGGTCGAAGGTGCCATCCACGGGCTGGCTGTCACCATCCACGAGGCCCCACTTCTTGTCCACCGGCTCCGGCCCCTCGGTAGTCCACACGTAGGGCGCGCCGCCTAGTGCATTGCGTGGGTGCGCCCGGATCATGCGCCACATGTTCACGTAACCCAACGCGCGCCCTCCCGGCGTAGCCGGCTCGGCCCCAAACTCCGTCACGAACAGGGGCCGGCGCAGGCCGTTCCGCCGCCACTCATCCAGAAAGCGTTCCAACTCGAACGAATACGCGTTCATGCCGTACAGCAGCCACGGACGTGGCGCCTCCGCGTTCTCCAATGCCAGCTTGATGGCCGGTACGAACAGCGTTTCGGCCTCGCGGTAGATAACCGGGTGGTTCGGGTCTAGCTCATGCACCAGGTCAGCAATGCGCAGGTACGCCCGCCCGAAGGGCCCGCGCATGCCGGCCGGCAGCTCGGTGAGCACCTCGTTGCCCAGGCCCCACATGCGCATGGCCGGATGCTGCCGAAAACGGGTTACCTTGGCGCGCACCGTGTCCACCAGGCCATCCACAAAGGCCAGATCGCGGTAGTCCCCCTCCGGCGGCAGGTAGATCGGCATGATGACGCCCAGGCCGTATACGTTGGCAGTATCCAGCGTCAGTTCGTCGAACTTGTCCTGGTCGTAGCCCTTGTCGCGGTCCCAGCCGGTGATGTGGTTGACGCCGGCTTCGCACAGCATTTTGAAATCACGACGGTAGTTCGCCGCTCGCTGCTCATCGCTCAGGGTGCGATAAATGGGGTTGTACCCCATGCCGATGAAGAGTTGCGGCTCGCCGTTGACCAGGTATTGGAAGCGGCCGGGCCGCACCTCCACGGTCTGCACGAACGAGGGCGCGGGCTGCCAAGGCGCCACCCCTTCGGCCACCCACTCGGCATTGACCTTGCCATGGCGGCGCAACAGCGCAACCGCCCCGGTAACCAGCACCACCAGCATCAGGACCGCGACCCACTGCCACCGTTTGCGCACCCGTCATCTCGCTCCTAGTGATGTGTCAGCTTCCAGAGTCAACGCCTCGCGGTTCGCCCGAGCCTCGGCGTTGAAGACGAGAGAGAGGGCGGCAAGGCTACCGTCGGCGGGCTGCCCCTCGGCGTCGGTCATGCCAAACATGCGATCGAGCGCCTCCGGGCCTTCGCGGCACCATACGTAGACAAAGCCACCCAACACCCGCGCCTTGTGCTCGCGTATTGCGGCCCACTGCTTAAGGTACGCCGCAGGGCGTCCCTGTGCCCACACGCCCGCAGGCCCAAACTCCGAAATAATGAGCGGCTGGTCCAGTGCCACACTCGGGCCGCGGCTCAGGGCCTCTCCGATGCGGAAACTGAAGAAGTTCATGCCGTAGACGAACCAACTCCTGCGCGGGCCGCGCCGCAGCGCCTCCTCCACCGGCTGCAGGTACACATCCTCGGCATCGCGATACACCACTGGGTGGTGGGGGTCCAGTTGATGCACGCGGTCGGCAGCCTCCATGAGGAAACTCGCGAAAGCGGCTGCCCTGGGGGATTTCGCATCGCCAATGCCGTGCACCACCTCGTTGCCCAAACCCCACATCCAGAGCGACGAGATGTTCTTCCGTTGCGTCACCCAAGCGTCGATCTGCTTCAGGACGGCGCTGCGGACCCTCGGGTCACTGTAGTCGGCCGTCGGCTCTAGGTCGAAGGGCGCCACCACCCCAAGCCCTTTCTCGCCGGCATGCAGCAGCAGCGTCGGGTCAAACTCGTCCTCATCCCACCCCAGGATCGCGTTGAAGCCGGCGCCGGCGATATCGCTGAAATCGCGTTGCAGCCGTTCGCTCCGCTCTTCGGGGGGCGCGCCCGCAGTGCTGGGGTTGTAACCGATACCGCGCAGCAGCCGCCGTCGCCCGTTCACCATCAGCGCGTAACCTGCGCGTCCTTGGTCAATCTGCACCGTGGATCGCCCCCCACCAGAGGGCATCTCTGCAACTGCCTGTTGGGTCACTATCGCCTTGCCCGCCGGCGCGGCATCCATTTCGACATCAACCCGCACGCCCAGCGGGCTCAACACGAAGAACCCCGCGCTCAGCAGCGCCACATGGGCCGCCGTGCGCCGGTGGCTCTGGCGGGGCTGCGCCGCTCCCGCGGCCCCGCCGAATCGCGGAAGGGTTCGGCGAGCCGCTGCGGTAAGCAACCGCCCAAGCAGGTAGGCGGCTGCCAACACGCCGATGACATGCGCCAGAAACAGCGGAAGGCTCAACCACGGCCAGGCGGCGTCAAATCCCTCGCTGTCTACCCCCAACACCTTGGTCGCAAGCATCGACCAGATCATCTCGAGCCCGCTGTGCTCGCCGGCCGACCCAACCAGCGACGCAATCACCGCGAACGCCATTGCCGCCAGCCCCAACGGGCGCATCAGTCGAGCTCGGGTTGCGGGCGTGGAAGCGCTGTGGGGAAGCGCACTACTGATATCGTGTGCCACGGCGCCTGCCGCCATCAGCGTCGCTACCACCAGCGAGTTGGCCACCAGCCACGCCACCGGCGACCCGTCCCAAGGGAGCACCAGGCCAAACCATCCGAGGCCAGTGGCGCTCGTGGTAAACCAGGCGGGCCATAGGCGGGCTAGGGTATCGCCAACAACCGGCACGGAAACGTGCGGGTGGCCAAGGTCGCCGATCATCCGCAGCGCCAGACCAGCGTGCACGTCGTCGCCCGGAGCGGCCGATACCGCCTTCTGGACGAAGGACGAGGAGGCCAGGTCCGACAGCAGCGACGTAGTCGCCATCGCCAGCCCAAGGTAGAGTAGCCCCAGGCCAAACCATACGGCGGCGCCCGTCGCCAGCCCTTGCGCCGACGCGTACGGCGACATCTGGGACCACAACGCGCGCGCAGCGGCCACCGTAAGGGTCGACGCCCGCAACGCGTGCTGTCCGCAGGGTACCCGTCCGAGCCCGCGGCGGGCCCCACCAGCCGCCGCTACGACGAGCCCCGCCAACCAAGCGCGGGCAACGGCAACGCGTGGTGTATCCCCGCCTTGACCTCGTGACACTCCTGGCCGCATACCGTCTACTCCTCTGCGTGGTCTGCACCAAGCAAGCACAGTATCACACGAACGAGCGCAGTTATTTTCTGAGGTCAAGCGCACCGCCACCCACCACCCAGCTAACACTCCCGAAGCAGCGCCCCGTATCATGAGCTTGACCTTCTACTCGACACCATCACCCGCAGGTGGCCCTCCATGCCCTCCGAATCCCACGACCAGTGGCTCGAAAACACCTATCAACCTGCGGTGGAACGCAATCCTGAGCGCAGCGCCGGCTTCGAGACCACCTCAGGCATCCCGCTGCAGCCGCTCTACACCGGCGATGACGTCGCCGGCCTACCCGACGCGGGCTATCCCGGCGAGGCGCCCTACCTGCGCGGCATCCAGCCCACCATGTACCGGGGCCGGTTGTGGACCATGCGGCAGTACGCCGGCTTCGCCGCGCCCGAGGAGTCGAACCGCCGCTTCCGCTTCCTGCTGGCCCAGGGCCAGACCGGCCTCTCGGTGGCGTTCGACCTGCCCACCCAGACCGGCTACGACTCTGACCACCCGATGGCGCTGGGCGAGGTCGGACGGGTCGGCGTGCCCATCGACACCCTGCGCGACATGGAGGTGCTGTTCGACCAGATCCCCCTCGGCAAGGTCAGCACCTCTATGACCATCAACGCCACGGCCGCCATCCTGCTGGCCATGTACCTGGCGGTGGCCCGCAAGCAGGGCGTGGCATGGGACCAGGTATCGGGCACCATCCAGAACGACATTCTGAAGGAGTATATCGCCCGCGGCACCTACATCTACCCGCCTGGGCCGTCGATGCGGCTCATTACCGACGTGTTCCGGTTCTGCAGCGAGCACGTGCCACAGTGGAACACCATCAGCGTCAGCGGCTACCACATGCGAGAGGCGGGCTGCACCGCAGCGCAGGAGGTGGGCTTCACCCTGGCCGATGGCATCGCTTACGTGCAGGCGGCGCTCGATGCCGGGCTCGACGTGGACACCTTCGGCCCGCGTGTTTCGTTCTTCTTCGCCGCCCAGAGCGAGTTCTTCGAGGAGGTGGCCAAGTTCCGGGCCGCCCGCGCCCTGTGGGCGGACATCATGGCCGGCCGGTTCGGCGCCAAAGACCCCCGCTCGCTGATGCTGCGCTTCCATACGCAGACGGCCGGTGTCAGCCTGACTGCCCAACAGCCGTTGAACAACGTGGTGCGCACCACGCTGCAGGCCCTGTCGGCCGTGCTTGGCGGCACCCAGAGCCTGCACACCAACTCCTGGGACGAGGCGCTGTCGCTCCCCAGCGAGGAGGCCGCCCGGCTGGCCCTGCGCACCCAGCAGGTCATGGCCCACGAGACCGGCGTCGCCGACGTCATTGACCCGCTGGGCGGCAGCTACCTGGTGGAGAAGCTGACCGCCGAGGTGCGTGCACGTGCCGAGGCGTACATCGCCACCATCGACCAGATGGGCGGTGCGGTGCGGGCGGTGCAGCAGGGCTACATGCAGCGCGAGATCCAGGAGGCGGCCTACCGCCTGCAGCAGGACGTGGAGGCCAGCCGCCGGGTGGTGGTGGGCGTGAACCAGTACACCCAAGAGCGCACCGGCAACCCGTCCACGTTCAGGCTCGACCCCGCCTGGGCCGAGCACCAGATTGCCCGCACCCGCACCGTGCGCGCCGAGCGGGACGGCACGGCAGCCGCCGAAGCCCTGCGAGCGCTGGAACAGGCGGCCCGCAACGGCGACAACCTGCTGCCCCACTTCGTCACCGCCGCCGAGGCGTACTGCACCGTCGGCGAGCAGTGCGACGTGCTGCGCCAGGTGTGGGGCGAGATGCGCGAGGTGCCGGTGCTGTAACCGCCGCTAGTCGCCGTTGTCCTCACGGGCGAACTCTTCAGAAAAAGCCCGCAGCACCCAGGAACTGGGCCGGCCTTCCACATTCGTGATACCGAACAGCGTGTCCAGCGGCTCCTCGCCCGTCTGCGACCAGGCATAGGCAAAGCCGCCAAGCACCCGGTCCGGGAAGGCGCGGATGGCCCGCCACATCTGCAGGTAGGCGTCGTGCTGGCGCCGCCCCCGAATGCCCGCCGGCGCGAACTCCGACACCAGCAGCGGTTGCCCCAGATAGGTCGCCGGCCCGTCGGCAAGCGCCTCCGTAATGCGCGGCCGGAAGATGTTCATGCCGTACACGAACCACGGCCGCGGGCCGCCCTGGCTGAGCGCTGCGTGCAGATACCCCACCCAGGCATCTTCGGCCTCCCGGTACACCACCGGATGGTCAGGGTCGAGCGTGTGGATATAGTCGGCCATCTCCACCAAGAAGCGGGCGAACGACATCCTGAGGTACTCGTCATCATCCCGAATCACCTGAAACGATTCGTTCCCCAGGCCCCACATGCGGAGCGCCGGCTCGTTGCGGAGTTGCAGCACCCACGCCCGCACCCTCGCCTTCGCAGCAGCGTACAGATTGGGGTTTCTGTACACATCCTCAGCCGGGAACACCAGCGGCGCCACCACCCCTAAGCCGTTGCGAGCGGCGGCGTCCATCAGGGTGTGGTCAAACTCCTCGGAGTCCCATCCCAACAGCGTGTTGAATCCCGCGGCGTGCATGAGTGAGAAGTCGCGGTCCAGCACCCTCTGGCGGGTATCGAAAGGCAACCGGCGATGTCCCACGTTGTACCCTATGCCGCGGACCACCAAACGCTCGCCGTTGACCCGATACTCGTACCCTGTGGCCGTGGGAGCGATGACGACCTGACTTTTCGACGGTGGGAGCGAGCCGGGATGGTCCATGAGTTCCGCCGCCGGCATCAGGGCCTCAGCGGCCACCACCTGCGCATCCCCCTCGATGCCGGAGCGCGCCCGTAACGGGGTGGTCATCAGCACCAGCGAGACGGCAGTGAACGCCGCCAGCGCTCTCCCCATTCCGGGTGCAGCGCTTGGTGGCGGCAGATGCAGCGCCCGGCGAGCCAGCACCCGGGCCGCAGCACGAATGCTCAGTGCGGTAGCGTACACCACCATTACCACAAGCCCGTCTATGAGCCAGGACAGCACGGGCCCCAGCCCGTAGAGCGAAAGCAATACCCTCTGGCTATCGAGGTCGAGCAGTTTGGTGGCCAGCATCAGTAGGATGGCCCCGCCACCTGTGTCCCCCTGCCACGCCATGCTGAACACCGCCGCGATGCCGTACGCCTGTACCAGCAGGGGCGCCGCTGCGAGGAAGCGCTGCATACCCAGCGAGCGCCGCCCGGTCCAGGGCAGCCTCGGCAGCACCATGGCCAAGGCTAGGCCGAAAGAGATGAGCAGCAGGGTAGCCAGCAAGCGGGCGGTGAACACTGCCACCGGTGAACTCCAGTCGGAGAAGGCCACGCCAATCCATCCCGGCCGGCCGATGGTCGCATGGTCGACAATGGCGTCCGGAAACGCCTGTGCCAGGAGTTCGCCGCCAGGAAGGCTCAACCCGATGCGTTGGTCATAGGCTGCGCCCAGCAACTCGAGAGCGATCTGCGCATGCACGTCGTTGAACGGTAGCCCAGTAACAAGGTCCTGCACCTGGGGCGCGCGCATCGCCGTCCGCAAGACCACGCCCACCGCCGAGACCGCCACCGCTTGCAGCACGCAGATCGCGGCCCAGGTGGCAGCGAGCGCCCATACCTGCACGCCCCACAGCCGCAGCGTCACACTTCGGCGCAGCAACGCCGGGCCTCGTAACAACGTCATAGCTCTAATCTAGCGCATATCCCTGACGAAACTATAGGAAAGATCACATATTTCCAACCTAGTGGCAAATATTCCCGCACTATGCCCCCTCGCATGTTGCGAGCACCGAGCGGCCGTTGTACAGTCCCGGTGCGGCGTCTCGCCGCGACCACCAGCAAAGGAACCCCCATGTACAACGGCCAAAAGGTCATCGACGTCCACGGGCACATGTCTACCCCACCCCACTACCGGGCCTACGCCTACAACATGGTGGCCCTGCGCACCGCCGAGGGCGCCCTCGCCATCTCCAACGAGTTGATGCAGACGGCGCTGGACCGCCACCTGAAGGTGATGGACGAGCGCAACATCGACCTCCAGATGATCTCGCCACGGCCGGTGGCCATGATGCACTGGGAGCGGCCGTTCTTGGTGGAGGCATGGACCCGGATGACCAACGATATTATCCATCAGCAAACGCTGATGCATCCCACGCGCTATGTCGGCATCGCCCAGTTGCCGCAGCACATCTCACAGGACACCAGCCACTGCGTCGCCGAGTTCCGCCGCAGCGTGCAGGAACTGGGCTTCGTGGGGGCGCTGGTGAACCCCGACCCCAATGGCGACCGCCAGACCCCCGGCATGAACGCCCCGTACTGGTTCCCGCTGTACGAGGAGTCGCAGCGCCTGCGGGCGCCGCTCATCGTGCACCCGTCCATCAGCCGCGACCCGCGGCTCGACGGCATTCCTCATAGCTACCAGTACAACAACATCACCGAGGAGGCGCTGGCCGTACTGCTGCTGGAGCACAGCGACGTGTTCCAGCGCTATCCGGAACTGCGCATCGTTGTTTGTCACTGTGGCGGGGCGCTGGACCGCACGCTGGGCGACCGCGGGCGGCCCAGCGGCGAGATGGGCGGCGGCCAGGTGGGCATGGCCACCCGCGAGCCGGCCCGCACCACCGATGCCCCCAAGCGCGACATCAGCCAGAACCTGCTGTTCGACATGTGCGCCTACGACGGCGACTTCATGGCCACCGCCATCCGGCAGCGCGGCGTCGACCGCATGCTGTTCGGCACCGAGGCCCCCGGCAGCGGCACCGCCACCCTCAACCCGGCCACCAACCGCCCCTCCGACGACCTGATACCGGTTCTCGAGCAGATGACCTTCCTCAGCACCGAGGACAAGGTCAAGATCCTGCGCGGCAACGCCCTCAAGTACTTTCCCCTGCTGAAGGTCAGCTAGCGTCCGTGGGGTACGCGCGAAGGGGGCGAAGCGGTAGAGCCTCGCCCCCTTTGTGTACGCGTGCGCAGTAGCCTTGTAGGGGCGATGCACGAATCGCCCTCGCCGCGATGGTTGCGACGACCGAGGCCCTAGAAGTCGATAACGCCCATCCGTCCCCGCTGGTAGTCCTCCACCGCCTGCATGATCTCCTCACGGGTGTTCATCACGAAGGGGCCATAGCGGGCGACCGGCTCTCGCAGCGGCTGCCCGGCCAGCAGCAGGAAGCTCAGCGGCTCCCCGGCGCTGGCCGGCGCGGAGAACTGCACCGCCTCGCCCTCGCCCTGGAACAGCACGGCCTGGCCGCGCAACGCCGCCACCTGCTCCGTTCCGAAAAAGCCCCGGCCCTGCAGCACATACGCAAAGGCATTGGCGCCCACCGGCAGCGCCTGCCGCAGCGACCCGCCCGGCTGCACCGTGAAGTGGAGGAACGCGATCGGGATGACGGTGTCGATGACGGCGCTGGCGCCCAGCGACTCGCCGGCGATCACCTTCACCTGCACCAGACCATCGGCGCTGGTGGCGGCCGGGATGCCGCTGCCCTGCACCTCCTGGTAGCGCGGATGCATCATCTTCTCCTTGGCCGGCAGGTTCACCCAGAGCTGGAACCCGTGCATCAGGCCGCCCTTGGCGGTGAACTCGTCCTCGGGCATCTCCGAGTGCACGATGCCGCTACCGGCGGTCATCCACTGAACGTCGCCCGGGCCGAGCTGGCCGGTGTGCCCACGGCTGTCTTTATGCTGCATGCGGCCATTCAACACGTAGGTCACCGTCTCGAAACCGCGGTGGGGATGGTCCGGCGCTCCCACGGCCTCGCCCGGGCCGTAGACCACCGGCCCCATCTCGTCGAGCAGCAGGAACGGGTCGAACAGGCTCAGTTCAGGGGTCGGGAACGGACGGTGCACCAGGAAGCCGCCGCCCTCCCGTGTGGTCACCGCATCGATAACGCGGTCGACCGACCGCTGGGTTAGGGTGGAACTCGCTTGCGTTGTCATAGTGGCTGTCCTCTTTCTTGCTCATGGGTACGTGCCGGCCCTGGTCACGTCCCTGGCTATAGCGCTTCGCCGCGCCACGGTATTGTCGCACGCTGCTTCATTCTCGATGGATGGAGTCATGCTCATCCGCCGGGGCCGGCCCCAGCAGCAGCGTCCGGCATGCAGAAACACTTACTGTTGGTAAGTTACTATAGGAACATTACCTTATGCTTGTCAAGTAACTTCCCTTATGTAAGCATTGGAATATGGAGCGCTTGCACGACATCGAAGAAACCTTCTGTCCCTACTACACCCACGCTGTGGAGTTGGTGGGCCGGCGCTGGAGCGGCGCCGTGCTGCGAGCGCTCCTCCTGGGGAAGCACCGCTTCAACGAGATTGCCGCCGCCATCCCTGGCATCAGCGACCGCATGCTTTCCGAGCGACTCAAGGAGCTGGAGGCCGAGGGCGTGGTGGCCCGCACGGTGGTGGCCGAGACACCAGTGCGCGTCAGCTACCACCTGACGCCGAAGGGCGAGGCCCTGCACGAAGTGATCACCGCGATGGCCACCTGGGCCGAGCAGTGGCTGACGCCCTCCACCGCCGGCGAACCCGAAGCGGCGGCGCACTAAGCCATTATCTCAAAACTAAGCATAGCGGCGTTGTGGAGGTTCGGCAGGGGAGTCCAGAGGGGACGGCTGTCCCCTCTGGCAGGGGGTTTGGGGGGTGTCCCCCCATTTCACTCACCCTGAAGGGGTACCTTGAACCCCCTTGAGGGGGTTTGGGGGTGAGCCTTACCGCGCATGCCCCTGAAGAAGACCGTTTTGAGATAGTTACTAAGCCACCCTGCTAGTCCTGGGTGTTGAACGCCCGCAGCGCCAGCGTGAGCATGACGGCAGCGAACAGCGCCACCAGCGACGCGTCCAGCAGCACGTTCGTCTGCTGCCCGAACAGTGCCAGCCCCGATACCGTGGTCCCATCCGCCACTCCCGACAGCACGATCCGCCGCATCGCGTCCACGCCGTAGCTCACCGGATCGAGGTGGGTGAGCAACGTAAGCCATCCCGGCAGGTTCCCCAGCGGGAACAGCGCTCCCGACATGAAGAACATCGGCATCATCAAGAAGCTCATGATGAGTTGGAAGCCCTCCATGGTGCGCATGCGGGCCGCGATCAGCAGGCCAAATGCGCTGAGCGCGAACGCCGTCAAGAACATGACCGGCACCAACTCCACCACCATCAGCAGCGAGAGCTGCACCCCGGCGAACGGCGCGAACACCAGCATCAGCCCGCCCTGCACCATGGCGGTGGTGCTGCCACCCAGTGCCTTACCCACCAGCACCGACCAGCGCGGCACCGGGGCCACCAGTACCTCGCGCAAAAACCCGAACTCGCGGTCCCACACCACCGACACGGCCGAGAATACCGAGGTGAACAACACTGCCATGGCGATGACGCCTGGGTAGATGAACTGCACGTAGTCGAAGCCGCCGGTGGCGCCCCCACGGCCCGAAGCCACCGGCGACAGCCCTGCCCCGAAGACGAACAGGAACAGCAGCGGCTGACCGAGGCTGCCTGCAATGCGCGTGCGGTCGCGCCAGAACCGGATCAGGTCGCGTTTCCAGATGGTGTACATCCCGTTGAACGCCGGCGGCATGCCCTGGGTATACCCCGCGCCGGCGTGAGCGTGCTCGGCCTGCTGCATGGTCATGCTCAGTGCCTCCCGTGGCCGCCGTGGCCCATGACGGGCGCAGCCCCGCCATCATGGATCTGGCTGCCGGTCAACTGAATGAACACGTCCTCCAGCGTCGGCCGGCGCAGGCTGATGGCGGTGATGGGCACGCCCAACTCCGTGATGAGCCGCGGGATGAGCCGGTCACCGTCCGTCACTTCCACGCGCAGGGCGCCGCGCTGCGCCCCAATCACCTGTAGGCCGAAGCGGGCCTGCAGCGCCGTAGTCGCGGCGGCCGGGTCGGGCGTCTCCAGCGTCACGATGTCGCCGCCGGCCAGCCGCCGCAGGTGCTCGGGTGCATCCAGCGCCACAATGTGGCCGCGGTCGATGATGGCGATGCGGTCACAGCCCTCCGTCTCCTCCATGTAGTGGGTGGTGAGGAAGAGCGTGACGTGCTCACGGGCCCGCAGGTCCAACAGGTAGTGCCAGATGTGCTCGCGGGTCTGCGGGTCCAGGCCCAGCGTCGGCTCGTCCAGGAACAGCACAACGGGGCGGTGCAGCAGACCCCGCGCCAACTCCAACCGCCGCCGCATGCCGCCCGAGAAGGTACGCACCAAGTCGTTGCGGCGGTCCCAAAGCTCCACGACATGCAGCAGGTCCTGGCTGCGGTTGCGCCACTCCCGGTCGGGCACGTTGTAGATGCGGGCGTGGAACTCCAGATTTTCGGCCGCGGTCAACCGGTCGTCGAGCGATGGCTCTTGGAACACCAGCCCGATGGACCGCCGCACCTGCGACTGCTGCGCCGCGACGTCGTAGCCGTTGACGCGGGCAGTGCCCCCGCTGGGCCGCAGCAACGTGCACAGCATGCTGATAGTGGTGGTCTTGCCGGCTCCGTTGGGGCCCAGGAAGCCGAAGAACTCGCCGAACTCCACCGAGAACGAGATATCGTCCACGGCGGTGGCATCGCCGAAGCGCTTAACCAGGTGCTCGACTTCGATTGCAGGCATAGCGGATCGTCCAAGCAGTTTAGACTGCCTTAACTATAGGCGAACACGCGTTGCCGTGCCCGGCCACAGCGTGAGGGAATGCTGAAGGCCCCGGCGTTTGCCGGGGCCTTCAGCATTCCAAACCGTGCGGCGTTTAGCCGCCGTAGTTCAGGTTGTGGTCGCGCATCAGGATGCAGACGTCCTCGGCGTTGCGAACGCCGGCCTCAACTACCTCGCCCACGAAGACGGTGTGGTCGCCCTGGGCTACCTCACCCACCAGCTTGCACTCCCACCACGCCGGCAGGTTGGTCAACAACGCGCAGCCGGTCTCTTTGCCGGCCTCGAACGGCTGGCCGCTCAGGGTGTTGCCCTCGCGCACGGCGGGCTTGAAGAACGTGAAGGCGAGGTCCTTGTGGTCCTTGCCCAGCACGTTTACCGCAAACACACCGCTGTCCTTGATGTGCGCGTGCAGGTGCGAGTCGCCCTTAACGCCCACCACCACCAGCGGCGGTGCGAACGAGGCCTGGGTGACCCAGTTGATGGTACCGGAGCTGATCTCGGCGCCGTCCTTCGACCGCGAGGTCAGCACATACATGCCGTAGGGGATGAGACGGAGCGCATGTTTCTTGGCAGCGTCGTCCATGGAGAACCTCCTTGTTGAACCTGATGTTAATCTCGAAAACCCATGAGAAGGTAGGTAAGGTGCAGGAGCGGGTATGAACCGGAGGGCTCACCCTCTCCCTAGCCCTCTCCCATTGAGGGAGAGGGGATTGATACGAGGCCTGCTAGGCCTCCATCAGCGTGTTGCCGCGGCCGTCGCCGACGCGCGCCACTTTGATGAGGACGGCAATGCCCTTGCGCTCGGGGTCGGCGTCGAGTTCGCGCTGCGGGGTGCGGGCCATCACCTGCTCGCGAATGGGGCCATCGGCGTGCTGGGCCACCACGTCGCCGTAGAAGCGCCAGGTGATGCGGGTGGCCGGTTCGCGGAACATCGCGCTGATCTTCGGGTTCTGCTTGGTGCTGGCGATGGCGCCCCGCAGTGCCCGGTCCCAGTACGCCAGGTGCTCCTTATCGAACACCATCATGCTGCCGCGGAAGCTCATGCTGGGATAGCCGTCGGGCCCCACCACGGCGAACAGGCACGGCGTGCCGTTCTCCAAGGCATGATCCAGCTTCTCCTGCATCTCGTCAGTAAGTTCAATTGCCATGTAGTCTGTTGCTCCCTCCCAGGTATGCCAAGCGCCGCCTTTGCGGGTCCACTGCAGACGGGCGCTCGCGAGTCTAGGAATGCCGCTGGGTGGCTGTCAAGGCGAGCCCTATCTCCGCCAGGGCTATCGCATTCTCAGGGAATCCAGAAGTTCTGCCACTCCCTCGACGGCTGAGTAACGCTCTCAGAACGGTCTGGTTGCTCACCACTTCACGGCCATGAGCCACAGGGCTCACCCCCAAACCCCCTCAAGGGGGTTCAAGGTACCCCTTCGGGGTGAGTAGAAATTGGGGGGACACCCCCCCAAACCCCCTGCCAGAGGGGACGGCCGTCCCCTCTGGACTCCCCCGCCGAACCTCCACAGCATCACAATGGACAAGCACACGCTGCCGCTGCGTGGAGAGAATGCGATAGCCCTGCTATCTCCACCAGGGCTCAGTCTTGGGGGAGATGCATCGGCGAATGCATGCAAGGAGGGCCGGGGGCCCGACTGGGGACCCCCAGAAGGCTGGACGCTTACCCGCCCGTCAGCAGCGCCCGCAACTCGTCCACCGTGTGCACCAGGGTGGTGGCGCCGGCCGCCCGCAGGTCCGCCTCGGTGGTCAGGCCCCAGGTCACGGCCAGGAACCGGATGCCGGCGCCGGCGGCCGTCTCCAGGTCCACCACGCTGTCGCCAATGTAGACCGCTTCGGCGGGTGTTGCGCCAACGGCCGCGAGGCAGCGCAGGGCGCCGGCCGGGTCGGGCTTACGCGGCCCGTCGTCGGCGCCCGCCACCACCACAAACCGGTTCGCCACGCCGAGGTCGGCCAAGAGCTGGCGGGCGAAGTCGCCACCCTTGTTGGTGTTCACAGCCAGGGCGCATGGCGCGTCCGCCAGCAACTCTCGCAGGCCGGAGAACAGGTCGGTGTGGTCGAGCATGTGCTTTTCGTAATAGGCGAGATACGACCGAATGGCCGGCCCCAGCAGGTCGGCGCGGCTCCCCAGGGCCCGGCTCACCAGCCGCTCGGCCCCCTCACCGATGAACGGGTAGATCTCGGCATTCGGGCGGCGGGGTAGCCCCACCACCTCGCGGGCATGGTTCACCCCCTCCGCGATATCGTCGCGCGAGTCGATCAGCGTGCCGTCGAGATCGAAGATGGCCAGTTTGGGTGCAGTTGAAGCAGCTATCACCGAGGCGTGCGCTATTCGACCGGGATGGAGATCGGCGCGTCGGGCGCCGGAGCGGGCGATAGCAGCGCTAGGTGCACCACCGGCTCGGCGCCGCTATTCCAGTTCTTGTGCGGCACCTCGGCGGGAATGAACACCACAGAGTTGGGGCCTGCCTGCATCACCCTGCCGTCGATCTCCAGGTCCATCATGCCGCTGAGGATGTAGTAGACCTGCTCGAAGTGGTGGATGTGGCGGCCGGCCGGCGAACCCTCACCCGGTGGCACGTTCATGCACCGCACGATGATGCTGCCGGTGGTGGCGCCGTTCTGGTGGTCCAGCAGGTACTGGGTGGCGCGGGCGGGCGCCTGGTTGGCCAAGCCCTTGAAATCGACGTAGCGGACGAAGTCTTCCATGCGGTGCTCCTGTGTGTCGGTGGCGTGGGGGACGCCGCTCATTGTACCCGCAAACGCCCTTACCCCGGCGCTTCGCAGCGGGCCTTGAGCCCCTCGGCTTCGATGGCCATGAAGCGGAGGGTGATGGTGCGGAATAGGCGGCCAACCAGCAGTCCCAGCGGTCCGCTGAACTCCACGGTGAGTGTGACGGTGATGGTTGGAGCGCCACCACCCGCCGCGAGTTGTGTGACGGCGGCGGCTTCCGGCAAGTGCATGGCATGGCCGGCGTAGACGCGCATAGCGGGCGCATGGCTCACCCACGCGAAGCTGCGGCCCTCCTGCAGGTCGGCAACGCGCCAGTTCGCCGGGGCCATGCCCGGCTGCGTGATGCGGAACTCGCTGCCCACGCCCATACGGCCCGGGGTCAGGCGCTGCACCTGCTGCATTGAGGCCGTCCAATCCGGCCAGCGTTCTGCCTCCATCCAGACCCGCCAGATACGCTCCGGCGCGGCGTGAATGGCAATGGCCTGCTCGAACCGCATATGCACCTTCTCGATGGAGAATTCGGCTATCCTTGCCGGCCCGGCGCACATCCCGCGGCATCGGAGAACGTCGCCATAATAGCCGAGTCCTCGGCGCTGCGACACCGGCGCCGGCCCAGGCGTAACAGTTCGGGCCTGCGGCGTGCACAGCAGCGGGTGAGTGCAGCGCGGGCGGCAAGCCCGCCTTGCCAGGGAGTCCGAGGGGGCGACCGGCCTTAACGAGCACCGGCCAGTCCATGCGGACCGGCCGGGTGGGTCCCTACCTTCGGGGGCCTAGATGGCCTTGAACTTGGGGACGGTGACGTCGGGGCTGAGCACGTCGAACATGACTTCGACCTTCATGCCCACCTTGATCTGGTCGTTGGGGGTGCCGACGATGTTGCTCATGATGCGCGGGCCCTCGGCCAGCTCCACCTGCACCACGTTGTAGGGCACCTCGTCTTTGAAACCGGGGTGCAGCACCTGGTGCATGATGCCGAAGGTGTAAATCTCCCCCTTGCCCGATGCCTCCTTCCACTCCAGTTGGTCGCTGAAGCAGCTATCGCAGGCGTCGCTGGCGGGGGCTAGCCAGCGGCTGCAGGCGGGGCAGAAGCGCAGTAGCAGCTTGTGGGCCTTGGCGCCGTCGAAGAAGGCCTGCGACGCGGCGTCGGGAGTGGGGATGGGCCGCCCAACCGGCGGCTGTGCCTGGGTGGTCATAGGGTCTCCTTAGTAGGTGGCGTTGGGGCTCAGGATGAGCGATGCGTGGTAGTCCAGGAACCCGCCCTGGCAGGTGGTGAGCACCAGGTCGTGCTTGGCCACCTGGCGGTCGCCGGCGCTGCCGCGTGCCTGCTCCACGCCCTCGGACAGCGGGGTCATGCCCCACAGGTAGAAGTTGGACAGCTCGCCGCCGCCGGTGTTGGTGGGGCAACTGCCGCCGGGGCCCAGCTTGCCGTCCTGCACGAACGGTCCGCCCTCGCCCTTCTCGCAGAAGCCGTAGTCCTCCAGCGTCACCAGGATGGTGTAGGTGTAGCAGTCGTACAGCGAGCGGACGTCGATATCTTGAGGCCCAACGCCCAATTGTGCGTAGAGGGTCTTGGCGGCGATGCGGGCCCCGGTGTGGGTGTCGTGCAGGTCGCCGGCGCGCTTTTCGTTGCCGGGATAGCCCTGGGCCATGGCCATCACGTAGGCCGGGTCGCTCTTCATGTCCTTGGCCTTATCGGCGGCGGAGACGATGACTGCGACGGCGCCGTTCGACACCATGCAGCAGTCGAACAGGTGGAACGGCTCGATGATCCAGCGGCTGCTCATGTAGTCGTCGATCGTGAGGGGGTTGCGGTAGGCGGCACGCGGGTTCTTCTGCGCCCACTGCCGAACCGAGACGGCGATAGCGCCCAACTGTTCGTTGGTGGTGCCGTAGAGCGCCATGTGCCGGCGGGCGCCCATAGCATAGCCGCCGTTGGCGGTCATGGGGCTGTAGTGCAGGTCCAGCGCCTGAAAGCCGCGGATGTTGCTGCGGTCGCGGGCGCCGAACATGCTGGCGCCGGCCCCGGCGTTGGGGTCCTGCAGGGGGGTGTCGGCGAACACGCAGACCACGTTGGTGGCCAGGCCGTTGGCGATGGCCATGGTGGCGTATTGCACCATGGTGGCTGGGGTGGCGCCCATGGCGTTCATGTGGTTGACGAGGCGCATGTTCTTGAACGCGCCGGCGTTCTGCAAGCCCAGGCCGATGCAGGGGGTGATGCCGTGCTGGATGAGCAGGCCGTCGATCTGATCCTTGGCCAGGCCGGCGTCGTCCATGGCGTTCTTAATGGCCTCCAGCGCGAAGCTGGTGCCGGTGCGCCCGTAGACCTTGCCGATGGCGGAATACCCGAGTCCGACAATGGCGGACTTCGCTTCATGAGCCATGCTGTTGTGGTTCCCTTTCGCAGAGAGGTTCCGGCCGAGCCTCGTGGCGCGGTCAAGCGCGGTGATAGTACCACTATCAGTGCCGCGGCGTCATCGCGGGGTGGCTGGCCGGCGCTATCGCAAGCCCCACCCTAACAGGCGATGGCGGCGGCTTCTCACGGCATCCTCATGGCTCCACCCGTTGACGCTGGAGCGGGGCTGTCCTACTGTGCGAAATGGTGATAGTGAACCTCGCGTAATCGACTGAGGAGGATCAATGCTTACAAAGGAACAGAACGACCGCTTCACGCACGTCGGGCCGGGCACGCCCATGGGCAACCTGATGCGGCGCTACTGGCAGCCGTTCGCCACGGTGAAGCAGCTCGAAGACCACCCGACCCGGGCGGTGACGCTGCTGGGCGAACACCTGGTGACCTACAAGGACCGCTCGGGCGTGTACGGCCTGATGCAGGAGTTCTGCCCGCACCGCAACGTCAACATGCTGTGGGGCATCCCCGAGGCGGAGGGCCTGCGCTGTCCCTACCACGGGTGGCAGTTCGACCAGGCCGGTAACTGCATCGACCAGCCGGCCGAGTCGCCCGACTCCACCTTCAAGGACCGCATCAAGGTGACGGCGTACCCAGTGGAGGAGTTGGGCGGCATGCTGTGGGCTTGGATGGGCCCGGAGCCCCGCCCCATGGTGCCGCGCTGGGAGGCCTTCGTGAAGGAAGGCGTGCGCGACATCGGTTGGGCCATCCTGCCCTGCAACTGGCTGCAGATCATGGAGAACTCGCTGGACCCCACGCACCTGGAGTGGTTGCACCTGTACTTCAGCAACTACGCCATGGAGCGCCTGGGCAAGACCAGCAACGACGGCACCTTCTGGCGCGAGACGGTGGAGCACCGCAAGCACGAGAAGATCGGCTTCGACATCTTTGAGCACGGCATCATCAAGCGCCGGGTGTACGAGGGCGACGACGAGAACCACCCCAACTGGCGGCTGGGGCACGTCATCTGCTTCCCGGAGATGCTGCGCCAGGACCAGATCCGGGTGCCTGTGGATGACACCCACACGCTGTACATCTGGTACAACGTGCACCAGAAGCGGGAGGGCGACGCTGACCAGCGGCCGGAGGACATCCCGGTCTACCAGGTGCCGCTGCCGGGTGTGGACGCCGAGGGCGTGCCCATCTGGGACCTGATGGACAACAACTCGGGCCAGGACAACTACGCCTGGATGTCGCAGGGGCCCATCACTCCGCGCTGGACTGAGCACCTGGGTGAGTCGGACAAGGGCATCATCCTGTACCGCCGGCTGCTGCGCGAGCAGATGAAGCTGGTGGAGGAGGGCAAGGACCCGATGAACACGTTCCGCGACCCCGCCAAGAACGTGTCCATCCACGTGCCGCACGAGAGCGACGACCAGGAGTGGCAGCGCGGCCGCCGCGGTCCCAACCAGGCCGACGGTTCGATCTCGACCGGGCAGTCCACCAAGTACAGCCCCATCGCCCAGGAACGGGCGAAGGCTGCGGGCAAGGCCACGCCCAAGGCCTGGCGTGAACCGGTGGGCTGGGGCCAAATCCACCCGCGGGAGCCGGAAGCATGAACCCCACCAGCCTGAAATCCGGCATGCAGTGCACCCTGGCTGACGGCAGCCTGGTGGAGGTGCGGGGCGTGCAGTCCGACAAGGTGCACGTGCTGGTCAAGTACCTCGACTCGCTGGACAACCCCAAGATCCCGGTGGGTTCGGAGCACCAGGTGCCCTTCGAGGAGATCATCGCCGAGTACATGGGAGCCCACGCGGAGGGGCGGACGTAACGGTTGAGCGCTCCGGAGTTGAACCGGTGGACGTAATCCCCGGCCTGTCGGAAGCATGGCTTCGAGCGCGCGTGCCTGCCGACATCTTCAACCGCGGCGCTGCGTACCTTCGCAGCGCCGCGGTGCTCACTCCAGTTCGGCGCGGTCAATCCGTGGAGGCACAGGTTCAGGGTTCGGAGCCTGTGCCCTATGCGGTGCGCATCGACTACGGGCCTACGGGCATTGTTGGGGTGCAGTGTTCGTGCCCGTACGCACTTGAGTGGACCGACTGGTGCAAACACGTGGTGGCGGTAGTTCTGGGATGCATCCAGCGCCCGGAGGCTGTTGCAGAAGCGTCAGACCTCGAAGATGAACTCGCAGCGCTGGATGCATCCCAGCTCCGGGCGGTGCTGCAGCGGCTGGTGAAATCGGCGCCGTACCTCGCCTCGGATATCGAAGTGGTGGTGCGTTCGGCTTCCGCCGGTGGCGCCGGCACTGGGCGCACGGCGCCAACCCCTGAAGGAGTACGTGCCGAGGTGAACCGCCTCATCCGAAGCCTCGACCGCATGCGGCCCTCCGAGGCGTACTGGCACGTGTCAGGGGTGGTCTCGTCGCTCCGGACGCTCCTGGGAGAGATAACCAGCATCAGTGGCGCTGACGGCGACCCGGACGTGTTCCCACGCCTGGTTGCGTTCTCCGAGACGTATGGACAGCACTGGACCGATCTGGACGGCTCGGACGGGGATACCGGCGACCTCTGGTATGACGTGGGTGCGGCCTGGGTCGGTGCTCTCCTGAGCAGTCCGCTTCCGGATGCGGAACGTGCGCACTGGGCAGACTGGCTCAGCGCTCTGGCCGGAGACCTGGGCGACTACGGCGTGGACGAGGCCATGGATACCGCCATTATGGCGGCGACTACCGGTTGGAGCGACCCCACGGTGCGGCAGGTACTGGCGGGACAACCCGTACCTGACACTGAGCTGGCCCTGCTTCGTGAGCGCGAAGAGCCGGAACTCCTGGCAGCTCGCTTCAGCGTTCTGGCTACACAGGGACGCGAAGAGGAGTACCTGCGGCTGGCACGGGCTACCGGCCACGACCTGGAGTATGCTGCTGGACTGGTTCGGACCGCTCGGTTTGATGAGGCGGCCACGCACGCTATCGCCACCTTCCGTTCGGCCGGCCAGGCGCTGGCGCTCGCCCGGCAACTGCACGCTGCCGGCGCCACCGGCCAAGCGCTCAGCGTCGCCGAACGGGGCCTTGCCTTAGAGGAACCTCGTTCCTTGCTGGCCACATGGCTCTTTGAGGCCGCTCAGGAGGCTGGGCAGCACGACCGTGCGCTGCTGGCAGCAGGCGTCGCTTTTCAGGAGACGCCAACGCTGTCGCTCTATCAGCAGATCCAGCAGGTGGCTGGGAGCACGTGGCCCGGCGTGAAGGCCGGCCTACTTGACAGCTTGGCTTCGAGTTCGCTGCGTGCGCGGGACGGCGCCGTGGACGTCTGGCTGCACGAGGGCATGATCGATGAGGCCGTCGCGGCTGTGCGCAACGAGACCTGGGACTACCGCCTGCTGGAAAAGGTCGTCAGCGCCGCGGTAACATCGCACCCCGAATGGGCGATCGGGGTGAGCCGCCAGCAGGCGGAGGGCATCATCGAACGCGGGGACTCGGCCCATTACGACGCTGCCGCCCGCTGGCTCGATCACGCACGCGAAGCCAGTGCCAAGGCTGGCCAGCAGGCACAGTGGGATGCGTATCTCCGGGGCCTGATGCAGATGCATAGCCGCAAGTACAAGCTGGTCCCCCTGCTGCAAGCCATGGCCAAGCGGCGAGCCTAAGCCGCACTACCACACCTGCTGGCTGGCGAGGCGGGCCCCGTCGGCCAGTGCCTGCAGCTTGGCGAAGGCCACGGTGAGGTGGATGTCGGGTTCCATGCGGGCGGTGGCGGCAAAGCCACAGTCGGCGCCCGCGATGAGGTTCTCCGGGCCGGCCACCTTGGCGTAGCGCACGATGCGGCCGGCCACGAGTTCGGCGTGCTCCAACGGGTTGGTAGTGTGCGACATCATGCCGGGGATGAAGACCGGGCCGCTCCTACGTAGGCGCAAGGTCGAACAGGCCGAAGATGTCCTGGCGCGTCAGATGGGACGTCAGGTCGATGGACACGTCATCCACGAGGCGGCCCTGGCCGTGCGAGGCGAAGGGCCCGATCTGCACGCACGGTGGGGCCGGAGACACCTCAGGCGTCACCACCTCGGCTTCCCGATGACCCGGATGTCGTCGCCGCTCACGAGGTCGGGGGCGAGCCAGCCGTCCAGGTTGTACTCGGCGAGGCAGGACTCCGCGAAGCCCTTGTAGCGAGCGGAGGCGCCGGTGGCATCGGCCACCAGCAGCGTCTCGAACCGGATGCTCTCGTGGTTGCCGAAGTAATTACGCTCGTACAGTTCGTGCCGGCCGCCGAACTCGGTGCCGATGGCGTCCCACAGCAGTTTCATCAACTTGACCCGCTGTTCAGCGGTGTAGCCGTTGGAACCGCGCACGAACTGGTCGAGATACGGCCTCAGTTCGGGCACCTTGAAGTCGAGCGCGCTGGACGGCAGGTAGATGAGGGCGCTGGCGAGGGTGTTCTCGATGATCTCTTTGATCTTTGGGTAGGCAGTGCTGGCCAGCACGCGGTAGGCCAGGCCGTAATCGAGGTTCGGCAGCACGTAGCCGTCGGTCCAGGGCGTGGGCGTGCGGGCCATGGCGTCGGTGAGGCCCCAGAACGCGTTGCGCCAGGCCAGCACCTCGCCCACCTGCGTCTGCACGCCACGGAAGTCCTTGGCGCCGGTGGCCTCCACCGCCTTCAGCAGCAGACCCGCCAGGAAGTCGAGCTTGACCGCCAGGCGGGTGCACCCCTGGAACATGAAGCGGGGCAGGAAGCCAGACCGGGGGAAGAAGGTGTTCACCTTCTCGATGTCGCCGTAGGCAAAGACGTTCTCCCAGGGCACCAACACCTTGTCGAACACCAGGATCGAGTCGTTCTCGTCCATGCGGCTGGAGAGCGGGTAGTCGAAGGGGGTACCCATCGCATCGGCCGTCATGGAGTAGGAGGGACGGCACAGCAGCTTCACGCCCGGCGCGTCGGTGGGCACGATGCAGACGAAGGCGAACTCCTTGGTCTTGATGGGCAGCGCACCGTTGTTGGCGATGAAGTTGTAGTGGGTGAGCGTGGACGTCGTGGCCACCACCTTGGCGCCGCTGACGATGAGTCCGGCGTCGGTCTCGCGCTCGACGTGCATGTACACGTCCTTCACCTCGTCCAGCGGCTTGTCCCGGTCCACCGGCGGGTTGACGATGGCGTGGTTGACGAAGGACACCTCTTCCTGGGTCTTGCGATACCAGCGTTTGGCGTTCTCCTCGTAAGGAGCGTAGAACGCGGAGTTGGCGCCGAGGGTGGCCAGGAAGGCGGCCTTGTAGTCGGGCGAGCGCCCAATCCAGCCGTAGGAGATACGGGCCCATTCGGCGATGGCATCGCGCGCCTGCACCAGCTCCTCGGCGTTGTGCGACCCCACGTAGAAGCGGTGGGTGTAGCCGCCGCTCCCGGTGTCGGTGGGCGTGGTGAGGACATCGCGGCGCGCTGGATCGTGCAGGGCGTCGTACATGCGCGCCACCATGCGGGCGGTGTTGCGGAAGGCCGGATGGGTGGTGACGTCCTTCACCCGCTCGCCGTAGATCCAGACCTCGCGGCCGTCGCGCAGGCTGGCGAGGTACTCATCCCCGGTGAATGGTCGTGACCGAGCGGGGGATTGCCCGGTGGTTGCCGTCTCTGCCAATGGAGCCTCCTGTAGCGGTTCCGCCGCGGCTAAGCATCGCCCAGGTTCTGGGCGTGCCTCAGTCTACGGAAGCGCTTCAGCAGGGTCAACCGCAAGTGCAAAGGTACGTGCTTGGTGTGCGTTGGTGTGACTGACTACGGGCGCTGCAGGATGGATCCGTTCACGTCGTATCCCGCCCGCCCACCCACAGGAACTCCTTCCTGAGGGGACACCCCTCAGACTCCCTGGCAAAGAGGGCTTTGCCCTCTCTGCACTCACCCACCGGCAAATCCCCTCAACTCGCAGCAGTCACACGCAAAGAGGGTGCATCAGTCCATCTTCTGGCCCAACGGACGAAGCGGTGGGAGACGCCGCGCTAGTGTTGGTTCTGCAGGTAGTGCTGGCGCAGCAGGTCGCGGCCGTAGTCGCCGCCGTTGGGGGTGCGGACAATGCTGTGGATGTGGTCGCGGTAGGGCGTCAGCTTGTCGCGGAAGGCCACGCCGCGTTGGTGGTCGAACTCGCACAGGATGACCGGGCTGTGCACCCGGTAGTAGAACACCGCCTCGTTGTCGCAGGCGCCGATCCACCCGAAGTGGGTGTCGGCCAGGTGGGCACGCACCTCGGCCATGCGCACCGCGGCGTGGCCGGCCGGCAGGCGGCCGACGTAGGTCTCGAGCACGGTCAGCAGGTGCTGCTGCTGCGGCGCGGACAGGCTGCCGTAGGAGATGCCCTCCAGGTGCAGCTCGTAGTTGTCCTTGAAGGCGCTGGTGATGACGTCGCCGGGGAGGGTCTCGCCGATGACGGCCTTGGCCTGCTGGGCGGGGTCGAGGCTCTGCATCAGCGCTAGGCCGGTCTCCTGCTCGGGCAGGAACACCCGGACACCGGCGTACTTGCCGGCCTCGGCATGGCACGGCTCCGACCCCATGAAGGCGGGCGTCATGGTGACCTGATCGCCCAGCACGAAATAGTTGATGATGCAGTGGTGGCCGTCGACCTGCCAGCCCCACGGCTCGGTGGCCGAGGGCGTGCCCATGATACTGAACCAGTACTGGCCCTCGCCATACTCGTCGAACTTGCCGGTCATCTCGGCCACCGTCCAGTTCAGGCGCATGATGTCGCGGGCGAGCTGGTACCCGGCGGCGCTCAGGCTGGCCTCTAGCAGGCCGTACGCCTGGTCGCGCTGGGCGGGCAGCATCTCGAACACCGACAGGCCGTGGCGCATGAGCGGCGGGTGGATGTTGCTCCATGTGCGCCACTCGCGCGCCTCCAGCGGGAACGCCGTCTTGGCACGCTGGTACGGCGTGAGCGATGCCAGGTAGGCGGCGGCTGCTGCCACGATCGGCTCAGTCGAAACACCGGTCTGCTGCAGCGGGTACAGGCCGGGTATCACCACGCCGTCGGTGGTCACGCCCTTGAACGGCGCCACCAGCGCCGCTTCGGCGTTGACGACGTACTGGCTGGCGAAGCCGGCGGGCGGGCCGGAGCGGGCGGGGGCGGCGGGTTGGGCGTTGGTGGTCATGGGTGGTGGCTCCTGACGGCTGGTGTGGTTCAGAATTGCCGCCATTCTAGCAAACAGCGTTCGGTCGCGTTGGTTGACGGCTCAGCGTTCCAACCGTGCGCGTTGCTAATGTGCGTTCCGTCGCGGAGCGGAGCATTCCCGTAGCTGCGCAATTCATTGCGCCACGGCCAGATGACCTATGGGCCGGCGCAATGAATTGCGCAGCTACGGGGAGACGCTAAACACCCCCAGCCTACGCGGCTGGGGGTGCTGTACTTTGCGGTGCTCGTTAACTACGCGCTCGGCGCCGAACCGGCCGTCGCCAGCCGCTTCTTGGCCTCGGCGTAGACGTCGGCGGGCAGCGGTCCCTGGTGGTAGGCGTCGATGTTGTGCGTCAGGTGCTCGGGGTTCTGGGTGCCCACGATGGTGGTGCTGAGGTGCGGGTGGCTCAGCGTGAACCGCAGCATGAACTCCATGGCCGTCTGGCCCTCGTCCAACAGGTCGTCCAGGTTCGCCTTCTGCCAGACGGCCCAACGGTCGGCGTCGGCGCGGGCGCTGCCCGCCTCGCCCTTGGCCACGCCGCCGCGGATGACGGTACCCGCCCCCGCCTGTGCCGCCTTGGCTATCAGGTCCTCATGCTCGCGCTCCAGCGCCGAGTAGGGGATCTGGAACACGTCGAACACGCCCATGGCGATGTGATCGGCCAGGTTGGGGATGGTGCCCGACATGCCGATGAACCGCACCTTGCCCTCCCGCTGCAGTTGCTGCAGAGCGGCGATGCTGTCGTTGTCCTCCAGTTCCTTGCGGCTGGGGCTTGCGTGCACCTGCACCAGGTCCAGGTGGTCGGTCTTCAGGCGGCGCAGGCTCTGGTTCACGCCGGCCAGAATGTTCTCCTTGGTGAACACGTGGGCGCTGCGGCCGCGCTCGGCCGTCTGCTCGGCCCCCACCAGGCAGCCGCACTTGCTGGCCAGAAAGTACTCGGACCGGCGGTGGCCGATGCACTCGCCGATCAGTTCTTCGCTCATGCCGTAGTCGATGGAGGTGTCGATGTAGTTGATGCCGCCGTCGAGTACCCCGTTGAGCACCTGGGCGGCCTGCTCTTTGGTGATGGCGCGGCCGCGGGGCGCGCCGCGCAGTTCCATCGCGCCGTAGCCCAGGGTGGTGATGTGCAGGCCGGTGCGGCCCAGGGTGCGGAACTCGCCGGAATCGGTGGTGGGCATATGGTGGCTCCTCGTTGCGTGAGTCCGATGGGTGGCGTCGTGAACTTCGTAGGGCAGGGGCTCCCGCCGCACGCGTGGTTGCATTGTACGGCGCGCGGTCGATGTTTGGTGGCTCGGGTGCTCGTGTGCAGCGGTTCCCGCGGGCTATGAACCGCTCACCCTTCAATGAGTTCAGAGAGTGTTCTCTCCATGAAATGGTACTTTGTACTACACTAACGCACGCCCGGGATCGAACCACTAGTTTGCTACGGGGCAATGCAATGGCGAAAAGGTAGCAGGAGAGCTCCGTACGCCATCGAGAGAGCCCGCACCTCGCTGGTGATGTTTGAGAGCGCATCACCCTAGCGGCCAGCCCGTCTCCAGATGGTTTCCTGAGGCGTAGCATCTTCCTTGGGAGCTCACCCATTGTGCATGTCAGTGGTTGTTACCAGAACATATGCCTTTTACTTATGGAATCAACGTTAGGAATACCTTTCCTTTATGATCATTTGCTAATTCGAACGCAAACACCTTATAAGTCTATCGTGTCGCTGCCATGGAAGAAGTGGGAAGGAATTGGCAAGGCAGCCCAGGAGGTGAAGAAGGCGATCGGAGTTTGTGCGAGCAGCGTGCAAGGGTTACTCGAGGACACTTAAGGAGAAACACATGGAGCGCAAGAATCTCAGTCGTTTGATGGTCGTTATGGGACTCGGCGTTGTTGGCCTTCTCTTCACTATGGCCAAAACGCCGGATGTGCTGGCAGCGGACGATCCGGGCAGCTTCAAGCTGGACGCGGATATTATCGCCGTAACCGATCTCTCGAAGGGAGCCCCTGGTACGAGCTGGGCAGCGCGGGCTGCGGGCTGGGCTGAAGGCGGCTTTGTAACGATTGACATCACCGGTATCCGAGGTACTGGTGGCCGTAATGACGGTGCCACTGACTTGATCATTACCCGCCGAAATCCCACGGGCCTTCTACTCGGGAGCCTTTCCTGCTCTGTGGAAGGCGCTAGGAGCACGGTCGGATGGTGCGAAGGCGGCACAGGGAAATATGCCGGGGCGTCGGGCACGTTCCGGTCGCTTCACCAGAATCCGTCCTATTTCGACGAGCAGAATTCCCGAAAGCCTGTGCAAGAGAACGGACCGACGTTCACGCCTGAGGCTAACCCTGCGGATATCGAACTCCAGTTCAATTTGGGAGGCGTCGAGCAGTAGCGAGTAGTACGTGAACCCCAGCGGCGGGGAGGGAGGGGCTGTCGGCTCTCCCTCCCGTGCCCGTTGGCCATTTCTTCAGGAGATATTCCCGCGCAGATGCACACACGGCAACTACTAGCATTGACGACCGTTGCAAGGCTGAAGAGCTTCTCAAAAGCTGCCGCAGAACTGTATATGAGTCAGCCAGCAGTAAGCCAGCAAATCCGAGCCTTAGAGCGCCGAGTCGGCACCCGACTCTTAGAGCGGACCCGCGGCGGAGGCGTGGAGCTGACGAGCGCCGGGGCTATTCTTCTACCATCTGCCCATGCGATCCTCAATATGGAGCAAGTGGCGCTACGGGCGCTCAGCGAAGAACTCGGCAAGGGTCATCGCAGCATCTGCATAGCCTCCGACCAGTCGGCTGCAATGTGGATTGCGGCAACAGCTTTGAAAGCGTTTCGTGGCGCATATCCCGACATTAGCGCGTCGGTAGTCTTTGAAAACCGCGACGATGCTCTCAAAGCACTGGACGAGGGCGTAGCAGACCTCGCCATAATCGGAGGGGAGGTCCATGAACCGAAACGCGCTATCGAGGTCCTTTACAACGAACAGATCGTCCTGGTTGGCGCCCCAGAATACCTATCTCCACCCCACCCAATAAGCCTTCAGGATCTGAGGCGAGAGAGGCTGGTTTTGGCGGCCCCCAATGATCTTGTGCGCAGGGTCGTCGATGAGCATACCGGCGGAGCCGGGGTGCGCTTGAGACCCTCTTTGGAGTTGCACGGGTACGAGCCCATCCGCCAAGCGATAAGGGCAGGGTTAGGCATTGGCTTCATTACAAAGCAGGCAGTGCAAGAGGACCTAGACCATGAAGAACTTGTTGCGCTCCCTTTTGGGGGTACAACGCTTCAGTACCCAGTAGCTATGGTATTAGGAGCCAGGGCGCATCCGAGCGAGGCATGTGAACTGTTCTGCGGAGTTGTGCGGAAGGTGGTAAGCCTGCTCAGCCAGTGATGCGATGTGGGCAAAGACTGACTCGGGCTTTCAGTCAAAGCCGGTTGCCATGGGGCTTCGGCCCCGATGGCGCGTCTGGTAGCACTGCCTCTCGGGGGATGTAAGGCCGGGTCCACCAGGGAGTTTCGGAGGGATGCAGCTCCATCCTCCGCACCTGCTAAGTACGTTTCGGTAGCGGTTTCACCAGTGAGGCACAATGACATGACCCTCGAAGGTGGCGGCGTCAGCATGGCCGACCAGGTTCCATCTGGCCATCGATGGCGTGGCCGGTTGCTGAAGCAAGTAGTCCTCGGCCTGTTGGTGACCGTGGTCGCCCTCGTCCTACTCGTCGCTTTGGCGGCAGGCAGCACCCGGTTAGCGAGGGTGAGGAACTTCAAGGTCGAGGGCGGCAGCATGCAGCCCACGCTTGCTTCAGGACTCATTGTCTTGGTTCGGCCAAAAGCAAGCTACGAACGTGGAGATATCGTTGTGTGCGACCTGCCAGGCGACCCAGACCGTCAGACGATCAAGCGTGTCGTAGCACTTCCAGGAGAAACGCTGGCAGTCGTGCAAGGGCAACTCTTCATCGATGGGCAGGTCATGGCAGAGCCGTACGTCTCGGAAGCCATGAGTTACAGCCGCAGCCCCATCACCATGCCACCTGGCAGTTACTACGTGCTCGGTGATAACCGGAACCAATCTTCCGATTCACACATCTGGGGTCCGATAGCGGCCAACAGCATCCATGGAAGCCTCTTCATGACCTACGGCAATCGATGAAGAGCATGGTCCAGGGTAATGGGTACCGGCGATAGTGGAGTTCGCGTCAAACAGAGAGGTGGGGTGCGTTTTATGTTCTGTACCTTGCGAAGTGCCACCTTAGCCTTTGCCGTAACGGTGGCGAGCTCGATTCTTGTTGTGACCCCAATCCTGACGTATGCCGCGCCAGTGACCATCAGTGGAAAGGTTTACTACTCATCGGCCCCGATGGAGAGCATTCAAATCGACTTGGTGGATACCGCCTCTAGGGTCATCCTTACGTCCTCCAAAACCGATGAGAATGGACGGTATTCGTTCGCGGGGGTAGGGGAGGGCACTTATCAGGTAGTCGCCAAGGCGCCATCACCTAAGTTTAATGATGGCATTGAAAGCGCTCGGATAACGGCTTCATCTCGTGATGCTACAGTTGATGTGTACCTGACCAAGCCGATAGCTCTCCTTAATCCGCCGCTCAGCTCTGCGCCTGGCGCTGTACTGCCTTCAGCCTTCCCGACGTTCTCTTGGGAGGCAGCGCCTGCTGAAGCGAGTCGCTGGGTCATCGGCCTGCGTCCGCTTGACCCCCCGGGCCCGACAATTGCCGTGTCGGTGAGTTCTCCAGACTGGACTCCGGTCCTACCACTTTGTCCTGGATTCTACGCCTGGATAGTGACAGGATTCGATAATGGCGGGCGCAGGGTTGGAGTATCCTCTGATTCCTCGGTCCTGTTCCCTGGCGGGAAAGGCGTTCCGCGCCTGGAACAGCCTAGCTGCCGGGCTCTTCTCACGGAAATGGAGACGCCGCTTAGCTGGCACAATCCTGAAGGCACGACTCAGTACCACTTGCAGGTTGCGCCCTACGGCAATGACGGTCCTGGCATGAATCTTATCCGGGCAGCAGAAGAGTCCTTCATGCTATCCCGACCGGTCTTCGGCCAAGGCAACTACCTACTTCTGCCAGACATGTCCTATCAGTGGCGAATAAGAACCAGTACCAGCTCCACCGCCCTGGGTGAGCGTGATGCGGGTTGGGGGCCTTGGTCCGATTGGTGGGTCTTCCGTTCGCCAAGGCTCCAGTCGAACACGGCATCGCCTTCTGTCCCGCCGAGCGGGACAACTTCCTCATCGATGACTCCGACTCTAACCTGGACCGATTCGACCGGCACAAACTTCTATTATGAAGTGCAGCTCAGCAAAGACCCTTCATTTACCACCGATGCAGCGCGCGCTGTCGCTTCCGTGTATCAAAACTTGGTGCACGGTGCGCAGAGCGCTCCACCGAATAGTTACGTCGTCCCATCCTCCGCACCGCTGGCGCCAAACACCACCTATTATTGGCGAGTGCGACCGCGCATCCAAGGAGACGGCCGCCCCCTTGCCTGGTCTAAACTGGGCGTGTTATGCACTGCGCCAGCCTCATGTCCGGATATTCGAATACCGACCGCCGGCTCGAACGACACTGGTGCGTTGGTCTTTACCCCAACCTTTGGAAGTGAGGGGATAGCCTTTGTGTCTCGGAGGATAACGAACGCACCGGGAGGCTTCGGCATGGCGCAGTTGCTCCGCACTGCCGATCGCGGAGCATCCTGGGTAGAGATAGGTGATGGCCGGTACAAAGCCGTGGAACCACTTACATTCTCAACGACATTCGCGTCGGACCGGATACTGTTCGCCGGGGGCGTCGACCCAACCGCTGATGTGCGCACCAGCCTCGCGACATTTGCTCTCCTGCGTTCCAACGATGCGGGCGCTACGTGGACAAAGGTCGAGACCCTCCCGCTTCCGGTCACGAGCATCGCGCTGTCGCCCATGTTTGCCACTGACGGGGTCAGGATAACCACCTGGAACGGTACTGCGAACATAACCTCAGCTGGGTTTTCGCAAGGCAACCGTGCCTATATTCCCACGTTGAATAACGATATACTCGGGGGCCCTGGGTTTTTCAGTTGGGCGATGTTGTCGCCGGACTACGCGAACGACGGCACCATCTATGTCCGATACGGGTCAGTGTTCGATCCAGAAACGAGCACCTCTACATTCGACCGACTCCTAGTGTCCCGAGATCGAGCCATGACTTGGGCGCGGGCGTCGTTGCCAACCAACGGCAACGATGCTGCGTTCACGCCATCACCGAACTTTGCAGCGGACCACACGCTCTTCTTTAGCAGCGATCTGGGCTTGTACAGCAGCACGGACAACGCCACTTCCTGGTCGCGGCTCGGTGATGGGTGCAACGGTCCGCCGGCGATTTCACCCAAGTTTGCTACGAACGGAGTGATCTATTGTGGAAGTGGGACAAGAGCACGGCTATCCAGTGACGGCGGACGAACTTGGCGCACGCCTTCGTACTGGCCGGATAACAGTGGAGCTTACGCTTTCACGCCGGACGGAACACAATTGTGGGTTGTGTTGAGAGACGGCATGGTCCTTGCCACGCCAGCGCCTTGAAGGCAGAAGGAGTGGTCTTCAGGGTGACTGCTGCGACCTTGGCGTGGGTCGACTGATCCAGCCATCACAGGCTTTGGCGTCTGTGGGCAACCTGCCGCCCATGGATTCCCCGCCGGGCGAACCTCAAGATAGGAATCTCCGCTGTCTACTGTGGCAGGCGGATGATGGCCTGGACCAGCGGCTCGCTGCCGACGACGCGGGTGAGGTGGCCGGTGCCCGTCACGTCGTCCGTGAGGCGGGCCGAGCCGGGGCCGAACAGGTGGGTTGTGCCGTCGCGCAGGCCGATCTCTATCTGGCCGGACAGGTGGATGACCACCTGCCGCTGCGGGGCGGGATGCCAGTCCATGACGGTGCCGGCGGCCATAGTGGGCGGATGGCGCACTGGGTTGCCGGCACGCCCTTGGCCCAGGCGCCGGCTAACTCGCCCGTCACCGGCTCGAAATGGGCGGCGCCGTCCGGCCCGGTGTAGACGCGGATGAAGTCCATGGGGCGTCTCCTGTGGTGATCGGCGGTCAGACGGGCAGCTTGTCGGCGTCGGCCGCCGGCTGCACGTCGAAGGCGTTGAGCACGGCGGCGATCATGCCGTAGTAGCCGACGGTGGTGGTCAGTTCCACCAGGCCCCGCACGCTGAAGCGGGCCTCGATGGCCTTGACGGTGGCCTCGTCGACGCGGCCGTTGTCGCGGGCGACCCGCTGCGCGTAATCGACGACCTGGCGCACCTCGGCGGGCAGGGCCTCGTTGTTGCGGTCGCGGATGGCGGCGATGATATCCTCGCTGACGCCGGCCTTGCGGGCCATGACCACGTGGGCCGCCCACTCGTACGGGCAGTTCATCTGGCGGGCGGCGCTGATGATGGCGGTCTCGAGGGTGGCGTTGTCGAGCAGGCCCTCGAAGCGCAGGAAGGCCCCCAGGTGGGCGGCGCGGCCTGCCATCTCGGGACTGTGCATGAGCATGCTGAACGGGCCGCGCACCTCGCCGCGGCTCTCGGCAATGGCGTCGAACACGGCGTGGTGCTCCGGCGCGACCTGGTCTTTCGAACGGATGGGGGTGATGCGCGGCATGGCGGCTCCTTCGGGTGGCGAAATAACGGTGTCAGTGTAGCGCGTGTGCGGGTTGGGGGAGTTGGGAGCGGTAGGGGCGATTCACGAATCGCCCAGCCGCGTTGCTCGTGATGCCCG
>Ga0209514_10001195_pt1 | contig 46991 bp, 10 predicted proteins | sample Subgrocontami58m_FD_187452 | JGI IMG/M metagenome (GOLD analysis project Ga0209514, IMG submission 187452) | Subsurface groundwater microbial communities from S. Glens Falls, New York, USA - GMW37 contaminated, 5.8 m (SPAdes) (version 3) | ecosystem: Environmental > Aquatic > Deep subsurface >... | reverse complement strand
GCGTCGAAAAGTTTCCCCCCTTCGGCCGTGGCATTTGTGAATGTGTCATTCTCGAGGAAGAAACCAACGCGGCGAGCTGGCGCGGTGGCGATGCGGCCCGCTTGCAGGGCGGCGCCCTTTTCAATGGCGAAGATCGCTGGACGATCCGTTCCATCGGGCAGCGTCGCGATGATTTTCCCGCTCGGCACAAGGTCGTTGATGACATCGATATTTCCCGCAGTCGACAACACCGTGACGAGTCCTGCTGGCAGCCCAGCGGCGATCGGGTGTTGCGGATCGACAATGGTGAGCTGCGTCTGTCCGCCCACGCCCGCGCCGGCTGCATCATTCACGTCGAAACCGAGATCATCATAAAGAGCGGTTTCCCAATCGAGGAGCGGCACGGCTGCAGCGGTGAATTTCGTGTTCACATTCCCCGAACCGACGGAGGAAGAGATCACAATCAGCGACTTTCCGTCCGCGTCGCTCGTTTGCGAAGCGGTGTCGATCACTTCGACCACTTCAAACCCGAGCGATTTCAAGTGCGCCGCGATTTTAACGTCGGAGGTCGTTGCTGTTGCGGTATGAAGGAACAGCACCTTGGGCAGTGAGCTTTCCACGGTGAAACTAAACGTCTCAGATCGCGTATTCGGTGGGCTGGCGGTGTCGGTGAACTGCAGGCCAACCGTGTGCACGGACAATGGAGTGAACGGCGCGGAGGGCGTGAACGTGATGGTGGTGACGCCGTTGGCTTTGTTCACGGTTGGCGTCACCGGATTATTATCCAGCGTCAACTTCACGCTGCTGGTCACAACTTGAGCGGTTGCGTCCGCAATGGTGATGGTGATGCCGGCATTCTTCGGGACGGAGAGAGCTCCCGGCGCCGGTTTGACCGAAGTGATGGTCGGCAGGCCGCCGCTCGAGGCGGGCGGCTGAAATGCTTTGACCGATTTTGCATTGCTCGTGTCATTCACGAGGATCTTTTCTGCCGTGGCGTTGTCGATCGAGAAGAACTCGACTTCGGCGCCGCCGCCCGTTTCCCACCAAACCAAGCTAAACGGATAAAGCCCGTCTTCAGCGACGAAAACGGTGAATTGCGTCGTTGCCGCGCCGCGATCAGCGTTGAAAGCCCCGGCCAACACCGAAAATGCGTCTTCCGGGTTGGAACCCACAAACACGCCGAACCCGTCATCGCTGTTGACCCCGAAACGGTATAGCCCAGCTTTCAAGTCGAGCACCGTGCGCGCGTCCATGGCGATGTTATCGGTGCTGCCGCTCGTGCCTGGGACCCCTGGGATTGGTTTATCCGTCGCGGTGGGATCGCGGAACTCGCCCGCATCCGCCCCGGTGCCTGCGTCCTGGTTGTAATTGATGACGCCGGTTTCCGTGAAAGTCCCGTTGGCGTTGAAACCTGAGCCGCCCGCAAATCCAGTCTGGCTTCGGTCAATCACGTCGACGAGAGGCGCGCCGGTGCTTGGATCGATGAGCGTGTCATTCAACTGCTGGCGGACCGTAGTCAGCGTGCTTCCCCCGGGCCGCGCCGTATCGCTCTGACGCAGCTTCAGGATAAAACCGGTTTTGCTGCGGTTAACAGCGGTCTCAGGGACTTTCATGCGCGGTGGAATGGTCGCGAAGTTCTCAATCGTGAATTGGAACGTGTTCGTGCTGGTTACGGCGGGGGTGCTGTTGTCGCTGAATACCACCCGAACGTTGTTGACCGAGCCAGCCGTAAAGAGCGTCGACGGCTTGAAAGAAACGGTTGTGATGTTCCCGTTCTTTGAGATTTGGGGAGTCACAGGATTTCCATTTAGAGAAAGCGAGATGGTATTGGTGTTGACCTGACTCGAGGTGCCGTTTTCCAGTTCGAGAACCACCGCGGCATCCGGCGCGCCATTCGCTGCGGCGGGAGATTTCAAGGAGACTGTGATCGGCAGGTTCGCCGGCGCTTGGAGTGCCCACTTGATCGAGGCATCGAACAGTGCGGTGGCATTGTCGTTGTAAACTCCGGGCGCGGTGCTCGCATTATAGAATAGGGCGACCCGGCGGCTGGAGGCGATCGTGTTGTCGTCCGCGAGGCGTGAACCTTTTTCATAAGCCCACATGCAAATGCGGCCCACGTCGATGTCTGGAGTGGCGTTGGTCGCGATGATCAACGCATCCTTGCCGACGGTGTAAGGAAACGCGGAAGAACTGATCACCGCGCTGTCGCCTGGGTTGACGATGTCGATGGCGCCGGATTTTCCGGCGGCCAGCGGGTGGTTTTTGTTTTCGTTTGAAATCGCAATCGAGGTGTGGCCGGCCGCGTTGCCGAAGGTGTTTTGCGTTTGCATCAATAATTCGTCATAAAGGCCGGGTTCATAACAGATCACTGGAATGCGGCCGCTCCGGAGAGTATTTGCGCAGAGCGCATTGACCCCCGCCGCGGCGCTGCTGGTGCTGGATGAAATGAGGACCAAATCCATGCCGACCGTATCAGCCGCTGAAACGGGATTGTCGTCGGCCAGCGTCACGGCGTGTCCCTGACTGGTGAGGCGATCCAAAACTTCTTGATCGTGCGCGTTGGAAGGCGTGGTTGCATCCGTGAATGAATTGACCACGAACAGGATTTTGGCCGCATGAGCGCTGGGAGTTGCGAGCAGGAGGGTGGCCGAAACCATCGCTGCAAAGCATAGAAAACATTGGATCGGGAAAGATGATCGGAGGGGTTTCATGTAATTCCTTTCGGTTCTAACGAGTTCGTTCCTTCAATCGAGCACACTCTCAGCTTGAGGTTGCCCGCTCCACGCAGCAACGAGGCCACGGATCACTCTCGGTGATGACAAGTCACGTTTTTTTCTGCGCAAAACTCGGCGTGAGTGGCGCAGGACTGATGGAGGAACGGACCGGATCATGGCGGAGCCGCTCAAGGGATGTCAACCGGCTACAGGTTCTAGCCGACACTAGAACTTTCGATCTACTTCATCTCACAGGAGAAAATTTTTTGGGGAAATTTTGAACTTTGCTTTGCCGCCGTTTCCTGCCGGGTTTATTCTGCTTTTGTTCCCATGACAAACGGAAGGCTGCTCATTGCGCTGCCACGGGAGCGAAGAGAAATCATGAAAACTGCCCCAAAACGTTCTCTCGTCGGATTCACGTTAATCGAGTTGCTCGTCGTTATTGCGATCATCGCCATTCTTGCGGGAATGCTGCTGCCTGCTTTGTCGAAAGCGAAGACCAAGGCCCAGGCGATCAAATGCCTCAGCAATCTGAAGCAGCTTCAACTCTGCTGGGTGATGTACGCTGATGACAATCACGACAAGCTCATCTTCGGGTACAATGGAAATCCCAACGCGCCGGAACGATGGGTGTTAGGCGATATGGACAACGATCGCGACGCGACCAATGTCCTCTACATCAAGAAAGGCCATCTCTACGCCTACAATGATTCGGTGGAGATTTATAAGTGTCCCGCCGATCGCAGCACTCAGAAAGCCGGCCGCAAACTGCCCCGCGTCCGAAGTGTCTCGATGAGCACTGCAATCAATCATCCCGACGCGCCGCTGCCCTCGCCGCCGTACCGCGTCTATTATAAATCCTCCGACATTATCGAGCCCGGCCCGAGCCAATTATGGGTCTTCATGATGGAGCATCCGAACAGCATCGCGGGCGGAGTGCTGACCGTGCGCTGCCTCGAACAAGGCGCCGCAGCCCGAATTTATGATTATCCCGCAAGTTATCACGGCGGAGCGGACGGTCTTTCTTTTGCCGACGGCCATGCGGAGATTCATAAATATTTAGATGCGCGCACGAAGCCGCCGGCAAAGTGGGACAGGGGCGTTTCACTCCAATTCAACGTCGCATCACCGAACAATCCGGACGTGGCATGGCTGCAGCAGCGCACCAGCGCATTGATCAAGAAATAGCTGAGAGTTTTGGGAAGATTGGATGAGTGGATGAGTGGATTACCGTTCCCGTTCGGCTGATCTGATTTTCTTGAATGCTCCCAGGAATTCCTCGCGGAATTGTTTTTCGGCGGCGAGCGATGTCAGACAAGCGTCCCAATCCAGCTTCGGTTCCGCAGGCAAAGCCGCCGCGGGCAATCCGCGCCGGATTTCGAGGGAGAGCTTTTGAAACTCTTTTCCCCACGCCTTGATCTGTCCGTCGGCTTGAAGCAAGCCGGTGAGTTGGCTCACATCCGTCGCTTCGGGCTGATCGTAAAGCCCCCAATTCAACCATCCGGTCGCTTGGCCCGCGCTCACGGCGACCAAGCTTCGGCACCATTCCGCCTGTTGCTGCTGCGTCGCGGCCGGATGGCGGTTCCGATCGAAGCTCGGCTTGCCGCCGCCGTACCAGCCAAATTCAGCCAGCACAACCGGTTTGCCCGGCCGTGCCACCTCCCGCAGCACGCTGCTGAAGTAGGCGAGATTTCTTTCCGCCGATGCCGCGCTGGCATACTCGTAAGCGCCGTTTTCAAGCGGATAAAAATGGAATTCGAGAAAATCGAGAAAACGCGCCTGGCGCTCGGGCCGAAAACCGGAGTAATGCTGCAGTCGTGGCAAGACGGACGGCACCGACCATTGGATCAATCCGACGGTGACGAGGGCGTTCGAATCAACGGATTTGATGGCCACTGTTTGGCGCTGCGTCCATTCGTCCGCCAGATCTTCACGACAATGTTGGAAGTCGAGCAGTTCGCGCGTTGAAACATTTCTCGGTTGCGGAACTTTCAGGCGAACGCCTTCGAGTATATTCGAGTTGCCCCAGGCCCGGGCGGCTTTTTCGAGAGAACCGTAGTGCGCTGCGACCCACTCATTCCAGCGTCGCTGCAGCGCCTCGGTTTCCCAGCCAACTTCCGGTTCGTTGCGCAGGTCGTAGGCAAAAATCACAGGGCGGTTGCGGTAACGCGCTGCGAACAATTTCCAAAACTGTTCGAGGGCCCCGAGCGCCTCGACATCGCCGATCCGATTTCCGTGCATCCATCCAGGCAGGCCTTCCCAATGATCCGGTCCCGTCGGATGGACGTAAATGCCGGCGCTCTCCGCGATCGCGAGGAACTGATCGAACTTGGCGAGCCCAGTCTCGTCGAGAGTTCCTGCGGCGTTGTAAAACGAACCGAAGGTAAGAAACACTCGGACACAATTGACCCCGAGTTCCTTCATCTTGGCGAAGTCCTGCCGCGTTGCGGCCGGGTCAAATTTTTTCCACAGCTGCGGCGCCCAGCCTGTGCCCGGGCGATAGTAAGTCAGGCCGAAGGGGGAGAAGGGCTGGCCGTTTTCAGTGGTAAAACCGCGCGAGTTTTTTGCGATGGTTATTTTTGGGAGTGCGCCTGCGGCCACGGTGAAACTGAGCAGGAAGGCGGCCGCCCAGCAGGGAAATCGGGCAATCATGAGTCTTAGATGGAACAGCCGCGGGTTTTCTTCAGCGAAACGCTGCAGTTTTCGGTAGCGGTTTGGGCAAGGCCCGTTATTTTCACGGCGTGATTGCGTTGATCGATTACGGGGCCGGCAACTTGCACAGCGTGGAGAAAGCGCTGCGGTTTTTGGGCGCGGAAGTTTGCCGCTTCGCAACCCCATCGGGCTTGAATGACGCCGCGGGCGCCGTTTTGCCTGGAGTTGGCGCTTTCGATGATTGTGTGCAGACGCTTCGCCAGCGGGAGTTGCTCGAGGCCACCCGGGGCTTCATCGAAACGGGAAAACCATTTCTGGGAATCTGCGTCGGATATCAGGCGCTCTTCGAGAGGAGCGAGGAATTCAACAGCTGCGCTGCGGGGCTTGGGCTATTTCGCGGGAGCGTGATCCGATTTCCGGCCTGGCCCGGGCTGAAGGTGCCGCAGATTGGCTGGAACCAGCTGGAAATCGCGCAGCCAGCTTGCCCGTTATTTCGTGGGATCCCGACGGGCAGTTATGTGTATTTCGTGCACAGCTTTTACCCGAAGCCCGTGGACGAATCGATTATCGCGACGCGGACGGAATACGGCGTGACATTCGCATCGGCAGTCTGGCGAGGCAACGTCTTTGCCACGCAATTCCATCCGGAAAAAAGCCAAACGGTGGGGCTGCAGTTGTTGCGGAATTTTATCGAGCTAACCTGAATTCCCCGATGGGAACTCAGGTTAGCGTGGTGAGATTGGCCGCGCCAATTAGGGCGGGCTCAACTGGATCAAACCTTCGGCTTCCATGATGGCCCGGTTCAACGTCGAGGCTTGAACGGTCAGATGTGCAATCTTCCGATAGTCGCCTTCACGCGTCGCCAGTAGAGAAGCTTTGCGGATCTTTTGCAGTTCTCGTTTCATGTCGTCCACTCGCTGAGGCAGATTTTTGATTTGCATAAAGGTTGTTGCTCCTGATTTTTTCTTGGCCTGGGTTCCGGAGCCGGAGAACCTTTCCCCTTCCAGGCTTACTGTTGAGGGATACTATGTCGAACCGATCACCGATACGCTATCGGGCGAATGCCTGAAACTTTTTTGGGACTTTAGCTTTTGGGTGTTTCGAGCAATGGACGAGACTATGTGAGCAATTTTCCCGGGAGAACAGCGGGCTTTTGCCTAGTTCTTGCGCTTCTTAACCTCCACCCACGTCATCGATGACTCGCTTGCACTTCAGGCAGGCGTCGTACGGGTCGGGCACTTCCCATTCATCGACCATAATCCAGCCGCGGAAGCCGCCCTCTTTGAGGATGCGAAGTGATTTCGCGCAATCGAGATGTCCGTCGCCACAACCGAGGTGTTTGGAAGTGCCGCCATCCCGGAGCGTGCTGTCCGTATCACAGAACTGGACGTAGCCGATGTTTTTTACGCCGACGCGCACGAGCATTTCCTCCGGTTTGCCAGTGGCGCCATTCATCTGGTCGAAGTGACTCGGATCGTAAATGCCTTTGAGCGCTGGGTGATTCGCGCCATGGAGAATGCGGTGATAATGGTCCTCTTTGTTGAAGGCAAAGACTGGCTCGATCTCGAAGCTGGCGATCAGACCGAGGTCCTCGGCAATCTCACCTGCTTCATGAAAAGACTTCGCGAGTTGCGCGATTGCCTGGTCCATGGTTTGCCCCCGCAAACCGCCCCCCGGCCAGAGCCCCACGCAACTGCAACCGACTTGTTTGGCGAACTCAGCGCGATCGCGGAATTCTTTGAGCCAAGCTAGACGAGCCGCTTCGTTCGGATCGAACGCGCCTGCGGCGGAGAGTTGGATGGAGAAAATAGTTATCCCGTAAGAATCGTAGAGCCGGCGCAAAGCCCGGATCCGTTCGGTTTCTTTCGAGCTGGGATACCCGCCGGTAGGCCAGTCACTGACTAATTCCACTCCGTCGAAGCCATGGCGGGAAGCGAAGTCCAGAATCTCCCAGATGGGATAATTCTTTTTGTATTTCCTCGACCCGGACTGAAATCCATTGAGGCCCACGGCAGTTTTCCAGATCGCTTTGCCTTCCGCTGCGGGCGTGGTGAATGTGGAGAGTGCGAACGTGGCGCTCACCTGTTTCAGGAGAGCTCGTCGCGACACTCGCTGCGGTGAGGTGGCGGATGAATGTGGAAGATCAGCGCTCATGCACAGATGTTGCTTGAGGATTCCGGTTCATGTCAAAACCTGCTGTGAGCATTCAAATCTAGTCGTATGCTCTGGATCGCATCGTTGATTACAAAAATTGTTCCCCATGATCCGACCACGCCAACCGATGAAGCCCTTCGCGGCAATGTTATCACTGATAATCTTGGGCTCAGCTCCGTCCGAATGCGCGGATTCTCTCCGCGAACCAGGTTTCACCGCGATCTGGTGGGCCGATGGCCCGCCGCATTGCCTTTCAATGAAAGGTCCGCCACCGCCACCGGTGTTGTGCCTGCGCAGCGGCGAGATTGGCGTTGTGCTCGATACGAAATCGCTCCGGTTTTTGCACGCAGGCCGCTTCGCCACCACGCAGTCGAAGAATGCGGCGCTGGAAGCCGGAACCCAACCTCTTTTGGCGCTGCCCGCGTTGGATCTCCAACTGAGTGTCGCGTCCGCAGGAAAAACGTTTGCGTGCACCGGCCGCGGCCCGGAGCCCAAGGATGAGTTCTTTCAACCAGTTCAATTTGTTGAATCGGGTCGCTGCTTCCAGCGCGTGCGAATCGAAGGCCTGCAATTTTCCAGCCCGGATGGCGCCCGGCTGGAAATGGGCGGCAGCCTCGAAATTGCATTGTGGCCTGACCGACTCTCGCTCTCCTTCGAATTGGAGAACCCCAGCAGCTTGCGAGAAGCCGAGTTGTCCATCACAGGCGCTGACAACCGCGTCTCGGCGCCACTCGCCAAATCGCGCCGCGCCACGTTGCAACTCTTCGGTCCGGAGGCGGAGCTGCCGAGCGCGCAAATCGAGGCGGATCCCGCGTTGACAGTCTCGTTTAATTCAGAGTTGGACTGTTATACGGTGCGCCTGCCAGAAACGGCGTGGAGCAACGCGAAAGGAACGTACTATCCCGAAGAACACCTCGACCGGCTCGATCGCTGGCCTCTGACGCTGCGCAACGATTCCGAGCACGACACGGTTGCGCGGTTGCTGTTCGTCCAGGAAAAGAATCTGCCAATCACCGGTTTCACGCCGATGTTGTGCGATCCCGACGGCGCGCCCAGCGGGGTGCCCGTGCAGATTTCGAAAAACTGGCATCAGCGCCCGGACAAAGGGCATCTCGTGCATGAAGGTCCTTGGTTCCACGGATTCATGTTCGTGCGGGCGCCGGCCAAGTCCCGGCGCCAGTTTTTTTTTCAAATGGTTTATGCGCGGTACGGCGGCGTTCCCGCAGCATCGCACGCGCAGCTCTCGTTGATCGGGTGGGGCCATAACCAGTTTTGGGATGAAGCAGCCATCGGCAGTTTTGGGGAAAGCATCTGTTTCGAACCGGGCCGGGCGCAGCGGCGCTGTTTCATTGATGACATCCGGCCGCTCATGACGTTGCCCATGGAATCAAGCGAGTCCCGCCCTAAACCTTGGGGTTGGGCCGGCAATTGCGGGGGCGGCGATTTCCTGGTCTGGGTGGATGAGCAAGGCTCGTATCGCGGCTTCCGCGGCACACGCACGGATTATCGTGCGCAGGGTCCCTGCCGGACTGACGTGCGCTATCTCGAAGAAACTGCTGGCGGAGAGATGGCCGCCCGCATGGATGTTTCCATTACGCGCAGCGACGATTACCTGCGCGTTTTCCATCACGTCCGCTACGACGTCATAAAGCCGGTGAGATTTACTCGCTTGGCGTTCTTCCAGCTCGGGGCCGATTTCTACAACGACACGCCCGCGCGCCAAGTGGCGATCGGAAATATGGAGGGCCTGCGCGAGGAGTGGACCCCGGCGCATTTGCAGGGGGCTTTTGATCGGCGTTCTGTTCCGCTCGATGGATCTCAGCCCTGGGTTTCCATTCACGGTCTGGACCGCGCAAGGCTTGGCAAAGGCAGTGCGGCGGCGAGTCGCGCCGTGATCGTGCGTTCGTGGCGCGCACAACTAGGGGGAAAACCGAGTGCGACGCCACACGTTTCGACGTTCGGCAATGAATGGGGAAAGGACAATTTTAAAACGGTCATCGAACTGGGGCCGCCACCGGGACTAGCCGCGCTCGAGCCTGGCGATTATGTCGAGGCCGAGATTGAGCTCGTCGCGTTTCCGACGGATCCGCAATCGTACTATGGGCCGAACCAGTTATTTCGAGAGGCGCTCAGATCCGGCGCAGACACGTGGCGATTGGTTCAGCGTGAGGCGGCCGGCAACGCGGTGAAAGTGTTTGCTCGGCGTGGCACGGTGATGCGGCAATTCCCGCTCGTTGTTGCGGTCGATAGCCAAGAACGAGTTCAGGCCGACATCCTGGGTGGGGTGGGTTGGTTGCCGGTGACTTTTGCCGGCTTGGCGAACCATCGCGGGCACGAACTGCGAGTGAATGGGTCTTTGCTCAACCAAGCGATCCATGGCAATGATTTTTGGCAGACCGATTACGACGCTTCGATAGGCGCCTGGAGCCAGACGTTTAACATCCCACGAACCGACGAGAAATTCGTTCACCTCGATTTTGGCCCCGCTGCGCATTAATGGGGAACCGCCGGCAACCGGCCCCAGAAATTCCTAGCGCGGCGTAGCCGCAACCAATTCGCTCCGGCTCGGACTCGAAAACAGGTTCTATGGAGGACGAGACATTTGCGCAAAGTCCACCGAGAACCCATTGCATTTTGATTTTTTTTAATTCGCGGTTGCTTCGAATTGGCGGGATTCCAAGCCCCACGAGCCCCGGAATGGTAAATCCCGCTAATTCGGTTTAACCGGAGTTTCCGTTTGGCCTTCGCCCCTCCCTCAGCCGCGGTTCCGCTCTTTGGCGAAGAGGTCCCTGACGTAGTCTGCGATGGTATGATGCTTTAAATCGCGGAACTCGCCCGCATCGAAGAACGCGCCCCCGCAAGCTCCGCACTTCTCAAACCAGATGTGGGGCTGGTCCACATCGACCATGCGAATCATCCGGCCGCCACAGCGGGGGCAATCGATGGGATGAATCTTATTATATTGCCGTCCTTTTTGTCTGTCGCCGATGTCGACCCTATCGCCTTTCGGCGCTTCTTGAAGCGCGTCCTTTTCCAGTTCGTCAAAGAACAGGCCCTGGCAATTGGTGCAACGGTCAACCTCGATCCTGGCGAAGTAAACTTTCTCCATGGCTGATGTGCATTTGGGGCATTTCATAGGTGTTCCTTTGCAGGAGATGATTTGATCGTGAATGTTTGGGGCTTTCTTCCCTCACGCGGCAAACGTCGACCGGGAACGAACTCATCACTTTTCACTGCTTGGGAACCTTCCCACGGATCTTGCCACCAAAACGCGCTCTCTTTTCAAAGTTCGCGAACTTCCCCGTAAACACGAAACGGCATTGGGTCACTGGTCTTCCGAGGCAACTGCGCGCGGCTGTCGAGCCGCTCGTAGTTTTCGCTTTGAACAGATCGGTTCCGTGCTACGCTCCGGCACGCTGAGCGTTGATGTTAACGTCTTCCCTTCATTGTGTGTGTTCATTCGGGCGGCTTGAGGCGTGCTATGGTGAAGTGCCGTCTCGGTTTCGTTTTTTTAAGCTGCTGGAATTCGTGTTGGTTCTGGCGCTCGCCGCTGATGGTTTCGCGGCCCTGCTGAGTCCCGGGATGATGGACCCGGAGTTTGTTTTCGCCGCGTGGGAAACGTCCGATGGCCTTCCGCAGAATTCCGCCACCAGCATTCAGCAGACTCCGGACGGCTTTCTTTGGTTCGGCACATTCAACGGTTTGGTGAGGTACGATGGCGATAGGTTCGTTGTCTTTGACGAGGGCACAACTCCGGAATTGCCCAGCAGCCGGATTATCGAGCTGCACTTGGACCAGCGGCAGGCGCTGTGGATCATTTCGGAATTCGGAGATGCGACCGTCTTGAAAGACGGCCAGTTCCGCCCTTTCGTTCCTTTGCTGGGCGGGCGCGCGTTGAAAATCTCCAACTTGAACGAGGAGGCTGGAGGAACGTTCCTCTTCAATGACGGGGAGGGGGTCTACCGAGTGGATGGCGCCGAGCCCACGCGCCTTTTTAAAATTGACGACCTCGGCTTCGGTCGCGTGGTCCGAATGTGCGTCGATCGCGACGGGGTCATCTGGCTGGCGTTGAAACATGCTTTTGGTTTTTGGGCAGACGGGGCATTCACTCCGCTGTTGCAAGGCTCGGGGCAATTTCCTCCCGTCGACGCTTTCGGGCTGGCCCTTGAAGGCGGGGTTTGGGTCTGCGAACCGGAGGCGGGGATTCGCCGCTATCGCAAAGGAAAACCAGTTTCAGACTTGATTCCCTGGCCGGGTGGATTGGCGCAAAGCTGGATGGCGTTCGAGGATGCGGAAAAAGGGTTGTGGATCGCAACGCTGGCCCACGGGCTGAAACGGAAATCCACCGCCGGATCGTGGAGTCAATACGGGGCAACCAACGGGCTCTCGTCCGACGCGTTGCGGACCATTTTCAAAGACAGCGAAGGAAATTTTTGGATCGGCACGGATGGCGGCGGAATTAACCGCATGCGCACGCGGCGGTTTCGGATGGTTTCAACCAATCCTAGCCAGCCTGCGGGAATCACGCCTTGCGTGGCGGAAGATCGATCGGGAACTCTCTGGTTCAGCGTGCCGGGCCAGGGTCTGTTGCGTGGCCGAGAGCGCGAGGGATTTGCGGTGATTAGCGCGCCCTTGCCGACTCTCCCTGCTTCAGTTTGGACGCTTTTGCCTTGTCGGGATGGGAGCCTTTGGCTGGAAGACGGGTTTCGCGGTCTGCTTCAACGGAGCAATGGAGTTTGGAACCGCTTTCCCAATCCGGCGCCAGCCCGGACTTATCTTCGCTCGATGTTTGAGGATAGTCGCGGCCGTCTTTGGCTGGGTGATCTGGAGGGGATTAGTGTTTTTGAAGGCGGCCTGTTCACGCGAATCAATCATGTGTTGGGGATCGCCGCGCTGGATGTGCGCGCCTTTGCGGAGGGCACTGACGGGACGATTTACGCGGGCTCGAACGGGGAGGGCCTTCTCTGTAATCGAAGCAACGTCTGGACGCGCATCACCAAGCGGGAGGGACTTCCATCCAACCGCATTTGGTCACTGCTCACGACGCGGGACGGGACGCTGTGGATTGGGACCTTTGGAGGAGGCCTTTGCTATTTGAAGAACGGCATCATTCATCAATTGGGGGGCGAGCGCGGCGTTCCCGTGAGTGTGATCACGTCGATCGTCGAGGATGATTTGGAGCAGCTCTGGTTTGGAACTATTCGCATGGGAGTGGTGATGGCGCCGCTGAAAAACCTCTACGCTTACGGAGACGGAGTGCTGCCGCGGTTGGAGGTGTCCGAGTTCGACCGGCATGACGGCCTGATCACGCTCGAATGCAGCGGCGGATCGCAGCCGGCGGCGTGGAAAGCAGCTGATGGGAAATTGTGGTTCGCGACGATCGAAGGGCCAATGGTGGTCGATCCCAAAACGTTGAACAGAGATCCTCGGCCGCCTCGGGTTTGGATCGAAGGAGTGACGGTGGATCAGGCCAAAATTTCAGTGGGGAGCCAAGATCGGCAAGCTCTGGCTTTCCCGCATTCGAAAGCCCTGGCGGTGATTCCACCAGGTTCGCGTTATTTGGAAATCTCGTTCACGGCGCCCAGCCTGGCGGCGTCAGAGAAGGTTCGTTTTCGTTATCGGTTTGAAGGGCGGGACTCGGATTGGGTCGACATTGGAAATCGGCGCGTGGTGACATTCTCCCGCTTGCCGCACGGGAACTACAACTTCCACGTGATGGCGTCAAATGGCGACGGGGTTTGGAATCGCCAGGGCGCTGAACTGCGCTTGCAAGTGCTTCCTTACTTTTGGCAAACGGGCTTGTTCAAGCTGCTCTGCGGCGCGGTGCTGGCCAGCGGGATAGTCGCGCTTTCACGCCTGATTTTGATGAAGCGTTACGGGCGGCGATTGCAATTGATGGAACAGAAGAACGCCTTGGCCACGGAACGGGCGCGGATCGCTCGCGACATTCACGATCAACTCGGGGCCAACTTGACGCGCCTGGCCCTCTTGAGCGAATTGGCCGAAGCGGACAAACACGAGCCGAACAAACTGACCGCCCATACCGGAAAACTTTCTTCGACGGTCCGTTCCACGGTCCAGGCGCTCGACGAGATCGTGTGGGCGGTGAATCCTCGCAACGACACGATGGAAAGTTTGGCGGCGTACCTCACGCATTTCGTCAGCGAATTTTTCGAAGGGACCGACGTGCGTTGCCGCTTGGATATTCCCCCGCAGTTTCCGGCGCGGACGCTCGCTCCCAATCTCCGCCACAATGTTTTGCTCGTGGTCAGAGAGGCCTTGAACAATGTCGTCAGGCACGCCCGCGCCACTGAGATTCAGGTGGTGATCCATGACGTGAACGGCGCGTTCGAGATCGCGCTTTCGGATAATGGCGTCGGATTTGAAAAGAAACGGTCGCGTCCAGCCCGGGGTGGAAATGGCTTGGGCAACATGCAAGAGCGGGTCGAGCAGTTCGGCGGAAACTTCTCTTGTGAGAGCCACCCGGGCCGGGGCACTCGGGTGAGGATTTCGTTTCCGTTTGAAGCGCGCGTCAGTCCTGAGGGAGGGCGCGGCGGATCTTAAGCGTTTCAAAAGTCCCCACCTCTCCCTTGCCCGCTCCGCGCGTCTCGTGCATCGATCACCTTGGATGAGCCCTGGGAGAAGGGGGCACGTGCCAAGAGTGGCGCGACGAAGCAACCTGATCTGGCGTGCGAGGGAAAGCGACCCGCATGTTCATGCGGTAGTCAGGAGATCGGCAATCCAGCACATTCCGGCACACGCCTACGCAAGATATGTCCATACAAGTGGCAATCGTCGAAGACGACGAAGGAATTCGCGAGAGTCTTTGCGAATTGATCCGGCGCGCGCCGGGCTGCCGCCTGTCCGCTTGTTACTCGAACGCCGAAGCCGCGCTGGAGGAGATTCCCCGAAAAAAGCCACACGTGGTTCTGATGGACATCAATCTGCCTGGCGTGGATGGCGTCGAATGCGTGCGGCGTCTGAAGCCGCTGGTCGCATCCACGAATTTCATCATGAACACGGTCTATGAGGACAACGATCGTTTGTTCGAATCGTTGCGCGCCGGGGCCAGCGGCTATCTCCTGAAGCGGACGAGCTCGGCCAAAGTGCTGGAAGCGATCAGGGAGGTGCAGGAAGGCGGCGCGCCCATGAGCCCGCAGCTGGCCCGCCGGGTGGTGCAGCATTTTCAAAACGAGGGGAAGAATTCTTCGGAGGTAGCCCAGTTGACGCCGCGTGAACGGGACGTCCTCGATGCTCTAGCCAAGGGTTATTTGTACAAGGAAATCACCGGCCAACTCGGCATCAGCCTTGATACTGTCCGCGATTATATCCGCAAGATTTATGAAAAACTCCAGGTCCACTCGAGGACCGAGGCGGTTTTGAAATATCTCAAACGTTAGCTTTCTCGCGCTCTTGAAGCCCATTCAACATAACTCGCGCTTTGTCCTGGAAAGCTTGGAAGCGCGCGTGTTGCTTTCGGGCGACGGGATGCTGGCGGGACCGGCGGTGCTCGAGATGGGTTCGGCGGCGCCCGAATCGGCCTTTGTGATTTCGCAGGAACATCCCGCCGCTCCGTTTTCTGAACAGCTTTCTTACGCGTCCCAGAGCACCGAACTTTTTTCGAAAGATGCCTTGCCCGAGCTCGAAGCAGTTTCACCTGGCGCAGATGCCGCCCCCCGGCAATTGGTCGTCATCGATCCGGCTGTGGCCGGTCACGAAGATCTGGTCAACGCGCTGAACGGCCGGGCGGACTTGCTGGTCCTGGATCCGCTTCAGGACGGCGTGAAACAGATCACCGCATTTTTGGAGGGAGGCCAGTTCGACAGCATCCAGATCTTATCCCACGGGTCGAGCGGGATGTTGAGATTAGGATCCGCGGTTTTGTCCAGCGACACGCTCGATGATTACGCGGGATTGTTGGAAAGCTGGCGCGGCGCAGTGAGTGCGGACGCTGACCTCCTGCTTTACGGGTGCAATATCGGAGACGGCGCCGCGGGCCAGGAGTTGGTCTCCAAATTGTCGAAGCTCACCGGAGCTGATGTCGCGGCTTCCACGAACAACACAGGCGACGCGCGGCTCGGCGGAGATTGGGATTTGGAAGCGATGACCGGTCCGATTGAAAGCGCGGGTTTGGTCGCGAGCCTGGCTGGTCCGGTCTATCACAACCTGCTGGCCAATGTCCGCGGTGATGATGGCCCGAACAATTTAACCGGAACGAACCAGGCCGACACGATTGAAGGGTTCAAAGGGAATGACACGCTGGCGGGCGGCGCTGGGGATGACAGCTACATTTTCGAAAACGATTTCGGCGTCGACACGGTCACGGAAGAACCGGCCAACGGAACTGACACCCTCGATTTCTCGGCCGTAACTGACGATCTAACATTCACGATCAAGCGCACGGGCGAAGTGACAGTCCGTGACGGCGCGGGCACGGATCGGTTGACCGCTTCCAATGTGGAGAACCTGATCGGTGGCCAGGGCGACGATACTTTCGTCGTGGAATCCGGCGCGACTCTGAAAGGTTTCATCGATGGCAAAGGCGGCGCCAATCTTTTGGATTACACCGGCACAAGAACTGGCGCCCAGGTGGATCTTGCGGCCGAGACGTCAGTGGGAAGTGGATTGTTTCGGGCCTCTGGAATTACCGGAGGCGTCAAGGCAATCACGGAGGTCTTGGGCGGACGCGGCCCGAATACATTGAAGGCCGGCAGTGCGGCCGTGAATTTTGAAGGGGACAGGGGAAGCGATCGCTTGGAAGGCGGCGCTGGAGCGGACACGCTCGTGGGAGCTGGCGGCGCGGACACGCTCGTGGGCGGCGCGGGGAACGACACTTTGGAAGGCGGCGCTGGCGGTGACCAATACGTATTTGCGAACGGCTGGGGGAGCGACACGATCACGGAGCTCCGAACGGACTCGGGCGTGGATGTTCTCGATTTGTCCGCAGTGACGCTCGACCTGACCGTCGCGCTTCGCCCTTATGATGCGACGGGGGCGGATGGCGGAGTGACGATTCAGACGGTTCCTCCAGGCGCGAACCAATTGGACGGGGCTGCGTCCGTCGAGAAATTAATTTTTTCGAATAAGAATTACACGTACCAGGTTTTCGACGACTGGGCCAAGGGCTGCGAGTCCTCCCGAATCGAGATTGATCACCAGTTCGCCAACGGCGACCCGGCGCCCGATGTGACGCTCGACCTTTCCAACATTTCTTCCACAAAAGATCTCACCATCACGATTGGCGAGAACGGCAGGGTCGAAGTCACCGATGGAACCAATCACCTCGTTGTTTCCCGCGTGACCCGAATTACCGGGGGCAGGGGCAACAATAAATTCGTTTTCGGCCCGAACGGCCGCATCACCGGAACGATCACGGGCGCTCCGTTCGGCCAGGGTGACGGGAAACAAAGCCTCCTCGATTATTCCAAGTACGAAACAAACAATCCCGGGTTGACTGGAGTCGATTTAGAGACAGGCGCCGCGCCAGGGATCCATGTCGATCCGCTCACGGGCGTTCCCCGTTTGGCTGGGTTCACCGGCATTAAGAAGGTCGTGGGCGGACCACAGGTCACTCAACTCAAAGGATCGAACGGCGAGGTTGAAGTGCTCGAGGGAGGAACTGCGGATGATGTTCTGACCGCAGGCAACTCCGCGGGCGACACTTTAAACGGAAATGACGGCAACGACATTTTGACCGGCGGTTCCGGGACCGACACCATCTCGGGCGGAGCAGGCCGCGACGTCATTTCGGGCGGCGGCAGCACGGACACGATCAAAGGCGGTTCGGGCAACGACGTGATAAAGGGCGACGCGGGGAACGATGCGATTTCTGGCGAAGGCGGCAGCGACACGTTGAAAGGCGGCGCTGGCAACGACACTCTCGAAGGTGGATCGGGCAATGACGTGCTCGATGGCGGCGCTGGGACCAATGACCTTGTGGGCGGCGAGGGAGATGATTCTTACCTGATTTCCGGCGAAGCGGGGAACGACACGGTGGTGGAAGGTTCCAACGCGGGAAAGGATGTGATCGATTTCTCGGGCGTGACCGAGACGGTGACCCACGTGCTGAGTGACAATACCCTCAAGTCGGGAACGGGCGATCCCACGATTAAGATCAATCGATTGATCGGCGATGCGATCGATCGGGATCTCCTGGATGATTCCCCGTTAATCCAGCCGTCCACCGGCAACGTGACCGCGGATTTCACCAATTCGCCGTACACAGTGACCGCCGCGAACCTGGCGAATTTAGAGACGATCATCACGGGTCCCGGGGAAAACGTATTTGTGTTTGGGGACAATTGGGGTATCCAAGCAGCCCTCACCTCCTCGCTCCTCAATGCGCTGGTTCCGGATTTTGTCACTGGAATCGTGAACTCCGGACGCGATCTGGTGATCGATACGAGTTTGGCGGCAGGTTACGGAGATCGCGATGTGACGCGGGTCACCATCAACGACGCGATTCCCACCGACTCATCGCGCCTGAACGAGCCGTACTTCACCGCGCTGGTTCGAAGTTTTGACATCACAGCTTTGGATCGGGGGAACGACATTTTCTACGTCCAGGGCAATCAGACTAAGTTTTTCGAGCAGGGCGTTTCTTTCGAAGTGAACGGGTCGGCCACCTGGGTGCCGATTCCCGGCTATACGAACAACGGTTCTTACACGGTCGCGGCGGACTCGGTTTTTGACGCTGGCGCGAATCGAACCAAGATCCTCGTCAATCAGCCGATCAAAGTCGGGTCGGTCAGCGGAAGGGTGGCGCGCCGATTCACGATCACATCCCTGCCGGTCGGAGACGTGAATCAACCGGATCAAGTGATCGTCACGGGCACGACCACGGAACTGACTTCTGGCGACAAATTTTCCATCGAAGGCGGCGGCCAGAATGACACCACTTACACGGTGACGGACGTGATTGTCGATCTCGTCGATGGAACCTCCATCATCACGGTCAACGAACCGATTCTCATCCAGGATAATCAATTCGATCCCGGCGAATCGAAGGGGCAAGTGGTGATCGGCCGCGACATCGTGGGATTGGACCAAGGGCACGATACCTTCGACATCGACACTCATGGCCAGGACGTCTCCGCTTTCTTGGCCGCAGGCGCCGTCGTGCAAGTGTCGGGATTCAGCAGCACATTCGGCGCGACCGGTCTTGTTTCGAACAACGGCAACTTCACCGTCGAAAGCCTGAGTGCAGTGAACGGCCAAACGCGGGTGACGGTGGCGGAAACGATTTCGGCCGACGGCGTCCCCGCCGAGCCAAAAGCCAGCCTGTCCCGCACTCTGGAAGTGGCGCGGATCGACCGAGGGAACGATACCTTTCAAGTGGCCGGCGACCATCGGACGGAATTCGCCCTGGGGACTCAGTTGACGGTCACGGGCAGCGGCGCGCCAGTGGCCCAGGGTGGCAACGACGGGAACTATCACGTGGTGGCGGTGGCCTTCGCGAATGGCCAGACCTCCATTACGGTCAAAGAGCCGATCCTTAATTCCACGATCACTGGCCAGGTCAGCCGTTCTTATCCGATCGTGAAGGTGGCGCCGAACATGGATCGATGGGGTGATTCCATCGCGCCTTCGACGGTGTCAGTGGCGGGCGATCAGACTTCAGAGTTTACCACCGGGAAAACTTTCGTGATCGAGGGAGGCTCCTCGGGACTGCTCCAGGGAGGAAGCAACAATGGCAGCTACGATGTGGCCGCCTCGCGCTATGATGCCGACTTGGACGCAACGGTCATTACGATTGAGGACTTGGGCGGATTAATCGTTTTGCCCGTGGACGAGGCGAAGGGTTGGATCCGCGTCGAGCCGACCTTGGCGACTCCAATCGCGGGCGTCGACCAGGGCGGAGACAGCTTCAACGTCAAGGGAGATCAACGGTCGTTCTTCAGCGGAATCACAGACGGCAAGCTCAATGCGGCGAACGGAATCGAATTTCTGACCGCCGGAGGCTCAGCGGTGGCGGCGAGTTACACAATCAAAGCTGGCACGCCAATCACCTTCACGCCCTCTGCTCCACTGGTGCTGGATTTTCGGGCGGTGACCAAAGAGCTCAATTTTAGCTTCGGTCGAACCTACGATCTGGTGACCGGCCAATACCGCTACAATTTAACGGTCCAACGTTCGGCCACGCTGCCCATTCCCGGTTTCCTCGGAGAGACATTGGGCAAACTGAACGCCATTTATAAGGCGCTGATTTCGGGCAGCAAAATCACCTTCACCGACGTCGATCGCAACACGAAAATTTATGGCGGCCGGAACATCAACACGTTCACGGTCGCGCCGGGCGCCACCTTCTCAGGAACGATTGTTGGCGGGACCGGCTTCCGGAATCCCAAGGACATCGTGAGCCTCACGAGCCTCGCGGGCGCCTTGAGTTCACTCGGCGCTTCGCTTCCTCCGATCACCGTCCAAAATATTTTTGATTTCTCAGATACCGGGTTTCTCTCCGCCACGTTCGTCATGTTCGGCGACGACCTCGGAAAGCCTCTTGCCAAAAGCATCAACGTGACTGGCAGCGCGGGCAGCCGAGAGAAAGGGTTCACCGGATCATTCGAGAACATCTCGACCGTTATTTATGGTCCCGGGTTTGATCTTTTGACAGGGACGGGCGTCTTGGGCGGGCTTTCCCTGGACGTGGCGAAAGCGTTGATCAAGGCCATTGGCGATCTCGATTCGACCGCGTTGAAAAACCTTTTTGCCGATAAGGCCGCCGAGTTGAGCAAATTGAATTTCGGCTCGGACACCTTCCAGGTCGGCGGCAATCTCCTCATCCACGATTTGAAAGCGGCCGCCGCGGCTTCTCCGACCGCCGGCACGGTTTTGTCTCCGCTCGCCTCGATTTTGGGACCGATCATCGGAGGCGCCACTTTGGCTCCCGGCTTCCACGTTATGTCCGGCGGCACGGGCGCTGATACCTACATTTTTGCGGGTCTTTGGGGAACGGCCATCGTGGGCGAACCGCCCGATTTCACGATCCAAGGCGTGGCCACGCCCGAGTTCTACGACACGCTTGATTTCTCAGCGGTGAAGGGCGACCTCGAATTCGTTATCGAGAAGATCGAGTTAGTGGACGCCAACGGCACGGGCATCAGCTCGAATCTGGTCACCGTCACGATGGCGGCGGCGAATTCTCTTTCTGGAGTTGTTGGGGACGCGGCTGAATTCCTCTTGGGAAAAGTGTATGCAAACGACATCGAGAATATTGTCGGAGGCAAAGGCAAGAATACTTTCATCTTCAAAAATGGCGGCGCGCTCCAAGGCACGATCAACACCGGTGACGGGGGAAGCGTCGTCCTGGACTACTCCCAATACCAATCCCCAGGCGGAGCGGGATTGGACGTCGATTTCGCCGCCTCAGGCCTGGACATCGTTCTGATTCCCGAAGTCGACATGGGATTCTTCGGAAAGATTCCCGGAATCACGTTGCGATTCGGGCGCGCTTCCGGAGTTTTAGGGAATCGTCTGGGAGGTTGGGAATTGGGCACTGGGATCTTCGCTGACGCTGGCGTGGCGAGTGTCACGGCGGTCTTGGATACGATCAACAACGATGTGTTGAAAGGAAACAGCGCCGACAACCTGTTTGTCCTTAGCGGCGGCACGGACACGGTCGATGGCCGCGGCCAAGGCAAGGATGGAGACGCGGTGACTTACCAAAACGTCGCAGCTGCTTATACGGTCGATCTGGACCTCCAACGCGGCTGGCAAGGAGTCGTTTCAGGCAGCGCTCACGTGAATGATCCGTCCGCGTCCGGGAGTTTCCACGACGGCGCGCTGGGAGTGGGTGAAGTGCAGACCCTCTGGTTGGATGCGGATGAAGGCGATTTCAAAGTCACATTCAACGGTCAAACCACCCGGTACCTTTCGCATGATGTTTCGTTGGCCGATCTTCAAACCGCGATCAATGGACTGCTCCCATCCGGCCATGTCCAAGTGACCGGGACCGGTTCGTTCAACGATCCATGGATTGTCTCCTTCATCGATTTGGACGGCCAAGATCTCGCGAACATTGCAGTGGATGCCGCGTACCTGTTCAAGGCGTCCACGGCCGGAGCCGCGAACCTCAGTCAATTCACCAGCATTGAAAACGCGGGTGGCGGTCATGGCAACGATCTGTTGATTGGCAATAGCGGGAATAACGATTTCATTTTCAACAACGGCTTCGGCACGGACGTGGTGATCGGAAAAGGGGGAAGCGACACGCTCGATTTTCGAGCCGTAAAAGGAAACTTTGCCGAAGCCTGGCGAACCAACGAGGCGGTTTCGTACACCGTCACGGACGACAACGGGACGTACACGGTCGTCGCCTTCGGTCAATTCGAAGTCAAAGGCCCGGAAAGCGAACCTGACCTTTGGAAGAAAGCGCTCTCCGCCATTACGCCTTTCCGATGGACCGAGCTGCTGACGGCGGATGCCGCTGGCGCGCAGACAGCGGATGGCAGCGCGCTGACGGACGAACAGGTGAACCTCATCTTGCAGGAGGCAATCCGGAGATGGTTGTCCTCCGAGGTCGGCGCTGACATCGATCCGAGCCTGCTGGCCCGAGTGAACGTGGCCATTGCGGATTTGGCCGGCTCGGCTCTTGGCTCGACATCCGGCGGAAACATTGTCATCGATGCGAATGCCGCGAACCTCGGTTGGTTCGTGGATCCGACGCCCTCGGACGACACCGAGTTCGGACCAGCTGTGGGCGGCGGAAGGATGGCAGCGGATGGCAGTCCGGCTTTTGGCCGCGTGGATTTGCTCACCGCGTTGATGCACGAACTGGGGCACGTGCTCGGCTTGGGTCACGTTTCGCCAGAGGAAGGCGCTCAGCATCTCCTCGACGCGACGCTCGGTTTGAGCACGCGCATTGATCCTTCCGCGGCGGATTTGACTGGCGCCCCGACATTTTCCGGCGCGCTCGACGGCGTGACGTTGACCGGTGAGGCGGAAGCGTTGGTTGATGGATTAACCGATTTCGCAAACTGGGCTGGAATTTTTGCCAGCCAACGCCTCTTCCCGGACACGAATCTGCCCGTCGTGGATGTTTCGCTGAATGATAAGCTCGCCGTGACGGGACCGGCCATCTCCAGCAACATACTTAATTCCATCGTAAATGAGCTGGCCGCTTACTTGGGAACCGAAGGCGCCAACGCCACCGCGGCCGGAATTCTCGCGCTGGACGGAATCGATGTCAGTCCTTCGGCCAATCCGAAAGAATTTCGCGGCACAGTCACCTTGACCAGTTTCGACGAGGATAAACCGATCAATCTCGCGGATCTGTCCTTGATTGACGCAAGCGCTTTTCTCGGCGGGCTCCCTGGCTTGTCGGACGCGGTCGACTTCGTCAATGCGATCTTGGGTGTCTTTTCGCTGCGCATGCCGTCGGACACGGCCGGCGTGCCCAACTTGCGCGTCCACGGGTCGCTCAATCTCGTGTTTGATTTCGGCATCGACACGAACGGCGCTTTTTACGTTTCCGATCCTTCCCTGTTGGCGAGCTTCCGCATGGGCGCCGAACCGTTGGGCATCGTCGGCGTCGACCGAGTTTCGGGAACGATCACTTTGGCTGGCAACACCACCGGTCTGTTCGCGGCGAATCAGGTCATCAACATCCTCGGTTCCGAAACGAACGACGGGAACTATACGATCTCAGCGGTGACTTTGAACGGCACTGGGGACACGGTCATCACGCTCGCTGAAGCTCTGGCGGATGACACTGCCGGCGGTTCGGTGCTGCCGACGTTCAATCTGGCCGGGCTGAGTTTGGGACCGCTCGGCGTGAAGGTCGAACATGGAGTGATCTCGGTTTCCGGCCAGGTATCCTTAGGGACCAGCGGGCGATTGACCGACGCAGATTTGAAATCCGGGAAGACCCTTCAAGACATCGCGCTGGGCACGCCCGAACTGAGCGATGACAGCTCCTACTCAATTCTCCTGCCGCTAAAACTGGACGGCGCGTTGTCCGGGTTGGTCGATGCCAGCATCGTTTTGGCGGCGGACAGCGAGTTTCAACCTGGCGTCAATGAGGTGACCAGCGCGACGGCGACGCCGTTGCAAATGTTTTACGACCGGCTCAGGGCCGGGCTCATCCCGAGCGATTTGGCCTTAACCAATCTTCTGCAATTCAATGGGCTCTCCTTGGATCTGCTCTTCGCCGCCGTCAACGCGTCTCTCAACGCGCTGGTTGGGGATGAAACCGGTCCGAACCAGGGATTGCTTTATAAGACTCTGCCGCTCGTTAACAAAAGTGTTTCGGACTTGTTGGGCAACGGCGCCAGCAACTTCCTGCAGAGCGTCAAGTCAGCCATTCAGACTGGAATCGCCAGCGCGACGAACTTGCAAGGAACGGAAGCCGCGATCAATCGAGATCTCAAAGCCGCGCTGGGACTCGACCCGGCCTCTCCCAATCTGGTCGGTCTGCGTTACCAGGATTCCACCTTCTTTTTCGATTTCGATCTGAATTATCTCATCGAAAGGCAAGTTCCGCTCGGCTTGAACCTGGCCGATTTCCCGCTCGATCTGTCCAGTCTCGGCATCAGCAACCTGCCGCTCACTTTTAAAGCGCAGGTGCTGCTCGATGCGACCGCGTATGCGAATCTCCATTTGGGGCTCGGCTTCGATTTGCGCGATCTCACGGATCCCCGCATTTTCGTCGATGATGCAACCGGGCTGAGCGCCGGGGCTCGCGTGGTGGGAAGCGATTTGGATTTCGACGCTGCTTTGAACGTTCCCGGTTTGGGCAACCTCGGTTTCTTCGGCAGGAACGGCGCCGCTGAGCTGAGCCTCGATGCGCGGCTGGGCATGGCCGATGACAGTGGCGACGACAATCGGTACTACGCGACATTCACGAACGGCGCCGGCGGATTCGCCGTCAATGCGTCTGAAATTCTCAACGCCGCCGGCTTCAGCGCCCGAGGCACAGCGGCCTTGGATGTGCCGCTTTATTTCCCCACCGCATCGTTGCCGATGGGCGGGACGACCGCAGACAAGAACAACGACGGCCGCGCGGACAATGTCCTGCACGTTCAGGGAACCATCGACCAAAACGGGAACATCGCCGCGGAATACGACATCCCGAATTTGCTGCCGGACTTCGACCTTTTCGCTCTGCTCAACAATCCGCAGTTCATCATCGACAGCTTGAACACCGGGTTGTCAGGGCTGAAGACGGGGCTGGATCAGTACCTCGCGCCGCTGGCGATGCCGTTGGTGGGGGACGCTCTTCATGATGCCGCCAATTTCATCGATGACGGCGACTGGCATAGCGGTTCGGACTTGCGAGACTTGATCGTGGGTGATGATGACCCGAACACTGCCATCACTGGGTTGCACTCGCTTTTCGCGCCTGGCATCGCCCAAGGCAAGACCACCATCGATATTCTGCGCGACGGCCTGTATGCGCTGATCGGGTCCAAATTGGTCAAAGAAACGTTCGATCCCGCGACGGGGACTTACCGCTATCTGCCGCTGGCCGGGCCGGAAGATCTCCCGCTGACGGTCGGTGACGGTTTCGTGCAATTCGATCTGCTGATGGCCGGGAATGTCCTCCAGACAACCGTCCCGATCGATTTCGATCACGCGGCGCCTGGGATCGGCCTCGATATCGACGCGAACGTCAATGTCACGGTTGATTACTTGTTGGCTTTCGGGTTTGGCTTCAGCGCGACGGACGGTTTTTATCTCGTCACCGATTCGGGCACGGCGAGCGGGGACGAACTCACTCTGAAATTAAACGCGACGCTCGACTCGGCCAATCCGGCATCGCTCAATGCAAACCTCGGCATTCTGGATCTGCACCTTGCGGACATCCCCGCGGGGAGCGCGGCAGACGACGATAATCTTGCCACCGGTTTATTTGGCAAACTCAACGTCGACCTGCAACCGGCCTCTGTGGTCGCCACGTTTACCGGCGATGTAAACCTCGATTTCAACGCGGATGTCGCCTTGGGCGGCGCGTTCGCCACCTTCTCGAGCATTGTCCATTACGACCAGGCGTTCGCGAGCGCGATCCTGGGCACGGCCACTGGCCTGCCGGATGATGCCTCCACTGCGCCAGTGATCACTTTGGATGCCGAACTGGAACTGGCTGGGTTCGCTTCGATTCAAGGGGAATTCCGTTACGAGAAAACAGGCGACGGACCGGACTCGAAGGTGTTGCTGGGCGGCCGCGAGATCGAGGCGTTTGTCGGCGCCAGCGATCACAGCTTGGGAATCGAAGTGACCAATGCCGCGATTGGCTTGGTCCTGTTCGGCGATTCGACTTACGCGCTCGATGGAACCGGCACGGCCGGCATCGTGGGTGTGCCTGACTTGACCTTGACGGGCAATCTGGCCGTGCGCGCGAATACGAGCGGCGCGGCGATCAACGAAACGATCGCTTTGCCGAGCGGCGATCTGCACGTGAATTTCACCGATGGCGCCGCCATTAAGGAAGTTTCCGGCACGCTCGATTTGGATATCGCTGACTTCGTCCACGTAAGCGGCGCTTTTGCTTTCCAGAAAACCACGGCCAGTGTGGACGTAATCACTGGTCTTCCAGCGACGCTGCCTGGTGATGCGCCCGTGGCGCTCTCGACTGGGTTGGCCAAGGTGGCTGGACTCTCCGCCGATAATGCGCGCATTGAAGATCTTCCTGTCGATGTCATCACGATTGGAGCAGCCAACGCTCATCTTCGTGTGAGCTTCGGCGACTTCGTATTTGACCTCGATGGCATTTCGTTCGGCTTGGCCTCGATGAAAGCCTTGGCCAGCGCCGATCCGGATCGAGTCGTGCCTTCCTTGTATGCGGTGCGGGCGAACTTCGACAATGGCCTGAGCATCGATTGGGATTTGCTCGAACTCGAAGCGAATGGCGTTCGCGTAAATGTGAACCAGGGAGGCAACTGGCAAGGCGGCCACTTAGGATCTCCCGCCGTCGACTTCAGCAGCAGCTTCCCAGGGGGCGCGTTGTCGGTGCCTACGGGCGCGGAATTAGTCCCTCTCGCTTTCGCAAATCCATTGTTAAGCGTCGAAATCGAGCACGCTCTCATCGACGTCGGTTCCTACGTTCAGATCCAAGGCTCATTTGCGTTTACGAAAGGCGGCCAACTGGACGCGGTGCTGAGTGATGGCGCCGCCAAAACTCTGACAGCGACCAACGTCGGCGCCGAGAATGTCACTCTCTTCTTCGGGATCAATGGCCCGTATCGGAGCGATACGAATGGTGATGGCGTGATCGACGCCACCGACGAGTCCAATGATGACGCGGTCGGTTTCGCTGTCACCCACGCGAGCATCGCTCTCTCACTCCTCACGCCCGTCAACGCGGGCGACGCGACGAAATACATCGCTCTGAAGGCGACCGCGGATGAGGTCGGTTTCGTCGGCATCGATTCCTTCGATCTCAGCGCCTCGACCGTGCAGGTCGAGCTGAACCTCGCGCGGCGCGCGGGAGCGTCCGACAACTTGCCGGCGGTTAATTTTACCGCGCTGCCAGGCGGCGGGCTTTCGGTTTCCACCGGACAGGGCACGCAGTTGCTCGACTTTACCGGAAAACGAATTCACGCCTCAACCGATCAAGCTGTGCTCCGGGTTTCGGAGTTTGTTTACCTCAGGGCAAGCCTGGCTCTGGACATCGGCACGACCGAAAAAGTGACGGTGAACACCGGCATCTCTGCCAACCTGGGCGCGCTCGCCGAGACCGCGCTCGGTCCGGTGCGCGAGTTGTTCAACACGTTGACGGATGAGCTCGGGACCTTGCAGATCGATGTGACGAGCATGGTTTCGGACGCGTTCGCCTCCCTGAAAGCCCAAGTGACAGGGATGATCGATTCCGTCATCGATACGATCGTCGAGAAAATCCACTCCACCATCAACGATGCGAAAGAGAGCGTGGCGGGCGTGGTTCGCTCGCAACTTGAAGACGTGATGAACAACGCCTCGACCAGTTTGCTCGATCCGCTTCTGGACACCGTTTTTGGAGGGATCACCGATTCGATTGACGCTCCCTTAGACTCGGTCGTGGGAACGCTGCTCAGCCCGATCAAGAATTTCGTTCGAGACGCCATTGGCAAACTGATGCGGAACACGCTGAACGATGTCTTGGCCAAAGTCGAAGGCGCTGTCTCCTCCGCGATCGATTCCGCGCTGCAACAGGCCGAGGATCAGATTCGCGCCACAATTCAGGAAGTGCTCGACCCGGTTTTCGAAAAAGTGAACGCGGCGCTCGATCAGGCGGCCACGAAAATTCAGGACGCCCTCGATCCTGTCTTCAGCAAGTTGCGGAATTTGGCGGGAATGAAAATCGGCCACAATTTCGCGACGATCGAAGGATTGGAAGTGGGCGTGATGAAGCTTGGGATTGGGAACGGCACCGCGTTTCTCGGCCTGGTCCCGGGCGCGAACGGGTTCGATTTCACGAAGACGTTGGCCGAACAGGGCGACGCTTTCGGCTTTTATTTAACCGGCTTCAATCTGGGCTTAGGGATTTTCACTCCGACCTTGAGCAAAGCGCTGCCAACCTTCATCGCCGCGCGTGTGAACGCGGACAGTTTCGAGTTCACAGCCGGGGCTGTGGCCGACGGTTTGCTGGATTTGACAGCTCAGAACCTCGGCCTCGAGCTGAATGCGGGCGGGCCGCTCATCCAAGGCGCCGGACCTCTCCTGGGTGAAGCAACGATCGATTTTCGCTCTTTCATCGAGACGCAAGACCAGAACCATAATGGGCACCTCGATCAAGGACTCGAAGTTCCTACCGACACCAGCGGCGCCAACGTCGTCACGCTCGATTTCACCGGCCCGCTCATTGCCGTTCGCGTCAACCCGGCCACGGTGCGGATTTTTGATTTCGTTCATTTGCGAGGGAACTTCGCGTTTGTGATGGGACCGAGGTATCTGACGACCATCAATGTGGGCATTTCCTCGGACCTGCTTGATTTGGCCAATAGTCTCGGCCTTCAATCCGTGCTGGATCAAATCGCCGGCACGGCTGGCATGTCGGTTTCCAATGACTTGTCGACCATCAGCGGAGTGGAAGTCGATTCGATGACCATCGGCGCTTCCGATGTGAAGGCGTTCATCGGTTTGGGCACGCCCGATTTTGATCGGCCTTTCGCTGACCAGGATTTACTCGGATTCGGCGTGGAAGATCTCGACCTGGGTCTTGGCATTTTCAAACCGACGCTGCCGATCCCAGGTCTTCCAACCTTCATCGCCCTCAAGGCCACGTTCGATACCTTCGGCACGTACGGTTTTGGCGATGTCCTGCACATCAGTGGCCACGACATGACGGTGAACGTCAATCATGGCGGCGGCTGGTTCGGCGCGATCGGGCACCCGGTGATTAATTTTCAGGCGAGCTTCCCCGCGGCGGACGCCAATGGTGACGGCGTGCCCGAACCTATCGGACTCGCTGTCGAAACCGGCGATCCAACCCAACCCGTCTATCTGGATTACGCGACGAAGCTGATTCGCGTCTCGAGCCCGTACGTCGAGCTGGCGTTGTCCAATTTCGTCTATATCAGCGGCAGTTTCACGTTCGAGATGGGTCCCGACGTCCAAGTTGACATCAACACCGGCGCCACCGTCGGAGGCGAAGGCGGTCTGGTCGAGAATATCTCAGTCGACACGATTTCGGTCGGCATGTCGAACGTCCACGCCTTTTTCGGCTGGGGTCCGTATTTCCAGGATACCAATGGCAACGAGATGATCGATAGCGGCGATCAGGTCAATCACGATGCGGTCGGCGTCGCCATCGAAAATCTGAACTTCGGAATGGTCATGATGCGGCCGACCGCGGTCGAATTGCTGCCCCCGCCTCTGCAAGCGTACACGCCCGTTTTCTTCGCGCTCAAGCTGCACGCGGATCAGGCCGGTCTGGTTGGCCTCGACGATTACATCACTCTCACGGGATACGATATCGATCTGGATCTCAATTTGAGCAATGTTCCCGCCACGCTCTTGCGCTCGTCGCCCAATGTGAATTTTGCGAAGAGCTTTGAAACCGCCTCGGGCGCGAACGACGGCAGCTATGCCATCCCGACTGGAGGCGCGCCCGTGGTCATCAATTTCGATTCAGAGCTGATCCGGCTTTCGATTGGTTATGCCGAAGTCAATATCGTCGGGGTCTTGCAGCTTTCGGGCAGCATCGCGTTCGTGAAGGGACCGACCATGAGCGTCACCCTGAGCGACGGATCACAAAAGGATGTGTCGATCATGACCGTCGGCGCGAGTGATATTCGAGGCTTCATCGGTTGGGGCGGTTATTGGCGCGATTCGGACGGAAACCATCGCATCGACGGGAACGACACTCCCAACGATGCGGCGATTGGTTTGAAACTGGAAGGATTGAACGCCGGGTTGATGCTCATGCGCTCGGTCGATCTCCTCGACCCGAGCTTTTACTTCGCTGGAAAAATAACTCTCACCAGCCTCGGCCTGGTCGGCATTCCCGGAGTGACGGCCCAAGCGAATGACCTCGAAGTCGACGTGAACATGGGCGTCTCGGTCAGCGCCGGCATCAACGTCGTGGACTTCACTCGCTTCACCGATGGGCACTTCGCCGTCGAAACCGGTGATCCGGCCCATCCGATGATCCTCGATTACGACGGGTTCACGTTCCGAGCTGGCGGCGCGGTTCACCTGAATGTTTTGGGCACGCTGACTTTGGATGGAACGTTCGATTTCGATCTGAGTTCGGATCGTTTCCTCGTGTTTATCGATGCCACCGCGGCGGTTCTGTTGGGCGGAACTCCGTTGATCACGGCGAACGCGCTGGGCCTCTTCGTCATTACGAGCGCCGGGATTGGGCTGCGGCTCGAAGTGTCGTCTGGATTCAATGTGGCGGACGTTCTCGAGTTCGATGCTTCGTTCGCCCTGTATCTGAATACGACGGGCCAGAATTTCACTTACAACGTGCCCGACCGGCTCCAGGACGATGTCGGATTCAGCAGCCTCACGATCACAGCCGGAGCGCCGCGGAGGAATGGCGCCACCGGACCGGCTGGATTCTATTTTGTCCTGATGGGCAGCGGCGACCTGAACGTCGCGTCCGTCCTCGACTTGAGCGGCGACTTTTATCTCGAAATCAGCGCGACGGAGTTCGAACTCCAGATCAACGCGACGACGCATTTGTTGATCGGCACGCTGACCGCCTCGGGTTTGCTCAAGGTGAACCAAGAGGGCGTGGTGGGCTCGCTGCAAATGGGACTTACGGCGGGAACGACCGGCTTGGGCAGCAGCGCGTTCAGTATCACGGGAACGTTCCAGCTCGAAATCAACAGCACCGACACCGATCAGCCAATCCAGACTTTGAACATCGCTGCTGATGGAACGGTGTCCGGGCTCACTAGCGGAACGATTACCGCCAATACGTACCGGCTCATGGTTGGCGGCAGTTTGACGTTGTTGGACACATTCACGATTCGAGGCCGGATCCAGATGACGTTCTCCGCGTCCGGCATCCAGGTGACGTTCGACGCTTCCCTGGACCTGGGAGGTTTTTCGTCGGTCGCCGTCAAGGGTGGGGCCGCCATCATGGACGAAGGAGGCACGCCGGTCTTTGCGATCAATCTCGATCTCGGCGTCAACGCTCTCGACATACCGGCCGTGACCGTGAAGGGCGATTTCACCTTGAAGGTGAACACCAGTTCCACGACTGCGTATGTCGGTGTGGCGCCCGGAACGGTTGAGGTTCATATCGACGCCACCGTCCAGGTGCTCTTATTCAAAGCCACGGGCAGTGTCACGATCGGCGTCGAGGACGGGATTTTCGCGATCAACCTCCAAAACCTGTCGATGGATTTCTTCGGGTTTGCGACCCTCCGAGTGCATGGCTACGTCCGTTCGGACGGGCAGTTTCTCATCGCGGCTTCTTACTCTCTAAGCATCAATTTCGGGCCGTTCGATGTGAGCGGCGGTTTCGAAGTCGAGTTCAGCAATACTCGTTTTTATGGGCGGATCTATGGCAGCGTGGATTTCAGCATCGACATGGGCCTCTTCTCGATCCACTTCAACGTGGCCTCGGTGGAAGCGGTCATCGAGTTCACGACCGCAAGCGCCTCCGCCGCGCTGACGGTTTCCGCGGCGGGCTTGACGTTCTCCGGCAGCATCTCCTGGAGTTGGGGCGCTCCGCCGATCATCGCCACTCAGATCGGCAGTGTCCTCCGCCTGAACATGGGCGTCGATGCGCCGGCAATGGGCGACCTTTACAAGGACATCGTCACTGACACCTTTTCCATCACGCACAAAAACGGCACGGCCGGGAACGAAACAATTCAGGTCCAATCCTTGGGCGTCACGAGCGAATTCATTGGCGTCAGCAAGATCATTGTCAACGACGGTGACAAAGGAAACGATTTCATTTACGTCGCCCCGAACGTCGCTGCGGACGTCGAGATCAATGGCGGCAAGGGCAACGACACCTTCCTCATTGTTGGCTCGGGAACGCATCTCATCAATGGCCGCGCTGGCAACGATCACATCGAATCGGGCAGCGGCGCGGACACTCTCGACGGTGGGGCCGGCCAAAATTCGGTCAAGGGAGGCGCCGGAAACGACTTGTTCATTTCAAATAGTGGCAACGACACGCTGGACGGACAGGGCGGCAATGACACCTTCACCCTCGGAGGCGGCGCGGGCGCCGTGCAGGGCAGCGAGGACGATGATGTCTTCAATCTGACGGGCGGCGTCTTCACGATCAACGGCGGGGCAGGGCACGACGTTGTCAATATTACCGGCGGGGCCGCAACGATTGATACGGGCGCGGGGGACGATGTCATCAACGTGAATCGCCGGGCGATCGCGGGATCCACCGGCGCCTTGGATATCACCGACAATGACGGAACTGATGTCATCAATGTGGACCTGGATTCGACCGGCCAGAATACCTTGTTCAACAATCACAGCCTGGTGATTCCCGGTTACACGATCAATTTCTCGGATGGAATCGACCGGATCAATATCACGGACGCGTCCGCGGTGACCACCTTGTCGGCGGCAACGGCCTCCTCCAACTTAGGGTCCGTCAGCTTGGTTGTGACCGCGAATCAAATTACGGCGAACAGCGCCATCAACGCGGGCGGGCTGGAATTCTTAACCGTCGGGAAGGTGGATCTATTCAGCAATATCACCATCAGCAGCGCATCCTCCAGTGCGGCGGGCGATCTGATCGGAGCGATCCGCATTCGATCGGCCACGGGCGCGATTCGCGTGAATGATACTTTCTTCTCCGCTCCCGATGGGCATCTCAGCCTCGAGAGCGTCGGGCTCAGCGCCACGGTGAATTCCACCGTCCGTTTCCTCACGGTGGTGAACACCGGAACGGGCAGCGCGGCCAATGTTGTGATTCGTGAAACCGACAGCCTGACCATCGTCGATGATGGCCTGATCTCGGGCGGGGTCTACAGCGCTCACGGCAGTATTGATATGGAGCTTTCCGCGGCGGACGCGTTGCTCACGCTTTTATCCGGAAGAATTCAAGCGCTCGACGCAACCACGGATATCCGTCTGATCGCGGATGACATGGACTTCAAATCTGGAGAGGACACGATCGTTGGCGGCCACAACCTGACTCTTGCAGCGCACCGTGCCGATTCCAGTTACCGGATCGGCAGCGCGGCGGAAGCCCATTCTGGCGATGATCGATCCGGGGAAGGACCGGACGCCAACCTGGATCTCTCGATGCGCGACATGGCCGCGATCGCTGATGGTTTTGCCCTGATCACGATTGGTCATTCCGCGTTGGCGCTCGGGCAGTCGGCCAACGAAATGATTATTGGGGACCTGGAAGACGCGACGGCCATCAAAGGGACTGGTGTTCCACGAGTCGTTCATGCCTCCTTGCGCGACGGCTCTCTGTTTGTCAGCGATCAACTCGACATTCGCGGTGATGTCCAGGCGCCAGGCAACAAGATCGATTTCCACGCGCGCCTCGTCGAGGTCAACTCCCAAAACATTCATGACTCGAATGGCGCTCCCGATTCGGGTGTGGCCGCGAAGGAAGTGGCATTTGCAGTCTCCGAGCAAATGATCATCGGTGGCTGGTTGCGCGGCGAAGACTCAATCACAATTACCATTCAAGGGAGCACTGGAAACAACGCGTTGGTCACCTACACCGACGGCGCGAATAGTCTGTCCGCTGATGTCGGCAGCGTGGTTCAGTCTGCGAACGACAACAGCAATATTCAAATCAGCGCGTCCGGTTCGATCAAGATTGCCACCATCCTCGAAGCGCAAGGCGAGAGTTCGCACGTGGATATTTCCACCGGAACTCATTTTACCTTGCTGCAAGGCGGCCAAATCGTCGCGACTTCCGCGGAGACGCTGATCCACGTCGCTGCTTCCGATTTTCTGGATGTCAATTCGGGCAGCGCGATCACAGCCGGCGCCGTATTTGTTGACGACCACGGCACGCCCGTCGCCACCCTGAACGGGGAGAATGCTGACATTAATCTCGCAGCCACCGGCGAGATTTGGATCGCCGGCGCGGTCACGGCAAGCCGCAATATTGAAATCCATGGAGGCAGCCCGAGCAGGACACACGCAGATTACTTCGACACGATTCCGGGCAAGATTCTATTTTCAATCACGCCGTCTATCGCCAATGCGACGGCGCTCGATGCGGGCACGCTTACGGCCGCGCTTCGCCAGGCCTTCACCGATAATCACGTGGCCTTGGCCGCGGGGAACCCGACGATTGCAACCATCGAGAATGGCAAACGATGGTCCGTGAGCGACAGCGCCACTCACGTTTATGTCATCTATTTGAATGACGCGGACAATGACGGTGTTGCGGAAGCGATGGAAGTGCAGGCGCCGCACTATTTGTTCGGTCATCGAAGTTTTGGATTCCTTCTCAGCGGCACGATTACCAGCTTGATGGACGACACGGATTTGACGCTGGCTTCCGCCTACGACCTGATCATTCGTGGCAACGTGGTGTTGAAGGGCGACCGTGCCAGTCTCACCCTGCAATCTGACAGCTGGATTTACGACGAAGGTTTTCTGACGGTCACAAAGAACATCGATCTTTTTGGCGGTGTTCAGGAGGACGGCACAGATTTGGGCGGCGCCAACAGCAAGGGGAGCAGCGTTTACGTCAGTGAGACGTCTGTTCTGAACCCGTCCGAGGCGGGCGGTCACATCAATATCTCCGGCAGCAGAGACGTGGATATCTTAGGCGCGATCGTTCCGGGAGGAATCATCGGGCAGCAGGGCGTGACTTGGGCCGGTCCCGATTCCACCGTGAAGATCAAGGCGGGCGAACAGATTTATGTGGGCAGCTCGATTATTGCGGCGAAATCGGTCGAACTGATCGCAGGTGTGGCTGGTCCGGATGACAACCGGCTTAGCGTCATCGTTGATTCTTCCGGCGGTCTCACTGCGGCGGGACGGACTTCCAACAACAGCGGCGCGCTCGTCAGCGTCAAAGCGGGCAGCGATTTCCAGGTGCTCGGCCGGATTGTTTCTGGAGCAACGGTGGCGCAGCAATTCAACGCCGATGGCGACCGGATCGGCGAGACGTTCACTTGGACGACCGAGAGCGGGCTTTTGCACTTGGAGGCGGCGGGTCAAGCGTTTGTGGGCGGCGTCACGACCAATCGGCAAGGAGCGATCATCGAGACAGGCGTCAGCGCTTACGCGAAGTCGCGCATCGAAATCGTCGGCGGCCAGAATCCCGAGGGCGTTGGGGTGAAGGTCCACCCGGCCAGCGAACTTGTCGTTCATGACGGCGCGGGCGCAATCGACATTACCGCCGTGGCCGACGCTGATATTCAAGGTCTGCTCGTCGCGGGCGGCGAGATTCAGAAACTATTTGATCCGAGCGGTGTGACGTTGGGCCGAAAGGTTGTTTACTTCGCTGGCGACTCGACCGTCCGCATCCAGGCCGACAATCAAATTCGTGTTGGACAGACAATTCGGGCTGGAAAGCAAATTGACCTGATCGGCGGTCAAGATCCGATCGAACCGGATCCCGCGGATGGCAGCCCGAATTACTCGGGCGTCGGCATCCTGCTCTATGGGTCCGCGCAATTAATGACCCTGAACGCTGGCGGCGCCATCAATCTGAATGCTCCCGGGCCATTGGATATCCTCGCGCCTGAATATGCCAACGAAGTCGAGGCCCAAGGCTGGATCGTCACGGCCGACGGCCAGCTCACCTCCGATGTGACCCTGGACGTGTTTCTGGATTTGGTGGACTTCCAAGTTCGCGGCTCGGTTCAACTCGATGCCTCCGTCACCGCAGAGAACACGAGCATCGAGGGCTTGATGACGGACCTTCGTGGCGCGCTGGCGACGACGCATTTTGCCGTCGTCCACTCCGATAACAGTTCTCACGCAGTTGGATCTTCCTTCACGCTCGACGGGACCAATCCTGAGGTCCACGTCGAATTGCGTGAAGGCCGGCTCGTGCTGGCGAGCCCGTATGCGATCGCGGTGGAGAACACTTCGGTTAATTCCCAGTTGCTCGGGTTCGACGTGAGCCAGGGCCGCCTGGTTTCTCAACGCTTCTACGCCGTCGCCGCGCGGGGCGCCGGTTCGATCGTGAACATCGGTTCTCCCACCGGACCGAACGGGCGGCTTTATATTGCTGGAATGGTTCTCGGCCACAGCGGCATTAATCTTTACAGCGGCGTTTCGACCGATGGAACCGCGGATCTCGATCTGGACGTGACCGGTTCCTTGGAAACGGTCAATGCATCCATCACGCTAAGCCCGGGAGACAATGGCGTCGTCAAAGGCAACGTGATCGCCCGAGGCGCTGGATCCGACGTGACGATCCATTCCGCCCGCACGCTGACGATTCTAGGAAATTTGGTGGCGGATGACCGAATCGTTCTGAGCGCTGGCACTGTCGAGAGGAGCGGCGAAGCCAGCATCACAACTTATGGGACGAGCACCCTCACAAGCACAGGCGGCAACGGCCAAATCCTGATCACCGGTTTGAACGATGTAGTGATCGACAGCGCGGTGGGTCCGGGAAGTGAGAACCTCGCCTTGATTCGCATCGAGTCCCAAACGGGCACACTCCATCTCGAAAGGGCGTCGGGTTGGATTGAGAGCGGCGCGCTGATCCGGTTGCTCGGCGTTGATCTCGATTTGCAAGGGGTGATTCGGAGCACCGAGGCCACGGCCGATGCCAATGACTTTGAAGTGGAAATTTCCGCCACAAACGACGCGAGTATCCAAGGCGATATGCAGTTCGCCGGTTCCGTGAAAATATCCACGGGAGGTCAACTCGACATTTTCAACACCAGCCTCCGCGCGGATGCACCAGGCCAGGCGGTCAAACTCGTTTCGGGCGGGGCCTTGACACTTGGCCGGGCCATTGGGTCGGGCGCCAATCGCCGGATGCAATCGGCCTTGATCTCGGCTGACTCGAAGGTGGGCATCTCCTCGACCGGTCTCCTAACCATCCATTCCGGATCGCGCATCATGGCCTCCGCCACCGGCAGTGAAGTCGCTATCCAAGCGGGTGCGATCAATCTGATTGGCTCGATCTATGGCGGCGCGACGGTGAACGCGAGCAATGATCTGACCTGGGTAGGTCGCTCCGCTGCCGTCGTCATCAACGCGAGCAAGATGGTCATCGGCGGAAAGGGAATCGATGCGAACGGGCTGGACGTGGACCGCGGCGGTTCTATCCAAGTGACCGGGGTCATGGAACTCAACCTCACGGACACCGCGCCTTCCACTGGATTGACCGTGAGCAGGGATAGCTTCTTGCGAAGTGATGCGACGGGTGGAGGCGTTTTGACTCCCGCGACTCCCAGCGAGATTCTCATTACTTCCGCGGAAGGCATCCAGATCTTTGGCCTAATTGAAAGTTTGGACGCCGGCTCGGACGTCACCATCACCGCGAGCGGGCTGGTCTTCATCGACGGCGTTGTTCGCGCCAACGATCAGCTTGTCATTACCGGCGGTGTTCATAGTTCGGGCGCGGGAATCATCGTTCAGCCTTTGGTCCTGTCAGAGGACGCGAACGGAAACCTCATCGACGTCAATGGCGATCTGACGGATGGCGACGGTTTCCTGGTCAATGCCAACGGCGAACACCTCGATGCCAATGGGGCCGTCACGACGAACGCTGCGCTGTTTGTCTTGGGTGGCGAGCCCGTGCGGCTCTCGGGAGGCGTGGTGGACGCCACCGGCCCGGGCAATGCCATCACCCTCACGAGCACGGACGACGTGGTCATCTTCGGCACGGTTGGCGATGTCAGCGTGACCAATGGCCAGGTCGTCACGCAAACCGACCGCGTGACCATCACATCGATTCAGGGGAGTGTGACGATCGCATCCAACGTCAACGCCAACACTCAAATCATTTTGCTCGGCCCCGCGATCGAGCTGATGGCTGGCGCGGTGGTGAAGACTCGCCGCACGGGCGGCCGCATCGTTGCGAGCGGTCACAATGTTTGGGTGGCGGGCGGCGCCCATTCTGCGCTGGTCGATTCCTTCAGCGATGTGGAGATTCTCGCGGATGTTTTGCGCATCGACGGCGTGGTGCAGACGGAAGCGGTTCCCGGACGAATCCTGCTGAATGTCGAAACCAGCGTGACGGTGACGGGCTCGGTCAGAGCGCTGGATAACATCGAGATCAATGCCGGGGTCAATCGGCGTTGGACCGACGCCAAACTTCTTTCCGGCGCAATCACACGGGAGGACCTGACGGGCGGGGACATTCTGATCGTGCAGGAAGGCCTTCTGGAAGCAGGCGGTCATGTCAAGCTGACCGCAGGTGGCGATGTCAATCTTCAGGCTGGCGCGGCCCTTCAGGATGGGACGATCGATGTTTCGACCCCAATCATCAGCACGGAAGTGAGCACGATCGACGTGGTGACTGGATTCCACGACGTCGCGGTGGGAGTGATTCATCTTCCTGTCGTCACCTGGACCAAGACGACCGTGACAAAGCAGGTGGGCACGGAAGAGGTCAAGGTGGGGAATTATTTCAACACCATGGACGTCACGCTCACCCAGGCGGGTTATTACAATCCCGCCGCGCCCGCGGGAGCTCAGTTCCGCGACTGGTTCATTGAAGGCGTCGATTATTACAACAACTCGGATTACCCGCACGCCAAGCTCAGCATCCCGACCATTAATTGGGCCGCGTTCGGCGTCACGAGCGTGCCCTCCTCCGATTACACAAAATCGAGCTACAAAGGATTTAATGATCTCGTCGAGGCGCAACGGAACGCCGTCCTTGCCACGCTCGGGTACAAACCGCTCTTCGATTTTACTTACGCGAACGCACAACGACACGAAGCCCTCGACGGAAACGTCACGGTCACGGATTGGACTCCGGCTTGGGCTGGCCATAGCCCAGCGGTCTATCTCGTGAATGTGGCTGGCTGGGAGGACAAATACATCCGCATGCCACAGGGGGCCAATGAGGATGTGTTGCGCGTCGTCACGCAGGGCAATCCGAAGTTGTTGATCAACGGCCAGTGGTCCGCCATCGCGCCGCTGGCTGGCGACATTGTTGGCCAGCAAGTCGGGACGTACCAAGACAACGCGGTCGTTTTGTACACCCAGGACAAATCGGCGTTTACGGGAAAAGTGAACAAGTATGGGTATTGGGTGCCGGACCCCGATTCGTCAGCTGCCCGGTGGGCCGTGACGTACTATACGGGAGGCCAGCGCGCTTATTCCATCAATGACGGCCGCGCCGGCGGCAATCGAGTGAGTGCCAGCCGAACGCCTGACTGGACGCGCACCTCCGGTTCAACCGTTCAGAACGACCCGCTGAATCGTTTTTCGCTCATGCCGACAGGTTACAAGGAGGACACGCTGAGTCTCGTGTTCGCGGCCACCCATGCGACCCACTCCAAGGTCGTGGTCGCCGTCGATCCCCATGCGAGTTATCACTATTCGGGCTGGATCGAGAACTATCCGAACCAAGGCGTCATCTTTTATGATGATGATGACGATGACCCGGGTGGACTAGGCGGGGATAACTTGTTCGACACGCATAGCCGTTGGGATTTGTGGAACGATCTCGACGATGATATCTGGGCCATTACCGTTTTTCCGCACACCGCGGTAATCCTCTATTATGATCCGGGTTATAGCGGGACCTCCGTCTTCTATTCCGCGGGTGATAAAACCTTCTTCATTGAAGGACAATGGTGGGGAGATGACGTCTCCTCTTATAGAATCTATGGGCAATATCTAATCTGGGACGCCCAGAATATCACCGAGGATCAAGCTGATTATCGTTACAATTGGGTCTCCGATCCGCACAACGTTTACGACACCCAACGCCAGCAATTGACGTTTCAGTGGACAAGTCAAAGCCACGATATCTTCGACGACCGCCCCCGCTCCGAGACGGTCGATACCGAAACCAAACAGGTCACCAGCAGGACCATCGTTCAGTACCAAACCGTCGCGGACACCGAAGAGCAGACCATCTTCTCAACCAAGCGCATCTTCGAGGACCCGTTGGCCCGCCCGTTTGGAGCTTTTGACAAGGAATCCATCCTGGGCACGGATGAGATCTCCGTGAGCGCGGGTGGTGATATTACAATCAGCGGAATCGCCAAAGCCATCGCGGGGCCATTGACTTTCGACGCCCTGGGCAAGATCGATGTGATCGGCAGCACACCCACGGACATAACCGATCCCAACACAGTCCCCGCCAAGGCGGAATTATTGACGCCCGAAAATCTGGCGCTGATCTCTCAAGCCGCCGTGACGGTCGCGGATTCCGCTTTCCTGGGCGGCGGCCATTCCGAGGATGGCGCCGCCACCGGCAGCAAGGATATCAGCATCATCGCCTCCGGGAAAATTACGGTGGGCGGCGAATTGCTTTCCTCCACCCAAGTCAATTTAAGCGGCAACACGGACGTGGATTTGCAGGGCACCATTTTCGCCAATTCCCTGATCAATGTGAAAGCGGGCCAAGGCGCCACGAAAGTGGGAAGCATCCACGGGGATATTCTTGCGAACCTGCAAGCGATCGGCGATATCACGCTCACCGCAGGGGCGCTGGACGGAGATATCATTTTGCCCCAGACGACGCTCAGCGCGGGGGCGGGCGTGACGCTGAGCGCAGTCGCCGGCGTCGTGAACCACAGCGAGGGACTGTTGAGTGCAAACACGCTGACGGTTCTCGCCCGCGACGGTGTCACCGCCAACGCGCTGATCAAATTTGTCGATGCCGTCGTCAGCGGAGCGGGAGACATCCAAATCGACAATGCCAGCGCGATCACATTGACGCGGTTGGACGCTGCGAATGGGAAGATTGTGGTTCAGGCGTTAGGTTCAATCACGGCAACGAACGTCATTTCGCGGGGTGGCTCAGACGCTGATGACATCGAGCTGACGACATGGAAGGTTGGCGATGCGGCCGCTGATCTGAGCGTTGGAAGCTTGGTCGCGAACGGCGCGGGAGACATTACGTTGGTCGTTCAAGGTGGCTTTAGCCAACCAGCGCCGAGCTCGGGCGGTTCTTCCATCGTCGCGGACGTTTTGAACGTGCAGATGTTGGGCGGCGCGACTTTTTACACGCAGGTGAATGCGCTGATCTTGGGCACTGGATCAGAGGGCAACGTCAGCGTGGTCCAGAGCGGCGCCGGCTTGTTGCAGGTGACGGATGTGAAGGTGGCCGATGGTTCCTTCACGCTGAATCACCCGCTCGGCGCCGTGACGTTGCAGCACCTCGAACTGATTTCAAATGAAGACGGAGATGACGTCACCGTCAACGCGGGCGGAAACATTCAGGTCGGCTTTGTCAAAGCGGGTGATTATTACACGGAACTGCCCGTCCTCCCGCCTCCGGATGGCGAACCACCACTTGACGCCGAAACCGGCCTCACCGCGCTGGGTGATGTATCCCTCACCAGCGGTGGCAATATCACGGAAAGCGGCAATGATGCCGAGGCGGATCTCATCGGGGACCAACTGACTCTCCAGGCGGCGACCGGTATTTCGGGAATTGAAATTTCAGCAAACGATTTGCTCTCCGTCCGGGCCACCGCTGGCAACGTCGAGTTGTCCGAATCCGATTTTCCAAATGAGAAAGCGACGGGTTTGATTGTCACCGACGTCGTGGCCAGCAACGGTTCCGTCACTATTACGGCTAATGGGCTGCTGAGCGTCCGCAAGGCCATAGCCACCGGCACAAATGGCATCGTCAGCCTAACCAGCGTCAACGCCAATCTCGAGATTGTCGATCCAGGCAACGGCCAGCCAGACGCGATTCAGGCAAACGGCGGCGTGGCGTTCGTTGCCGGGGGCGACGTGCGCTCTTACAAGTTTTTCCAGGGACCGCGTCTGATCGAGTATCACGCGGTGGGAGGCTTTGGTTTCAATTTCCCCGCGAACTTAACTGCGGACACGATTGATCTGGCCACGGCCGACACTATCGCGATCACGGGCACGCTTACCGTCAAAGACCGGCTCGCACTCGTTTCCGACCGCAACGTCTTCGTCAGTGGGAATATTGTCGGGCTTGGCGGCCAGACCATCAGCGAGATTGACATTACGGCCAAGGGAACCAAGCAAGTCATCGCGACGGTCTACGATGAAACCACCCACGCCAATGTCACGATTTCGCAGAACACCGGCTTTATTAACGTTCAGAACAGCGGCCTCGCCGCGGGACATATCGAGCTGCGCGCGTTGCGGAATATTTTTGTGGAGGTCTCCTCGACCCTGACGATCAGCGGATTTGTGGGCGGTTCGAACGGATCGAGTTCCGCCGCCGACATCACGCTCCGCGCGGGAACGAGCCTGAGTTTGGGCGACTCCACCATCTTCGCCTCGGGCAACGTGCAGTTGGAATCGCCTCGCATTTCGGCCGGCAACAATGTGGACATCCGCGGGGACGAACTTGAGGTGCGCGCCGCTGCTGACGTGGCATTGAAAACCGCAGTCAATACGTTGACGTTGGCGACCACCGGCAGTGGCAACGTCATCGTGACGGAACTCAACGCCATTACCCTCCAATCCGTGGTCGTCGCCGACGGCGCCTTCTACCTCAACGCAGGCGGCGACGTAACCGCGACGTTCGTTCGCACCATGACCGACGGGGTTGGAAAGGACATCACACTCTCCTCCGCCGGGAACATTTTCGCCGATGATGTCGAAGCAGGCGCCACGGCGGGGGCGGCGAAGGTCGCGAGCAAGGTGACTCTCGACGCCCGTGGAACGATTAGCGAGCCGCTCGCCAATATCGATAACACCCGCGTGGATGTTTCGGCTTACAAGATCATCCTGATTCATGGCCAGCCGATCAGCGCGCCCAAGGTGCTGATCAATAGCGCTGATCCTGGCGTTGGCTCGGAGTTGGAAATCGCGGTCGTGGAAAGCTGGAGCGATGGCCCACTCCCATTGACTGGCATTCCGGACCACGTCAATGGCAACTATGTCCTCAATGCGCCCGACCACGTCGGCAACTTGGTGATGACCGTGACGGGCAATTTAACCGTGATCGCTCTGGGATTGACTCCGGGCCAGCTTTTGTCTCTGACCGCGGGCGGAACGCTTACCATTCTCCCAAGCCTCAACGTCGGCGCCGGCACAATGATTCTCAGCGGCGGTTCGGCCTTGACCTCTTCCGGAACGTTGACCGCGAGTTCGCTCACCGTTACGTCGGGCGGCCAGGTGAATGTCCTGACGAATGTCGATAATCTGACCGTCACCGAATCAGCTCCAGGCAAGAGCGTCTCCATTACCGAAACCAACAGCCTCAATCTTCTCGGCGCTACGCTCAACGGCAGCGACCTGAACATCCAGGCGGGCGTTGGTCTCAACGTGATCGGGGCCGTGAATGGCGCGGGCAATGTCAGCTTGAACACCCTGGGCGGTTCGATTTCGTTGACCAGTGGGTTGAGCGCCGCTGGCAATATTTCGTTGACGGCGACTGGCACTGTTTCCTCCAGCGTAGGCACCGTAAGCAACGCGCTCATTGTGAATGCAGGCGGGGCGGTCAACCTGAAGGCGCGCACCAACATCATCGATATCAAAAACAGCGGCGCCACCGGCGGCATCACCGTCACCGCCTCCGGCGCTGGTGCCGAGATTCTCGTCTACCGTCTCGAAATCTCGAACCCCAGTAACTCGGGCAATATCTCCCTAACCACCTCCGACGCCAGCATCAGCATTGAGGCCGGGCAGGCAGGCGTATCAACCGCCGGCTCCGGCTCAATTACGCTGACTTCCAGTGGCGCGGGCGCAGACGTTTCCATCGACAAAGATATCACCTCACACGCGGGCGCAATCGCGATCACAGCCGCCAACCAGATGGCGCAGACCGCGACTATCTCCAGCTCCGGCGGTGGAATTACATTGCTGGCCGGAGATGCTTTGACCCTCTCCGACACGGCCGCTGTTAACATCACCGGGTCCGGAAATATTACCCTCTCCGCTCTCGGGGCCGTTGAAATCGATGGCAACCTGACGACGACTGGCGGAACTATTCAGATCTCCGGGGCGAACGTCAGCCAGAACGACGGAACAATCGCCGCCGCGCAAAGCATCGGGATCACGTCGGGTGGTCCCATCGTGATTGGCGGGACAGTCCAATCCACGAGCGGCACGATTACACTGACGGCGGCAAGCGCAACCATCTCCGGCGTCATTAACGCGATCGCCGGCCATGTGAATCTCCTGTCCGGGTCCGAACTCGCCCTCGACGGGAGTGTGGTTGCCGCAGTCGGAATCACCATTGGCGCCACCAACAATCCTGTCACCGTCGTGACCCTCGCCGGCCAGTTGACAGCTTCGGGCGGCGACATCGTCATCAATGCCGGCGATAGCCTTACGATCTCTCCGCTTTCTGGACAGGTGAGTGCCGTGACCGGCAGTGTGCTCATTGCTTCCGCGGTCGATGCCCAATTGCTTGGCTCCATGACCGCGGGAGCCGGTCTCACGATCGGCGCCGCGAGCCATCCAGTCGGCTCCATGACCGTGAGCGGAACGATGACCGCCGTCGCAGGCGACATCACCGTGACGACCTCGCAAAGCGTGTCGGTGAGCGGAAGTCTGACCGCGAACATGGGCGCCATCACGATGACATCCGGTGCCGCGGACAGGTTGGACGGCAACATAACCGCCGGCACAAATCTCACGGTTGCTTCCGCTGCGGCCGTGACCCTGAACGGCGCCGCGACCGCTCTGAATGGAAACGTCGCCATCAACGCGCGAACGATAACAATGACCAGGGGCCGCATTAGCGCCTCGCAAGATGTGGCCCTCACAAGCTCGGCGGGTTCGATCACAGTCGGAACAATCACTGCGGGCGCGCAGGGCCATGTAAATCTGACCTCCACCGCAGCAATTTTGCACAGCACCGGGAAGATCGTTGGCGATGTCCTCACCGCCAGTTCCGCAGGCGAAATCACTCTCGATACAACCGTGGGAACTCTCACCGCAACGACCAGCGCGGTGGGGCCGATCGTCGTGACGGAGACCGATGCGATTACCTTGGCCAATGTGCGAACTGCGAATGGCCCGATCACAATCACCGCCGGAGGCAACCTGGTGGCGACCCAAGCGACCTCGCTCACGGACACTGACGCAAATGACATCTCCCTCACCACGACGGGCGGCGGCTCGATCACCGTCGGAACGATCACAGCGGGCGCACAAGGCGATGTAACTCTCACCTCGTCGGGAGCGATTCTGCGCACGAGCGGGAAGATTACCGGCGATGTCCTGACCGCCAGTTCCGTTGGCGAAATGACTCTCGATACAACCGTGGGAACTCTCAATGCCACGACCAGCGCCGCGGGACCGATCGTCGTGACGGAAACCGATGCCATTACGTTGGCCAATGTGCGCAGTGCGAATGGCCCGATCACAATCACGGCCGGCGGCAACCTGGTGGCGGCCCAGGTGATCTCAGGAATCAATGCCGATGCGAATGATATCTTACTGACCACGACCGCCGGTTCGCTGACCGCCGGCAACATCAACGCTGGCACTCTGGGCGACGTTTCTCTCGTTTCGGCCGCTGGGATTGATGAACTCCCCGGTTCGATCGTTGCCGCCGATCAACTCGATATCGTTGCCGCCGCAGACGTCTCTCTCCACACCACTGTTGCTCGGACCACGGCGCATGTCAGCGGGACTGGCAGCCTGACCCTCACCGAATCGGATGATCTCACTTTGCTCAGCACGATTACCGCGGGCGGCGATATCACCGTCACATCGACCACCGGTTCGATCTTTGCCGGCGCGATTTCCGCCGGCGCCGCCAAGACAGTGACTTTGAATTCGCTGACCGGCCTGACCGATTTGAATGGCCGGATCACGAGCAATAACCTTCTCGTTCACGCGGCTCGATTGACGGTCCATGTCGCCAGCGTCGTCCCGTTCCCAAGCGGTGGTTTCACATTCTTCGGAGCAAACCTGGGCGGCACTGATCTGTTGACCCTTCTCGATGGCGCCGCCAATACGATCACGCACACGTTCTCCAGCGCCGACGACGGCAATGTGAACATCGACGGCCAGGTAATCGTTCATGCCGGACTCGAAGCCATCACCGATCTGCTCCAGGTCGATAACCGGGTGTTCAATTACACCGGCAACCGCGCCGATGACATCCTCCTCACCGACGATCAAACCCCGGGCAACACGATTTCCCGCAGCGTCAGTTCATCGACAACCATGACGCTCGACTTCACCAATCCCAACACGACGCTCACGCTCAATGCCGGGGATGGCAATGATCTCGTCACCTTGATCGCGCTCGATAATCGCGACAGCGTGAATGGCCCCTTCAACTCGGAACTCCGGCTGAACGGCGAAAACAACGATGACACCATCGATGCGGCGCCGTTCGGACTCGCTCTGATTGTCGATGGCGGCGCGGGTGCGGACACCATCTACGGCGGCAACGCAGGCGATACAATCTTCGGAAGCAGTGGCGATGACACGATCTACGGGGCCGGCGGAAAAGATGCCATCGAAGGGAATGACGGAAATGATCTTATCTTCGGGGACTCCGGCCGCGTCACCAGGAACGCCGCTGGAGCGCTCACATTGATTGAAAGCACCCAAATCAGTTCCGGAGATTCGGACACGATTTCCGGACAGAACGGTGACGATATTCTCATCGGCGGCGTGGGCGCTGACACAATCAATGGGAACGACGGCCATGACATGATTGTGGGCGACAACGGCACATTGACCGATGTCGTTCTCCAACCGTTCTGGACCATCGGTTCCATGCACACGATCGACAGCACCAGCACAACTGGCGGCATCGATACGATCCACGGCGATACTGGTGATGATCTGATTTTGGGCGGGTTAGCCGGCGACACGATCACGGGCGACAGCGGCAACGATCTGATTGTCGGTGACAACGGATCGATCTCGACCATTGCCTATGATGCGAGCGGTTGGAAGAGCATTGGCCTGATTGCGAGCGAAGTCAGCGCGTTGGGCGGAGCTGACACGATCAATGGCAATGATGGCAACGACGTGATTATCGGCGGCGCTGAGGGTGATCTCCGGTTGAATGGTGATATCGGCAATGACCTGATCGTTGGTGACAACGGCCGGTTAGAG
>Ga0209514_10001193_pt1 | contig 47005 bp, 46 predicted proteins | sample Subgrocontami58m_FD_187452 | JGI IMG/M metagenome (GOLD analysis project Ga0209514, IMG submission 187452) | Subsurface groundwater microbial communities from S. Glens Falls, New York, USA - GMW37 contaminated, 5.8 m (SPAdes) (version 3) | ecosystem: Environmental > Aquatic > Deep subsurface >... | reverse complement strand
GACCCGCGCCCCAGCGAGATCGGGCGCGCAGCCGGCAAGGAAATGGACCAGCGCGATCTGCGCCTCGCCGATCTCTTTTGCCCCGGGCCAGTAGCCCAGATTGATCAGAAGGAGCGGCCGGCCCCTGTAGCTGGCCACGCTCCAGCGATGCTTTGGGTCGAGAAACGGCGCGGCCAGCCGGTCCACAAAGGCGGTGGGCAAGGCCCGCCCGTCAAGCAGCTCCTCGAGCATGCGATCTCGATGCGTATAGACCTCGCGGACCCGATGAATGAACTGGGCCTCAGCGCGATTCATTGCCGGCTGCATGATGATTTCATTTAAACATAAAATAGGGGGAGATAGCTATCGGCCCATTTCTCGAATTGACTTTATAGCGCAATTGCCGCAATTATAGGCCCACTTACGGAGCGCGAGGTACGGGACTTGAAAATTCTACGTTTCGATGACGGCAGGATCGGCATACTTAAAGATGGAGATCGCGTGGTAGACGTGAGCGCGACGATCACCTCGCGCAAGGCCAAAGGTCCGCAAAGGGTGATGGAAGATATCATTGAGAACTTTCGCGGCTACCGGCGCAAGTTCGAACGAATCCTGGCAAGGGAGCCGGGTGTTCCGCTGAGCAGCGTCAAACTCCTGGCGCCTATCCCGCGCCCCGGCAAGTGCCTGGCGGCCTTTGTGAATTACCTGGACCGGCCTGACCGAAGCGTAGACAGCTTACCCGATGAGTTTTTCTACAAGTCCCCGGACCTGGTCGGCCCGGAAGGCGCCGTGGAGCTGCTGGATATTGCGCCGGTCGTGGTTTATCAGGCCGAAGCGGAGTTGGCCTTCGTCATCGGTAAAAACGCAAAAAACGTTTCCGCAGGCGACGCCATGGACTATGTTTTTGGCTATGTCCCCTTCTTTGACATTTCTGCCAGGGGATTGGCGCGGCGCACCCAGTTCGTTCCCAAGGGACAGGACACCTACGGGCCCTGCGGCCCCTGGATCACTACCAAGGACGAAATCCCCGATCCCCATAATCTCGTGGTGAAATCCTGGGTCAACGGCCAGGCCAGGCAGAATTACAACACCAGGTTTATGGCTCACAAGATCCCCGACCAGATTGCGTGGCTAACCAAATTCGTCCGGCTGCAGCCGGGGGATGTCATCGCCACCGGCACGTATCACGAAGGACTCGGCCCCATCAACGACGGCGATGTCCTGGAGATCGAGATTGAGAAAATGGGCAAGGCGAGATTTTTTATCAAAGGTCACGGCCCGCGCAAGGATGCTGAGTGGATGCCCGGCGTAAATCAACCCGCGACCCCGCCGGGGGGAAGAATGACCATAGTTTAGCTGTTATTTCGCGCCTATTTTAAGTAGGGCCGACCCCGGTCAGCCCCTTATGCCAGGCCAGGAACCGATGGTAGGAAAGGAAGAAAAGCTGGTTTAGGGCGTAACCTACAATCGCCAAGGAAAGCATCCCGGCATACATCTGATCAACCTTAAATCTCCTCTGGGCATCCAGGATGAAATAGCCTATCCCGTCCGTGCTTCCTACCATCTCCGAGATGACGACCAGGATCAGCATAATGGCCAGACTCACCCTCAGGCCGGTCATGATCTGCGGTGAGGCCGCGGGGACAACGACCCTGGTGATCATCCTCCGGCGCGAAAGGCCGAAGGTCCTGGCGGTATCGATGAGGAGCCGATCTATGTTTCTCACGCCATCGTACGTATTGAGAAGGATGGGCCAGGCACAGGAGAAAAAAATAACAAATATCTTCATCTCATCCCCCAGGCCAAAAAACAGCATGGCGACCGGGACTATGGCGGGCGGAGGAATCGGGCGGGCCATCTCAATGACCACCTCCAGCAATCGGTAAACCCAAGGATAGAGTCCCATAACGACCCCCAACGGTATAAACACAAGAGCGGCTGATAAGTATCCTGCCGCCGCCCGCTTTAAGCTTAAGAGTATCTGGTAGAGCAGGTCGCCGGAAAGGACAAGCAGGAAGAAGGATCGCAAAATCTTGCTCATCGGCGGAAAGAAAAGAGGATTGACCAACTCCGCCCACGAGATAAATTCCCAAACCGGGATCACGGCCACAAGCACGAGAATACCGTTTAGCTTGGACTCGATCGGCCACTTCATACCTGCTCTCCGGCCGTCATTCTCCGGTGCCAGGCCATAGCCCTCTTCTCCAAGACAAGAAACAGGCGGTTGAGGCTGTATCCCAGCAAAGCCACGAGGAAGATGCCGGCATACATGTTGTCGGTTCTCAAAGATCTCTCCTCATCCAGAATGAAAAACCCAAGGCCGCTTACCCCTACTACCATTTCGGACGTTGTGACCAGAATCAGGGCGATAGCCAGACTGACGCGGAGACCGGTCACGATATATGGGGAGGCGGCGGGAAGGACAATCTTCCTGAGCGCCTTCCACCTCCCCAGGCCGAAGGTCCTGGCGGTATTGATAAGCGTCCGGTCGATGTTTTTAACACCGGCGATGGTATTAATGAGGATGGGCCAGGCGCAGGCATACACGGTAACCGCGACCATCATAGCGTCGCCTATGCCGAGAAAGAGGATCGCCACCGGGATGATGGCTACCGAGGGCATCGGCCGCAAGAATTCGATGAGCGACTCGGAGAGGCTGTATGCCAGCTTAAAATATCCGAGAACGATTCCCAGGGTCACGGCAAGAAGCGTCGCTAAGAGATAACCCCTCAGGAAGCGGCCCAGGGTCGCCACGATGTGGCCGACGAGCTCCCGGGAGAAAATCAATTGACAGAGGGACAGCAGGATTCTGCTTACGGGCGGGAAGTAGAGTTGGAGGAGCGGACTGGCACGCGCGAAGCCCTCCCAGAGAAGGAGGAAAATGCAAAACGTAGCCAGACCTGCCAGATTGATTCGCCCAAACAGTTTCACTTGATGGTTTCGTCGCTTATCTGCCGGTAAATCTCGTTTCTCAATTCCACGAATTTTGGATCGGACCGCGTACTTAGCTGATTCCTGGGTCTATCCAGATGGATATCCATCCTGAGCAGGACGCGAGATGGGCGGCGGCCCAGGACACATATCTTATCGGAGAGGTAGATGGATTCCTCGATGTCATGGGTGACAAACAGGATAGTGGTCTTCAACTCCTTCCAGAGCCTGAGCAATGTGTCCTCCAATTCCAGCCGGGTCAGAGCATCCACTGATCCGAAGGGCTCATCCATCAGCAAAACCTCGGGACCATAAGCAAGCGCCCTGGCTATGGCCACCCTCTGCTGCATGCCCCCGGAAAGCTCCCATGGATAATGGCGCTCAAAACCTTCCAGCCCTACAAGGCTGATCAGATGTCTAGCTCTCCCTTCTGCTTCTCTGGAAGAGTCTCCCTTGACCTCCAAACCGAAGAGCACATTTCCCAGAACAGAACGCCACGCGAACAGAGACTTATTATATTCCTGAAAGACGAGAACCAGATTCGGCGGCGGACCGTTTATCTCCACACCCTTGACCTTGACGGTCCCGGAGCTTGGCGGGATTAATCCCGCGATGCACATGAGGAGGGTGCTCTTGCCGCAACCGGATGGACCCACGAAGGAGACAAACTCCTCTTTGTCCACTTGGAAGGAGATCTCATGAACCGCCAGAGTCGACTCTCCACCTAGCTGGCGATAGCTCTTGGATAATCTCTCCACCTCGAGAAGTCTCATCACATCCTCGCTGTGCTCGGAATCTCAAATCACAAATCTCAGATTAATTATTTATCTCTGTGATTCATGCCCACGCAAAGTGGATACGTAGCCTTCTTGCCATACCCCTATTTTCCCGGCTTTCTACCAGCATGTTACCCCAAAAAGCAAATAATAAACAAAGCCGGACCCTCTTCCCCTGTTGCCTCACGCCTGAATTTGGTACTTTAATCATTATAGCGGTATGATTCCGGGCGTGGAAACCGTTTAAATTCGCATTCATTTTGGTTTATCATGGGTTAGCGCCCGAAATGTGAGCCACCATGGAATACAGAACCGACGACTTACGGATCAAGGAAATCAAGGAGCTTTTAACACCGGCAAAATTGCTGGGCGAGGTTTCCATCACGGAGAGAGCCGCGGCAACGGTGTACGAGACGCGGCAGGCGATCCACCGCATCCTACACGGGGCCGACGACCGCCTGCTGGTCGTCATGGGGCCGTGTTCGATTCATGACGTGAAAGCGGCCCACGAATACGCCGGCAAGCTCAAGAAGGCGAAGGAGCGTCTGGCCGGCGATCTATTGGTGGTCATGCGCGTCTATTTCGAAAAGCCGCGCACCACGGTCGGATGGAAGGGGCTGATCAACGATCCTGATCTGGACGGAAGCTTCCGCATCAACGAAGGGCTCAGGACCGCGCGCCGGCTGCTGCTCGATCTCAACGGAATGGGCGTGCCGGCGGCGTCGGAGTTCCTCGACATGATCACGCCGCAGTACATCGCCGACCTTGTGTCCTGGGGCGCGATCGGCGCGCGCACGACCGAGAGCCAGGTTCACCGCGAGCTCGCCTCCGGCTTATCGTGCCCGGTCGGGTTCAAAAACGGCACCGACGGCAACGTCCGCATCGCGCTCGACGCGATCCGCGCGGCACACGCGCCGCATCATTTCCTGTCGGTGACCAAGGCCGGCCGCTCGGCCATCGTCTCCACCACCGGCAACGAAGATTGCCATGTCATCCTGCGCGGCGGCAAGCAGCCGAACCATGACGCGGCAAGTGTGAACGCCGCGGCCAAAATTCTCGCGGAAGCCGGCATCCCGGCGCGGATCATGATCGACTTCAGCCATGGCAACAGCGCCAAAGATGCTGAGAAGCAGGTCGAGGTCGGGCGCGAGGTGGCGGCTCAGATCGCCGGCGGCGACGAACGGATTTTCGGCGTGATGGTCGAGAGCCACTTGAAGGCCGGCAGACAGGACCTGCTGCCGGGCAAGGAGCTCGTGTACGGCGTGAGCATCACCGACGCCTGCATCGGCTGGGAAGAGAGCCGCAGGCTGCTCGATGTTCTCGCGGACGCGGTGCGCAAGCGAAGGCTGAAGGAAGAGGCAGAGACTGAGGCGGAATAGAACCGACGACCCACCCCAAGAGTCGAACGGCCTCGAGTTTGGATCTGGGCTAAATCGCTTCAGCTCTCTCCTCGCATACCTCCTCGGGAACTTCGTCCCCTTTTGAGGTGTCCGTCAAATCGGGGCTGGCTCAGCGATCGGGTGGCTGAATTTCAGCCATTAAGTGGCTAAATTTCAACCCCCAGGTGGTGGATTTTTGACCGCCTCCAGGCCGGCAGGCAGGATCTGCTGTCGGGCAAGGAACTGGCGTACGGCGTGAGCATCACCGACGCCTGCATCGGCTGGGAAGATAGCCGCAAGAAAATTTATCGAAGCGTTCCAGCCCAGAACTCAAGCCACTGGCGCGGGTTGAGGACTCGGACACCGTGGCGCTGGCGGGCGGGGAAGTGTCTGAGATTCCCGGTCACCAGGGCATCCGCCAGGGCGCTGACAGCCACCTCGATAAATTTGAGATCGTCCGCGTCTGGCAGCCCGATCGGCAAGGGTTCTGCATCGATCCGCTCGCCGGATCGCCAGAGAAATTCCAGCAGGTCAGCCACGCGATCGCGTGGAAACATGAATTCCGCTCGATAGAGAACGTCTTGATATTCGGCGAAGATTCGGTGGTCTAAGGCCAACGTGACTTGACGCCCGAGAATCACATCCAGGACTTGCGCGGGAACGCTTCCAGTGCGAAGTAGTGCGGATACCATAACGTTGGTATCCAACACTATTTTCAACGTCTGCCTCCGGCGGCGGCTTTTCGACCGGATTGGCGGCCTCTCTGGATGATCTCCCGGATGCTCTTGTCTGTTAGTTTATCTAGACCTCGCGCCACGGCAACACGGCGCATCTCCGCAGCCGCAGCTTGCGCGCGGCCCTGCCGGAGGACAGCAATCACCTCTTCCAGACTGCTCTCATCGGCGCAAGTGAGGACTCCAATCGGCTTCCCGTTGGACGTAATCACCAGATCTTTTTCGTCGCGAAGCTGCGCCCAAACCTTCCCTGGGTTGATGCGCAGCTCGCGGCTGGAGATGAACTTCATTGCCAATCCCTCCTGTAGCCAACTCAGCTACAATGAGGCTACAGCAATTTGACGCCTGAATCAACCCTCGTGTTGACGACAATATCAACCTTCCAGAACGATCGAGGAGCTACGGGGCACGGCTTGAACCTTAGAGCTCGCCCCCCAAACCAGCCGGGTCGAGTCCTCTACTTCAGCGCTTTCTTTAATAGCTTGACCGCGTTGTCCGCGTCGTCGGCGTTGTCGAAAGCAAAATAGCTCACGCTTCTTCGCCCGAGGGCGGCTGCGGAGAGGCCGCGCAGATTGATGCCGGCGTCGGCGAGCGCGCGGGTCATTTTAATGCCCAGTCCCGGACGGTCCGGGCCTTCTACGCGGACCGAATGCAGACTGTTAGTGGTATTGAGCCCGGCCGCGCTTGCGGCGCGCTGTTGTTTAGTCCCTTTGATCGGCGTAAGAAAAACAACCCCTTTGTCGGGATTTCCAGGAGTGCGGCGGGAGATAATAAACTCGAGGCTCGCTCCGGCTTTAGCCAGGCTCTCCAATTTTTCCGCCAGTCCGCCCGGGCGGTCATCGATCTCTCCCACCCACACGTCTACTTTACGAACAGAATACAGCATGGTGACACCTCCTTATTCGGGTCATCGTTTCTGGTGAATTCTAGGCCATCTGCGGGAGAGATGGCAAGAGAAAAAACAGCCCCCGATATGCAGCCTATCAGCTCTTCCTGATAGCCAGGCTTCTCATTCAAGGGTGGGGCGGACCGTTATAATTGTCCGCTATCATCACAGACGGTTTGTGACGCCTCACGCGAGCGCAATTCAATTCGCGACGCCAGCCACTGGCCGGCAATCATCGCCGCCACGAACAGAACCACGGACGGCGAGAGCGAGGCCAGAGCGGCGAGCGCGGGACCCGGACAGAATCCGGCCAAGCCCCAGCCGACGCCGAAAATGGCGGCGCCGATAATCAACGGTCGGTCGATCTTGGTCTTAGCGGGCAGGCTGAATTTCGCCGCAAGCAGCGGGTGCGGCCGGCTGAGAATCACAGGAAAGCCGGGCACGGTCACGGCCAGCGCGCCGCCCATCACCAACAGCAGCGTAGCATCCCATCGGCCGGCCACATCCAGGAAGCCGATGACCCGCGCCGGATCGATCATCTGCGAAACGGCGAGTCCGAGGCCGAAAATGAATCCGCTCAACAATGAGCTAGCAACAGTCTTCATCGGAAAACATGACGGTAAAGAAAGACCGTGATCACGGCCACAAAGATGAAAGTCATGGTGGCTAACAAGGAACGGGACGAGCGCCGCGCCAGTCCGCAAACGCCGTGGCCGGAGGTGCAGCCGGAGCCGATCCGGGTGCCGAATCCCACCAGCAAGCCGGCGACAATCAGCAATAAACCTTGCGCTTGAAAGTGCAGCGGCAGGCCACCCCGGACCAGCGCGTACGCCCCGGCCCCGGCAACAAGGCCGGCCAGAAACGCGCTGCGCCACAGGCGATCGCCCGGCATACCGCCGGTCACGAGGCCGCCTAATATCCCGGATATGCCCGCAATGCGACCATTGACGGCGAGCAAGAGCAGGCTGGCAAGGCCGATGAGCCCGCCGCCGATCAGCCCGCCGATGAGATTGGGCTCCGTCATGTCACTGCCCTCTTGCCCCCGGCAAAATTGGCGTACGGGGCTGCGCCCTGTTCGATCCGCGCGCGCAATCGCGGGTAAAAACGCAACGGATTGTCCCATAAAATCTTGCGCTTCAACTCGTCGCTCACGTCCTTGCGATTGATCAAACTCGGAATGTCGTGACTGAAGTCCCGTTGATCCCGTTCATGAGGGTAGTCGGATGCCCAGAGGAGCGCGTTTGGATTCGCGACTTGAGCGGCTAGAGGGAGCGCCGATTCCTCGACTTCGACGGCGAAAAAGATATTGCCCTTTTTTATATACTCGCTGGGCTTTAACTTACAGCGCGGCGAGTAGTGGCCCTTCCGCTCCTGCTCTTCATCCATCCGGTCCATCATATAGGGCACCCAGCCGACGCCGCATTCGATGCAGCCGAAGCGAAAGCTCGGGAACAATTCAAAGACCCCTTCGAACATCATGCTGACGAATTGGCGCATTTGCGCGAAGGGATGCTCGAGCGTATGGCCTACAGTGAAGTTCGCCGCGCAATCGAGACCCAGCGACGGCATGCTCAAGCCGCCATGGGTCGAGACGGGAACGTCCAGCTTCTGCGCTTCCTCCCACAGGGGATAAAACTCCGGGCCGCTGTAGAGCCTACCGCCCGGCGCGACGGCGGGAAGAACGGCGCCGACCATGCCGAGTTCATTCACGCAGCGGCGCAACTCTTTGACCGCCTCCGCCAAGTCCTGGACCGGTAAGAGGGCCACGCCCACCAGCCGGGGGCTTACCGCCATGAATTTGTTGTAAAGCCAGTCGTTGTAAGCGCGCGCCAGGCAGATGGCCCAATCTTTATCTTGAATGGCGGCATGGGTGAGACCCTGCGTCGGATAAAGAACCGTCAGCTCGATGCCGTTCTTGTCGAGGAACGAAAGCCAATCTTTTGCGCTGGGACCGGTTCCACCGCCCGCCCAACCACCGGGCTTGCGCAGAGAGCGCAGGTAGCCGTCCATAGTGAGGCCGGGCCAGAACGAGTAGCTTTGGTGCCATTCCAGGTTGTTGTAGGGCGGCCCGATAAATTCCTTGAGCTCGCTGTCCAGCTCCATGACGTGCCCGTCTGCATCAATAATACGATACTGAGCCATTCTTTTTTCCTCCTACTGATGGTTTTTATTCGAGCAACTTACTCCCAAAAGCGCTCCTGTGAAGCGGTATCGGCTTAACATGCACCGCCAACCAAATCGTCTCCGGATCGGTTTGGCTGACTCGATGTTTGAGATGGCTTGGGATCGCCAGATGATCTCCTTCTTTCATCTTAACCAATTTCTCGCCTTCGAATTCCAGAGTGGCATGGCCGCGCAACACAATCACCCACTCGTCTTCAGGTTGATCGTACCATAACCCGGTTGGGCTGCTATAAGATTCGGAAACGATACGCTCAATTCTGACAGCTTCATTCTCGAACAGCGTCAGAAGCTGTTCCTGCCCGACAGACTCGGGAAGGTTAGCAAAGATATTTTCAACGCGAACAGCCATTCAGCCGCTTCCACATCTCTAAGGTGCCAAATGACACCTTAAGTTTTTAAACTCTCTTCGGGCCATCTTTTCCCGTGAATTCTAGGCCATCTGCAGGAGAGATGACAAGAGAAAAATCGGCCTCCATCCCAAGAGGGCGCCGCAATATACCGGCCGACTTCGAGAGCTCGCCGGCTAACTCTCATCTTGACAACCCCATCTCCAAAGGAATAGATTTTAGTAGACCAGAATTTTGGTCGACTAAAGGAACCCGTAAATATGGCAAAGACGCTCCCCATATCTGAAGTGAAGACCCGGCTGCCCGAATTGGTTTCCGGAGTAGAGGAACGCGAGGAGGAAATTGTTATTACCCGCAACGGTAAACCTGCAGCCGTCCTACTCAATTATGCTGAATACGAGCGCTTAAAAGAAACCCTTGAGATTTTAAGTGATAGGGAGCTCATGGGGCAGATTCGCCGCAGCAGGAGATTCTACGCCAGGGGTGGCACAGGGGCATCTTTTGAGGAAGTCTTCGGCGAGCCGCTCCGCACGCCGAAGAGACCCAAACGCTAATGGCCGGCTTCCGGCCCGACATCCCGCCTCACGTATCGGAAGTTATCCGCCACCTTCCGCCGGATCTCAAACGAAGCGTCAAGCAAGCCCTTCGGGCTCTTAGTCTAGACCCCTTCTCAGGCGAGCCCCTCCTTCGAGAGCTGGAGGGATTGCGGAAATACCGGGTAAGACGCTTCCGCATCGTGTACGCATTGGATCGGGGACGTCGGATCATCCGGATTTTCGCGGTCGGCCACCGTCGCGAGATCTACGAAAAACTCGCCGCCCAACTACGCCGCCGTAAAACGAGATATTAAGAGGCCCTTCCTAATGAGTGCCTTGCAAGGTTTATGTTAACCAACCAAAATATCGAATAGCCCGGCTCCAGGGTTAAAAACACCATGCTCATTGACGCTCACGCGCACTTAGACGGATACGGAAAGGAACTCGAGCCTGCCCTCGGAGAGATCGAGGGCCACAGAATCCTCACCATAGCCGTGTCGATGGACCTTCCCTCCTATCAGCGCAATCTGGAGATCGGCGAGAGGTGCGATCTGGTGCTGCCCACCTTCGGCGTCCATCCCACGAGGGCGCCGCAGTACGCTGACCGTCTGAGGGAGTTAAGCAACGCGGTGGTGCAGAGCCCGATGATCGGCGAGATCGGGCTCGACTTTCACTGGGTTGAGGATTCATCGCAGTATCCTGCCCAAAAGAAAGTATTGGAATATTTTTTAGCGGCAGCCAGAGAGCAAAAGAAGATCGTCAATCTGCACACCAAAGGGGCCGAAAAGGAGATCCTAGATCTTCTGGAGCGCTATGATATTCAGCGGGCGATCGTTCACTGGTACTCAGGCCCGCTCGATATCTTGCGTGCGCTCATAGAATACGGGGCGACCTTCACCGTGGGCGTCGAGGTCCTCTATTCGCAGCAGATCCAAACGATCACTCGCCAGCTACCGTCGGAACGATTACTCACTGAAACGGACAACCCCGGCGGGCTGAAGTGGCTGAGAGGGACGATTGGCATGCCGCAGGTTATCCGGGAGGTCGTTCAGGCGATCGCCGAGTTGAAGCAGACCACGGCGGAAACGATTACCAAGACGGTCTATAACAACTTCATGCGACTTGCCAAGGATGACCCTTGGCTGGCGGATATTCGTGCTCGTGTTGGTGATTCATGATAATATTTCTTATACTCAGTTGATGTTTCAGCCCCAGTTGAACCAGATTCGCCGCAGGCTGCTTAGCTGGTACGGAAAAAACCGGCGCGATCTTCCCTGGCGTCGAACCCGGAATCCTTACGCCATCTGGATTGCCGAGACCATGCTCCAACAGACCCAGGTTAAAAGCGTCCTTCCCTATTACCGCCGATTCCTACGGGCCTTTCCAACTACCCGCAAACTGGATCGGGCTTCGAAGGAAGAAGTCCTGGCCTTATGGTCCGGACTGGGCTACTACCGCCGGGCAGAGAACTTGAAGAAGGCCGCGCGCATCATTATGCGAGAGCATCGGGGAAAATTGCCGCGTGAGTTCGATTTGATTCTGGCCTTACCGGGAGTCGGCCCCTATACGGCAGCCGCCGTGATGAGCATCGCCTTCAACCAGGCTTATCCGGCATTAGACACCAATGCCCGTCGTGTTTTGAGGCGTGCCTTCAACAGCCAAAAAGAAAAGGAGCTAAGGCCATAAGGCTTGCCACCCGGCGATGAAAGCCATTTTTCTTAAGAGTTTGTTCGTATCTCTGATCGTCGGGTTGGTCGCCTACGGATATTTGCACCTGCCGGATGTCTCGCTATTAAGGAAAAACAATCCCAGGACCACTGCCCTGATGGAACTGCGTGATCACGAATACCGGGAAAAGGGTTTGAGGCCTCAACGCCAACATATCTGGGTCTCCTATGATGCGATTTCCGAACATCTAAAAAAGGCCATCATCATCAGCGAAGACGCGGCTTTTTTTACTCACAAGGGAGTAGACATCGCTGAGCTCAAAGAGGCGATTAAGGAAGATTGGGAGAAGGGAAAATTCAAGCGCGGGGGAAGCACCATCACCATGCAGCTCGCCAAAAACCTCTACCTCGACCCCTCCAAAAACCCGCTGCGCAAGCTGAAAGAGATCGTGATCGCCTGGCAACTAGAGCAGGCCCTCTCGAAAAAAAGGATCTTTGAGATCTACCTCAATGTGATAGAATGGGGCACCGGCATTTACGGGGCTGAGGCAGCCGCGCGGCATTACTTCTCCAAGCTCGCTGCCGATCTCGATTTTGAGGAGGCCGCTACTCTCGCCGCGCTCCTTCCAAGTCCGAGAAATCCCCGCGAAAAGGGCCTACTTCACAGGAGAGACCTTATATTGACCCGCATGGCTCAAATAGGCTACATCGGCGAAGAGCAATTTCGCCGCGCAAAGAGCGTGCCCTTGTTTCATAGAGAGGAGAAGGAATCCGGGCAAATACCACAGCCGGATAATCCGCTTAGCGCACCGGAAGCATCGATGCCGTGAATACGAGCCTTTTTCCGGGAACTTTTTTCCACTCCGTCTACGGCGCGCCCATCCGGCTGGTCGTTCCATAAGCAGCGCCATGCGGCCGGTTTTGAACCCATGACGGAAAAGAATCAATACCGTCTTCAGACGTTGCTGCCGGCCCTAAGCCTTGGCTTGCTGACCGCAGCATTCATAATCGCCAAGACCGGCCGCGACGCGCTCTTTTTTCAGGGGAGCGGAGGGCTGCTACAGCTGCCTCTCGTGTACATCAATATCGGCGGGGCGTCGTTGCCGCTCGCGCTGATATTCGTCAAGGCAATGAAAGTCTGGGGCGCCCGGCCCGCGCGCGTGGGAATTTTGCTGCTCGCCGCGACAATGTTGGGTGCAGCCGCTCCTTTTTTGAAGCCGGGAGATAGCACGCTGCTCTTGGCTATTTTCATGTTCATTCCGGCTATTTTCGGGCTGCTCTTCGCGAGCCTGTGGCTCTTGGCGTCGGACATCTTCGAAAAATCCGAAAATAGCGAGGCGGCGCATGCCTTCAGTAAAATAGGCGCTGGCACCCTCGCCGGCGGCATGTTGGGCGGCTTGATTTCCAGGGGACTCGCTCCCTACCTCGACGCCAAATGGTTGATTTTTCTGGGTGCGGTTATGATCCTGGGCGTAATCGCGCTCGTCGCGCACATCCACGGTCGGTTTCCGACCAATATCGCCCCGAAGAAAGCCGACGAGAAAAAAAAGAAGGCCGGATTCCTGACTCCGTTAAGCAACAGGTATTCACTGACGCTTTTGTCTATTTCGATGTTGGGCGCCCTTGCCGGCTTGCTCATTGACTTCCAGTTCTACGCGGCAGCGGCCAGCGCCAGTATGGGCTCGAAGGGCAACGCGAGTTTCTTCGCCAACTTTTACATTCTGTTGAATTTTAGTTCCTTGCTGCTGCAACTCTTCGCGACGCCTAAGATACAGGATAAGGTCGGACTCAGAGGCGGGCTGATGGTGCTGCCTGTTGCGCTCATTGGGGGAGCCACTTTCGTGACTGCTGCCGCGACCGCTCTTAGCCGTTCTGTTTTGAGAGTGACGGAGGGGGGGCTTCGCTCGTCAGTGCACCGCTCCATTTGGGAGCAGGCCTTTATTCCCGTCGACTCCGCGGAGCGCTCCTTGGTGAAGATCGTGGTTGACGGCGTCGCCGCCAGAATCGCAGAAGCAATTGGCGCGGTCGCCATTCTTTTTTGGCTCAAGCAAGCGGCACCCGATAGAGTCATTCCCATGCCGCTCAATACAAGTTGGATGGCTTGGGTCACCCTCGTCACGGTCGCCGCTTGGTTGTTGATCACACAAAAACTCCGAGTGCAGATGAAAAAAGATCGCGGCGAGATTAAGGCAACACCAGCTCCAGAGATCGACTGCGAACGCTTCCCCGATCAATGCCCGTGCACCACGGAGTTAGGTAAGGGAATCGCGTAGTCCGCGGAATGATTCATGGCGAATTTAGCCTACCGTCACAACCTGATTACGCGCCTGACCCACTGGACTAATGCGATAGCGCTCCTGATTCTCTTCATGAGCGGGTTGCAGATCTTCAATGCCTACCCTCACCTCCACTGGGGCAGCAAGGCAGAACCGGAAGAGGCCTTCTTCTCCATTTATGCCGCGGACGAAGAAGGAGACATTCGCGGCTATACCAGATTCCTTGGCTGGCGCGTGGATACGACAGGCATTCTCGGCATCCAGCAAACCGACATGGGCCCATTCCCTCGGGCCTTCCCCAGCTGGATAACGATTCCAGGATTTTTCTGGCTTGCCGGCGGGAGAAGATGGCACTTCTTCTTCGCCTGGCTCTTTGCCCTCAATGGGATCCTGTATTTCCTCTATAACCTTGGGCGCGGCCATGTGCGAAAATTTTTTTTCTCTCCATACGATGCCGGCAAGATCCTCCCCATGATTCTCTACTACCTGCGACTTCGAAGAGAATCGCCACAGGAAGGGGAATACACCCCGCTACAAAAGATGGCCTATACCGGAGTCTTTTTCATCCTCACTCCGTTGATCATCCTATCGGGTCTGGCCATGTCCCCCCAAATGGATGCGGCATTCAACTGGCTGCCGGCGATATTCGGCGGCAGACAATCGGCGCGAACGGTTCATTTCCTTCTAACCTTTCTCTTTGCCTTCTTCACCTTTGGCCACATCTTCATGGTTATAACCACGGGCATGATCAACAACATGCGCTGTATGGTCACTGGTTGGTATGTTGAAAAAAGGTTAAACCCCGAAGGCCTTAAACAAGGGCAGGACGACTTCGAAGTAAAGACGGAGGGCCCCCGCAATGGAGAGAAATAGATTGGACATTTCACGGCGGAAAATTTTGTTCGGCGCGCTGCAAGGCGCCGGGGTTCTGCTTTTGTCGGGGTGTGAAAATATCTTCAACCAGCTCCACCAAAATAGGAAGGTCCTTTCTCTCCTGGAATCCGTTGAGGGGTTGAACCGCCGGCTGCTGCGTTTCCTGACCGGCAGCAACAAGCTGGCGCAGGAATTCGGCGAAAAGGATATCTCCCGTACCTTCAAGCCCAACGGCAATCCCCCTCCCTTCACCATGGAATACGCGATGAACGCCATGAGCGGCTGGCCTTCTTGGAAGCTGGAAGTCAGTGGGCTGGTAAAACAGCCGGGGCAATTTTCTTTAAATGATCTTAAAGCGATGCCCGCGCGAAGTCAGATCACGCGGCACGATTGCGTGGAAGGCTGGAGCGCCATCGGCAAATGGAAAGGCGTGCCGCTAACCGAAATTATGAAAGTTGTTCAGCCTGATCCGCAGGCTAAATACGTAGTCTTTTACTGTATGGATATGGACACAGAGAGCAACAACTTTTATGAAAGCATCGATATGGTTGATGCCCTCCATCCCCAGACCATCCTCGCCTACGAGATGAACGATCAGCCGCTGCCCATCGAGCACGGCGCCCCTCTCCGCCTCCGGGTGGAAACCCAGTTGGGATACAAAATGGCCAAATACATCCAACGCATCGAATTCATCGAAAACTTTAAAGAGATCGGCCAGGGAAAGGGGGGCTACTGGGAGGACCAGGGTTATGAATGGTACGCGGGGATCTAATACCCTGGTATAACGCGATGCAGCTCAGCGGCCGGAATCCAAAACGTCACCGCATTTGCCCCTGTTGACTAACAGGCTGCGCGATTTCAATATCGTAGAGCTTCGCCACGTTGGCGCAGAGGAGCTTGACCCGGATCTCTCCGGGAAGGTGTCCCAGGTTTTTCTCGATGTACTTTCGGGACTCCGGCCATGTGGAGTTGCCGTGCGGGTAGTCGTTGGACCACATGCAGTTATCCGACCCCCACCATTCCAGGTTGTGGCCCCCCACCGTGTCGCGAAAGAAAGTGGCAAAGATCTGTCGATAGAAATACTCGCTTGGATCCTTGTCGATGGGAGGCGGATTCACGCCGCGGAACCGCCTGTAGTAGTAATCCCACTGCTGAAGCATAAAGGGGAGCCAGCCGACCTCGTTTTCCACGCTCACAAACTTGAGAGAGGGATAGCGGTCGAGCACTCCATAGAAGATGAGTTCGAAAAACGCGTCGGTGATTTCTTTGAGTTTCAGATTGACGCTGCCCCGATAGCTCTCCACCCCTTTTTTGTTTAACCCTTGCTTGTGGTAACCATGCCCTGTGAGAATGTGCAGATTGACGGGCATGTTCATCTCCTGGGACGCCGCCCAGAACTTGTTGTAGTGGTCGGAGTGGAACGGCAGGTCCGGATGGGGCGCCTGCCAGATGATAGATCCTTTCATACCTGCTCTTGCGCAGCGTTCGAGTTCTTCGACCGCCTCGTCGATGTCGTAGACCGAGATAGCCGCGATCCCCACAAGCCGGTTCGGGGCTACTTTGCAATAATCAATCAACCAATCATTGTAGGCGCGGAAGCAAGCCTGTTGGAGCTTCGCATCATCCATAGCAAAGTGCGGCAGCAAATAAGTCGGGTAGAGCACCTCCGCGCTGAGGCTATCGGTCTCCATCTCCTGGATTCTGCAATTGGGATCTTGACCTCCGGGGTGTGTCTGAAAACTTTCCCCGACATTCAGTTGGGGGAAACGAGGAGCGCGGTCCCGGTAAGACGGCGCAACGCGTGCGGCCAAGAGGTCCGATGGTTCCATGACATGCGAATCCGAGGAAATGAGGATCTCGCTGCCGGTGCCGTTTCCATTGGTAGCCTTCGACATAATATCGCCTCCTTTAGCGGCCTTCTGTTAATTTCTCCGACTTGCAAACCGGTCTACCACCCAGACCTTCCACCGTCAAGATTATCGGCGAGCGCGAGCGGGAAAAGCCGGCACGCGAGGATTTAAGCTTCGATCTGCCTTAGCTGGGAGACCCGTTTGGCCATCAGGCCTACTATCCCTGAGCCAACCAATCCACCCAGTATGATCGCGCCGGGCGCCCCCAAATAAGAGGCGAGGGCGCCGACTTGAGCCTGCCCGATCAGAGGACCACCGAAAACAAAAACATAGACGAGGCTTTGCACCCTCCCGCGCAAGTGATCCGGGACGGCGAGCTGAATCACCGTCATCCTGAGCGTCTCCCCCACAGCATCGAGCGCCCCAAGAGAGAATGCAACGATCAGCGAAAACGTGAAAGAGCGACTTAGGGCGAACAATATAAGCCCGATGGTGTATATTAAGGTAACAAAAACAATCAGCCGGCCTTTGCCTCTCGGATTCCCGAGCCCCATGACGACACCGGAGCCAACCAGGGCGCCCACAGCCGGAGCCCCCAGGAGCATTCCTAAACCGCCTGGCCCCACGCCTAGCAGATCACGGGCAAAAACCGGCATCATGGCCTTATAGGCGCCGAAAAAGTTCACGCAGGTGTCCATAACTAAAAGCCCCATAATCATGGAATTTCCCCAGACAAAACTAAAGCCCTCGCGTATGCTCTGGAACGCGGACTCTTTTTTCGACGCGCCTCTGCCGTCGCGAATCCGCATGAACATAAGGCAGACAATCACTCCGACAAAACTCAAGGAGTTGATGTAATAGGCCCAGCTAAACCCGACCACGGCAAGAGTGATTCCCCCCAAGAAAGGCCCTACAAGCGTAGCTGTCTGGCGCAGGGTTACATTCAAAGCAAAGGCAGTGGTTAACTGCTCCCGGGGCACAAGGTTGGGAATCATGGCGGTTCGGGCGGGAAGATCGAAAGTATTGACCGCTCCCGCAAAAAAAGTGATCGTGTAAATATGCCATACCTGCACATGGCCCGTCTGCGTCAATACCCCAAGCAGCGCTGCAAGAATCATAGCCAGGCTCTGGGTGACCATCAGGAGCCGGCGCCGATCCCATCGGTCGGCCAGCAACCCGCCTGTCAAGGAAAAGACAATCAGCGGCAGGGCGCGGAATAGTCCTATCAACCCAAGCTGGAAAGGAGAGTTGGTGATTTCGTAAACCTGCCAGGCGATCGTCACATTAGAGATCTGATCTCCCACTGCCGAAACCAACAGACTAACCCAAAAGAGGCCGAAGTCTCTTTGCGCCAAAACTTTCCAAAATCTAACCGGACTTTCCATGGGGATCTTCCCGACTAGCATAATTCACTCTTTTACGCTAATGATCCTCTGAAGCAGCTCAAAGACTTTCTTGACCTCTACCTCATTGGAAACTGAGAGAACCCCTCACAACGGCGAAAAGCAGTCCTTTCGATCTCATCTAAGGGAAATTCTAAGTCTCGCTATCCCGGCTATGCTCGCCATAGCCAGCGAGCCGGTCTTTGTCCTGGCGGATACGGCAATGATCGGCCACCTCGGGGTGGAGCCGCTTGCGGCGCGGGCCATCGCCTCCTCTCTCATCGGCGGGATCTACTGGCTCTTTGCCTTTCTCATTTTCGGCACCACCACGCTCGTGGGTTATCACCGCGGCGCCGGCGAGCCTGAGATCTGCGGCGAGATATGTCTGCACGCGCTTTTCCTTGCCGCCGTGGGAGGTATAGTCGTGTCGATTTTGGGGATTCTTTTCGCGCCGCATTTATATGTCTTAATGGGAGCCGAGCCGGACGTATCGACGCTAGGCTCAACTTATTTTCGCATTCGGATCGCCGGAAGCCCCTTTACCTTTCTCCTCTTTGCCACCGTAGGCTTTCTCCGAGGCATCCAGGATACCCGAACGCCGATGGTGATCGCCTTCGTCGTCAATGGACTCAACCTCGTTCTCGACTACCTCTTGATCTACGGAGGCCTTGGCCTTCCCGCCATGGGCCTTCGAGGCGCCGGCATCGCAACGCTCACCTCCCAGATCCTCGCAGGGACCATCTGCCTGGCCGTGCTCTTTTTTTCTTCTCACACTTCTCAATACAGACTCAACCGGTGGAGATTTAACGCGCGAAGATTTCTTTCTCTTTCTCGGATCGGCCGCGACCTCGCCATCAGAACGGGCGCGCTCCGTTTTTCCCTTGTCTTCGCCACCGGCACCGTCGCGCGAATGGGCACGGCCTCTCTCTCCGGCCACGAAATCGCCCTCCAGCTGTTCCTGCTATCCTCGGATACCATCGATGGCATCGCAGTGGCGGGCCAAACTCTCGCAGCCAAGCATTTGGGAGCCAATCGGATTGATAAAGCGTATCAAATGGGAAAGATTCTCCTTCTCTGTGGGTGCGTGGCCGGGCTCATCTTCGGCTCCGGTTACATACTGCTCAAACAGCCATTGATAGTTCTATTCACCCGAAGCCCCGAAGTCGTCGAGGTTCTCGGCATCGCGATCTTTGTTCTGCTTGCGCTCTTCCAACCTGTGAACGGAGTGGTCTTTGCCTCGGACGGATTTTTGATAGGCGCTCACGACACGCGGTATCTCATGTGGGCGATGCTCGTCGGGGCATTGGGGATATTTGTCCCGATCACCTGGATTTCTCTGAAGTGGGATCTTGGACTTCCCGGCGTGTGGACCGGCTTGAGCCTCCTCATGGCCTGGCGGCTGGCCACCAACTCTCTGCGATTTTTCCGCAAGCGATGGGTTTTGGCCTTTCCCGGCAGAAACTAATTTATTTCGGGTGGGTCAATTTCTCCTCACATCCAAAGTGAGGGAATCCATCTCCAACGCGGGGATAGAGGCTCCGAAAGCGACGATGCGCAGCTTCACCTCATGTTTGCCACCGCTGATAAAGTGTGCAGGAGCGATTTCATGCTGAATCTTGACCCTATCGCCGGAAGCTTCAGGCAGGACGAAGACGGTCACCCAACTTTTTTTCTCCCAGTCCATGAGTTGTAACAGGAGGGATTTTTCGCCGACTTCATCTTCGCCATGGAGCCTTCCCTGATAGCGGACAGTCAAGGAGGAGACTCTCTCCGGAGTAACATCCAACTTCCATCCGACCTCGTAAGCGGCCGGCGGAGCGCTCTTTAAATTAACCGGCTGGACGGCGCTCACCGTCAAACGAACGGCACCGGCAGTCTGTAATCGCTGGGCGGCCGATCTGCCATCGCCGTTATGCGCCAAAATCGTTTTTACCCCGACCGCATTGCCGGCCTTGTAGCTAATCAAGGTTCCGTTAGACTCTTTCTCGGCGGCCGACTGGGCAAAGGGATGCCAGCTCGGATGCCACATGTCCCAATCCTCCCGGGCGGTGAGGTAGCGACGGAACGATGATTGCGGGTCCGTCAGCACAAGCTGCCGGTTCCTCACTCCTGCCTTCGGAGAAGAGCGGGTAAGAAGGATGCGCCTCCCATCGGGAGAAAACTGCGGGCTGCGCTCCACCGCATCCGGGTGCACAGGCCAATTCATGTCCATCTCCGCCTTGCCGCCATAGTAGGTGTTGGCGCCAAAAACAAACAGGTGAATAAGGCCGTCATTTAGGCGGCGCGCGCTCCAGATCATCGCGCCGTCGGGCGAATGGATGGGGTCCATGTCCCCCAAAGGCTCTCCTTTCTCTGCCCCGCTTGATCCCGCAAATTTTCCACCGGAGGAAAGAACGGTCCGCTGGGTGCCATCAATCCGAATCTTTTCGATGCGAGAGTAACGGTAGCCGTTCTCTTCCCGGTAGTTGACGAAAGCCAGCCACTGGCCATCAGGTCCCCAATTGGGTTCGAGGTGAGAGAGATCTCCCGGTCGCAAACCGGTGACTTGCCTGGGGTGGGAACCGTCGGCTTGCATGATCCAGAGGGTCGCCTTTCCTTCAGGATGGTCGCGCCGAGAATGAAAGAGAATATATTTGCCGTCGAAAGACCATTCAGGATGACCATCCTCAACGTTGTTCTTTGTCAAGCGGCTCTCGACTCCCGTGCGCAGATCGTAAACAAAAATCTCATTATATTTGGGGTCCAGGCCAACCCCCGGGACGATACCGCCCCTATTTCGCACGAAGACAATTTTGCTCCCATCGGGAGAAAATTTGGGATACTCCTCGTGATAATTATTTTTGGTGATGCGCCGGACCAATCTTCCCTTAAGGTCCATGAGCCATATTTCCCCCCCCAGAGGATTGGCTCTATTCATATTTAGGACCACCACCAGTTCCGCCCGAAGGTCCGGGCTGCGAGTGCCGGCGGATGGGGCTTGAAGATAGATCAGCCCAAAAAGGATTGCGGCAATTATGGCAAGGATTTTGGGGCGCATAGCCGTTTGTCTGAGGTATAAGGACGCTTTCGGGCTTGTAAAGGCTAACACTGTTGACATAGATATACTAGGGGGCGTAAGTCATGGCAAAAGTGGCTATTTTTCTCAGCACTCTCCGATAGGTTAGAGGAGGATCACCATGGGCAAGCCAATTACCGTGCTAGCGAATTTCCTGCGATTAATCCTTTTTTTCATCTGTGCCACTCCCCTCATGGCCCAGGGCCTCGAAGAACAGGCCAGGAAAGAGGGCAAAGTGGTCCTCTACACGACCATGAACGCGACCGAAACCGGGAGGGTAGTGGATGCATTCAAAAAAAAATACCCGCCCATCGACGCCACGTTTTACCGCACCGGAGACGAGGCCCTGCTCAACAAGGTGGAGACCGAAGCCCGGCTCGGCCAGCATCTATGGGACGTCATCGAACTCACCGGTTTTGCCGGCTATCACCTTTTCCTAAAGGGCTTCTACGCGAAGCACGATTCCCCGGAGAGGAAATTTTTTCCAGAAGGCTTTAAAGACAAAGAAGGGTACTGGACATCGCATTACACGAACACCCATATCTTGATCTACAACACGCGCATGGTCCCCAAAGATCAGGCGCCCAAGAGCTACGATGATTTGCTCCATCCCCGATGGAAAGGCAAGATGGTGTTAGATGCCAAGGACTACGAATGGTTCGCCAATATGCTCAAGTTCATGGGCGAAGAGAAGGGCATTGCCTATATGCGGAAGCTCGCCGCCCAAGATATCCGAATGCAAGCGGGTCACACTCTTCTGGCGCAGCTCGTCGCCGCGGGAGAGATGCCGCTGGGCATTGCCATGTACGGGCACCGGGCGGAACAAATGAAGCGGCAAGGCGCGCCTGTAGAGTCGGTCGCCTTAAACCCTGTCGTGTTAAACCTGCATCCCGTGGCTCTCTCTGCTAAGGCCGCTCATCCAAACGCAGGGAAGCTGCTGGTCGATTTTTTCCTTTCCAGAGACGCGGCAAAGATCATCCAAAGCTTTAACCGGATCCCTGACAGGCCGGATGTCCCGCCGGATCCCCCCTCGTTGATAAAGGACATTCCGATCCTGCCGAGCGACTTGACGCTGGTTAATGACTACAACCGCTATGTAAAGCTCTTCCGAGAGATCTTTAAAGTTTACTAGGAGGCAAACCTTCCGGGCGAGAACGGCCCTCCCCTCCTCTCGCTGGGATCGAGGATCAGCCCCGCTGCCAGCGCGCCGACGGACGAGCTGGTCGTAACCCCGTGTCCGCCGAGGCCGGCAACCCAGAAAAAGCCGCGCACCTTGGAATCCCAGCCGATCACGAAGCGACCATCTTTCGATAAGGTTCTCAATCCCGCCCAGCTTTTTCGAATGGCAACATCGGCAATCCCGGGAAACCGCTGTCGGATTTTCTCGGCCAACAATTCCGCAACCGAGCTGTCCGTCGGGGGGTCGCCAGGGGCCATCTCGTCTTGATCGCAAGGGCACAGAAGCAGGCCACCGGAGTCAGGGCGGAAATAAATTCCCTGCGCGTCGTCCCAGACAAACGGCCATTTCGGATCAACCCAGGGTAGTGGAGCGGTAACAAAAAGGTGGCGGCGGCAGGAGCGTAGGGGCGCCTCGACGGCGCCGGCCATCTTCCCGACTACCGCTGCCCAGGGACCGGCGGCGTTGATGACGGTCTCCGCCCGGATCAGCCCCTCGGCTGTTAAGACTCCGCACGCGCGTCCATCCTGAACCTCAATCCCCTGCACAGAACAGCTGTAGCGGATCTGCGTTCCCATAGAAAAGGCCGCTTTGAGATAGCCCGAGAGCAAGGCATGTATATCAACCACGCCGTCCGTGGGGCACCAGATAGCCCCATCAAAATTCGCCTCTTTGAGCACCGGAACATAATCCTTCGCTTTTTCCGGCAACCAGGATTCCACCTCTATCCCAACCTCCCACGCCATCTCGGCATCACGCGACAGCCTGTTCCAGCCCTCTCCACTACCTAAAAGGAGAGAGCCGTTGCGCTGAAAGTCCACAGCTATCGGCCAGTCAGAGGGGAGGCCTCGCAAAAAAGCCGCGCCCTCCTTTGCCAACCGCATTACTGCATTCTCAGGAACGACCTGACGGACCATGGAGGCATTGCGTCCGGAGGAATGCACTCCGGCCACCTTTTCCTGCTCCAGGATCAAAATATCTTTAACCCCGCGGCGCGCCAGGTGGTAGGCCGTGGCGGCCCCTGCAAAGCCGGCCCCGATAATGACATACTGAGAGGCGATCATGGCGGAATCTCTTTTCTAGGGTTTCGCGATCCCCACCCTTTTTAACTTATTCGCTGCTTTTCGGCTACCCCCCAGTCCTCGCTACGCGAGGAATCTAAAATTTCAGATCTCATATTTTACAATTTTTGAAATTTGCCATTTGAAATCCCGAAGGACAGGCGCACCCCATATTGACTGTTTTTTTCTTTTTCAATCTAGGCTATAGTATTTAATCGATGAGAATCCACCGTTACACCCAGTGGGACGGTACACAACAAATCCTCTTTCCCACCGCTGAAGATATCCTCAAACATCTCTCGGACAGCCTCTTAGAAGAAGAAGGCGTACACAAGGCGCTCAGGGATTTAATGCGCCGCGGCCTTGTTTCCGAAGACGGTCTGCGTTCCGTTAAGGGAATGAGGGATTTCCTTCGGGAGGCGGAACAAAAGAAAAGAGAGCTGCTGGATAAGTACTCTCCGGACTCCTTCAAGCTCACGCCCGAAGAGGCGAAGGCGCTGAGCGAAAAACTCAACAGCCTTGCGGAAAAGCTTGACGCCTATCACGAGAAAATGCGCAACTTCATGGAGCGCCTTTCCGGCCGGTACGCCAACGACATGGAAGAGATGGCGCGCAAGATGCAGCAGGCCCAGCAACGCTATCAGGAACTAAAAGAGAGGATGAAAGAGCAGATTTCCCAGCGCAGGATGCAGCGTCCCCAGGAGCTCACGGGACAAGGCCATCAGGGGCTCATGGAGATGCTGGAGCGGATAAATCGCCTCCTGGAGGACGAGAATTTCCTTAACAACCTGCCCAACCTGATGAACGCTGCTGCTGAGGATCTGGACAACCTTTTGGAGAATCTCGACTCTATGACTCAGGAACAGCTTGGCCGGCTAAGCGAGGCCCTGAGCCAGATGGAGCGTTTGGAGGAGCTCCTGAATCAATACCCTTTCCAGGGGTCGCAGAGAATGGGGACAAACGAGGCGGGCCAGATCCTGGGTCGCTTGAAACAATTGGAACAGTTTCTCCGCTGGGGACAAAGAAGCATGGGGAACCTCTCCGACATCGATCTCGACGAGATCCGCCAACTCCTGGGGGAGGAGGCTTACGAACACCTCAAATATCTAAAAGGCATAGAACAGACCCTCGAAGAGGAAGGCTACTTGATCCGAACCGGACAGGGTCTCAGACTTAGCCCAAAGGGGATGCGAAAGATCGGGGACAAGGCCTTGAGAGAAATCTTCCAAATGCTCAACCGAAACCGCTGGGGCCAGCACGCCACTCCTCTCAGGGGGGTGCAGGGAGACAGGCTGGAGGAGACCAAGCGGTACGAGTACGGAGACCCGCTCAATATAAAAATCGGCGAAACATTGCTCAACGCCTTAGAAGGGGGTAGCCGGGGTATTCCCTTGAAGATCGGACCCAAAGATTTCTCCGTCCACCGCCAGGAATTCTCCACGGACAGTGAGACCGTCCTGCTCATCGATGTCAGCTATTCCATGCTCATGAACGACGCCCTGCACGCGGGCAAAAAAGTGGCCTTGGCCCTGAACCGGCTGATAGAGATCAAGTTCCCCCAAGACGTTTTGCACCTGGTCGCCTTTCGCTCCAACGCCAAGATCATTCGAGCCGAGGACCTGCCTTCAATAGTAGCTATCACCTACTTCATGGAGCATGGGACGGATATCAAGGAGGCGCTGCGCTTTTCCCGCCAGCTCTTGGGATCGCGGCGCGCGGCCAACAGGCAGATCATCCTTATTACCGACGGCGAACCGACGGCCGTCACTCTGGACCGGGGCGGCCGGCTGCACAGTGGTTGGGGTTCTGCGCTGCTGCACGAGCGGATCGTGCAAGAGACGCTTAAAGAGGTCAGGCGCTGCACTCAGAGCGGGATCAAGATCAATACCTTTATGCTCGGGACCGATTTCTACCGGCGCGGTTTTATCGACCAGCTCTCGCGCTTGAACACGGGCCGCGTCTTCTACACCTCGCCGGACCAGATCGGCAACTATATCGTGGTGGACTATATAGCGAACAAGCGCAAGCGGATCGGCCGGGCCTCTTAACCCCTCAACTCCACCCTGCTCCATTTTGAATTTTAGATTGCCGATTTTGGATTGAATCTACAATTATTGCCTTGCCACACCCGGGTGGTTTCTTCTATGATCGCTGCTTGCGTCGTCTGAATCCATTTTTTTGGGTCTCATTATAGGGTCGTTTACAGCCGATGGCAGTTAGAGAATCCACCCAAGTTCCCCGACAGTCGATCCCGCTTGACCGGACAGTGCGGGCTCTGGGAGTCGTCAGCCTGCTAAACGACTTCTCAAGCGAGGTAACGGTCCGAACGCTGCCCCTCTTCTTGAGCAATGTCCTGGGCGTTAGAATTGGAATCATCGGGCTTATCGAGGGAGTTGCCGAAAGCACCGCAACGCTGTTTCAGCTCGCCTCAGGCTACTTATCAGACCGGATTGGGCGGAGAAAGGCCCTGACCCTTTGCGGCTACGGCCTTTCCAACTTCACCAAACCTCTCCTCTACTTCGGCACTGCCGGTTGGGGCCTGGTACTGGCCATTCGTTTCCTGGACAGAGTTGGCAAAGGTATTCGGACCGCGCCGCGCGATGCCCTGATCGCTGATGTAACGCCACCTGAACAGCGCGGCAAGGCCTTCGGCTTCAGAAAGGCCATGGATAAGACGGGCGCTGTCATGGGCCTACTGGCTGGCGCTATCGTGCTTTACCTAAGCCAACGGGATAGCCTGACCTTGACCCTGGAGACGTACTTGTGGCTTGTGCTCCTCGCGGTCCTGCCAGGTCTTGCCTCGGTCGTTGTGCTGGCGGGATGGGTGGAAGAGCGATCGAAATCCGTAGCGGCCGCAGGTCCTATTCTTGGGCGGCCTCGGGTGGGCGGCCGGTTTTGGGCCTTCATCGGCGTCTTGGTTCTCTTCACGCTCGGCAACTCCAGCGATGCGTTTCTCATGCTCCGAGCGCAAACGCTCGGCTTATCGACGGTCGAGATCTTCCTTGCCGTAGCGGCTTTTAATCTGGTGATCAGTCTTTCTTCGACTAAAGGAGGGGCGCTCTCCGATGTTCTTGGCCGGCGCGGTTTGATCGTCGCGGGATGGCTCATCTACGCTCTTATCTACCTCGGTTTTGCTGTGGCTTCAGCCTGGTGGCATGCATGGGTTCTCTACGCGGGATACGGACTCTACTACGGTGCTTTCCAGGGAGCAGCGAGTGCCCTGGTAGCAGATCTGGTCCCATCCGAGCGCCGAGGAACAGCCTATGGCCTCTTCAACGCCGCGATCGGCGTTACTGTCTTTCCCGCCAGTGTTATCGCTGGATTGCTCTGGCAGTGGTTCAGCGCAGCGGCGCCTTTCTTTTTCGGGGCGGCCCTGGCTTTTCTGTCGGCGTGTCTTCTTTTGCTGATCCCGGAGGAAAAAACCAATGGTTAAAATCCTTTAGCTTCTAATACCTGAACGTCCAGGACTTAGAGAACCTGAGTCCCCCACTTTTCCCAGGCAAACACCTTGAATGTTGCTGCAGTCGCGGGAACTTCCTTCAGGGCATCTAAAAGTTCGAAGTAGGAGTGGCCTTTGTCCATCTTAGGCGGAAACGATCAAAGTCCAGGCGAAGTGTCCTTAGCCAAAGATCAAGAAGCCAAGCCCGGCAACGAGCAAGGTCCCCTCGATCAGCAGCACAAAGAGACGTTCCGGCACCCGGTCCAGGATTTTTTTTCCGATGAACGACCCTAAGACCATGATCGGCCCCAACGCGAGCCCGGCAGCGACACTCTGGAGGGTAAGGATCGCGGTCCCGCCGTAGGCTACGAGCTTGGTAACATGCATCACGACTGTCGCAAAAGCCTCCGTGCCGATGTAAGCGCCCTTCACAAGCCCGTAGGCAAGAAAGAAAGGGGCCATGATAGGCCCGACGCTCCCGAGCAGAGCCGAAAGAAAACTGAAGACCGCCCCTATGACGGCGAAGCCGCGTAGCGGGAGCCGCAGCGATTTCTGTTTGCCGAGATGGCGGTAGGCCACCGTTCCGAGCAGGAAGATCCCCAGCAGCCGTTTCAGAAAGGATAACGGCGCGGACGCAAAGAGCACGCCTCCGACGAGGGCGGCCGGGACACCGCCGAGTGCGAACCAACCGACCACGGGTAGTACAAGCTCGCTCCGGTTAAACCAGACTCGACTCCCGTTGCCGATAAGCTGGGCAACCGTGAGAATAGGGATCGCGTCGCGCACCCCGAATATAAGCACTAAAATCGGCAGCAAAACAGCAGCTCCGCCGAAGCCGGTCACAGCGGCCAACGCGGACGCCACAAATGCGCCGCCGGCAAGTAAAAGGAGGTTCAGGGGATCGTTCATTGGCGACATGCCTCCTAACCTTATTGAGCTTTATTCCGTATGCCTTACAACCAGCACGGAGCAGTGGGCGTGATCCACAACCTTGTCCACGGTCGCCCCCAGAACCCGTCTCCTTAGTGCGGAATGGGGGTTCGTTCCCAGGATGACGAGATCAACATTCAGATGCTCGGCGATTCTCAGGATAACATCCCCGGGTTTCCCGAACTCTATGTGGACGCTTGCGGACAGACCCCGTTGTTGCAAGATATTAACGGCCTCATCCATAACCTTTGAGTAATAACTTTTCGCTTGCTCCTTCGCCTCCTCCACCTCGCTGACGGTCTCTGCATATTCTGGAATCCTGCCTACAGCCAGGATATGAAGTTCCGCATGAGCAGCTCTGACAATCTCTCCGCTTTTCTCTAAAGCAAGCTTGGCGCCCTCTGAGCCGTCATAGGCTAACAGGATCTTTCTAAACATCTTATTCCCCTCCTTTATCCTCGAATAGGACTTCACGCTCTCTGCCCTTCGGTTCAAAAAAGGCTTGAGCTATGAGTGTCGGAATAATAGCGGTCAAGATAACGACCACGACCAGGATGGAGTACTGTTCCCTGTTGATGATCCCGTTGGTGAGGCCGTAAAGGGCTGAAATCGTTCCAAAAGTGAGGCCTGTGCTCATCATCAGGGTAGTATAGAGATTGATCTTTGTGGCGAACCGGAAGAGCACCCCGGCCGGGTATAGCCCGAAGAACTTGGCAAGGCTCTTCGACAAGAAGAAGACGACGACCAGGCCAAAACCGGCAACCACAGCCCTTAGATCCACCAGGCTTCCGGCTTTGAGAAAATAGAACGGCGTAAGCAGCGCAAACGTGGTGGCTCTCATCCGCCTTATAAGTTCCCTGTTACCAAGGAAAGTATCGGCCAGGACCATGCCGACCAGATATGCGGGAAGTACCCCCTCGCTACCGCCCCGCACGGCGAGATACGCGAGGACCAGGAGGACAAGATAGATGTACTTCACCTCAGGTTCGCTGGAATGCGTGTTGACTCCCTTAAGGTAGTAAGGCGTAATTTTCGGGAGAAGAAACAAAGCAAGAGCGGTTAGGACGACAAATATCCAGAACCAGACCCCAAAGCTGGTAAAAAGCAAACCGAGAGCGATGACAGTTCCAAGGTCGTCCACAAAACAGGCGGCCAGGATCAGCTTCCCTATGGGCGTCTCGTTGAGTCCGGTTTCGACCATGACGGCATAAACGACAGCAACGGATGTGGTTGACATGGCGATCCCGGCAATTTGCGCCGCCCTCAGATCCCACCCCAGGAGAAACTGGGCCGCAAGCCACGACAGGGCAAAGGGAGCAAAAAATGCTATCACCCCCAGGACGACACTCTCTTTCCAGAATCTCTTGAGAGTCCGGCTCTCAAGCTCGGCCCCGGCGAGAAATGTGAGGACAATGGCGCCAAAACTAGCGAGAAAATTCACCCACTCGGTGATTGGCAAATGGATCGTGTTTCCTGCAACGATACCAACAGCGAGTTCGATGAGAGCGACCGAAATACCAATTTTCAAAGAGATAAGGCTGGAGATGAGGGCGAGGCCAACCCACAGAGAAGCATCCGACCAGAGCTGTTCCATAATTCTAACTCCTGAATAAATTCAGGCGTCATCAGCCCTGGCGGGCGGTTAAAGGAGAACGCCATCTCCGCGAATAGATTTTTTATACCATATCGTGACCAGGCCCTCAATGCCGCGCCTAACTTTCCCCCTCTTAACCCTTCAACCCTATTTCCCCTTCTGTGATCAGTGCGGGCACCCCCTTGTAAGCCCGGAGGTGATTTTTTCGTCCTAAAAGGGCTTCGGGGTCAGGCAGCTACCGACTTGCGGTCGGATGGACAGATTTCAACCGGCAATTTGACGTAGAAGGCCGAGCCTGTTCCCGGATTACTCTCAACCCGAACTTTTCCGCCGAGTAGCTCGGTAAACTTCTTAACAATATAAAGCCCTAGTCCCACACCTCCGTGGGCCCTCGTCTCCGAGCTGTCAACCTGGCGGAACATTTCAAAAACGAGCGCCTGCGATTCCTTGGGTATGCCGATCCCTGTGTCCGCCACTTTGAACTCCACCGACTTTGCCAAGGGATAGTACCAGGCAGATACGCTTACGCTGCCCTTTTCGGTGAATTTGATCGCGTTGTTAATAAGATTCTGGAGAACATGCTTGAGCTTATCAGGATCCGTCTTGACTACCGGCAGGTCTGAGGGATACTCCCACTGGAGCGTAATCGTTTTATCCAGAGGGAAATCGTAGGACGATCGAAGATCTTCGAGAAATGCTTCCAGTTTAACCTCTTCGATCTCGACGCTAACTTTCTCGACCTCCAACCTGGTTGCCTCCAATATTGTGCTGATCATGGTTAGCTGATCCCTGGCTCGGCTGAGGACTTTTTCGAGGGCCCCCTGCGCCTCATCGGTGACCTTGCCAAACATTCCGTCCTTGACCATTCCTGTGTAACCGACCACCACATTCAGCGGCGTTCTCAGCTCATGAGACATGACGCTTAGAAATTCATCCTTCACCCGGTTGGACTTCGCCAGCTCTCCGGCTAGGTTCTTCATCTCGTCATAGAGCTGTGAATTCTGAATCGCGCTCGCCGCCTGGCCCGCGACAGTCATCAGGAACTCGATCTCTTCATTAGTAAAGGCGTGATTTTCTCCCGTGTAGAAACCAAGGACTCCCAGGACTTCGCCTCTCGCGGTAAGAGGGACTCCCAGGTATGACACCAGGCCGTGAGTGCGGAAAAAGGCCGCGTCTTCGGCTCGCGTTTCTGTCTGAATATTTCTAATTATCACAGGCGCCTTGTTCTCGATTACCCAGTTGCTTATACCTCGCCGCCCCTTCAATTGTTCCGCTTTCCATTCCCTTTCGTTGAGATTTCGGCAGGCCACTGGCACCAAATCGCCGGTTTCTGACCCAACCAAGCTAACCGTAACAGCGGCATAATGGAAAAGGCGATCGATCTTTTCTAAGAACAGATGCAAAACTGTATTCAGATCCAGAGTGGAAGTAATTGCCATCTCGATATCATGCAGAGTCCGGATGCGCTCCAAATTCCCTTGAATCGCCTCCTCCGCCCGCTTGCGGTCGGTGATGTCCCGAGAAATGCCCATAACACCTATCTCTTCTCCCCTCGCATCCCAGAGTACGGCAGCCGAAAGAAAACTGGGAAAGACTTCGCCGTTTTTGCGCCGATTGAAGACCTCTTGGATCTCCTGATTCTTCTCAACCGTCTTTTGGTGAACCGCGACGCCTTCCTTCACATCCGCGTAAAGGATATTGACGTGCTTCCCTATAACCTCCTCCAAAGAGTATCCAAAAGCTTCCTGCGAAGCTTTATTAAACTCGATAATTTTCCTGTCTTTATCCACCGCAACGATCATATCTAAGGAGCTGTCGATAATACTCCTGGCGTAGTCTTGAGATGCCTTTAAAGCCTCTTCTGCTTGCCTGCGTTCAGCTATCTGTGTCTGTAACTCCTGATTGATCGATTCGGCTTCATGCGCGCGTAGCGAAGCTGTTTGAGCGAAGTGAACTGCCAGTGCCAGCAGGACGGCCATCAGGAGCCCCACGATCAGCGGAATTTGAAACAGAGAGAATTGCCCCTCGCTTAATAGATCGGCGCCTGGCTGATCAAAGCCGAAGTACAGGACAAAAAGACCTACAGCCGCTGCCATTCCAGAGATAATCGCGAGCGGTCGCCGACCGAAGGCAACGAAAAGCAGCCCGGCGCCGCAAAGAATAAATCCGAGGGCAGCGTTGTATTGCAAAGGCGCCACTGCCTGGAGTGCCTGTAGCAAATGGACATCGTGCGTATAGAAGCCAACCAGGACGACCAAGCCCATAGCCCCGGATGCCATCCCTCCGATCAACAACATGAGGTTTAGCCAATTTTTCGCTGTTCTTTCTTTTACCATTGTCTACTCCTTCGGCTCCTCAAGACTCTCCTAGAAGAACTCCGCCAGGATATGGAGCGCTGATCCCACAACCAGCAGTATCAAGCCGTCGCGGACCACGTGTAGCCAGGGACCTTTCGGATCCCCGAGGCGGAGCCTCTTTTCCAATCCCCACGCAGTCCCCCAAAGCTGCACGGTCAGAAAAAGCACGCCAAACGCCTGCATCACCTCGCCGACAAATTCCAACGTTTTGAAACCAATCATCTCCGGCTCCGTTTTTTATCTGCCAGTTCCCTGTAAAACCAAAATCCCGGATTCTTTTCTTCCATACCTGAATTCGAGAAGCAATTGTTATACCAATACAACAATTGTAAGCTAAAAAATTTTCTACATTAATTTCAATAAGTTAGAAGTGTTCAAAAATCGACATATACGCACGAAATTGTCAAAATTTGTCACTTTCAATTTTTAAGTTGATATAAATCCGGCAATCCTGTAACAATCGCTGGTAGGGAAAAAAAGAGGAAGATAGAGGAAGCACGGGAACCATGAGAATCATCCAGATTCCCCTCCTGCAGGACAATTATGCCTATCTGATTGTATGCGAGAAGACGAACGATACAGCCGTCGTTGATCCCTCGGAAGCAGGACCAATTCTTAGCAAAGTAAAAGAGGAAAAAGTCACGCTCAGGGCCATCCTCAACACTCACCACCACCATGATCATACCGGCGGCAATCCGGGGCTGCTCGACCGCTGGACTCTTCAAGTTTACGGTCATGCAACCGACAAGGAACGAATTCCGGGTTTAACCCATCCCCTCAACGACGGCGATGAGGTCAGAATAGGCGAGCTAAGAGGCAAAGTCCTCTTCATTCCCGGCCATACCAGGGGCCATATCGCTTATCTGTTTGAGAACAAACTTTTTTGCGGCGACACGCTGTTCGTGGCAGGATGCGGTCGACTATTTGAAGGCACAGCCGAGCAGATGCACGACTCCCTTAGCAAGCTTCTGCAACTCCCAGCGGATACCCTGGTCTATTGCGGACACGAATATACGGAGAAAAACATCCAGTTTGCTCTGACCCTTGAACCGAATAACAAGCATCTGACCGAAAAGATGCAAAGGGCGCGCTCTCTTAGGGCTAAAGGCATTTCTACCGTTCCCTCAACGATGGCAGAAGAAATGGAGACGAATCCCTTCCTGCGCTGGGAGAGCAAAGAGATCCAAGACAATCTCAAAAGGAGCTTCCCAAATTTGGCATTGGATCCTATCTCGGTCTTCGCCAGGGTACGCGAGCTAAAGGACAAGTTCTGAGGAAGGGAAATGATCCTGAGCCAAATCGGATGGGCCACACTCGAAGCAACGGCCAATACGGTAGCTCAACTCCCCCCTGTCCCCTGGGAGCACTACGCGAAACTTTTGAAGGGATCGTAAACCAAAAAGTCGCCGGGGCTTCGGAGTCCAAGCCGAACCGGCAACGTCACGACGTTGGTGTGCCCCGTTCGACTGGCAGGTTCTGATCGTTCCAATCCAGCATCCCACCCTTCAGGTTCGAGACCTGCTCGAAGCCGAGGCCAGTAAGGATGGCCGCCGCAGTTGTGCTGCGCACCCCGGCCCGACAGACGGCGATGATCTGTCTCTCCTTGTATTTTTCTAGCTCCGCTACCCGTGTGGGAAGCTCTTTAAGGGGGATGAGCCGGCATCCAGGTATATGCCCAAGCTCACCCCCGTATTCCTCCGGTTCGCGCACATCGAGAAGCAGGGGGGATGGTGAAGCACTAAGGAGGGCTTGCACCTCCTTCGGAGTGAGCTGGCGGACCTGGTTTAACTGGGCCAGGCTTGGGAAAGGGATTCGGTCGTCGTCCAGGGCGGATTCGTTGGGCTGAAGGACTTCTTGGATTTTATCCGGCAAAGGGAGACCGAGATGGTTCATCAATTCGATGTATTCTTCGCGTGTGCGTCCTGACACACGCGGATTGAAACGTTTCTCCTCGCCAATGGTCGAGTGAGTGTTGCCTCGGTAGTCATGGGCAGGAAAGACCAGGGTCTCGTCCGGCAAGCGAAAAAGCTTCTGCGTGATCGAGTCAAACTCTTCCCCAGGGTCCCCACCGGCAAAGTCAGACCGTCCAGTGCCCCGGATGAGGAGGGTATCGCCTGTGAATACGCGGTCTCCGGTGTAGAGACTCATGCTGTCGGGCGTATGACCCGGCGTATAAAGTACTTGCAGCTCAACCTCTCCGATGGTATAGCGCTGCCCGTCTTCAACGTGGATGTCTACGTGGGGAGCGGGTGCCCGGCGGTGCATGATCACTCTGGCGCCTGTCAGGCTACTGATCTCGAAGCCAGCGGTACGGTGGTCGGCGTGGGTGTGGGTATCGATGACGGCGTCGAGTGTACAGCCATAGTAAGCAAGCGTTGCAAGATAACGATCTACCTTTTCCTTGACAGGATCAATCAAGGCAGCCTTGCGGGTGTTCTCGCAGGCGATGAGGTAAGTTTTACACTTGCCGTAGTTGAGTTCATGAAACAACATGGTGATACCTCGCTTCTTCGCGCGTGTGGCCTTCGCTCGTGAGACGATCAAGCGTCTCTCGGGTTTCGGGCGGATCATTGGATCGAAGTTGGTTTTCGATGACTTCGAACAGTGCAGCCCCAACGGCTTCCGGATTCCCGCGCTTCATTGATACGTCCGTGTTTCCGGAAATTTAACTACTAACTAGTGTCATTCTGAGCGGAGCAAAGAATCTCCATTCCTGTCGCCCATTGGCTCACAAGTCTCAAAATGACCCACTTCCCAGCTTTTAAGCAGAGCCACGCATCTTGGCCATTGCTTCCTGAAAGCCCTTCATGAATTCCGCCGAGGGTTCGGACTTCTGGTAGGCTGGGCGGGAGGTGATCCTCTTGAGCCATGCCTGAACTCGCGGATAGCCGTCGAGCTTGAGCCCGAACATCGACTCCGCGCGCGGCAGTTGCACGGCAAAACCGATATCACCCAAAGAGAACTCCCCTGCCAGATAATCTTTTCCCTCGAGCTCCTTCTCCAGCACGCGGAGAACCCCGTCAAGTTTCGCCGTGTTTTCCCTGATCACCGCCTCATTGGCCTGGCCTGCCGGCTTCATGAATTTTTCCGTGAAAATCGCCCCCAAGGGCCCCATGAAGTAATTGTCAAAAGCCTCATCCATCATCCGGGCCTTGGCCCTCTTCACGGGATCTTTGGGCAGGAGAGGAGGATTGGGAAACTTCTCCTCCAGGTATTCGTTGATGACCGTGGATTCGTAAAGAACAGTTTCACCGTCGATCAGAACCGGCACGCGGCCGAAAGGGTTGAGCTCCAGATACTCCTCGGCCTTAGTCGCCCCCTTAAAGAGATCGACGAAGACGCTTTCGAACGGAATGTTCTTTTCGTACAGCACCACCTTCACCTTACGACAAAAGGGGGACAACGGGAACTCATAAAGTTTGATCATGAAAAGCTCCTTTCACAGTTTAAATCGCCCTATCGATGGCTTCCAGAGCTGCCGGGTTCTCCATTGAGGAGAGATCCCCAAGGTCGCTCTCCCCCAAGTAACGGCCACGCAGAACTCGACGCATAATCTTGGCGTTGCGCGTCTTCGGCAGCTCGTCAATGAATTTCACTTCCTCCGGCCGCAGCGCCTTCCCCAACCGGCCTGTAACATGATCCTTCAGCTCTTCGCGCAGCGGGTCCGAGGGAGAACTCCCAATCTGCAAGACAACAAAACAGACCACTTCCTCGCCTTTTAGATCATGAGGAACCCCTATAGCTGCGGCTTCAGAAACCGACGGGTGCGAGACCAGCGCTGATTCCACTTCCGCCGGCCCTACCCTCTTTCCCGAGACCTTAATCGTGTCGTCGGATCGGCCGTGAATAAACCACATGCCGTCTTTATCCACAGAGACCCAATCTCCGTGAACCCACACCGCAGGGAAACGCGACCAATAGGTATCCAAGTATTTCTGGGGGTCTTTCCAGAAACCCCGCGTCATTCCAGGCCAGGGCTTCCGGATCACAAGCTCGCCCACCTCTCCCCGTACGGACCTGCCCTGTCCGTCAACAACGTCGGCATCCATTCCGGGGATGGGCGAGGCAAACGAGCAAGGTTTAAGAGGCTGGATTGGAGAGCAGCCGACGATGCCACCGGAAATTTCCGTTCCTCCGGAATAATTAATAATGGGACACCTGCCTCCTCCTACATTGCGGAAGTACCAAAACCACGGCTCCGGGTTCCAGGGCTCTCCCGTGGAGCCCAAGATGCGCAGAGAACTAAGATCATGCTTTCTTACCCACTCCTCTCCGGTCCGCATAAGCGCCCGGATTGCCGTGGGAGAAATGCCCAGGACGGAAGCCCGATGGCGCTCTACCAATTGCCAGAGACGGTCGGGCGCCGGATAATCGATGGCGCCATCGTAAAGGAGCATCCTGCCTCCCAGGAGAAGACAACCTATGATCTCCCACGGGCCCATCATCCAGCCAAGATCCGTCAGCCAAAACATGGTGTCGTCCTTCCGAAGATCAAAACAGTGGGCCATGTCTTGAGCCGCCTTGATCGGAAAGCCGCAATGCACATGCACGGTTCCTTTGGGGCGGCCCGTCGTCCCTGACGTGTAGATGATCATGAAGGGATCCTCGGCGAAAGTCCGTTCCGTTTGAAACTCTTTCCGAGCGCCCTCGACGAATTCTCTCCAAGCGATATCCCGGCCACCCGCCCATGGAATTTGCATCCCAAGCCTGGGGTAGACGATCACATGCTTCACGCTTGGCGACATCCTCACCGCCTCGTCCGCGGTTTCTTTCATCGGAACGGTTTTTCCCCGACGGAGAAAACCATCTGCCGTGATGAGGAGCTTCGCCTCACAGTCCTGCAAGCGCGACGCCACCGCATCTGCGGCAAAGCCGGAAAAGATAGGGACATAGATCGCGCCGATCTTTGAGCAGGCGAGGGCAGCGACGACGGTTTCCGGAACCATGGGCATAAATATCCCGACCACATCCCCTTTCCCGATTCCCAGACTGCGGAGCCCATGAGCGAGCCGGTTCGTATCCTGGTAAAGCTCCTGGAACGTGACTTTCCGGGACGCACCTTCTTCACCCTCCCAGATGCAGGCTACCCGGTTCCGGCTTTCTCCCCCGACATAGCGGTCCAGGCAGTTGTGAACGAGGTTAAACCTTCCACCCAAGAACCACTTGGTCCAGGCAATGCCTTGGGAACTATCCAGCACCTTCGTGTAAGGCTCGTACCACTCAAGCCCGAGATCCTTCACAATGGCATCCCAGAACCATTCCGTCTCTTCGACGGAGCGCCTAAACAGATCTTCAAAAGTCGCGCAACGATGCGCCCTCATGAAGCGGTAAAGCCGAGACCCTTCGACATACTCGCTGGTCGGCTGCCAGGCTATGGCGCTATTATCCGCCATGAAACTCTCCCTTTACCCCGTACCACAGAACGTCCCGCACGTGAGTGCGGGGATGAATGTTCTGGAGTTGCCCAAAGGGCAGCGCCCGAAAGCCACGGACGTAAGTCCGTGGTACGGGGTTTACCGCTATCTCTTTTCAACTCGCCACGCCGCAGGCCTCCAAGGCAATCCATGTATAGAGCCTCGCGGCGCGCACCAAATCTTCTATTTTAATCGCGAAAAGACCGCCCAGCTGACTTACACCGGGCCCGTACATGATACCCGGGATTCCAGCTTCGTGAAAAACATTGACATCTCTCCACATACTCGTATGTTGGGGCAGGCAGCGCTCCGGTTCCTTTCCAAACATCGCCTTATGGGCTGCCGTAATGGCCCTAAGCAGCCTCTCGTGTTCCCCTTTCGAGCCCTGCCCGCGCACACCGTCGTAGGCGCGTCGATAGGTGTAAAGCTCGATGTCGAAAGGCATGCCCACCCCTGCTACAACCCGCGTGAGTTCTCGGCGCACCTCTTCCGGGTGCTGCGCCGGCGTGATCCGTACGTCGAGATAGATGGCGCAAACCTGGGAAGTCTTGGTAATCTTGTAGGGGAGCCCCCCGCGGATGGCGCCGATGTTGACCCGGGGCTCGACGATACCCCCCGGAGACTCATAACGGTTGGCCGCCTCGTACTCCTTGGCCCACTCCTCAATCCGCTGAATGACCGGAACCATCCGGACGATGGCGTTGGGGCTGAGCGGCGACGCGCGCGTGACATAGGGGGTGTAAACAGGAGGCTCCTCGCCAAAGATGCGGATTTTAAAGAAAGCCTTTCCCGCCTCTGTCCATCCCACATGAAAGTCCGTTCCTTCGGCCACGAGCGCGAAGTCTCCTACGAACCCCCGGTTGAGCACGTAACGCGTCCCGGCCTCCTTCGCTAGATAGGCCGGCGCGGGATACTCGTCCACCGGCTCCAAACCGATCTCGCCCACTACCATCGTCAGGACCAAATCCCCTGCAAGTTTCACGCCGCTCTTCCGGATCGCATCGCAAGCTATCATCCATGCGGCCATTGAGCCCTTGTCATTGCATATCCCATTTCCGTAGAGGAACTCCCCCTGCTGCCAGGCCTTGTGATAGATCGGGTCGCCGGCGTGAACCGTGCTCCAGATTTCATCGGCCGCCACCGAGGTATCCATGTGGCTGTTCAACACAAGCGTAGGCCCGTCGCCGGCCCCTCGAAGCCGCCCCACCACGTTGAAGCGCTCGGGCAAGAGACCTACTTTGCGCGCTTCCAGTTCCCTCTCCTGGAGCCACTGGAATATGTACTCGCCTGCCTCATTCTCGCGGCCGGCGGGGCTATCGATATTGCCCAGGGCTAGAGCCAGCTCGAGGACCTCTTTTTCCAAGAGGCTATCCACGACTTTTAAGATTTCCGCAGCGGATGCTTTCCTCATCTCGACTGTCCTCTCTCGTTCGTTAAAACAATCCTATCTAAACCTGGGAAGCAACTCCTCGCTGATCAAACGCAGCGTCTCTTCATATCGGTGGTACTGGAGTCGGAGGTCAAAGACGAGGTGTTCGACCCCTCTTTGGCGGAACTTTTCCACCTCTGCCGCGCAGTCGTCCGGGTTTCCCACAATCAGGAGACCCTCCAGATCCTCGATCGTTTCGAACCTGCCGGAAGGAGGCTTGATCCAGTGACTGCTCCCCTCTGAGCTTCCGGCCAGAGCCTCGATGTCTATGTCCGCACGGGCTCGGGCACGGTCCTTATCGATTCGCATGACCGGTATGTTTCCGAGAGTGATCTTCCTGTCCGTGAGCTGGCGCAGCAAATTTAGACGGTCATCGAAAGTCGCCATGGGCACGCGACCAGGTATCCAGCCGTCGCAGTATTCTGCCACGCGCCGTATGGACGCCTTGGTGCTTCCGCCGTAAAAGATCGGGATCGGCTCGACCGGCTTGGGCTCGATCGTCACATCTTCAAACGAAAAGATCTTGCCCTTATAAGAAGCGTTGTTTTCCTTCCAGATAAGCCGGGCAATCTCCACTGTTTCGCGCATAATTTCCGCCCGGTCTTCTCCCCTTAGCCCGACGGCCGGCGGTTCGGCGGTGTTACTCCCCAGACCGATCCCGGCGATAATGCGCCCGCCGGCAAGGTAGGAGAGGCTGGCCAGATTTTGGCTGAACTTGAGCGGCCAGCGAACCGGGATAAGAACCGCTGTGCCAAGAATCAACTTTTTAGTTACCGCAGCGATGGCAGCCAAGGTGATAAGAGGCTCGACAAACTTAAGGCCCGCCTTTTCCATCCCATGGGGATGCCAGAGGAGGTGGTCTCTCACCCAGACCGAATCAAACCCCAGCTCTTCGCACATGCGCGAGCCGTCGATGAGGCGTTCCCGTGAAGCCTCCTTGCCAAAGTGAGGAAGTAAGAGCCCGAATTTCATCTTCGTCATAGCGTTCGTCCCTTTTCCCTACTGAGAAACCCCGGGAATAAACTTTCCATGCCCCGGCTCGCCGATAACCTTCCCGTCTTCCGCAACGATCTTCCCCCTGACCATGGTCAACACCGGAACCCCCTGCACTTTCCAACCCGCATAAGGACTCCATTGGACCTTTGTAAAAAGGCCCTTATTGCTCAGGACTCGCTCCCTTTCCAAATCCACGACCACCAGGTCGGCGTCAGAACCCGGGAGCAAGATCCCCTTACGCGGAAAGATCCCCAGAATCCGGGCGGGATTTTCAGATAGGCAGCGCACCAAGTTGGCGAGGGACAGCTTTCCCTCATGCACGTCCGTGAGAAATACCGACAGGTAGTGATCATATTGCGGATTTCCCATCGCGGCCGTCCAGGCATCGATGCGTTGTTTTTCCACCTCTTCGTTCGTATGAGGGGCATGATCGGAACCGATGTTGTCAATGGTCCCGTTCTGGAACGATCGCCAGATCTCCGCTATTCTCTCCGCATCTTCGAGAACAAATCCGGCAGGGCACACCTGGGGTCCCTTTTCCTCCAGATCTTTCCTGCCGAGATGAAAGTATTTCGGATCGATTTCCACTGTAACGCTTTGCCCCCTGCCTTTCGCTTGCCGAAGCAGGTTGAGGCTCCGCGCGGCATGGGTATGCACCACGTGAAGACGCACCCCCGATTCCCGTTGGAGCATAAGCAGGCTGGAAATCGCGCTTTCCCAGACAGCCTCCTTGGTATAGATTTCCGCAAAAGTTACGTGATTCGGCGGTTTCCCTTGGGCGAATGCCTCTGCGGAGAAAGCATCGAAAAGCGGCTGATTGAACGGATGGACCACGCAGACGAGACCCGTCTTGGCGATGGCGCGAAAACATCGAAGAAGCTTTCCCTCATCGTTCAGGGCGAGCCTGGGATCGTGCGGGTAAGCGCCTGAGACCTGAAAGATCTTGAAACCCGTAACCCCGGCCGCGGCGAGTTTGGGGATCTCTTCAAAATTGACGCCGGATACGAAATGGCCGAAATCCACGAGCGAACCCTTTTCAGCCCGCGCCTTCTTCTCTCGAAAAAGCTCCACCGTGGTCGTCGGGGGCTCCACATTGGGCATATCCACCCACGTCGTCACTCCGCCGGCCGCAGCCGCCCGGGATGCCGTGAGGAAATCTTCCTTATGCGTATAACCGGGGTCACGGGTATGCGCGTGAAGATCGATGATTCCCGGGATAATGATCTTTCCCGACACATCTACAACACGCCTGGCGCCGTAACTCTCTCCCCTGCCGGAAAGCAGGGCGATGCTTTCTCCCCGGACATATAAATCCACGTCTTGCAATTCACCCCAAAGATGGACTCGTCCACCACGGAAACAGATGTCATAGTCTGCCATAGCGCCCCCGATCAACGTTGCTCTTTTTCTTCAGCTTCTCGCTTTCATTTCTTTTCTTCGTCATCAACAATGTGGAAATCCTGCCCCGCAGGCGCATATATTTCGATCACCCGCGCGACCGTGTCGCCCCCATTACCCGCAGCATGGCGCACTCCGGGAGGGATAAAGGCCATCTCCCCAGGACCGAGACGGACCTTCTTTCCCTCGACGGTTGCCTCTACCGTCCCCTCCAGGACGATGTAAATATTTTCCGCCTTTGCGTGGTAGTGCGTCGGTCCCGGACCGGAATCGACATTGATCAGATTTATATGAACATCGACGTTTTTTGCGCCGTCTTCCTCATCGACGAGCCGGAGGGTTTTTCCTCTGTCCCAGCGCATGATCTTTACCGGGGCATCCTCAATGCGCATCACTTTCACCGGCATAGTTCACCTCCAAAGAGCTTTTTTAACAGGAATAATCCAGGGAGCTCCCCCAGAGCATAGGACTGAATGATCTTACCCTTCCGGTCAGGGCCTTAGGGGCCATTGACAGGGAGTATAGGCGTAGGTTGGAAAAGTCGGGAGACGACCAAGCACCTGTTTCAGTAGCGGCCGCTCCGCCCATGATACTAATGCATGATATTAATTTAAAAAGAGTTTTCGGTATTCTTTCATCTTCTCCGCAAAAGCCTTCTTATCCATTTCAATCATTTCGACAACCTGGATCTTGTCCGCGTCCGGCAACGGCGGAGAGATCCCCTTTCGATTCACGAACTCACCGATATTTGCCATGATCCTTATGCTCTCATCATCCAGGAAAAAGTCGATAAAGGCCTTGCCCGCATTGGTGTGGGGAGCTTTGCTGCCGAGGGCGATATAGTGGCCGTCTCCCATAAACTTTCCGAGCCGAACGTAGTCGAGAGGAACTCCCTTGCGCCCATGAATGAGCACATTTTTTAGAAAGGTAATCGCTATCGGCGTCTCTCCGGTGGTGACGCGCTCACCCGACGGCGTTAAAGACTCCACCAGGAGGGGCTTCGTGGCCGCCAAATCCCGGATAAACTTTTCCGCTTTCTCCTTCCCCATAATCCTCTGCAGGCTCGCAAGCCACTGAGCGGTGGTGGTGTGTTGACTTGGGTCTGGCATAACCAACTTACCCCTGAATTGAGGCTTTAACAGATCCTCGAGGGATTTCGGCGCGTCCGCAGGCTTGACGACACCCGTATGGTACACGATACCGATGATGACATTGCGGTATCTTGGACCCAGGTTGGGATCAATCACCTCTTTGGAAAAGCCCTTGGCCGACGGAGAGTCATATTTGGCAAAGACTCCCTCTTTCTGCATGATCTGCATCGGCGCACCGTTGGTCAAAACCACATCGGAGAGAGGCTTTCCGGCCCGGTACTCACTCATGACTCTATCCATGACCTTGGTGGCAGAACCCCGCCAGAACTCTACCTCCAGCCCGGTCTTCTTTGTGAGAGCCTTACTGACCGCATCCACCGTGTCATTCTCCAGCGAACCATAAATGACAACTTTCCCCCCCTCCTTCTTTGCCAACTCAACGAGTTTGGCGTCTTGGGCGAACGCCGCCGCCAAGAAATGAACCAGCGTTAAAGACAATGAAAGGAATCCGAATCTTAGCTTCATGCCTAATTACCTCCTTTGCGATTAGGAAGGAAACAAACTATGATTCCATTTAACAAAATGGTCACGAAGAAGCAAGGCGAGGATGCGGTCTCCGAAATCGAGGAATGGGCCAACCGGATCGTCAGCTCCATGGACGAAAAAATGCAGGCCTCGCTCTATCACGATGCCGATTCCAGCACCTACGTTTTTCGCCTGGCAAAAGGAAACCGCGTGCTGCTGTTCCGCCTGTCAGAGGTCCAGCTCCGCACGCCGGAACGCGAGGAAGAATGCGAAAGGATTCTGAATAGAAAGATCAAAGACCTGGCCAGCGGGCATAGCTAAGCCGCGCACGTCGCCCGGAAATAGGCTGCGGGCCAATAAGGAGATAGGCCGCCTGCAACGGCCCAAGCGCTCATGGTTGCCGGTATGTTGAAGATCGACGATTTTCTCTCAGAGGTTACACGCGCGCATCCAGGTATTCGCGAAATCTGGCTTCTCGGATCCCGTGCGAAAGGCCACGAACGTCCCGACTCGGACTGGAATCTTCTTGCTTTTGCTGACGAAGATACGTTCCAGGAGCTTCGCGGCAACGTTCAATTCAGACGCGCCGATGTCGAGTTACTGGTTGTGCGAGATGGCGACGGGTTTCGGGAGCCGTGGGGCGACAACCCAAAGCATGGTTACCTGAGCGAGTGGGCATGGGTCAAAACTTCCGATCGAGAAGCTCAGTACCACGGGACAAAATGGGTCCAGGACGAGAGAGGAGGCCGGACAATAATCGAATTATGCAGGGCCATCCGCCTCTGGCCGGTGGACAAACAATGAGCCCTAACTTTCGCGTCCCGCCCGCGGGTTATTCGGAGCGTTAGCAGCCCTACTTTAAGAGCAAGTTCCTATCCTTTATTGCCCGCGCAATCCCCGCGCGACCTCTTTGGCGAAATAGGTGAGGATCATATCGGCGCCGGCGCGCTTGATGGCAAAAAGCACCTCCATCATGATTCTCTCCTCATCGATCCAGCCGTTTTGGCCGGCGGCCTTGATCATGGAATATTCCCCGCTTACGTTATAAGCGGCGACGGGATAACCGAATTTCTGCTTCACGCGATAAACGATGTCGAGATAGGCCATGGCGGGTTTCACCATCACGATATCCGCCCCCTCGCGAATATCCATCTCGGCCTCTCTTAGCGCCTCATCCGCGTTTCCCGGATCCATCTGGTACGAGCGGCGGTCGCCAAATTGCGGGGTAGATTCGGCGGCTTCACGGAACGGACCATAGAAAGCCGAGGCGTATTTTGCGGCATAGGCCATGATCGCGACTTGCTGGAAACCGTTTTGATCCAGGATCTTCCGAATGGCTCCCACCCTCCCATCCATCATGTCCGACGGCGCAACGATATCCGCTCCGGCCTGTGCGTGGGAAAGCGCCTCTTTGGCAAGCAGCTCCAGGGTGCTGTCGTTATCCACATCTCCGTTTTTGACCACCCCGCAGTGACCATGATCCGTATACTCACATAGGCAAACATCCGTTATAACCAACAATCCGGGCACCTTTTCCTTGATCTCTCGGATCGCCATCTGCACTACTCCGCTATCCGAGTAAGCCTCTGAGCCTAGCGGGTCTTTGCGTTCGGGAATGCCAAAGAGGATCACCGCCGGGATTCCCAGAGAGCTGACCTCCTGGCATTCCTTTGCCGTTCGATCTACCGATAGTTGGGCCACACCCGGCATGGAGGAAACCGGCTGGACTTTGTCCTTTCCCGGCCCGACAAAAAGGGGATAAATGAGATTCGTGGGGCTGAGGCTGGTTTCTCGCACCATGTCACGCAGCCTCTCATTTCTCCGCAATCTTCTGGGTCGGTATTTAGGAAATTCCATAAAACCTCCACAAAACCTGAGGATAGATGATGGAGGATAGAGGATCGCAATCTTCGATCCTCAATCTTCGATCCTCAATCTGTTTTCCTTGCGTAAAAAATACTCCACAATCGCCTTCGTCAATCCGGGAATGGTATAGTCTCGTGAGACCACGTCCACTCTGATGCCCAGCTCTTCCGCTGTTTTTTGTGTAATCGGACCGATGCAGGCAACGGCAGCACCGGACAGAAGCCCCTCGATATCCTCGGCGGGAAAGAGGGCGGCAAAATTGGCGACGGTGCTGGAACTAGTGAAGGTTATCATGTCGATCTTCTTTTGCCGTAGCATCTCTCGAAGCCTGCGCGCGTCGCTCCTGGCCACAACCGTCCGGTAAGTCTCGATCACGTCCACCTCCGCGCCCCATTCCCGCAGCGTCTTAGGCAGGATATCGCGCGCCCGGGCCACACGCGGCAAAAGAATTCGCTTTCCACGCGCCTCCTCGGGCTTCAGCCCCTGGAGGATTGCCTCGGCCCGGAACTCCTGCGGAACCAGATCAGCACGAAGGCCGGCGGCTCCCAGAGCCTTGGCGGTCTCCGGACCGATGGCTGCAATCTTGATTCCCTTAAGTTCCCGGATATCCCGCCGGAGCTCTTTGAAGCGGGCGAAGAAAAAGTTCACCCCGTTCACGCTGGTAAAGATAATCCAGTGATAGTTTTTGATCTTCTGAATCACCTGATCCAGGGGATCGTAGCTTTCCGGCGGTAGAATCTCTATGGTCGGGAACTCGACTACCTCCCCACCCAGGACCCCAAGGGCGCGCGCAAAAGCGCTCGCCTGAGAGCGGGCGCGAGTAATGGCGATCCTCCGGCCAGAAAGCGGCTTGCTTTCTCTGGACGGGCTTGCCCCTCCGCTAGTTGGAGCCATGGGCCAAAACCCCTTCTTTTGGAGCGAGGATTTCATCGGCGCCGTCTTTCAAAAGCCTCTCCGCCAGTTCCTGTCCCAACTTCTCGGCATCCTTTGCCCAACCCGCGATCTCCCCTCTGAACAACTTGCTCCCGTCAACATCGCAAATCACGCCTGTGAGCCTGATCCGGTCTTCGCCCGCCCATGCGCGCGCCCCGACCGGTATTTGACATCCCCCACCCAGGCGCCGGAGAAAACCCCTCTCGGCCTCCACTTCCAAGGCAGTCGGCAAGTGATGGAGGAATGCGATCTCATCCATCAACGGCTCCCCATCCCGGCCCTCCAAACCCAGAGCCCCTTGGGCCACCGCGCTCAGGCAAATTTCCGCAGAGAGGTATTCGCTGATTCGATTTTCGTACCCTATTCTTTTAAGGCCCGCAGCCGCCATAACGACGGCATCGACCTCGCCCCGCTCCAGTTTTTTCAGGCGCGTATCTATGTTCCCGCGCATCGGCTGGACCGATAGGTCCGGCCGGTGGTACAGGATTTGCGCCTGCCGGCGCAGACTCCCCGTGCCGATCCGTGCCCCCTGGGGCAAATCTTTTAACGGCCTGTTGTCCAAACTCACGAGCACATCCCGCGGATCTTCCCGCTCGGGAACTGCCAACAACCTCAAGCCCGAGGGAATTTCTGTGGGGAGATCTTTCATCGAATGGACTGCCAGATCAATCTCTTTTCGGAGCAGCGCCTCCTCTATCTCTTTCACGAAAATGCCTTTTCCCCCGATTGCCTTGATCGGGGTGTTGAGGAAGCGGTCCCCGCTGGTCTTGATAGTGATGGTCCCGACTCCGATTCCAGGGTATCTTTCTTCCAGCTTCCGCTTTACCCAGCCCGCCTGAGCCAGAGCCAGCGCACTCCCGCGCGTCCCTATCCGGATCGGCGTCATACCGCACCACTTCGTCCCCGGGGCCTGCTTATCTCGGAGCGGCCCTCACCGCCGAAGGCGCCTCTCAAGATCGATGCAATAGAGTTGTGGTACGCTGCACCTGACCATACGCTTGAAGCTCCACGTCTGGTGCATCGATCTTTCGATCCACCTCCGGCGGTTCGCCCGGGCAGTGAGGGGGCTTGCCGAGCAAGCCGAAAGCACCAGTCGTGCAGGTTCAAAGAACCCACAACTCTATTGCTTTCGGCGCGAGAGGCGGGCCCCCGAGCGAGCTCCAGACGACGAGAGGCCATCACTTCTCCCCCAAATCGAAAAGTTTTTTAAGCGCCTCAATGTAAAGCTCCTCATCCTGATCTTCCGGCCGTTTTTTTAGATGAGTAATCGGGGCGTGGAGAATCTTGCTGATCATCGCGGCGGTCATATCTTCCAGGGCCTCCCTCTCCTTTTCCGACAATCCCTTGAGGCTTGTGCTGAGCGATTTTTCCAATTCTCCCCGGCGGATCTCCTCCAATTTCAGTCGCAAGGCCACGATGGTCGGCACCTGTTCGAGCGAGCCGAGCCAGCGGAGAAACACAGCTACCTCTTCGTTCACGATCTCCTCGGCTTTCTGCGCCTCGTTCGACCTCTCCCTTAGCTTCTCGTCGGCCACCTCTTTCAGGTTATCGATATTATAGAGGTAGGCGTTATCGATCTCGTCGATGCGGGGATCGAAATTACGCGGGACCCCGAGGTCGATCAGGAACATGGCTTTCTGCCTTCTCTCTTTCAAGGCATCCCGAACGGTCTCGGACCGCAGCAGGATTTGGGAAGAACCGCTGGAGCCGATCACCACGTCGGCCATTTGAAGGTAGCGAGGAAAATCCTCGTAGCGGATCGGGTTGCCCTGAAACTCTTCTGCCAGCTCCACCGCACGCTCAAACGTGCGATTGGTGACCATAAGACTGCGAACCCCGCTGCTTTGAAGATAACGAACCACCAGGGATCCCATCTTTCCTGCGCCAATGAGCATGACGGTCTTATCTTCCAGCCGATCGAATATCCGCTTAGCCCGATC
>Ga0209514_10001187_pt1 | contig 47246 bp, 40 predicted proteins | sample Subgrocontami58m_FD_187452 | JGI IMG/M metagenome (GOLD analysis project Ga0209514, IMG submission 187452) | Subsurface groundwater microbial communities from S. Glens Falls, New York, USA - GMW37 contaminated, 5.8 m (SPAdes) (version 3) | ecosystem: Environmental > Aquatic > Deep subsurface >... | reverse complement strand
TATCCTGTATGTCGCTGATATTTATCATGGTTCATACCATTTTATGAAAACATAGTCAAGGGGAAAATGAACTATTTATTAATTATTTTCGCTAGTTAACGTAAATGGACTTTTTACGAGTCCATCAACATTAACAAAATGAATTATCCTGGAATGAAAGTAAGCAAGTAATTTGCCATTTATAACTAATGAAAAATACGAGATAATTTATTTTAAAGTGTTACGAAAAGGAAACAGATTAAATGGCCAGAAAGATAAACTATTTGATTTATCGAATAGATAGCTATGTTTCGTGAAAGTAGAGCGCCGTGTTACGAAAAGGAAACGAAAAGAAGATTGGCTGTCAATCCTTGATGCCGTAAGCGTTTATCTTTTCCCAGAGGGTCTTTCTGCTGATCCCCAGCATTTCGGCGGCCTTGGTCTTGTTGCCCTGTGTTGTCAGCAGAACTTTCAGGATGTGGTTCCTTTCCGCCTCGCCGGCAATGTCGGAGAGCCGAAGGTTTTTGCCCTGGCGCTTTCCGCCGGCGATGAAGGAAGGCAGCTCCTCCCTGCCGATCGTCCCGGAAAGGCTAAGAGTGACGCATCGCTCTACAATATTCGACAATTCCCGGATATTGCCGGGATAATCGTAGGCAAGAAGTAGCTCCCGCGCTTCCGGCGTAAACCGGACCATTTTTGCGCCTCCGCCGGCATATTTGTCCAGAAAGGATTCGATGAGGGCGGGGATGTCCTCGCGCCGTTCCCTGAGCGGCGGCATGACGATCGGTATGACGTTGAGCCGGTAATAGAGGTCTTCACGGAATCGACCGGTCTTGACATCCTCTTCGAGTGCCCTGTTGGTCGCCGCTATGATCCGGACGTCTACGGTGAGCGTCGCCGTGCCGCCGACCCGGTCGAACTGCCGCTCCTGGATGACCCGCAGTATCTTCGCCTGCGTGGCAAGGGGCAGATCGCCGATTTCATCGAGAAAGATTGTGCCGCCGGCCGCTGCTTCGAACCGACCGGGTTTCCTCCTGACAGCGCCGCTGAAGGCCCCTTTTTCATGTCCGAATAGCTCGCTTTCGATGAGCCCCTCGGGAAGGGCGGCGCAGTTCACCTTGATTAAAGGCTTATCCCGGCGCCTGCTCTGGTAGTGGATGGTAGTGGCCACCAGTTCCTTCCCCGTGCCGCTTTCTCCCAGGATAAGAACGGTGGCATCGGAGACGGAGACCTTCTCGATCAGAGACAGGACTTTTTTGACAGCGGCGCTTTCACCTGTGATGCCGGGAGCATTGTAACACCGGCGAAGGTCCTTCCGCAGCCTGATGTTTTCCTCCTTCAGCCCCTTTATCTCCAGCGCCCTCCTGATCAGCAGGAAGAGCTCGTCCAGGGCAAAAGGCTTTGTCAAGTAATCGAAGGCTCCCAGCTTCATCGCCTCCACGGCGTCCTTGATGGTGCCGTAAGCAGTCATCATGATAACCGGGACTTCCTGCCTGCCGGTTATCTCTTTCAGGATATCGAAACCATCCAGGTCGGGCAGCCGGAAATCGGTGAGCACGACGTCAAAAGAGATGCTGTTGACGGAGCGCAAAGCCTCTGTGCCCGTCTCAAAGGAAAGGACGTCGTAGCCAACCCCGCGCAAGGCGTCCTCCAGGCTGATGCGCATGATCTTGTCATCTTCGATCAACAGGACCGTCTCTTTCATAAAGCCTCTTGTTCCGGAAAACTCATAGTGAATCTGCTGCCTTGCCCAGATTCGCTTTCCACTACAATTTCCCCGCCGTAGTTACTGACGATTTGGTAAGTCAACCACAATCCCAGACCGGTTCCTTCGCCGCTTGGCTTTGTGGTGAAAAAAGGATCGAATATTCTGCTGATATTTTCCTTTTCAATACCGCAGCCGTTATCCACCACCTCAATGGCGATGACCGAGTTCTGCCGGCTACCTCTGACCGCCAGCGCTCCACCGTTTTCCATGGCATGGATCGCGTTGATGAAGAGGTTGAGGAGCAACTGCTGAAAGTCATGAACGTCGATGGTAAAGCGCAGGTCGGCATCAACCTCGTTCCGAAAGGAAATCTTGGCCTTTTTCATTTTGTATTCCAGCAGGCGATAGATGCTGTCCACACTGTCCCTGATATTCATGTCCACCGGCGCATGTTTGCCCTTGCGAGACATCCACAATAGCTTACTCACGGTAGTTTCTATCCGGTCAAACCCTTCATTCACGAGGTCCAGATATTTTTCCCTCAATGCGGGTTTATCGCCATTTTGCCTGAGCATTTGCAGGCAGTTGAAGATGCCGCCCAGGGGATTGTTGATTTCATGGGCAACACCGGAAGCCAGGATGCCGATAGAGGCAAGCTTTTCCGACTGCACCAGCTTTTCGTGGGTTTTTTTCAGTTCCTCATTGGCCTGTTTGATCCTGGCGATCATGCTGTTGAACCGCTCGCCAAGGACGGCAAGCTCATCACGCCCCTGAACATCCACCTTGATGTCGAGGAAATCTCCCCGCGTCTTCTCCATAGTGTTTACCAGTTGCGTTATAGGTCCGATAAATCGCCTGGTTAAAAGTAGGATGATCACAAAGCCCGCGATGAGAAGGACCATCGTCAGAATGATAATCTTCGTCACGGTCGCCACTATTTCCTGCTCCACCTTTGCCATGGAAATACCGAATTTCAAGCTCCCCCATCTTTTTTTACCGATGGACAGAGGAACGCCAAAGTCAAGCGTCTTATGCTCTCCGGACGACAGGGGCTGGATGATGGTCCTGTCCGTCTTGAGTGCTTCGGCGGTTAACGGATCGGTGTAGATTTTCCCGTATTCCGTGATATTGTTGTGCGAGATGACTTTTCCCTCCTGGTCAAGGATGGCGATGTATTCCAGTTCGACATCCCTTCTGTTGAAGATCTCCAGGATATAGTTGTCCAGCAGACCTCCTTCTTCCACCAACCCGAGCCTTTCATAGATGAGGTCGTTGATGATGGGGATGGCGAGCGTTTCCCCCAGGAGGCGGCCCTGCTTTTCCACCTCGCTATACAGGATGTTCTTCTCCCTGGCAACGGCCAGATAACCGACGATGCTCATGAGTAAAACGATGGCCATGGTTGTGAAGAGGATGAACTTATACCGCAGGCTGAGCCCGGAAAAGAATTCCCTTGGTTTGTTCATAGTCTTATCTTCGGGTGGCATCTCAGGCCGCAGGTCTGCGGAACAGCATTGATCTTTGAGCGTATGCCTCCGTAATCCTTGTCCGTAGCCTCCGTGAAACCGTTTTTGAAGTCCTCGTCAAGCCGTTTCAGGACCATCTCACCATCGGCATCCTTTGGGTCCAAACCGAGAAGCGCTTTTTTAATGTTCTCGATTACCGCGTAGGGCGTCCCTGGTCCAACCACGAGAGGTCCCGTAGGAATAGACTCGGATTCGGCAATGATTGCAATGCCCAGCTTCATATATTTCCTGGCAACGGAATCCCTTACGGCGCCGGCTGTATATTGTCCTTTCAACACTGCCTTGACGACGGAATCATGATAATCGAAATTTGCATAGCTGCCGAGCTCGTTGAGATGAATTCCTGCACCGGCAAGCAGATAGCGGGGCATGAGGTTCCCAGACGTGGATTTGGAGGAGGCAAAGGCCACGCTTTTTCCTTTAAGTTCGCCAATAGACCGGACAGACGCATCCTTCTTGGTAATAATGACGCTTTTGTAACTTGTCGTGCCATCCAATCCTTTTGATTTTAGTATGCTCATGGCGCCGTATTTGGCATGGGCTTCGAGGTAGGTTAATGGTCCGAGCAGAGCTACATCCGTCTCACCGGTGCCTAAGGCGTTTACTGTATCTTCGTAATTTTTTTTCAGGACAAGTTCATACCTATAAGGAGTTTTTTCTGCAAGGTAATCAAGAAGCGGCTGGTACTTTTCATACATTATCCGCGGATTATCCCTCGGAATCACTCCGAAAGAGACGATCTTTTTATCCCTTATCTTCGCCGGAGTTCTGGCATGTTCAGCAATTTCTCCTTCCATCTTCCGGATAGAATCATAGTTCGCATCGGGAACCTCGACAAAGCCATCAATCATCATGGCAGCGAGAATTGCTTTCCCCTTCGCCGTCTTATGCATGGTAAGCAGGGCGTTCTCGATGTTTTTTCTGAGTACAGGCTCGATATCCCGCGTTACCACAACGGGAGGCGTGCCATAGGGAGGAGAGCGCTTGATGATTTTTGTTTGTTTAACATAGGGATAGCCGGCTTTTGCCATATGCTCATACACGATGCTCTCCACCGCGGCACCATCCACGATTCTTTTGGCCACCATCTCTACGGACTTGTTATGACTGTAGCTGTAGAGGAATCTTTTGAAAAATTTTTCCGGGGTGAACCCCATCCCCTTCAGCAGGTAGGTCGGATAGAGCTTGCCGGTATTGGACTTGGGGTCTGTAAAGGCAAAAACTTTTCCTTTTAGTTCCGTAAACGCATTCAATGGACTGTCGTTATGGACGATGATGTAGGAGCGATAAAGGGGCTTGCTGTCCACGGTCGGCGCTACAAGAAGCTCAACTCCAAACTTTTCCCGGTTTTTTACATAGGGCGCAGAACAAATGAAGGCGACCTTCACCTCGCCTTTTTCGAGCAATGAATCCATTTCATCATAGGTCCTGCGATTGACCATTTGGACCGGTTGTTTTATCTGCTCTCCGATATAATCAATGATATCCTGGTAGTATTTAGCTGCGTTGACCGGTGTAATCATGGAGGCCACACCGATCTTTATGGCATTATTTGGCTGGGCAAAGGCCTGGTGGGAAAAAAATAATAGCGCTGCAAGAAAAAATAGGGTCAGCCTGATTTTTGGGTTTAGTGAGTTTGTGACAGAATTGTTTAGCAACATTAAATCATCTTTCCCGCTTATACTCCCCGATGGTCATCGCCATTGATGCTAATTTGTCAGTATATTAGGAATTTTTCAAGAAAAGATTTTAATGCCAACATCACATTTTGTTCTCGTCTATCTATGACAGCTATGGCGCCTTAAAAATTAATTTGACTATATTCGTAAAACCGGTTATACGAATAGAAAATCTCTGGAGGTCCTTCATGAAAGAAAGCGCTTCATTTTTCAAAGTCCTGGCCGACGAGGCCCGCTTGAAGATGCTTTTGCTCCTCTTCAATCACGGGGAGTTATGTGTCTGCGACTTCGTGGCGGTACTCGATGTAACCCAGTCCAAGGCATCCCGGCACTTGCGAATCTTGTACAATGCCGGTCTGGTAACTGACCGGCGCGCAGGGACCTGGATCTACTATTCGCTTCAGCCGGCCACAGATGATTTCGCGCGGCCTTTTTTGGAAACACTTCGCTCCACCCTAGCCGGTCGACACGAAGCCCTTGAGCTTCTGAATAAACTTGAAACATGGCTGGCGCAGAAGGATCAGACGAGCTGTACTTGATAAGAGCGGAGCGATATGGAAATACTTTTTCCGACTCTATTATGAGCGTTGTTTATGATCCCATAGGGGTTCGAATGGACAAGAAAAACGACGAGATTCGCAGTTTGCTTCGGAAGGGATATGGAAAGATTGCTGCATCAGGCAGGCAGTTGCGGTTGCGTGCCCTCCTGTTGTGGAAAACCCAATGAAATAATGGCGGCGGACTGTCGAAGCCGTGCTTCGGCCTTTGCAGGCCGTTATGCAGAACGGGATATTGAAACATGAAGAATCTTGCGGCACTCTTTAAATCCCTGGAAGATGAGACGCGGCTGCGTATCATGGCCTTGCTGTTTGATGCCGGAGAGTTGTGCGTTTGTGACCTTGTGGCGGTCTTGCAGCTTCCGCAGTCCACTGTTTCCCGTCATCTTTCGCATCTGAAAAATGCCGGCTGGCTCAGCGACCAGCGTTCCGGCGTCTGGATTCACTATTCCCTTGCCACGGATTTAGGCTCTGTTCATACGACCCTGGCCGCCGCTCTGCGTGCCATCCTCACCAATAATGACACAGCCGATGAGGATCGGAAACGCCTGATAAAACTCGACCGGGTGAATTGTTGCACGCAAATTTTTACCAAGAATATAGAAGAATCTATCCGTAATCCGGATAACAGGAGGGAACATTAATGAAAAAGCGGGTCCTATTCATTTGTACGGCAAATTCCTGCCGGTCCCAGATGGCGGAGGGCATTGTCAGACACTATCTGGGGGATAAAATCGAGGCTTTTTCGGCGGGGATCGCGCCCACGTCAGTCCATCCCCGCGCCATACGGGCGATGGGAGAAATCGGCATCGATATTTCCAGCCAGAGATCCAAAAGTATGACGGAATTTGAAGGCCAGCAATTCGACTATGTCATTACGCTCTGCGACAGCGCCAACGAACAATGTCCTCTTTTCCTCGGCGGCGTCAAGAAGATCCATATGGGCTTCGACGACCCGGTGGCGGGGGGGGGAAGCGAGGAAGAAATTATGGCGGCCTTCCGCAGGGTGCGTGATGAGATCAAGAACAGGCTCTTGGAATTTTTTACAAATGACTTAAAAGAAGGAGGCAGCCATGACCGAATCAATCAGTAAGAAACTTTCCTTTCTCGACCGCTACCTAACCCTCTGGATCTTCGCCGCCATGGCGGTGGGAGTCGGCGCCGGCTGGCTCGTCCCGGGGGTCAAGGACTTCGTCAACTTGTTTACCGTGGGAACGACGAACATTCCCATCGCCGCGGGCCTGATCCTGATGATGTATCCGCCCTTCGCCAAGGTGAAGTACGAGGAGATGGGGGACGTGTTCCGCAACAAGCGGATATTGGGGATCTCCCTCGTGCAGAACTGGGTTGTCGGCCCGATTCTCATGTTCATCCTGGCCATCGTCTTTCTGCACAACTATCCCGAGTACATGGTCGGGCTGATCATGATCGGCCTGGCGCGCTGCATCGCCATGGTCATCGTCTGGAACGAGCTGGCCAAGGGGGATACGGAGTACGCCGCCGGCCTGGTAGCCTTTAACAGCGTTTTTCAGGTCATCTTCTTCAGCGTCTACGCCTGGTTCTTCATCAGCGTGCTGCCGCCGCTCTTCGGACTAAAAGGGGCGGTGGTCGACATCACCATCGGCCAGATCGCCGAGAGCGTCTTCATCTATCTCGGGATCCCCTTCATCGCCGGGGCCCTGACCCGCTTCATCGGCGTCAAGATCATGGGGCGGGAACGCTACCATGCCACAGTTGTCCCGAAGATCAGCCCTATCACCCTGATCGCATTGCTCTTTACCATCGTGGTCATGTTCAGCCTCAAGGGCGACCTTATCGTGCAGATCCCCATGGACGTGGTGCGCATCGCCATCCCGCTCTTGATCTACTTCGTGGTGATGTTTCTGGTGTCCTTCTGGATGGGCCGGAAGGCCGGGGCCGATTACAGCAAAACCACCACCCTGGCCTTTACCGCGGCGAGCAACAACTTTGAACTCGCCATCGCCGTGGCCGTGGCGGTCTTCGGCCTCAACTCCGGCGCGGCCTTTGCCGCGGTGATCGGTCCCCTGGTGGAAGTACCGGTAATGATCGGCCTGGTCAACGTCGCCTTCTGGTTCCAGCGGAGCTACTTCGCTGTTCAAATCGCAACGGTTAAAGTCCGGTAGAGGAGATTGCCATGGAAAAAATTCTGATCGGAACAGATTTTTCCCCCGCCTCGGATTGCCTCATCGGCTGTGTCGGGGAGTTGAAGGCCCTGGGGCTCAAGCATGCGGTTCTGGCGCACATCATTTACGTGGCCAATACGCCGGGCCTGGAAGACCGGATTAAGATTGATGCCGCCCCCGCATTGGAACGTCAGAAGCTCCTGCTGGAAGAGCAGGGGATTGAGGTCACGGGGGAACTGCGCCTCGGCATCCCGGCCCGGGACCTCAAGATCCTGGCGGAGCAGCACGAAGTGGACGCCATCGTGATCGGCTCCCGGGGCCATGGACTGTGGCGGTCGCTCTTGGGAAGCGTCTCTTTCAAGCTGCTGCAGATCGCCGACCGCCCGGTTTTTCTCGCTCCGGTAAAAGTGGTTGGCGAGGGGGAGAACTGTCAGTTTTCTGTCTGCCTGAAAGCGTTTCAGAGCATCCTCGTCCCGGTCGATTTCTCCCGAAACAACGAAAATGTTGTCGCCTATCTGGATAGTCTCCTCAGAACATGCAAAGCGCCGGTAACCCTGCTGCACGTAATCGACGCCAAATTCGCCGAAGTGAACCTTTCTGGGGGTGAACCCGATGCATACCGGATGCATGCATCCGGCTTGCTGGACGAAATTAGGCAAAGACTGGAGGCGGCAGGCGGCACGGTCGAAACGGAGTTGGTCAGCGGCGTTCCTTGGGAGGAAATTGTCAAGAGAACCCGCGATGGCCGTTTTTCCCTGGTGCTCATGGGGAGCCATGGCCGGGGCTTCTTCCAGGAAGCGCTGCTCGGCAGCGTGGCCAACGAGGTGGCGCGACACGCCGAGACCCCGGTTGTTTTTGTCCCGGTTCTCCGTCACGAAGCTTAGCTGCCGGAAAGGCCTTATCTCCGAGGGAAATCTGGGTGAATTAAGAAAAGGAGCATAAATGAAAATCGAAATTTATGAACCCGCCATGTGTTGTCCCACGGGCATCTGCGGCCCGTCTGTGGACACGGCACTGGTGAAACTTCAGGAAACGATCAGGAAGATAGAGGAAGGGAGCGAAGGGAGGATCACCGTGCGCCGCTACAACCTCTCAGCCAACCCTTTCGATTTTTCCAATAATGCGCCAGGCGAGATGCTGCGCGTCGAAGGGACGAAAGCGCTGCCCTTGACCTATATTGACGGTGAACTGGTCGGCAAAGGGGCCTATCTGTCCCCCCGCGAAATGCAGAAAAAGCTTGCCGAAAGGGGTGAAGGTCTCGATCTTACGGGAAAGCGCAAAGCCGTCAAAAGACGCGGCTGCGGCTCTGCCTGTTGCTGATTCTGTCATCCTGAACGGAGGCAGACAGGATAAAAGCTTAGGCAATTTTAAAGGAGACAGTAATGGATTTGATCGCTCAGGCGACCCGTAATCTCTTTTTCACCGGCAAAGGCGGCGTCGGCAAGACGACCGTTGCCGCGGCAACCGCCATTGCCATGGCCGACATGGGCCGCCGGATTCTTCTCGTCAGCACCGATCCGGCGTCCAACCTGGACGAGGTGCTCGGGGTGCCGCTCTCTGACACACCTGCTGCTATTGACGACGTCCCCGGCCTTTTTGCCATGAATATCGACCCCGAGGCCGCTGCCGCCGCCTACCGCGAACGGGTTGTAGGCCCCCATCGGGGCGTTCTCCCCGCGGAGGCCATCGCCAGCATCGAAGAACAGCTTTCCGGGGCCTGCACCATGGAAATCGCCGCCTTTGACGAATTTGCCAAGCTGCTCGGTTCTCAGGCGGATAGAGCCGGCTTCGATCATATTGTTTTCGATACGGCGCCTACCGGCCATACCCTGCGCCTGCTGGAACTGCCGGCTGCGTGGAGCGACTTTCTGGAAACGGGTGCAGGTTCAGTCTCCTGCCTCGGCCCCCTGTCCGGGCTTGACGACCAGAAAGAACTCTATGCCAACACCCGCCGCGCCCTTGCCGATCAGCAACTGACAACGATTGTCGTTGTCAGCAGACCCGATGAAGGTGCGCTGTCCGAGGCGGAACGTACATCCGGCGAGCTTGCCGCCCTCGGCGTAACCAACCAGAGGCTGGTACTCAACGGCCTATATACCGCGTCCGATGCCAACGATCCGCTGGCACGATCCTTTGCCGCACGATGCCGCGACTCCCTGGCGGCTTTGCCGGCCTCGCTGGCAGCGCTTCCTCGCACCGAAATACCCCTTGCCCCGGTAAACATGCTGGGAACGGCTACGTTGCGCCGGCTTTTCAGCGGTCCGATCCGGGGCGGAGCGACGGGTGACGACATCGGCATTGTCACGACAGCCTGCGCCTCCTTTGAAGATCTGATCGGGAAGTTGGAAGCCCGGAAGCAGGGCGTGATCATGACCATGGGGAAAGGAGGCGTGGGAAAGACGACGCTTGCCGCCGCCGTCGCCTTGCGGCTTTCGGCCTCGGGGCGGCGGGTCTACCTCACCACAACGGACCCGGCAGCGCACATTTCTCAAATTCTCGGAACGGGGCGGAAGGACCTGATTGTCAGTCGCATCGATCCGGCCGCGGAAACGAAAGCCTATGCCGCGGAAGTGATGGCCACGGCCGGCGCGGCTGTAGATGAGCAAGGGCGCGCGCTTCTGGCCGAGGACCTCCGCTCGCCCTGCACCGAGGAAATCGCCGTCTTCCGGGCCTTTGCCCGGGTCGTCGCCCGCGGCGCCGATGGATTCGTCGTCATCGACACGGCCCCCACAGGCCATACTTTGCTTTTGCTCGACGCGGCCGAGGCATACCATCGCCAGGTATCGCACATCATGTCCGCCGTCCCCGAAGAGGTGAAAAGCCTGCTCCCCCGCCTGCGGGACCCGGATTTCACGCGGATACTACTGGTCACGCTGCCCGAGGCCACCCCAGTTCACGAAGCCGCGGCCTTGCAGCGGGACCTGGAGCGGGCCGGAATTCAACCTTTCGGCTGGATCATCAACCAGAGTCTCACGCCCCACAAGGTCAGCGACCCCGTGCTGGCAAGCCGGCAAGGCAGGGAGGGACGCTATATCGGCGAAGCCATAACTTTGGCGCGCTCTTGTTATCTGATCCCCTGGCTCGCAGAACCCTTGCAGTCCTTGGGGGAAAATACAAGCAGGAAAGAAAGTGAACGCCATGCCAAATGATTTAATGCTCACGACATTTCCCGACGCTGCGGAGGCGCAAAAGGCGCTTGCCGTCCTGGAGGACATGGGCGACGAACATGAGGTGATCATTCCCAAGCCGGTCCTCTCCCTGGTTGCGCTGCCGGCGCTCATTATGCACCGGGAAGTACGGGGTCGCCTGGAGGCCCTGGCGGCGGCGGTAGTATTTTCCGGCTGGGTAGACTACCGGCCGCCCCGCGCGGAAATCTCTGATGGACCGCCGCCGCAGGAGCCGCAGCCTGACGACTGTTTCCGGCGTTCTTCCATCATGTACCTTGGTCCCTGTGTGGCCGATGAGACGAAAATCCGGCTGATTGCGCACCTGGATGGCGATCTCGGACCGGTACTGCCTTACTTGAACGCGGTCATACCGCAGGCATCCTACACGCCGGCGGCGGAAACCCTTACCTATATGGATGGGTACCGAATGATCGCCCTCTACCGACACCGCATTACCATCGCCAAGGCTGATGAGATTGTAGATGGCTGGCGTGGCCTCGAAGAGATTCGCCAACTGGCGGTGCAGACCTGGAAAGACCGGCACATGATCGAGCCTTCCTTTGAAATCCGCAAAAAGCCGCCGGCCCTCGAGATTTTCAAACGTCTGCCCCGGACGAACTGCCGGCTCTGCGGCGATCCGTCCTGCCTGGCCTTTGCCGTGCGGGTCTGGACCGGTGAAGCTCCGGCGACACTTTGTCTTCCGGTATTTGAGGAAGGAGGTCCGTTCTCTTATCTGCGGGAACCGTTGCTCGAAATATGCGCCGGCATGGGGATCAAGGCCGGCGCACAAGGGTAGACCGAAAGGAAGAAGGTTATCAACCTCGAGAAGGGAGGATGACAATGAATGCGCATGTGAAGATGGTCGAACAATTGCTTTCCGAAACTGGCGTTCAGGTCAACGGCCCCAATCCCTGGGATATCCGGGTGCGGAACGAGCGCCTTTACTCCCGCCTGCTGAAAGACGGCAGTCTCGGACTGGGGGAATCCTACATGGAGGGCTGGTGGGACTGCGCCCGCATCGATGGGTTCATCTGCCGGCTCCTTGGGGAGAAGCTGGAGGCAAAAATCAAAGGAAACCTGCATGCGCTCCTGCTCTATTTCTCCAGCTGGCTCTTCAATCTCCAGTCGCTGGCCCGGGCCGGAATCATCGCCCGCCGGCACTACGATCTCGGAAACGAGCTTTTTTTCTCCTTTCTTGATCCCCTAAACCAGTACAGTTGCGCCTACTTTGCAGGGACGGAAGATCTGGCGGAAGCCCAGAGGAAAAAGCTGGAGCTCATCTGCCGGAAAATCAATCTCCAGCCCCAGGATCATGTCCTGGATATCGGCTGCGGCTGGGGCGGATTCGCGCGCTACGCCGCCGAGACATACGGCTGCACCGTGACGGCGGTCAATATCTCGGCGGAACAGGTCCGGCACGCCCGCGAATTCTGCAAGGGCCTGCCTGTAAACGTCTGCCAGGAGGATTACCGGCAAATCCGGGGGAGCTTCGACAAGATCGTTTCCGTCGGCATGTTCGAACATGTGGGGCAGAAAAATTACCGGACGTTCATGAACATCGCCCATCGATCCCTGAAAGAGGGAGGGATATTCCTGCTCCACACGATCGGCGGCAATGATTCCCGGGTGGGCGGCGACCCCTGGATCGACCGGTATATCTTCCCCAACGGGAGATTGCCCAGCATGGCCCAGATCGCCAGAGCCGTAGAAGACCTCTTTGTGATCGAAGACTTCCACAATCTTGCTCCCCACTACGAAAAAACGCTCCTGGCCTGGAACGACCGGTTCCAGAAAGCCTGGCCGGGAATGGCGGAAAGATTCGACCGCCGGTTCAAGAGAATGTGGGAGTATTACCTGCTTTCCTGCGCCGGCGCCTTTCGCGCAAGACACATCCAGGTATGGCAGATCGTCATGACCAAAGGGGGCGCCGAGCAGCCGGCATGCCGATGCACATAAGAGGCGGTCGGTGGATGAATTAGTTTGGGAAAGAAGAAAACCATGACAACGACGAAGTAACGGTGGGAGTTTAATTTCCACGGACAACAAATAAGGAGCGAGTTATGTTACCAAAAGATCAGGCCAAAGCTTTCAAAGATTTCTACGATGCGGCACGCAACAATAAGATTCTCGATCCGAAGACAACCCTCATGATTCACCTTGCTTCGGCAATGGCACTGAGTTGCTATCCCTGAATGCGACATTACCTTGGCGTTGCCAAGGAGATGGGTATTTCCGAAGACGAGATTGGCGCAATCCAGGCTGTTGTCATGGCGGTTTCCGCCGGAAAGATCAATGCCCAGCTCCGGGAGGTGCGATCGAAGACAGAGGCCAGAGTTGATGCAGCTACGCAAGGATAGTGAAAGGAGTAGATAGGTGGTCACATTTAACAGGCGTTTGCCAAGATTTGCTTATGTAAAACCGGCAAGTCTCGGTGAGGCTCTTGATCTTTTGCAGGATAAGGAGAAGGGCAGAGTACAGGTTTACGCGGGCGGGACCGATGTCATCCCGCGGCTCAAAGCCAGATTGATCCCGCCGCCTGAATTTCTTCTGGACCTCAAGGGCATCCCCGAGCTTGATTATATTGCCTACGACAAAGACAAGGGGCTGCGTATCGGTGCCCTGGCGACCATCGCCGCGGTGATGAACCATGCCGCCGTGCAAGGGAGCTTCGGTATTCTTGCCCAAGGGGCGCACAGCATTGCCTCGACGCAGATCCAAAACCGGGGCACCATTGCCGGCAATATCTGCAATGCCATCCCCTCGGCCGACTCGGTGCCCGCCCTGTTTTGCCTGGGGGCAAAGCTGATCTGTGTGTCATCCCGGGGAGAACGAAGCATCGGCATCGAAGACTTCTTTACCGGACTGAGGCAGACGGTTTTAGGACCTGGCGAACTACTCAAGGAGATTCAGATTCCCGACATGCCGGCGGGAGGCCGGGGCGTCTACATCAAACTCGGAACGCGCAGCCGGATGGATCTGGCTGTCGTGGGCGTGGGGGTGGTGGTGGCGGTAAGCGATGGTTTGTTCCGGGATGTGCGGATCGGTCTTGGTTCGGCAGCTCCGAAGCCGATCAGAGCCCCACGGGCTGAGGCGGCCCTGCGGGGGCAGAAGGTGGGAGAGCAAGCCATCGCCGAGGCCGGCCGGATTGCCGCCGAAGAATCGTCACCCCGCAGCTCCCACCGCGCCTCGGCGGAATACCGCCGGCTCATGGTGGAGGTCCTGGTTAAACGGGCCCTGGGACAGGCCCTCAAGGCAGAGGAGTAGAAACAATGGAGATGCGCAAGATTAAGTTTACCCTGAACGGGAAGCCCTGTGAGATCGAGGTCAAGCCCTGGCGGACCCTGCTCGAGATGATCCGGGAGGATCTTCATTTAACGGGAACAAAGGAAGGCTGCGGCGAGGGGGAGTGCGGGTCCTGTACGGTGATTCTGGGCGGCAAGACGGTCAATAGCTGTCTGGTGCCGGCGGTGGAAGCGGACAACCAGGAACTCATTACGATTGAAGGGCTTCCGGAGGGGGATAAACTGCACCCGATCCAGGAGGCCTTTGTGAACAAGGCGGGGATGCAGTGCGGATTTTGTACGCCCGGCGTGATCATGTCCGCCAAGGCCCTTTTGGATAAGACACCCGCTCCCTCCGAGGAGGAGATCAGAGAAGGAATTGCGGGTAATTTCTGCCGCTGTACGGGATACACCAAGATTATCGAGTCTATCCAGGCCGCCGCGGAAATGATGAAAGGGGATAAATAAGCATGGAAGAATATTCTGTGATCGGAAAGCGCATACCGAGGGTCGACGGCCGCGTCAAGGCAACAGGGGAGGCCAAATATGCGGCGGATTACGAGATGCCGGGCATGCTGTGGTGCAAGATCTTGCGGAGCCCCTACGCCCATGCCCGGATTCTGAACATTGACACGAGCCGGGCGGAGCGGCTGCCCGGGGTGAAGGCGGTCTGCACGGGAAAAGATTTTCAGGGGTGGCGATGGGGCTGGATGCCCCAGACCAGGGATGAACCGCCGCTCGCCGTGGACAAGGTGCGCTATCTGGCCGAGGCGGTGGCCGCCGTGGCCGCCGTGGACGAGGATACGGCCGAGGAGGCAACCGAGCTGATCAAAGTCGATTATGAGGAGCTGCCCGGCGTCTTTGAGGCGGAGGAGGCGATGCAGGAAGGGGCGCCTCAGGTCCACGATTATGTAAAAAACAATTTAAGCGTTGATTTCCACATGGACTTCGGTGATGTGGAGAAGGCCTTCCGGGAGTCCTATCTGGTCCATGAGGACCGTTTTGAAACGGGCCGGTGCATCACGGGTTACCTGGAGCCGCCGGCGGCGGTGGCGCTCTGGGACTCCACGGGGATCACCATCTGGGCCGCCAAGCAGAGCCCTTACTTCGTCTACCGGCACCTGGCGGATTGCTTCAAACTGCCCCTGAACAAGGTGCGCGTGGTGCAGCCTTTCATCGGCGGCGGTTTCGGCGGCACGAAAAACGACTCTCTTGCCGGGGATTTCTGTTCCGTCCTTTTTTCCAAGTGGACGGGCAAGCCGGTGAAATTCGTCTACTCCATGAAAGAGGTCCTGATGACCTGCCGGCGCCGCCACAACATGATCATCTATAATAAGATGGGCATGCAAAAAGACGGCACGATCACGGCCATGCAAAGCCGCGTGATCGCCGACGGCGGGGCCTACACGGCCATCGGCCCGCTCAGCATGTACCTGACCGGAGCCATCAGCACGCTGCCCTATAAGTTGCCCAATTTCAAGCACGATGCCTACCGGATCTTTACGAACAATCCGATCAGTGCGGCCATGCGTGGCCACGGCGTCACCCATACCCGTTTTGCCGCCGAACTGCAGATGGAGATGATGGCCGAGCAGTTGGGCCTCGATCCGCTGGAGATCAGGCTGAAAAATGCCGTCACGGCGCCCCACGAAACGGTCAACCGGGTAAAGGTTCATTCGGCGGGCCTGGTGGAGGGACTGAAAACTTTGGGGGAAACGCCCCAGTGGAAGGACAAGGATCAGGGCAAGGGTGGGGAAGAACAGTGGCTCCAGGGAGTGGGCCTCTCCGGGACCTGTTATCTGGGCGGAGCGCGCCAGCGGGGCCATCAGTCCTGCGGCGCCGTGGTGCGGCTCTGTGAGGATGGCACCGTCGACTATCTGACCGGCGCCACGGATTGCGGACAGGGATCCGATACGGTCCTGGTGCAGATCGTTGCGGAAGAGCTGGGCCTGGCCGTGGAGGATATCGATATCAAACGGGTCGATACGGCCGTCACACCCTGCGATGCGGGCAGCTATGGGAGCCGCGTGACAGTCTTGGCGGGAGAGGCGGCGAAAAGGGCGGCCCAGGATGTAAAAGAGCAGTTGGCCAAGGTGGCCGCTGCGGGATGGCAAGTGGCGCCCGAGGAAATCGTCTTTAAGGACCGGAAGGTCTTTGTGAAGGGGACCCCGGGGAAGGCCATGTCCTTTGACAAGCTGGCCAAGACCGCCTGCTACTCCGGTTCGGGGGCCGTCATTATCGGGAAAGGCTATTCCGATTACGGGATCGAAGTTCTGGACTTTGAACGGGGAGCCGGCATGCCCGGCACTTCTTTCAGCTTTACTTCTCAATTGACCGCCCTGGACGTGGACCGCGAGACGGGCTTTGTCAAGTGCAAGGAAATGATCATCGCCCACGACTGCGGCCGACCCTTGAATCCCATCAATGTGGAGGCGCAAAACCAGGGCGCGGCCATCCAGGGCATGGGCCAGGCCCTCTATGAGCAATTTGTGATGAAACAGGGCCAGACCATGAATCCGAATCTGGCGGGTTACAAGATGCCTCTTTCTCTGGACATACCGAGGATCGAGGTGATAGATATCATCACCGATGATACCACGGGACCCTACGGGGCCAAGGAGGCCTCGGAGGGCGCGCACGTGAGCGCGCCGCCGTCCGTGGCCAGCGCCATTCACGATGCCACGGGGATTTGGTTCAAAGAGCAACCCATTACCCCCGAAAAAATCGTAATGGCTTTGCGGAAAAAGAAGGAAAAGGGCTGTTAACCGTATTAAAATCTGGGTCTTCTCAAAATCGGGGTCGCTAGCGGAATCGGTATCGGTATCGAAAAAAGGCGAAAGCGATTCCGATAGCGATACCGAGAATAATGCTAATATTCGGGAGGTAATAAAATGAGCGTTGGTACTTATGCAACCCTGGACCTGCCGCAGGAATTCAACATGGCGTCCTATATCCTCGACGACAATGTGGCCGCGGGCCGGGGAAACAGGATTGCCCTTTACTATCAGGAGGAAACGTACACCTTCAACGACCTCTGCGCCCTGACCAATCAGGTGGGCAATGTGCTCAAAGAAATCGGCGTCGAGCGCGAGAATCGGGTCCTGGTGATCCTGAACGACTCTCCGGAGTGGGTTGCCAGTTGGCTGGGGGCCATCAAGATCGGCGCCGTGTCCACCCATGCCTACAGCTATCTCGTACCCGAGGAGTATGGCTACTTTTTGAATTATGTGAAGCCGAAGGTCGTGGTTGTGGATGAAGCGACCCTCGATAAGGTCCGGGAAGGGGCAAAATACTCCCGCTACCCCGTAAAGTTTCTGGTCAAAGGACCCCTTTCCCTGCAACTGCGCCCCGGGGAATACAATTTGAATGCCCTGCTCGCCTCGGCCAGCCGGACGCTCGAGACGGAACCAACCTCCAAGGATGACGTGGCCTGCTGGAACTGGTCGGGCGGAACAACGGGCAAACCAAAGGCGGTACCCCATCTGCACCATGACTTTGCCGTGGCCTATGCCTCCTTCCAGGAAATTGTGCATTACAATGAAAACGATATCATGGTCAATGTTCCGAAGCTTTTCTTCCATTACGCCCATGACCTGGGATTGAATTTCCCCCTCCGGGCCGGGGGAGGTGTGGTCATCTTCCCCGAGCGGACCACGCCGCAGCTCATCTTCAAGCTGGTGGCGAAACATAAGGCCACACTGCTCATCAATGTCCCGACCATGATGCGGGCGATGCTCCAGACACCGAAGGAAGAGCAGGCGGACCTTAGCTCGCTCCGGATAAATTTCTCTTCCGGGGAAGCGCTTTCCCAGCAGCTCTACCAGGAATGGATGGCCACCTTCGGTGTGGATGTGGTCGAGCCGATCGGGTCGGCCGAGTCCTACCTGGGCTATATCGTGAACCGTCCCGGCAAAAAGGTGCCCGGCAGCGTCGGCCAGGTGGCGCCTTATGCAGAGGCAAAGATCGTCGACGGCGAGGGCCAGGAAGTGCCGAAGGGGGAACAGGGGATACTCATGATCCGCGCCGATTCGGTGGGCCTTGGCTACTACCTGGAGCATGAGAAGACCAAACAGACTTTCCTGGGCAACGACTGGCTCAATACGGGCGACATGTTCCGCCAGGATGAAGAGGATAATTTCTACTATATCGGCCGGGGCGACGACTTGCTCAAGGTGAGCGGCGTCTGGATTTCCCCCCTGCAGATCGAGGCCCACCTCCAGACCCATGAAAAAGTCAAGGAATGCGTGGTCCTGGGGGTTAAGGACAAGGACGGTCTCACCAAGACGAAGGCTTATGTGGTGCTCCAGGACGGCGGTGCGGGATCGGAGGCCATCAAAGGCGAGCTCACGGCTTTTTGTAAAGAGAAGTTGGGCGGTCATAAGTACCCGCGCATCATAGAGTTTTTACCGGAGCTGCCGAAGACGGGGCAGGGGAAGATTGACAAGCTCAAGCTGCGGGAAAAAGAGTGAGGCCACTACCCGTTTGCCAAGAAACGGGATAAAGGGGAGAAGAAATTATGTTACTGGGGCTGCCAAAATTTGACTATGTTGCCACAAAAACGGTGGAAGAAGCCTGTTCCTTTCTGGCTGCGCATCCGGGGGAAGCACAGGTCCTGGCGGGTGGGACCGATCTGCTGGTAAAGATGAAGCATAAAAAAATGCTGCCTTCCTATCTGGTCAATATCAAAGATATTCCCCATCTCAACGATATCTGTTACGACGAAGGCACCGGGGCCCGCATCGGGGCCTTGACCACCATCCAGGCCATCAGAAGATCGCCGCTCATCATGAAGAAATTTCCCGTTTTGAGCCAGGCTGCCGGCGTGTTGGGAACGGCCCATGTGCGGAACCTCGCTACCCTGGGAGGAAATCTCTGCAATGCCTCCCCGGCTTCGGAGTGCGCCGCACCGCTTTTGATCCTGGAGGCCCGGGCCAGGATCGTGGGGTTAAAGGGTGAAAGAACCGTGCCCCTGGAGGCCTTCTTCCTAAAACCCGGCAAGAGTGTCCTGGAACAAGACGAGCTCCTTACGGAGATAGAGATTCCGAACCTGCCCCTCCGGATGGAGGGTGTGCATTTGAAATACGGCACCCGGAGGGTTGATGTGGCCATCGTGGGCATGTCCCTGGTCCTGGGTTTGGACGGCGATACCTGCCGGGATATCAGGATCGCGCTAAGTTCCGTCGGCCCAACCCCTTTCCGGGCCAGAAAGGCGGAGCAGGTCTTAAGAGGGCAGAAGCTCGGGGGGGTGGTAGAGGACTTACTGACCCGGACGGCCCAGGCAGCCGCGGAGGAATCCGTTCCCATTAACGATCTCCGGGGGACCGCCGATTACCGAAAAGAGTTGGTCAGGAGTCTGGTACGGCAGGGACTGGAATGCGCCCTCACGAAGGCAAGATCGTAAGCGATAAGGGGATGAAACATGAAACCACAGAGCGCACAGAGCACCGCTGAGTTCTTTTCCCTGAAGATGTTCTCTGCGATCTCTGTGGTTAATAGGTGATATATTTGACAAGAGGCCGTGAGCAGATGGAGGAGAAGGAATGAAGCAACGGATTCAATTAACGGTCAACGGGGAACGCCGAAAAATCACGATCGAACCATGGCAGACGCTTTTAGACGTGCTCCGGGATGAATTCAAGGTCACCAGAACCAAGGAGGGGTGCGGCGTCGGCGAATGCGGCTCCTGCGCCGTCTCCCTGGAGAAGAAGCTGGTCCCCTCCTGCCTGGTGCTCGCGGCGGATGTCGATGGCAAGAAGATCATCACCACGGAAGGGTTGAGCGATGCGGCTGGGTTCCAGCCGATCACCGAGGCCTTTATTCATGCCGAGCAGGGCGCCATGCAGGCGAGCCTCGCCTCTCCGGGAACAACGGCGAGCCAGGAGGTGTTCACTTTTTGCCATCTCTGCTGCGGACATTGCAGCGTGAAGGCCATCGTGAAGGATGGCCGGGTTGTGGATATGGAACCGGACATGGAAAGCGGGTTTTCGAGCGAGCAGTGTCCGCTGAAAAAGGGGCGCCATGCCATCCCGGAAGTGCTTTACCATCGGGACCGGGTAATCTATCCGCAGAAGCGGGTCGGCGCCCGGGGCGAAGGGAAATGGGAGCGCATTTCCTGGGACGAAGCTTTGGATACCATTGCCGGAAAGTTTCAGAGCCTCAAGGACCAATATGGTCCCACTTCCCTGGCTTTCGGGCTGGGGGAGCCGAAGGGAATGGAATTCGCCTTTGCCCAGCGCTTCGCCACGGCCTTCGGCACGCCCAATGTGGTCACGCCCGGTTGGAGCTGCGGGGTTCCTGTGGGACAGGGCTCGGCTTTTACCTATGGCTGGAACTGCGTGCCCGATGATGAAAATATACCAAACCTGGTGGTTCTCTGGGGCTGCAACCTGGTGCACACCACGGGAGGCATGCGCCGGGAAACCCTGGAGGCGGTTCTGGAAAAGGGAGGCAAGCTGATCGTCATCGATCCCAACAAGATCGATATGGCGAGGAATGCCGATCTCTGGATCAAGATCCGGCCCGGCAGCGACGGGGCCCTGGCTATGGGCGTCCTGAAGGTAATGATCGAGGAGAAACTCTACGACCCGGAGATCGCCAGCCACTGGACGATCGGCCTGGACCAGCTTACGGAGCACGTCCAGAGCTTCTCTCTCGAAGAGGTGGAGAAGGTGACCTGGGTACCCCGGCAGCAGATCGAGGAGTTCGCCAGGCTCTACGCCCAGGTCAAGCCGGGCGTAATTCAATGGGGAAACGCCCTGGATCAGCTCGCCAACAGTTTCCAGACAGGCCGGGCCATCGCCATTATGCGGGGCCTGACAGGCAATCTCAATATCCCCGGCGGAGATGTATTTCTCACGCCGGCGCCCTTTACCCGGCCCGGTAAATTCTTCCTGCTGGGCAAATATCCGCGGCAACCCGAAAGGATCCTGGGAGACAAGTTCAAGATGGCCCAACGCTCGGGCTTCATTCCGCCGCACGCCATGATGAAGGCGGTTCTCGAAGAGAAACCCTATCCCATCAAGGCAGCCATGTTTATCCTCACCAATCCTCTGGTGAGTTATCCCAATTCGCAGGAAACCTATGCGGCCCTGATGAAACTCGAGTTTACGGTGGTCTCGGAGCTGTTCATGACGCCGACCGCGGCCCTGGCCGATATCGTCCTGCCCGCCGCCTGGGGCATGGAACATGAAGAGGTGGGATACTGGCCCGGCTGGTATGAAGAGATGCGCGCCCATCCCAAGATCGTCGATCCTCCCGGGGAGTGCTGGCCCGATACCAAGATCTTAAATGAACTGGCCAAGCGGCTGGGCATGGGAGCGGATTTTTGGGAAGACGATCATGAAGCCCTGGACCTCATGCTGGCGCCAAGCGGCCTGACCTATGAGCAGTTCAAGGAAAAAAGGGTTATTTCCCCGACGCGGGAATACCGGAAGCATGATTACCGCACCCCCTCGGGCAAGATCGAGATCTACTCCGCAGCGCTCCAGAAGCTGGGCTATGCGCCCATGCCGGTCTGGAGCGAGGTATGCAGCATCCCCGCGGCGACCAAAGAGTATCCCCTCCTGCTGACCAATGCCAAGGAGGAAGCCTATATGCTCACCTCCTACAAGAGTGTGGCCTCCATCCGCATGATGCGGCCCGAACCGGTGGTGGAGATGAATCACAAGACGGCCCGGAGGCTGGGGCTAAAGGAAGGTGATTTGGTCGTAATTGAAACCAGGAACGGGAAGATCGAGCAGAGACTTTCTCTCAACAAAGAGCTCGATGCCCGCGTCGTGATGGCGGCTTTCGGATGGTGGTTTCCCGAGGATGTGTCAACGGAGTTCGGCTGGAGGAAGGCCAATATCAATATCCTGACGTCAAGTGGGCCGGATTATGATGTCACGACGGGCGGCATCGCTTTGCGGGGCATCCCCTGCAAGGTCTCTCGGCGGGCCGCGTAATAAGTCAGAAGTTGCAGGGGGATTTGAGAAATATCGGGATCGGTATCGGGATCGCAATCGGTATCGAAATTAAAAAAAAAAGATGCGAAAGCGATCCCGATACCGATCCCGACCCCGAAAAGAGTTTGCCTCACCCCTTGGCATATGGGTGGGGATTTTACAATAAACAATAAGGTGCTTTTTCAGGCAAAAAAAGGAGGGTTTGATGTCGCGCGCTGAAATAAAGGATTTACGAAGTTGGATCGACTATTTGGAGAAACAGGGTGAGCTACAACGGGTTACCGCGGAAGTGGACTGGGATGAAGAGTTGGGCACCATTACCCGGAAGGTTTCCAGCCAGGCCGGGCCGGCCCTCCTCTTTGAAAACATCAAGGGCTATCCGAAAAAGGGAAGCCTCTGCAGCCGGCTCTTTACGAACGGCATGGGTTCACGGCAAAGGGTAGCCATGGCTCTGGGACTGCCCCTGGACTCAAGCGACCGGGAGATCACCTATACCTTTAAGGAACGTTACATGAAGAGGGTTTCCCCCCGGCTGGTGCCCACGGGACCGGTGAAGGAAAATATCGTCACCGGTGGGGACATCGATCTTTACAAGTTGCCCATACCCAAATGGAATGTCCTGGACGGAGGCCGGTATATCAACACCCTTTCCAGCATTGTCACCAAGGACCCCGATACGGGAGATTTGAACATCGGTACCTACCGGGGCATGCTCGGCCAGAAGAACACGATTCCCATCCTTTGCGCCGCGAGCCAGCACTGGGGGCACCACTTCGCAAAGTACAAGGCCCGCGGACAGGAGATGCCCGTTGCCGTTATTTATGGATGGGATCCGGCCCTGCTCCTCTCCTCGACGGCACCGATCAATCATCATGGCTATTCGGAGTACGAGATCATGGGCTCCCTCCGGGGTGAGCCGGTGGAACTCGTTAAATGCGAGACCTCCGACCTTTTGGTTCCCGCTTCGGCCGAAATCGTCGTGGAGGGGAAGATCTCTGGCGATCCGGCGACCTTTGAGATGGAAGGGCCCTTCGCGGAATATGTTGGTTACTATGGTGGCCAGGCCTCGCCCAAACCGGTGATTCGCGTCGAATGTATCACCCACCGGAACGACCCGATCTTCCGCGGCGGCTTGGAAGGGGCCACGCCCGGACAGTGGGCCGAACCTTACTACTGGATGACGCACAGCAAATGCGCGGTTGTCTGGAACTACCTGGAATCGATAGAAATGCCCAATGTTCTGGGTGTCTGGAGCGCGCCGATTACACGGGCTACCAATGTGCGGGTCCAGATCCGGAAAATTTACCGGGGACATGCCAAACGGGTCGCCCATGCCATCTGGGGTTCCCATCTGATGAACTATACAGGCAAACAGGTGGTGGTCGTGGACGAAGACATCGACGTCTTCGATGATGAGGCGGTTGAGTGGGCCCTGGCCTATCGGGTGAACGCCGCAGCGAATGACGTGCAGATTGCCCATGGCTGTATCGGCAGTATGCTCGATCCGAGCATCCCCTTCGATGCCCGGGATATCTTAAAATACGGGCAGGGAAAATGGTCCCCCGTCTTCATCGATGCCACGATCGATTGGGAACTGGAGCCTCAGCAACAATATAACGGAGAACGTTATCCGCCCTGGGCCACGGTGACTTCCCCCGAGATGGACGCCCAGGTGGAGAAGCGGTGGGCGGAATACGGATTGGGAAGTAAAAAGTAAAAAGGCAAAAGGCAAAAGTAAAAAGGCAAAAGTGACGAACTCGTAAAAAGTCCAAGAACCCGTCATTGCGAGGAATGCAGTGACGAAGCAATCTTGTGATATCAGGTGTTTATGATCATGAGATTGCTTCGCTACGCTCGCAATGACAGCCAAAAAAGACTTTTTACGAGGGCATCAAAAGTAAAAAGGCAAAAGGCAAAAGTAAAAGGGGAAAAGGGGGAAAATGCTATGGCCTATTTTAAGGATTTGCGGGAACTGATTACGGTCCTGGAGGCTAACCAAAAGCTGCACCGGATCGCCCCGGCAACCGCTACGGATACGGAAATGATGCCCCTTGTCAGGTGGCAGTTTCGCGGACTTAGGGAAGAAGAACGCCGGGCCTTTCTCTTCGAACAGCCGGTAAAGAACGGGAAAAAATATGACGGCCAGGTGCTGGTTGCCTGCTATGCCGCCTCCCGGCAGATTTACGCTTTGGGGATGCAGTGCCGGGAGGACGAGATCTACGAACGGTGGGTGGCGGCCCAGATGAATCCGATCGCTCCCAAAATCGTCGCGCAGGGGCCCTGTCAGGAAGAGATCCATATCGGGGACACGCTGCTTGCCCACGGCGGGATGGATGAGTTTCCCGTGCCCATCTCCACGCCTGGTTTTGACAATGCCCCCTACTTGACGGCGCCCCATTATGTGACCAAGGATCCGGATACGGGGAGCCATAATGTCGGTGTTTACCGGGCCATGTTAAAAAGCCCCACCCACATCGGCGCCAACGGGATTGAAAACCAGCACCTCTTTATCCATCGCCGGAAATGGCGGGAGAAAGGGTTTAAGAAGATGCCGGCGGCGGTTGTCCTGGGGGTGCTCCCCAATCTGGCCTTCTGCGGCGTTTCCGCCTTACCCTATGGCGTGAGCGAATACGACGTGGCAGGCGGCATCGCCGGGGAGCCCATGGAGATGGTGCGTTGCCAGACCTCGGACCTGCTCGTGCCGGCCCATGCGGAAATCGTGCTGGAAGGGGAAATAGATACGGAATACTTGGAGCGGGACGGGTCTTTTGGCGAATACACGGGTTACATCGGCCGCTTCAAGATGACCCCTTACTTCGATATCAAATGCATCACACACCGGCGCCACCCGATCTATAGTTGTTTCTTGAGCCAGTTTCCTCCCAGTGAAAGCAGTAAGCTCCGCCAGATCGGCTCGGAGGGGGTCTACCTTAAATTTCTGCGCCATGATGCCAATGTGCCCTGTGTGCGTGATGTCGCTTTCCACGAAACCGGGGGGAGTTGGCAGTACTGTGTGCTGCGCCTGAAGAAGAGTCATCCCTATGAACCCTGGCAGGCCCTGCATGCGGCCGCGGGCCTCAGTCCCCTGCAAGGCAAGATCCTGATCGCCGTCGATGAGGACATCGATCCCTGGGATGCGGAGAGCGTCAACTGGGCCCTGAGTTTCCGGCTCCAGCCGCACCGTGATGTGGAGATCATTCGCGGGAGAGTGGCCGGACTAGATCCGTCCGGCGCCTCTCCCGACAGCCCCGATGCCCGGTATCCCAACCCGCCCCATGGGGGCTCGGCGATGCTCATGGACGCGACGCGCAAGTTCCCCTATCCGCCGGTCGCCCTACCGGCCCGGGAGTTCATGGAAAAGGCCAAAGCCAATTGGGAGAAGCTCGGCCTGCCGCCCCTGACCCCCAAGGAACCCTGGTGCGGTTACGAGCTGGGTTTCTGGACAGATGAAGAAAGAGAAGAATCGCGGCTGGCGCTTTCCGACGAATACCACAAGACAGGCGAGAAAGTTGCTGCTGAGAGGGAAAAAGGCTGAGGGACAAGCGGCCAGGATTGTTTGCAAACAGAGGAGGGATGGTTATGGAGTTAAAGCGGTACCGGTTGCTTTTGTGGATTTCATTTTTAAGTTTGTCAATGCTGTGGGTCGCCCCGGAGCTCCAGGCGGCGCCTTACTATCAAGGCAAACGGATCACCTTTGTCGTCGGTTTTGCGCCCGGCGGCGGGTACGATCGCATGACCCGGATGATCGCGAAGTATCTCCCCAAGCATATCCCGGGGAAACCGACCATCATCATCGAAAACATGCCCGGCGGCAGCAGTATGATTGCCGCCAATTATGTCTATAGTGTCGCCAAGCCCGATGGGCTCACGATCGGCAATATCAACCGGGGCCTGCAGATTGCCCAGGTGATGAAGATCTCCGAGATGAAGTTCGATCTGCGGAAGTTCGCCTGGATAGGCTCCACGGCCTCCGATGCCAATGCCTTTTGCATCCGGGCCGATCTGCCCTATAAGACCTTTGGGGACCTCAGGAATGCCAAGCGGGAAATATTCATGTCCAGCGGGGGACCCATGACGAGCGGCGCCCAGTTCACTACTCTGATCAAGGAGTATACGAAGCTCAACATCCAGCTCATCACCTATACGAATATGGCCGATGCCTTGCTGGCTGTGGAACGCAAAGAAGTGGACGGCAACGGCAGTACTTACAGTTCCCTGGCACCGCTGATTCAAAGGGGCGTACTGCGGCCTTTGCTACGCGGCCGGGCCTTTGAGCCGGAGATCAAGCACCTGCCCGTCGATGAAGACATGACCACAGACCCGGTGGGGAAAAAGGTCATGGCGATGCGTTCCGCGACCGACGTGGTCGGCAGGCCTTATGTGGCGCCTCCGGGAACTTCTCCTGAGGCCTTGAGTATTTTAAGAAAGGCCTTTGCACAAGTCGCCAAAGACCCCCAACTGCAGGCTGAGGCCAAGAAGAATCTGATGCCGGTGGAATACCTTTCGGCGGAGGAATGTTTAAAGTCCGTAAATTATCTTCTCGGTCAACCGGAAGACATTGTCCGGGAATTTAAGAAATATATTACCTTTTAGACCGGGTCAAAGGGTAGAAATCTGGAGCGGTAACCATGTTTGATGCCTTCATTCAAGGCCTGATGATCAACTTGCAATTCAAGCCCTTCATCTTCATGCTCATCGGGTCGGCCATCGGCTTTTGGGTGGGGATCCTGCCCGGGTTGGGAGGCGGGGCCACTCTGGCCCTCATGATGTCTTTCATTTATACCATGACCCCCCAGGAAGCCATGCCTTTTCTCCTGGGGATGTATTCCGTGGTCGCGACCACGGGGGACATTACTTCCGTTCTTTTCGGAATACCCGGGGAGGCAACGACCACGGCCACGATTGTGGACGGCTATCCCATGGCCAAGAAAGGGGAGGCCGGCCGGGCCCTGGGAGCCGTGCTGATGAGTTCTTTGATCGGGGCGATATTCGGGGCCGCGCTCCTGGCCCTTTCCATACCCATCGTGCGCCCCCTGGTGCTTGCCTTCGGTTCCCCGGAGATGTTCATGCTGACCCTGCTGGGTCTGACCTGTATCTCCACCTTGAGCGGCCGGGGCAAGCGGGGCCTCTTGCAGGGATTATTGGGCGGCGGCTTCGGCTTCATCTGTTCCATGATCGGACAGGACAGTCAGGCGGGGGTGCTGCGTTTCACCTTTGGTCAACTCTACCTCTGGGGCGGGCTCTCCACTATCCCCGTGATGGTGGGACTCTTTGCCATCCCGGAGATCGTCAATCTGGCCGTGAGCGGTACTGCCATTGCGGGTGATGTTCCCCTGGGCAAGCTCGGCAAAGGGGTCCGCCAGGGGATCAAGGACACCTTCCAGAATTTTTGGCTCGTGGTGCGCTGCAGCCTCATCGGCTCCTTTTTCGGGATCCTGCCGGGCGTGGGCGGCGGCGTCTCGCAATGGGTGGCTTATGCCCATGCGACGCAGAGCGCGAAGACCGACGAGGAACGGGCCGGTTTCGGCAAAGGCGATGTCCGGGGGGTTCTGGGCCCGGGGGCGTCCAACAACTCCAAGGAAGGCGGGGCCTTGATTCCCACCATCGCTTTTGGCGTTCCCGGAGGGCCGGGGATGGCGATCCTTTTGGGGGCCTTTTTCGTGATGGGTCTGGTCCCCGGTCCGGAAATGCTTACCAAACACCTGGCCCTGACCTACTCCATGGTTTGGACAATTGTGATCGCCAACATCATTGCCGTGACGGTATGCCTGCTATTCATCGACCGCATCGCCAAGCTGACCACGATCCGGGGCAACCTGATGATCCCCTTTCTCCTCTTTCTCTGTTTTATCGGCGCCTTTTCCTCGAACAATCATTATGGCGACCTGATCGTCTTAATGGTCTTCGGCGTCATCGGCTGTATCCTGATGCGTTATGACTGGCCCCGTCCTCCCTTCATTCTCGGATTCGTCCTGGGCCGCTTTGCCGAGATCAACCTTTTTGCCGCTACCTTGCGCTACAAGGCTCATTGGCTTTACCGGCCGAAAGTAATGATTATTCTCCTCATTACAGTGGCCTTTGCCTTAGCACCCTATATCCTCAAGAAAAGAAGGTTGAGCAATGAAGAATAGGATTCTTGCCGACGGCAAGCTGTGGATAAGTCTGACTTTGATGGTAATCGGGGCCACGGTCGCTCTCATGGCTTATAAGTGGCCCTTTCGCACGGCTTTATTCCCCGTGTCGATTGGCTTATGTGTGTTTTTCATGGCCTTGGCCGACATGCTGCTGGGCCTGTTTGGCAAAGAGGAGGGCCTTTCCCCGAAGGAGGACGCGGCCGGGGCCACGCCGGAGGACCGGGATCAGAAAATAGCCTGGCGCCGGACAGTCGGCATATTTGCCTGGATCGGCGGCTTCTTCCTGATGATCATCCTTTTGGGTTTTCCCGTGGCCGTTCCTCTCCTGGTCTTTCTCTACTTGAAGGTGCAGAATAAGGAAAGCTGGCGACTGACGCTTATCCTGACCGGGTCAACAGTGGTGTTCTTTTATGGGTTGTTTGTCTGGATTATCGAAACACCCTTCCCCGATGGACTGCTGGTCCGCTGGCTGGGGTGACTGGGCGCTTAATGGTGCAGCTGAACTTAAGGTCGGGAAAGAAGGTCAGATCGGAGGATGAAACATTAAACCACAGAGGGCACGGAGAGCATATCTGTGTTCTCCAGATGAGAGTTTCTCTTATAGAAACGTTCTCTGCGATCTCTGTGGTTAATATCTGATAATAGGGTAGTTAGATAGGGGGAGGTTCATGAAAAGGTATTTTGCAGGCATTGTCGTGGCATTTATTTTCCTGGCAGCGCTTTTTTTTCCGCAGGGGCTGCAGGCGGCGCCCTACTATGAGGGCAAGAGGATCACCATGGTCGTTGGCTTTGCCCCCGGGGGAGGATTTGACCGCATGACCAGGATGCTCGCCCGGCATCTTCCCAAGTACATTCCGGGAAAACCAACCATCATCGTGGAAAACATGCCCGGGGGCAGCAGCATGATTGCCGCCAATTATGTTTACACCATGGCCAAACCGAACGGTCTGACGATTGGCAGCATCAATCCGGGCTTGCAGATTGCTCAGTTGATGAAACTGGGAGAGATGAAATTTGATCTGAGGAAGTATGCCTGGGTCGGCTCCACCGCCAGCGACGCCACTTTATTCTGCGTCCGCGGCGATCTTCCCTTTAAAACATTTGACGAAGTGCGGCGCGCCAACAGGCAGATCTTTATTTCCAGCGGCGGGCCGATGACGAGTCCTTCTCAATTTTGCATCCTCTTAAAAGAGTTCGTCAAGTTGAACGTGGAGCTCATAACCTATACGAATATGGCCGATGCCTTACTGGCCGTCGAGCGCAAGGAGGTGGACGGGACGGCAAGCACCGCCAGTTCGCTCCGGCCGTTGATTGAAAGAGGGGTGCTGCGTCCGGTACTGCGCGGGCGGAACTCGGCACCGGAGATTGAGCATCTGCCCGTTGATGAAGACCTGACCGCGGATGACACGGGAAAGAAGATCATGGCGATGCGTTCGGCGACCGACAAGGTTGGCCGGCCTTATGTAGCGCCGCCGGGTACGCCCCAAGAACTGCTGGCTATTTTAAGAAATGCCTTTGCCAAGGTGGCCAAAGACCCACAGCTGCAGGCGGATGCGAAGAAAAACATGTTGCCCGTGGAATATCTGTCGGCCGAAGAATCTTTGAAATCGATAAATTATGTCCTCAATCAGCCGGATGATATCGTCCGGGAGTTCAAGAAATACATTAAATATTAATTAGGAGAAACTTATATGGATATCGATCAATTTCTGGAGCTGGCTAAAGCAAGACGGAGCATCCGGCTCTTTAAGCCCGACCCTATCCCGGAAGGATACGTGGAGAAAATTCTGGAGGCGGCCCGCTGGGCCATGTCCGGGGCGAATGGTCAGCCCTGGGAGTTCATCGTGGTCCGGGATGAGGAGACGAAAACGAAACTGGCGGCGGCACGCCATGAGGCCCAGAAAATGACCATTGCCCTGGAGGGCATCCGGGTGCCGGAAATGCGCCAGCCCCGCTATCGGAAGATGGAGCAGATGATGCCCAAGGCCATTCTGGGCAATGCGCCGGTGATCATTGTTGTCTGCGGCGACCCGCGGACGGCCCAGGCGACGGTCCTGAGCCGGCTCTGTGACCGCCGCTGGGTCATTGATGAAAACATGGCCAATACCACCCAGATCATCCACCTCGCCGCGGCCGCCTGTGGCCTTGGTTCCCAGTGGGTCACCATCAATGCCCTTGCCGAGGAACTCTTAAAACCGATTCTGGGCGTGCCGCCCGGCATCAGGATCTTCAGCATGGTGCCGATCGGCTATCCAGCCCATAGGCCCAAATCGCCGTACCGGCGGGATCTGGAGGAAATCGTCCATGAAGGAAAATATGATATGTCCAAGTACCGCTCTCATGAGCAGGTCCAGGACTACATCCGCAAACTCCGGGGGGAGACGAAGCGGGCCTATCCCTTAAAGTGATCGGAGCATGAAACCTCAGCGCACAGGTCGAGCACCTCTGGGTGGTTTTCCTTAAAAGGATGTTCTCTGCGATCTCTGTGGGTAGTATTTGCAAGTGCGGTTAAAGTAAGAGGAGGGTTAGTAATGGGTTCTATGGTTAAAAGGGGGGTAAGGATCGGTCTGCTGCTGTTTATCTGCGCGTTGCTGCCGGGCGGCAGGCCTGCGGTCGCAGAAACGCCCGAGGAGTTTTTCCGGGGTAAGACGCTCAACTGGATCGTGGCGAGCGATCCGGGCAGTTCGACGGATCTCTTGGCCCGCACCATCGCCCCCTTTCTGGCATTGGAGCTGGGGGCGAAGGTGAGAGTGGAAACCAGGAAGACCGACGAGGGCATTAATTTTCTGTACAACAAAGCCACGCGCGATGGCCTGGTGCTGGGTGTCAAGGACAGCGATTCCATTATCGGCAATGACATCCTGAAGGCGCCTGGCGTGCATTATGAAACAGAAAAATTCAACTTTGTCGCCGATGCGTTCCCCTCCTTTAAACTGTTCCAGATTTCCCCCAAACTTCCCCATAAAACCATCGAAGCCCTGAAGAAAGCCAAGGGCCTGAGGGCAGGCGGCACCTCGGCCAAGGGGTCCCTTGCCTTAAGCAGTGCGGTGATGTTTGAAATACTGGGGCTGGATGGCAAGGTCATTACGGGTTACAAGGGCAAGAAAGACCTGACCCTCGCTCTGGCCAGGGGCGAGGTGGATTGCATGGTCCCCAGCGACAACACGGCCTTGCGGGACGAAAAGGACGGTTATGTGGTCAACCTGATGACCACGGGCTACAAGAGAAGCAATGCCGTCCCCCACGCGCCGACTTTGACCGAGGCGGGTGTGCAGGTGCCAAAGGAATTGGTGGCGGTCCATAAGTTTGTCACTTCCAGTGGGACGGCGGTGGCTCTGCCGCCCGGTGTGCCGTCGGAGCGGGTTGAGTATCTGAGAAAGGCCTTTCTGAATCTCGGAAACAACAAGGATTTTCCCAAGGCGATGGAAAAGCTGACGGGACAATACGCAGGATTCATACCAGGGGCCGAGGTGCAACAAAATATGGCGGCCATTAAAGCGGACACACAATTGGCCGGTAAGGTCGACAGCATCTTCAAAAAATACACCGCTGTCCGCTAAAGATCTTGTTCGGGGTCGGAGTCGCTATCGGTATCGGAATCGAAAGAGGTAATAACTGGCCAGAGAGGGCGGTGGGGAGCAGGAAGTCGATAGCGATCCCGATTCCGATACCGACCCCGATAAAAAAAGTAGGAAAACCATTAAAGGGCAGCAGTGGATCTTCATCGGGGTCGGAGTCGCTATCGGTATCGGAATCGAAAGTGACAAGAACCGTACAGATATGTATGAAGAACAGGGAGTATAAAAGTCGATAGCGATAGCGATCCCGATACCGATCCCGAGAAAGAGAGGAGGCAACCATGGAGCACCCACTGAGACAAAGAGTTATAATTGGTTTCTTGGTTATTTTCCTGATGCTGACGCTGGTGGGCCGCCATGACGCTGAGGGCGCCGAGACCCCCGAGGAGTTTTACCGGGGCAAGACGCTCATCTGGGTCTACGCGGGCGATGTGGGCTCCCCCGGGGACCTGATGATCAGAACCATTGCTCCTTTTCTGACAAAGGAAATCGGGGCGAAGGTAAAAATTGAAGACCGGAAGACCGACGAGGGCATTAACTACATTTACCATAAAGGGACGCGCGATGGTCTTACCTTGGGCACAAAAACCACGGACGCCATGATCGGCAATGAAATCCTGAAGGCGCCGGGCGTCCAGTACGAAACGGACAAATTTAACTTTATCGCCGACATTTCTCCTGCCGGCAAGGTGTTCCAGTTATCTCCTAAGTCGCCCTATCGGACACTCGACGCCTTGAGAAAAGCCAAGGGTCTGAAGGCGGGCGGCACTTCCGCCAAGGGTTCCCTGGCGATGAGCAGCGCGGTCATGTTCGAAGTCCTGGGATTGGACGGTAAGGTCATTACGGGTTTCAAGGGCAAGAAAGATCTCGTGTTGTCCCTGGCGCGCGGAGAAGTCGATTGCCTGGTCTCGGGAGATGACTCGGCCCTCAAGGACGAACAGGACGGTTACGTCGTTCCGTTCATGACGACGGGCAACAAAAGGAGTGCTTTGCTTCCCCATGTGCCGGCCCTGCCGGAGTTTGGCGTCAAGGTGGCCAAGGAAATGGAAGCGGCCTTCAAATTCGTAACCTTTGCCGGTATGGCGGTGGCCATGCCGCCGGGTGTGGCGCCCGAGCGTGTGGAATATCTGCGGAAGGTGTTTCAGCATCTCAATAACGACAAGGAACTCCAGAGGGCCTTGGAGAAATTGACCGGCGCCCGGAAACCCTTTGCCACGGGGAGAGAACTGCAGGAAGACATGGCCGGCATAAAGGCCGACAAGGAGCTGGCAATGAAGATCGACGCCGTATTCAAGAAATACACGGCTGTTCGCTGAAGATTTTGCTCGGAGTCGGGGTCGCTATCGGTATCGGAATCGAAAGAGAGAAGAACGGGACGGATATGGCAGGTATGGGACAGAAAGTCGATAGCGATCCCGATCCCGATCCCGACCCCGGGAAGGAGCTGCAAAAAAAGGAGAGTGTGATGAAGAGAAGGGTTATAATCGGTTTTTTTGTTTTTTTCCTGATCTTGACGCTGGGAGGCAGTCAGGACGCAAGGGGGGCCCAGGGGCCCGGGGAATTTTACCAGGGCAAGACGCTCCGCTGGATCGTGGCCAGTTCGGCCGGTGGTCCCACGGATCTCCTGGTCCGCACCATTACTCCCTTCCTGGAAAAGGAAATTGGCGCCAGGGTGCGGATTGAAGACCGGGACGGCGATGAAGGCATCAATTATCTCTATACGAAAGGGACGCGGGACGGTCTCATCCTCGGCACGAAAACCAGCGATGCCATTATCGGCAACGATATCCTGAAGGCGCCGGGCGCGCAGTATGAAGCCGACAAGTTTATCTATTTGGCGGACATCTTTCCCTCCGGAAAGGTCCTCCAAATTTCCCCCAAACTTCCCTACAAGAATCTCGACGGTCTCAGAAAGGCCAAGGGTTTGCGGGTCGGGGGCACCAGCGCCAAAGGGGCGATTGCCATGAGCGGTGCAGCCATGATCGGCATTCTGAATCTCGATGCCCGGCTCATAACGGGGTTCAAAGGCAAGAAAGACTTGACCCTGGCCATGGCCCGGGGCGAAATAGATGTCATGGTCACGAGCGACAGTTCGGCCCTGAGAGACGAAAAGGATGGCTATGTGGTGAATGTCATGGTCCTGGGCAGCAAGAAGAGTGCCGCGGCCCCGGATGTGCCGACCATGGCGGAGCTCGGGGTCAGGGTCCCGAAAGAATTGGCATCTGTCTATAAATTCGTAATTTCCGGTGGCATGGTGGTGGCGCTGCCGCCGGGTGTACCGGCGGAGCGGGTCGAATATCTGCGACAGGCCTTTCAGCGCCTCGAAAACAATAAGGACCTCCGGAAGGCGATAGAAAAGCTGACCGGTCAGGTAACGGGTTTTCTGTCGGGCCAAGAGGTGCAACAGGCGATGGAAGAAATAAAGGCCGATACGGCGGCGGCGGCGAAACTGGACTCTCTTTTTAAAAAATACACGGTCGTACGCTGATAAGCATAGCATAGGCAAACAAAGGAGGCTGCGATGGCGAAACGAATGGCAACAGTGGGCATCTTCATGATTTTCCTGAGCCTGATGGCAGGCGGTCACGAGGTCTGGGGCGCCCAGAGCCCCGAGGAATTTTTTCACGGCAAGACCATTATCTGGATCTTTTCCGGCGATGCCGGCTCGCCCGGCGACCTCATCAGCCGCAATATCGCCCCTTTTCTGGAAAAGGAGACCGGCGCGAAGGTGAGAGTGGAAAACAAGAAGACCGATGAGGGCGTTAACTTCACCTACAACAAGGGATCGAAGGAGGGCTTGACCCTCTGCACGAAGACGAGCGACGCCATCATCGGCAACGATATCCTGAAGGCGCCGGGCGTGCAGTATGAAGCCGATAAATTCAACTATGTTTCCGATGTCTACCCGGCCATCAAGGTTTTTCAGGCTTCCCCGAAACTTCCCTATAAGACGCTCGAAGCCTTGAGGAAAGCCAAGGGCTTGCGGGCCGGCGCCACTTCGGCCAAGGGGTCTCTGGCCCTGAGCAGCGCCGTAACCTTCGAGATTCTCGGTTTGGACGGCAAGGTCATTACGGGCTTCAAGGGTAAGAAGGACCTGACCCTGGCCCTGGCCCGCGGCGAGGTGGATTTTATGGTCACGAGCGATAACGCGGCCAAAAGGGACGAAGCGGATGGCTATATCATCAACCGGTTTACCATGGGTAATAAACGCAGTATCGCTGTCCCGCAGGTGCCGAGCATCGCCGAACTGGGGGTAAAGATCCCGAAGGACTTGAGCCCGGTCCACAAATTCATCACTTCCGGCGGTACGGCCGTGATTATGCCGCCCGGTGTGCCCCCGGAGCGGGTGGAATACCTGCGGAAGGTATTCATGAAGCTCAGCGACAATAAGGACTTGCAGAAGTCCCTGGAAAAACTGACCGGTGACGACCGGCCCTTTGTACCGGGCAAGGAACTGCAGGAAGAGATGAGTGAAATGAAATCCGATGCAGGGCTGGCCGCCAAGCTGGATGCCATCTTTAAGAAATACACGGCCGTGCGTTAAAGGGCTCCTCTCAGAAACAGTCAGCGCGCTGGAGGAGAGAAAGGGATAAGGTATGGTTGAGGCGTTTGTCAGCGGTTTCACGAACTACATCGATCCACTCCGATTCGGTTTTTTATTGCTGGGGGTATTTGTCGGCATTTTCATCGGCATTGTGCCCGCCCTGGGCGGGATTGTGGCCATGTCCCTGCTCCTGCCCATGGTTTTCGGCATGGAACGTATCGCCGCCCTCTCCATGCTGGTGGCCATCCACGCCATCAGCGGCACCGGCGATGCCATCACCTCCATCCTCATGGGCATCCCCGGGTCAGGTCCGGCCACGGTTATTCTGCTCGACGGCTTCCCGATGACACGGAAAGGCGAGCCGGGAAGGGCCCTGGGGATGATGATGTGCGCCGATACCATGGGTGCTCTGCTCGGGGTGGGCCTGGCTTTCGTGATGATTCCCATTGTCCGGCCCCTTGTCATGTCCTTCGGAAATTCCGAGCTCTTTCTCCTCATACTGATGGGCCTGTCTTTTCTGGCGGTCTTGAGCAAAGATTCACCTGTCAAGGGTTTGATGGCCGGCTTTGTGGGAATTTTCTTATCCCTGGTCGGCTACCAGCACAGCACCGGGGTGGACCGCTTTGCCTTTGGGAATGACTTTCTCCTCGAGGGGTTCGATATCATACCCGTTGTCCTCGGGTTGTTTGCGGGAACGGAAATGCTGCAACTGGCCGTTTTCAATGAAACGATTGTCCCCCTGGGAGTAGTCAAGGTGGGCAAGGATCTGCGGAGACAGTTCTTCGTGGGCGTGAAAGACGTTTTTCAGCACAAATGGCTGTGGTTCCGGAGCTGTGTTTTGGGATACGTCATGGGGCTTGTTCCGGGCATCGGTTCCGAGGTGTCTGTTTGGGTAAGTTACGGACAGGCCAAGCAAACATCGCGCACCCCCGAGTTGTTCGGGACGGGCTGTCCCGAGGGCATTATTGCGCCCGAGAGCACCATGAATGCCAAGGAGGGCGCCTCCCTGGTGACGACCCTCTGCCTGGGACTGCCGAGCGGCATCTCCATGGCGATCCTGCTGGGGGCCTTGATGATGCTGGATGTCATTCCCGGGCCTTCGATTCTGACGAAGGATCTCGAATTGACCATGACGCTGATCTGGGGGCTCGCGATTGCCAACGTCATCGGCGCCGTCTTATGCTTCTTTATCGTGGGCTACATGAATCTTACCTGGTTGATGACCCTGCCGCCCCGGATCCTGGTGCCGAATATCCTCACCATCGTCTTTATCGGCTCCTATACCTATAACAACCAGGTGCCGGCCCTGCTCGTTACCATCCTCTTTTCCGGGGTGGGGCTCTTGATGAAGCAGTGGGGATACAGCCGGGCCGCACTCATCCTGGGCCTGATCCTGGGGAAGAGTTTTGAGGGCTATTTCTGGCTGGCCCTGCAAACATCGGGTCCCTTATTTTTTCTAACCCCCGTAAGCCTGGGGATCATTGCCGTGATCATCGGCCTCTATACCTTCAAGCCGATACTGTCTCTTCTTCAGAACCGTTACGGAAAGCCGCCCCTCATGGTGGGGGGGGACGAGGAGGTCTAAAGAATGAAAGCACAAATGATAATTCCCCTTTTTCTGGCCCTGGCGATGACCTGGGCGATCAAGGTCGCCTGGGGTTATCCCTATCAGCAGGCAAAGTTGTCGGTGATCTTTGTTGCCGGGATGGTCGTCTTGCTGGCCTTGGTGCAACTGGCAAGAGAAGTGCGTTTTTCCCGAGCACCGCGGTCGCATCAGCCAACGGCAGAGGCCGCACATGGGGAACATGGCGGCCATGAGGCAAGCGCCGCGCAGTATGGCGGGGAAGCGTCCTGGATGGGCGGATTTGCCCTGGCTATTTATTTGTTTGGTTTTACCGTCGCCATGCCCATTTTTATCGCTGCCTACATGAAGACACACGGGACCAAGTGGGCGCCTTCGCTGATTACGGGGGTGCTGATGGCGGCTTTTTGTTACGGAATATTTACCTGGTTTTTTGAGATGAACTTATATCCGGGAGTATTTTTTGCAAAATAAGGAATAGAACATGAAGATCGATTTCTTTACCCATGTCGTACCCCCCAAATACAAAACCGCCCTTGGGAAGATATCCCCGCATTTCGAAAAGCATGTGGGCCTGGTGCCGACGCTCTGCGACCTGGAACAGCGGTTTCGGATGATGGATGAATATGGGGATATGAAACAGGTGTTGACGCTGGCCATGACGGCCGCACTCCTCTTCGATGATCCCCAGGTGGGCGTTGAAATGGCGCAGCGCGCCAACGACGAAATGGCCGAAATCGTGGCCAAGCATCCCGGGCGCTTTGCCGCGGGCGTCGCCTCGGTGCCCTTGACGGATATGGAGGCGGCGGCCCGAGAACTGGAACGGGCCGTGACGGAGTTGAAGCTAAAAGGGGTGCAGCTCTTCACACCGAGAAGAAATATGCCGCTTGATTTGCAGGAGTACAGCCCTCTTTTCGAGACCATGTGGCGGCACCAGTTGCCGATCTGGATCCATCCCTTCCGGCCGATCGACCGTGACGATTACAAAAAATACTTCGTAAACCATGTCTTTGGCTGGCCTTACGAGTCGGCGGCAACCATGGCCTACCTGATCTTTGACGGCCTTTTTGAACGCTTCCCCGGCATCAGGATCATTATCCATCATTGCGGGGCCATGGTGCCTTTTTTTGCGGAGAAGATTCTGGGCGGTTACGAGGCCTCGGGACCCATCCACGGCATGCACTACGAAGGATTGCCCAGGCCCCTCATGGAGTATTTCAAGATGTTTTACGCCGATACGGCTTTGAGCGGCGGTACGGCGGGCTTGATGTGCGGCTATGAATTCTTCGGGGCCGACCACCTGCTTTTCGCATCAGACATGCCCTACGATGCGGAACTCGGCAGCCGGCTCATCAGGGAGACGATTGCCTCGGTGGAACGGATGGAGATCGATGCTGCGGAAAAAGAGATGATCTATGAAGGAAACGCTCGAAGGCTGTTAGTGTGTTAGAAATTATTTCTTGCGTTTTTCTGGCAAGAAATAATTTCGTTAACACACTTATCCCGTTTATCGGGATTAGGTCTTTAGAAAATGTGGAGGTAAGAGGCTATGACGATGGAGAAGCAAGACCTGCGCGCTGTGCTGCAGAAAGTGGAAGAAGAGGGAGAAGTGATTCGCGTGGAACGGGAAGTTGATCCGCTGCTGGAGATGCCGGCCATCGTGAAAGGCCTGGCCAAACTTCCGAAGATACCGGTACTCCTTTTCGAACACGTGCGGGGTTATCCCGAAGTCCGGGGCTGCGCCGCGTTCTTTGGCGACCGGAAGAGGATCATGCGGTCCCTGGGGAAACCCTCGGACCCGATCGTATGGAATGAACAATGTGCCAAGCTCCTGGACAAACCCATCGCCCCGAGGCTCGTGCCGCACGGGGTCTGCAAGGAAAACATCCTCAAGGGGCCCGTGGATCTGGAGAAGATCGCCTTTCCGACCCAGGGCGCTTCCCAGGCCAAAAATCTCTATTATCACCCCGTTGTCTTTACGAAACATCCTATCACTAAAGAGGTGAATGTGGGTATGTACCGCGTGACCCTGCAGAAACCGGGGCAAGTCACGGTGAATCTGCGCGTCACCCAGCACGGGGGGATGCATCTGCAGGCCGCCAAGGAGGCGGGATTGCCGCTGCAAGTGGCTATCTGCCTGGGAGTCCATCCGTCCATTTACGGGGCCGCGACTTCGGAATTGCCTTACGGCTATGAAGAACTGGGCTTTGCCGGGGCCCTGGTAGGTGAACCTATCGAAGTGGTGAAAGCGGAAACGGTGGATATCGAGGTGCCGGCCTTCGCCGAAGTGGTCATTGAAGGCGAGATCCGTCCTCCCTATCACCTGGGCCAGGAAGGCCCCTGGCCGGAATATCTCGGTTATCTGGGACAGAGCATCAATCCGCCCCTGCTCGATATCACGGCCATTACCCACCGCCACCAACCCATCATCCCCATCTTCATACCGGCTGCCATCCCGAATGCCGTTTCCGTGGCCAAGGATGCCCAGTTGCTCAGGGTGTTGCGGGCTTATGCCGGGGAATTCGTGCGGGATGTGGCCTTCACGCCCGGGGCGCGGCGCCACCATGCCGTCATCAAGGTTAAAAAAAGCCACCCCCATCACGAAGGGTTTCAATTGAATGTCGGCATGGCCGCCTTTTCCTACGGCTCGGCCACGACGATGGACCAGGTCACCCTCGTGGATGAGGATATCGATATCCGCAACTATCATGACATCGATTGGGCAATCGCGACACGGTGCAATTTTGCCAAACAGGTGCATATCCTGCCGGAGGCGCGGAGCCATCAGAACAATCCCATGGCGGGCGTGAAGGAACTCACCGACGAGCCGATCATCATCGGGAAGATGCTCGTCGATGCCACGATCCCCTGGGCCTACCGGGTGGCGGAAAAAACGCCGGGCATCACCTTTTTCACGCTGAGCGATTGGCCGAAAGTGGACTTGCAGGGTTATTTTAATGAAGAAGACCGGAAACGTTGGTTGAAATAACAGCACAGCAGAGGAGATATATGCCATATTACAAAGATTTCAGAGCCTATCTGAGCGCCTTGGAAGCAGAAGGCAAGTTGAACCGTATCACCAAAGAGATCAACAAAGATACGGAATTGCACCCCCTGGTAAGGCTGCAGTTTCGCGGCCTCAAGGAGGAAGAGAGGAAAGGCTTCCTTTTTGAAAACATCATCGACAGCAAGGGAAAGCGCTATTCCATACCCGTCGCGGTGAGTTGCGTCGCCGGGTCGCGGTCCATTTACGCCCTTGGCCTCCAGTGTTCTCCCTCCGAGATTGCGGAAAAATGGACGGCCGGCCAGGTCAACCCCATCCCGCCGGTCCTGGTGGCGAGCGGCCCCGTACAGGAACGGGTCATTTACAAGGAGGAGGGCGGCGAAGGTCTGGGGATGTTTCCTGTGCCGATTTCCACGCCGGGCTTCGACAATGCTCCCTATACGACCTCCTCGAACTGGGTTACGAAAGATCCCGATACGGGCATCAGGAATGTGGGCAACTATCGCGGGCAGATCAAGGCTCCCTGGCGGATCGGCTGTTTTCCGGCGAGCCCGCCCCAGCATATCCGCAACCATTGGGTCAAGTACAAGGAGCGGGGACTCCCCCTGCCGGCGGCGATCGTCATCGGCGTGACGCCGAACATCTCTTTTGCCTCCGTGGCGAAGATTCCTTACGGCGTCGACGAATATGCCGTGGCCGGGGGGGCGGCCGGCGAGGCCATCGAACTGGTGAAATGCAAGACCGTGGATCTCGAAGTGCCGGCCCATGCGGAAATTGTCATTGAAGGAGAAATACCCACGGATGAATTGGAGTTCGACGGCCCCTTCGGGGAGTTCCCCGGCTACATGAGCAAAAAGGGCCTCACCTATTTTATGAATGTAAAATGCATTACCTGCCGGAACACCCCCATTTATGAAGCCTATCTCAGCCAGTTTCCTCCCAGCGAAAGCAGCAAACTCCGGGGAATTGCAGCGGAAAATGTCATCCTGAAGCTGCTCAAGGTCGACAAGGGCCTCGACATAAAGGAGGTGGCGCTCCATGAATCCTCGGGCAGCTGGGGATATTGCGTGATCAGCATGAAGAAGAAGAACAACGATGAACCGCAAGCAGCCTTTGATGCCCTGATGGAAAGCTACCCCTACGGCAAGATCTATATCATCGTGGATGAGGATATCGATGCCCGGGACCCCGATTCGGTGAATTGGGCCTTGAGCTTTGGCATGCAGCCCGCCCGGGACATCCGCATCCAAAAGGCGCAGAATATGTCCCTCGATCATTCTTTGGTTTCCCCTGCCGACGATTCCACGCGCGATCCGACCTTTGTCCGGAAAGTGGAAGCCAGCGTCCTGCTGATCGATGCGACCCGCAAGTGGCCCTATCCTCCCATCTCCCTGCCGGCCAAGCCTTATATGGAAAAGGCCTTGGAACTTTGGCAGGAATTGGGATTGTCTCCTCTGGCGGAATTGCAGAAACCATGGTTCGGCTATAACCTCGGCTTTTGGGATGAAGAGCTGGAGAAGGAATGCGACATGGCCGTAAAAGGTGATTATTACCTGACGGGCGAGAAATTGGTGGCGGAGCGTAAGAAGGTATGAAAAGGGTTTAAATGACATCTGACGTCTGATAAGCTTTAACGGGAGGTTATGATAATGGCATACAGTGATTTAAGAGAGTACATAAACCAACTTGAAACCAAGGGGGATCTCAAGAAGATCAAGGCCGAGGTCGACTGGAATCTCGAACTCGGCGCGATCATGAGAAGAGCAAATGACTTGCGGGAACCGGCCCTGCTTTTTGAAAACATCAAAGGCTATGGTCCTGATTATCGGGTCTTCGCCAACGTGGTGGGGGCTGCCAAGCCCAACACCTACGGACGGGTCTGCGTGGCCCTGGACCTTCCCATGGACACACCGCCCCTGGAAATCATCGACGAACTGGTCCGGCGGTTTGCCAACCCCATCAAACCGGTGGTGGTGGAAAGTGGCCCGTGCAAAGAAAATATCCTCAAGGGCGAGGATGTGGATCTGTTGAAATTTCCCATTCCCTATCTGCGGGCCCTGGACGGGGACCGTTACCTGGGGACATGGCATATCGACATCAACAAGGATCCGGACCTGGATTGGACAAACTGGGGGATGTACCGGCATATGCTGATCGATAAAAATTCCTTCTCCTGGCTGGCCAATCCCGGGCAGCACGGGCCGGCGATCTTTTATCAGAAATACGAGGCGAAGGGGGAAAGGATGCCCATCGCCGTAGTGATCGGGACAGACCCTTGCTGTACTTTGGCCACCATTTCCCTGGTGACCCCCTATATCAACGAGGTCGAGATGGCGGGAGGATTGCGGGGCAAGCCTGTCGAGTTGGTCAAGTGTGAAACCAGCGACTTGCTGGTTCCGGCCACGGCGGAGATTGTTCTCGAGGGCGAGGTGATTCCGAATGAAAGAAGACTGGAAGGCTCCTTCGGTGAATATACGGGTTATTGTTCCAGCGACCGGGCGCCCCGACCGGTAGTCCATGTCAAATGCGTTACCCATCGCCACAAGCCCATCCTGACCGTCTCCACGCCCGGGAAACCCTTTGACGACACGACCTTTGTGTATGCCTTATGCGGCAGTGCGGCCCTCACCAGGGATCTGAGGAAGCTGGGCCTTCCCTTCAAGTCCCTTTTCCTGACGCCTTCCATGATGGCGGTGATCGTTTCCACCAAGGAAACCTATCCCGGCTATATCCATACCCTGTCCTCGGCCATCTGGGGGACGAAGAGCGGCGTCTACCGTCCGACAATCATTGTCGTGGGCGAAGATGTGGATGTGAGCAATTCCGACGAAGTGCTGTGGGCGCTGACTACGCGGGTCCACCCGGTGCGGGATATTCATGTGAAGAAGCGCGCCCCGAGCCACGCCCTGTTCCCCTTCATATCACCAGAAGAACGGAAAACCCTCACGGGGGCGGCGGTCTGCTACGATGCTACCTTCCCCTTTGAATGGCAGGAGAATACGCCGACCGTGGTGGATTTCCAAAATGCCTGGCCCAAGGAAACGCAGCAACAGGTCCTGAACCGCTGGAAAGAATACGGGTTCTAATTTCAGGTATAGGCGGCGCGGACGAAAAGTCCCTCTAAGGGCAGTTCCTTTTTCATGAGTCCCTGCTCGATCTGGTAGCGCATCAGGGCCTTAAAGGTGCTTTTCTCCGTGTCTCCGAGCACACAGGCATAGGGGTCTTCTCCTAAGACCTCGCGTTCTTTTTCATAACCGGCGATTTCTTCGGGACTCATGTAATGCACGCTGAGTCTCTGGGCCTCACGAAAAGCCTCGATCAGCCTTGCCGGAAGATCCGGATATCTTTCGGCAAGTTCTCTCTTCATGGCAACCGTGTGGATGATCGGGTAGATGCGGGTCTTTCTGATGTAGCGGATGATTTCCTCCGTGTCTTCGCATAACGGCCGGACGCCGGGGGAAGCTCCCATGACCCTCGGGAGTGAGCCGCCGCCGAAGATTCCCTTCGGACCGTTGTCTCCGGCAACAATGGCGGCCTGGAGCAACCCCTCGCTGAGCAGTCTGCTGAGATGAGGTTTTTCTTTACCGAAAGGGGGCGGCGGATCGAGTCTCTCCACTTTTACCGGCAAGTCGCGGCCGATATAGACTTCCCGCCCCGAGACATACCATTCCATGTCCGTGGTTTGGAGATGGTAGACATCCAGGAGATAGCCCCGGGCCCAGACGACGGCGGTCGCTCCGTAACGGAAGCAACCGATTTTCTTTCCCTTAAGGTCGCCGGGATGGGCAAGACGGCCTTCGCAATAAAAGATATTGCGTTGTCGCGGCCCCCGCGCCAGGAAGACGGGCAAGGCGAGAAAGCGGTCATCCCTTTCCCTGGTCCTTAAAAAGGTGGCGGCGGAAAAATCGCCCACGTCGAACTCCCCCTGGACAAAGCGGTAGTGTATCTCACCGGGGGTTATGGGGTCGCGGTTAAAGACGAGCTCGTAGCCGTCGATCCCGACCTTGCCTTCGAGCAAGGCCCGGGTACTGGGTTGGTCCGGCAGACCAAACTTGATGAGGGGTTTTTCAGTGGCCATTTTCCTTATCTCTCCCTTTTGTTTTGTGGGGAGTTTAGGGGGAAGCAAGCCTGCCTGTCAAGGCTAATTTGGGGAAGCAAGGCGTTTAATAATTGCTATGGCTGATAATTTACGTTATGAATCAGATAAACATTAACTTAAGTGTACATTCGCATATGGACGAGTAACATGGATCGGATCAGCGGCGGTGTTGTTATCTGCTTGGCAACTGCCATCCTCTGGCAGGCCAGGAGCCTTCCTCTCGGAAAAATCAGCGCCCCGGGGCCGGGATTTTTTCCGACCGTGATTGCCATGGTGCTGCTCGTCCTCGCGCTTCTTTTAATCCTTACCGGTGCGGGAAAGAAGGAAAAAACGATATTTACGGACAAGCGTGCCGCCGGACGTGTGCTCCTGGTCTTTCTCTTTCTGGTTGCCTACATCCTTCTCCTCGAATACCTCGGCTTTGCCGTGACTAGTTTTCTCTTCATGGCGGCATTGTTCATTACCGTTACCCAGCGGAAATGGTACAGCGCTTTACTCTGGTCTTTTGCGGCCACGGGATTTGCCTATGTCCTCTTTGAAATTCTGCTGAAGAGCAACCTTCCCAAGGGGGTGTTGGGATTCTGATGGCTGATCTGCTGCAAAACATTTACCTGGGCTTCAGCGTTACTTTTATTCCGCTCAATCTTCTGTTCTGTTTTATCGGAGTATTGCTGGGAACGCTCATCGGCGTGTTGCCGGGCATCGGGCCGGCGGCCACCATTGCCCTGCTGTTACCCATAACCTTCAGCATGCAGCCGGAAACGGCGTTGATCATGATTGCCGGCATTTACTATGGCGCGCAATATGGCGGCTCCACGACCTCGATCCTCGTGAATATTCCCGGGGAGGCTTCCTGTGTGGTGACCTGTCTGGACGGCTACCAGATGGCGCGCCGGGGCAGGGCCGGCGCGGCCCTGGGCATTGCCGCCTTCGGCTCTTTCCTCGGGGGGACTGCGAGCGTCATCGGCTTGATGCTCCTTGGCCCACTGTTGGCGCGTTACGCTTTGGCCTTCGGACCTCCCGAGTATTTCGCCCTGATGCTGATGGGTATCATCCTTTTGACCTTTCTTTCCAGCGGCTCCATGATCAAATCTTTGATCTCCGCCGGTGTCGGGCTTTTTGTGGGAACGATCGGCCTTGATACCATCTATGGCATGCAGCGCTTTACCCATGGCAGCCTGACACTTATGGATGGGGTGGGGTTAGTCCCCGTCGCCATGGGACTGTTCGGTATTGCCGAGGTTCTGGCCAACCTTGAGGGGGAGGAAGCACGGGATATCTTCAAAACCAAGATTACGGGTTTGCTCCCGAATCGTCAGGATTGGCGGGAGGCGATCTGGCCGATCTTCAGGGGCGCCTTCATCGGGTTTTTTCTGGGCATCCTTCCGGGAGGGGGGGTGATCATGGCCTCATTCACGTCTTATGCCGTGGAGAAACGTATCGCTAAGAATCCCGCAGCCTTCGGGCAGGGGGCAATTGCCGGGGTTGCCGGTCCGGAGACGGCCAACAATGCCGCCACGGGCGGGGCCATGATCCCGCTCCTTTCCCTGGGCATCCCGGCCAATGTGATCATGGCCCTGTTAATCGGGGCGATGATGATCCACGGGATACAACCCAGCCCGTTCCTGGTGACGGAGCATCCCCGGGTCTTCTGGGGGGTGGTCACCTCCATGTATGTAGGGAATGCCCTGCTGCTGGTCCTGAACCTCCCGATGATTCCCCTCTGGGTCCGCCTCTTAAAGGCGCCTTATGGGATACTCTTCCCGCTGATCCTGCTTTTCTGCTTGATCGGTGTCTATACATTGAACAGCAATACACACGAGATTCTGATCATGCTCATCTTCGGGGTTCTTGGCTACCTGATGCGCAAGACGGGATTCGAGCCGGCTCCCCTGGTCTTTGCCATGGTGATCGGTCCGATCATGGAGACCACCCTGCGGCAGTCGCTGCTTTATTCCCGGGGAAATTTCAGCATCTTCTTCCAGCGCCCGATCTCGGCCGTGATTATTTCCCTCTGTATGCTCCTGCTGTTGGTTTCGGCCATCCCCCGCTTAAGTGGGAAGAGAGAGGCGATCGTCGGAGAAGCGTCGGAGGAATGAGCGGTGGAAATCTAAACCACAGAGCCCACAGAGAGGACCTCTGTGTTCTCTAAAGGAGTTTCCTTATATTCTCCGCGATCTCTGTGGTTAAGGTATGACAACACGATTTTTTAAGGAGGAAGAAACATAATGAAAAGAATTGTTGCAGTGATCCTTGCCCTGTTTTTTGTGGGCGCGGCTCTGCCCGGCCAGGCAGCAGCCCCCTATCCGACCAGGCCCATCCAGCTGATTTGCCCCTTTGCCCCGGGGGGAAATTCCGACTGGAGCGCCCGGATTGTGGGAAATAAAATGGCCGAGCTCCTGGGCCAACCCATTGTGGTGGTGAACAAGCCGGGAGGCGGATCCGCCGTGGGGATTAATTTTGTCGCCGGTTCCAAGCCGGACGGCTATACCATCCTCACCGCCTCTGCCGGCATGGTCATGATTCCTCTGATCAATCCGCAACTGCCCTACAAGATGGACGACCTGGTGCCAATCGGCCGGCTTGCCACCTGGAATAATGCCATGGTTGTCAACAAGGATGTGCCGGTGAGCAATCTGCAGGAATTCATCGCCTATGCCAAGAAAAATCCCGGCACTCTCTCCTACAGTTCCTCGGGGATCGGCAATACCTCCCATTTCATCGGCGAGATGATCAATATGGAAACCAAGCTGGATTTGCAACACATCCCCTATACGGGCGAGAGCCCGGCCATCACGGCCGTGCTGGGAAAACACGCCCATGCCACCTTTACCGGCCTCCCCTCGATCCAGGCCCATGTCCGGACCGGGGCATTGAAAGCCCTGGCGGTCTTTGCCACCCAGCGGGACCCCTCTCTGCTCCAGGTTCCTACCGCGGCGGAACAGGGATTTCCCGATTTGATTGCTTCCTCCTATCATGCTTTTTATGCATCGGCAAAAACTTCCCCGGCGATCTTGAAGAAGCTGGAAGCGGCCATGGATAAAGCCCTGCAGGATAAAAAGGTACGGCAGGAGATCGATAATCAGAAATTGACGGTCGCGTTTTTGAATTCCCGGGAGACGAAACAATTTTTGGAAAGTGAATTCAAAAAGTGGTCCCTGATCGCCAAGAAGGCGAATATCAAGATTAAGTAACTCAACTTTCGCACACGTTTAAATTGGTCTATCTACCTGTTCTTTAACAATAAGCGGCGTTATTTTGCCATGCAAGTAGCCATCGTGCCCCGTAAATTGGTGGTAGCTCCCTGAGAAACCGCTCGAT